>Ga0187780_10004892_pt1 | contig 10024 bp, 8 predicted proteins | sample 1015_Q2_SP10_20__FD_132429 | JGI IMG/M metagenome (GOLD analysis project Ga0187780, IMG submission 132429) | Tropical peat soil microbial communities from peatlands in Department of Meta, Colombia - 1015_Q2_SP10_20_MG | ecosystem: Environmental > Terrestrial > Soil > Wetlands > Peat | place...
GGCTCCTTTACAGGATTGAGAATAGGGGTCAGCACGGTGAAAGGTTTTTCTTTCGCAACGGGAAAACCTATAGTGACGGTCCCTACACTTGAGGCACTTGCATGGAATTTCCCATTCAGCAGATATCCTGTCTGTACCATGCTTGATGCAAGGAAAAAAGAAGTCTACGCTGCATTATTTCGGTGGGTTGACGAAGGCTTTGACAGATTGATTGGCGAGACCTCAACTAAGATGGAACTGCTTCTGGAGGAAATGAAAGGGGAACAGTGTAAAGTTGAAAGAGGATTATTTGAAAAAATAATATTTGCGGGTGAAGGGGCTTTGCTTTACAGGAAAGAAATAGTGGCGGCGCTGGGTGAGGGAGCAATATTTGCTCCTCCGGATAGGATGGTGCCTTCACCATCGGTTATAGCATCTATCGGATTTCGGAAAGCCATGCGTGAAGAGTTTTCGGAGCCTATGAGTCTTGTTCCGCTTTATATAAGGAGATCAGAAGCTGAGATTAAATGGAACGGATGAGATAATAATCCGCCCGATGCTGTATGACGATGTCCCACGGGTGCTCGAAATAGAGCGCATGTCATTCAGCTCCCCGTGGTCCGAAGCCGCTTTTCTCCAGGAAATTCACAAGCACTATGCCCTGTCACAGGTTGCCGAATTGAGATATGACATTATCGGTTACATGTGCGCAAATTATCTGTTTGATGAAGGGCATATCCTGAACCTTGCGGTCGATCCCGATTTCAGAAGGCAGGGTGTCGCAACTGTTCTTATGGAAGATGCGCTCACTGAATTGAAAAAGAAGGGTTGCAGATTTTTCTATCTTGAAGTGAGGGTCTCGAACCTTGCCGCAAGAATTTTTTATGAGCGTTTCGGCTTCAGGGTTGTCGCATTCAGGAAAAGGTATTATGTATCGCGGGAAGAAGACGCCGCTTTAATGACGCTCGAGACCTAACTACTACCAGATCCCTTCGATCGCCGTCCCGCGTTTGGGGCATTTCGCTTCTCTGAGTTTCATCTCCCCGATGCTGAATCCGAACCGTCCAATCAGGAGTTCCCTGCAATTCGGGCAATAAGTATTTTCTCCGCCTTCTCCCGGCACATTGCCCTCATAGACATACTTGAGACCGGCTTCAAAACCGATCTCTCTTGCCCTCCGCAGGGTCTTTAAAGGCGTCCTCGGTTTGTCCGTCAATTTGTAAGTAGGATAAAACTGGGTCACATGCCACGGTATCGACGGACTGACCGACGCAATAAATCCGGATATTTCTCTCAAGTCTTCTTCAGAATCATTGTAATCCGGGATTATCAATGTCGTCACTTCAACCCAGACGCCAAGTTCTTTCATCAGCCGTATGGTTTCCTTCACCGGCCCGACCCGTGCACCACAAAGCTTCTTGTAGAAATCATCATTGCCCTTGAGGTCTATGTTGTTTCCATCGAGATAAGGAGCGATCACCTTCGTCGCCTCAGGAGTCGTATAGCCGTTACTCACAAAGACATTCTTAATGTCCTTCTGATGCGCAAGCTTCGCACAGTCATAGGCAAATTCAAAGAATATAGTAGGTTCGGTGTACGTATAAGAGATACTTTCACAGCCATTCCTGGCGGCTGCCTCCACAATATCCTCGGGAGTTACCGGATTACCCGGGATATCTTCATGCTCCTTCGGATACTGGGATATTTCAAAGTTCTGACAGTGCTCACAACGGAAATTACAACCGACCGCCGCAATCGAAAAAGATGTGGAGGCTGGAAGAAAATGGAAGAGGGGTTTTTTCTCGATAGGGTCAATATGCATGGAGATTACCTTGCCGTAGACAAGACTGTAAAGCACGCCGTCTGTGTTCTTGCGGACATGACAGATACCTCTTTTCCCGTCCCTGATCTGGCAGTGGTGTGCGCACAGGAAACACCTGACTTTCTTCTCATCGAGCTTTTCATAAAACATTGCTTCTTTCATAATCCAATTATATCAGGGAAAGCTGCTTTTGCCATAATCCTGCCGGAGAGAGGAAGACAACTTTATTCATTTTGGGTGTAATGCTGTGAGGAACGAAGGGCTATAGAATCAGTCTTTCGAAAAGGTCGCTGGTCGCCATTAAGAATTAATTTATGAATTCAAGAAAACCGTGTGAGAAGAAAGATTAGAAGCATGTCACATCCAAAACAGACGTTGACACCACAAAGACTCTCATATTATTGCTCTTATCATCAGCAGGAATAAGATAAAATCCACCCCTCTTGGATTCCAGATGGAATCCTTTTTGCCAAGGCAAGTTGCCTTCTACATATCCCAGCAGGGTTTCGCTGTCCTTGAATCTCACAAGAACCTTTTGCCCAACGTGCCCGGTTATTGCAAAAGACTTCTTCTCAGAGTAATGTCTATTCCCCTCAAATGTCCTAACGAAAAAAATTGCCTTTAATTCACTGACTTTAAATTTCTGTCTGTTATATAATGTGTCCTCTACAAAAACGAACTCGTCTTCGGGCGAAAAATCATCGATATGACCTTTAATAATTCTCCCGTTCATAAAATTTAATACAACTTTGTCATTCATATTCTTTTGTCATTTTAGCAAAAAGATGACCCAAGATAAACGCAAATCAAAAAACCCGCTTCCCTGATCTACATTTTAAAGCTTTCGGCAATGGAATCAATCCTATCTGAGTAGGGGGAGAAATTTTTTATGAGGCCCTATGACAGGATGAACTATTACAGAGAATACATGAGGGTCCGCATAAGTGATATCCGGTTCTCAACACCTATTTTCATATAAATATTACTGAGATGGTCTTTTACAGTCTGCTCTGTTATCTCGACATCCTCTGCAATTTCAGTGTTTTTTAATCCGTCGAGAACACGTCTGAGGATATCTGTTTCCTTCCTTGTCAATCTGTATTGCCGTCTTATCTCATTCATTTCCAGTTTATTCGAAATCCTTTCTTCCATAATGAAGATCACAATTAGCGGGTTTGGATTTTCACATATCAGGAAACTAAATCTCCAGTTGCTTGGGGAGTCATCAAACCTTTTTGTTAAATGGACTTCTCCTGGAAATAGTTCATTGAGCCTGGATGCCCTTATGGCCTCAAAAATTCTCTTGCTCAGAGTTGATATCTCATCTGGCAGTCCGCGTCCATCAAGGAAATATCTGGCCTGCCTGTTGCTGTAAACAATATCCATTTTCTGATCAAAGACGATTACACCCGTGGGTATTTTATAGAGGATATAATTAGTAATCTCATTCATTTTCGCTCCTCCCCTGAAGTCCTATTTAAAGTCAGATAGCATTCAGACTCTTTAATAATTTGTATCTGCTCGGGTGCTTTAGTTTTTTCATTGCTTTAGACTCTATCTGCCGTATCCTCTCACGCGTAACGGAGAAATATCTTCCCACTTCTTCCAGCGTATGATCTGTATCGACGCCTACTCCGTATCTCATTCTTATCACTTTTTCTTCTTTGGGAGTGAGTGTCTTAAGAATTCTTAGTGTCTGCTCGAATATCATATTTTGCTCCACATTTCGGTACGGAGAAACGGTAGTATTATCACCAATGAAATCCCCCAGTGTCGTGTCATCATCTCCGACCGGCGTTTGCAGTGATACCGTATCCTGTACTGTCTCAAGCACACTTTCGACTCTCCCCGCAGAAATCTCCAGTCTTTCAGCAATTTCTTCTGCGAGAGGGTCCCTCCCGAGTTCCGGTACGAGCGTTCTGGAAACCTTGATAATACTGTTATACATTTCCATGACGTGAACGGGAACTCTGATCGTCTTTGCCTGATCCATAATTGCCCGTGCGATGAACTGTTTTATCCAGCAGGTTGCATAGGTACTGAACTTAAAACCCATTTTATAATCGAACTTGTCGGTGGCTCTCATAAGCCCGATATTGCCTTCCTGTATAAGGTCGAGAAAAGATAGCCCCTTCCCAAGATAATGTTTGGCAACACTAATTACTAATCGCATGTTCCGAGTTATGAATTCATTCCTTGCATCAGTAACAAGCTTTCTCGCTTTGGTTATTTCTTCATACAACGGCTTCAATTTGTCAATTTTGATCCCTGTCTCTGACTCGATATGTCTGTACTCTCTCCGAACCTCCTTTGCGAGAAGATCGGGCTTGATAGGATTGAAATGCTTTCTCCTTTTTTCTCTTATCAATTTCTCTAAGTTACGCAGTGTACCATACTGCTCAATCTTCTCATCTACCATCCTGATGCGAGACATAAGATTATCAAGCATCTCTAAACTGTCATTCAGGATTTCATTTGATCTGTCTTCATCCAAATCATTGATATCCTTGTCTGTACTATTGAAAGTTGCCTCCAGTTTCTTGTACAGAGGCATTTTATTCATTGACCTGAGAAGAACTTCCTTCCCTTTTTCTATGCTCCTTGCTAAATCTGCTTCCTCGTCTCTTGTGAGAACTGCAATGTCTCCCATCGAATGGAAATATGCTTGCACAAGATCTCCCGCTTGTTCATACTCATCCAGTTTTTCTTCTTCAACTGCATCAATATCATCAATTCCATTTTTTTGATCACTCTGCTGATAATCTGCGAAATTTCCAAACTCATAATCCGGAGTCGATTCTGAGACCGAGAAAATATCGATCTCACCGGGGGTAAACACCACTTTTTTCTGGCGTGAATCTATGGCCACTCCGACAATATCCCGGTCTCTCATAGCCTGCCTCCCAAGAATTGTTTTACAGTCCTGCGTATTAGAAGCAGATTCTATGCCAGAAATTGCCTTCTTTAACCTATTGTTTTCAAAAGATAAAAATATCAAGCAGATCTAAAAAAAGACAATAAACAGTGACAAAGTTTGTCATGTAGTGCGGAGAGGACTTTATCTACGAATGATGAGAAGGGTTTCTTTATTGCTTTTGGGGGGTGCTATACCCTGTCACAGGGGCGGCAGGAAATCTTCTCCCAGGATTCTTCATTCAAGTCATTAACATACTCGTCTACGCTGAAAACCTTGCCGCAGTCCATGCAGCTCAGAGTTATTCCTCTTCAGCCAACATGCAATTTTATCTTGCCGCCACACGATTTGCATTTCATATTTGTTTAGTATAGCTCAAACAGACCTAAAATGGAAATCAAAAACTGAAAATTATCAGCATTTCCTCTTTACGAAAAAGCGGCTTCGGGCATTCCATGGTTGTGTTATCATTTTTATTATGACATCGCCGGGAGAAGAAAAGGCATGGGAGATGATTACATCTCTCGATCACTCGGTCATAGGCAAAAATGCATCTGTCCTATTTGATGAAAAACAGGGATGTTACATACTGAGGTCGTTCTGTACGGATTTCTATATTCATCCCGGAAAACGCACGGTCATAAGCTCCTCACCCGAAGGAGAGATTTTCATCAGTAAGTACGGTTATTTTTTTGTACATTCCTGCCTCTGGTATCTGATCCACGCAAAGGATATCCCGCTGACAGGTAGACTCGTAAAACCCGTAAATCTGAAGGGGGGAGAGATATTCTTCAGAGGAAGTCATGCCCTGCCATTGGAAGGCATGGCGAGAAAATATGGTCATGAAAGGGAAGACTTTATAAAAAAAGGGAATGAACTCTGCGCGGAATTTCTGGGATACGGTGATGCATCGTTGAGACTCTTTCCCTTGCCACGAATTCCGGTCACCGTTATACTCTGGCTTGGAGATGAAGAGTTTTCTCCCGGGACCGACCTGCTTTTCGACTCCTCATGCGAGATGCACCTGCCGCTTGACATCATATGGTCGATCGCCATGACGTCGTTGCTGGTGATGATGTGAGTCAGAAACTCAGAGAAAAGACAGACATCCTCCTGTCAAAGGAAAAGGGCACCATGTATAAAGACCCGGGCGGCAAACTGACCGTAGCACTTGTCTATCCGAATAACTACCACGTGGGCATGTCAAACCTCGGCTTTCAGGGCATCTACGGCCTGCTGAACAGTATGAGTGACGTTGTCTGTGAGCGTGCATTCCTGCCGGATGACAAAGACCTCACTGAATATGCCCGGACGAATACCGAACTTTTTTCGATGGAATCGAAGAAGGCTTTGAATAGATTCGACATCGTTGCTTTTTCCGTATCCTTCGAGAATGATTATCCGAATATTGCGAAGATTCTCAATCTCTCGGGCATTCCATTGAGAACTTCGGAAAGGACCGCATACCATCCACTGGTCATCATGGGAGGGGTCTGCGCCTTTTTTAATCCAGAACCGGTTGCCGATTTTTTCGATATTTGCTTCATCGGTGAGGCAGATGAGATGCTTCCGGAATTTATCGATCTCTATAAATCGGCTTCAAATAAGTCTGACGTCCTGAAGAAGTCCCCCGGTATCGAGGGTCTCTATGTCCCTGGATTTTACAGAATTTCTTATGATGCCGAAGGGAAGATTTCGGGAAGGCAATCGTCACATTCTTCACCTGAGACAATCAGAAGACGGTACCTTAAGGATATATCACGGTCGAAGATCACCACGTCAATCATTACGTCCGAGACGGAATTCTCCGAGATGTATCTGATAGAAGCGATGAGGGGATGTCCGTGGAGTTGCAGGTTCTGCGTCGCCGATAAAATTTATGCTCCGCCGAGGAGAAAGGAATTGCATGCGATCAAAGAAGAGATTGAATCAGCCCTACCGAGGACAAAGAGGATAGGCATTATCGGCCCTTCGCTTTCAGACTATCCATATATAAAGGAAGTACTGCAAATCCCGGGGGTAGATTTCTCGATCACATCGTTGAGGGCAGGAACAAAAAGCGCTGAACTTGTGGCTCTGATGAAAGGTCACAGGAGTATCTCCATCGCACCCGAAGCCGGGACGGAACGGCTGAGGAAAGTTATCAGCAAGAGAATTACGGAGGAGGATATATTTTACACTTCCGAAATGCTCTTTGCCGAAGGGATCGAAAACCTGAGGCTGTATTTTATGGTCGGCCTGCCGACAGAGACAAGGGAGGATGTGGACGGTATAATAAAACTTGTCAGAAAAATAAGGAATATTTCAGCAAAAGGTTCTATCACCCTGAGCACCAGCACCTTTGTGCCAAAACCGTTTACTCCTTTTCAGTGGCACTCCATGGAGGATTCCGTCGAAGTGAAGTACAGATTGAATATGGTCAAGAAGGGTCTTCTACCGGTAAAGGGCATTAAAGTATTCCATGACGTTCCGAAATATGCATATATGCAGGGATTGTTTTCTTTAGGAGACACGCGCGTATCAGAAGTAATCGTGAAGATGTTGATGGGACATGACTGGCTGAAGGCGGCAGAGGCATCGGGTATCAACAGAGATTTTTACATATCGAGGAAAAAGGAATTCAATGAAATCCTGCCCTGGGATTTTATCGATATGGGAATACCAAAGGACAGGTTATGGGATGAGTATCAGAAGGCTCTGTCTTCAAAGTAGATGTTTTATTCACAGGAGAAATGTCTTGGCAAAATTTACACGTACTTCTTCAAAAAATCTGCACGGGCTACATCCTACGGCAATATGAACAGCTAAGCTACTCTTTGATGTACCTATTGAACCACGCCACGCAGTGCGACCAGGCGTCCTTGGCTGCGTCTGGCCGGTAACTGGGCCGATAGTCGGCAAAGAAGGCGTGAGGCGCCCCAGGATAAAGTATGAACTCTGCCGTCTTATGAGCTGCTTTGAGCACTTTCTCCATTTCCACGTCAGCAACTCGGATGCCCAGATCTGCCTCACCATACAGACCGAGGACGGGACAGGATCCGCGTTGCTACGTCAAGGGGTCCCATCGTTCGGACGCCCGGTGTTATGGCTGGTCGAATCTGGCCATACCATGAGACGGCAGCTTTCAGTTCGCGGTTATGGGCAGCATAGAGAAGGGTATACAGCCCACCCCTACAGAAGCCCGTCACACCAATTCGATCGGGTCGCCCCGCGGTATGCTGTTTGACATAAGCCACCACGCCATCCAAATCCCCCATAACCCCGCCTCGGGGACCACGTCGACCACCTTACGAACAGCCGCTATATCGGGCAACTGCAAGACGCCACCTTCCCGGAAGACATTATTGGTCTAAGGCTATATAAGAGCTGTTCTAATATCTAAAAACAAAAGCTGCTCTTGCGCCCTGTGTGAAGTGCGCTTACAAAGAGAGGGTATCCGTCATAACACAAAAACCGGTAAACATAGATGATTATTATGGCTACCTTTTCATTTATAGAAATTAGATATTGGATATGCTGATCTTATTCCGGTTAGTTTAATTTAATAAACGTTATGTTGAACGATATTTTTGTGGGAATTGATTCATCTAGACAGGTAATCAACCTATTTCTTTAGCAGGAACTGAATATCATCTCTGAAAAGCGCATCAACTGGAAACTTTGCCAGAAGGAATGTGAATTTCTAACAAGATATGGCACCCAACCGCTTTAAATTGAAAAACGGATTAAACGATCCTTTATAACAAAATCAGGGAGGAAATATGAAGAAGGAAGGGATGAGTAGAAGCAGATTTCTTAAGACAGTAGTTGTTGGTTCCTGTAGTTTAGGTCTTTTATCAGTAAACGGATTAAGACTATTCGCCAATGCAGCAGAAAAAAATACTCCTAAAGCAGCATCAAAAGCTGGATCAGGTGAATCACAGATTTTCCCTACAAAAGAAAATCCTATCCTCATTGATGGAAAAGGCAAAAGGGTACTCATCTACACGGAAGTACATGAAATGAATGTCCATCAGTCGAATGTTCACTGGGGAGTTGTGTTCAAGGATGGCAAATTTCAGGACAGGGCAATTCTGAGGGCATACGCAAACCAACTGGATTTCCATGACGCCCTTGTAAGAATTGGTGCAAAGCCCGGCAATAATCTGTCAAAGGATACCGTCGGTCAATATGTTCAAGGCGATACTCTGGATATAAAAGCAACATGGCCGGGGCTGGCAAAAGAACTCTCACTTAACGATATATTTGTTGATGAAAATGGCAAACCTTTTACCATCAAATTCGGCGGAAACAGAAAAGCGTCGGAAGAACAGAAGACAGGGTGCGTTACCTGCCTTGAAAGCTGTTGGATATCCATTTCAAGTAATGCTAATTATCCACAGACAGGACCGATAAAGAGGTTTCTGAATCCGAATTCACGATTCAAGGGAAATGCAAATGTGCTTCCGAGTGATGGAAAACCTGTTATTCTCATTTATAAGGTAGCCAGTGCGAGCAACACCAGGATAAAGAGTCTTTAATATCTGCTTTGAGGAGGCTGAAGCCAAAAGAAGAATAGCTTAGGAAATAGCTCTTTTACGAGACGCAGCATATTTAACAAGTACAGTTAGCGAGACAGATCAACACCATCTAACAGGTAATTTGACATGTTGAAAGTTTGAGGGAAAAGCGAATGCCATACCTTGAATTTCTCGATAGGGGTCGCAAGAGCCCTCAAAAGGAAGCGGGTTATATCGTTACAATCATAGTCAAATGAGGCAGCAGATTAATGGTTATCATTCGTTCCACAGAATGATCAAGATGCTTGGATTGTTGAATTCGAGATGTAAGCAAGATGCTCAGAATCAAATTATTGCGCCAACTAATAACCACAATCGATGAGTTTCTAACTACCTCAAAGGTGAGGATCGGTGGGCGTCATCGATAAAAATGACGTGTTTATTACGGAACGGAATAAATACAGCCTTCCAGAAAGGCAATGAACTACCCCGCAGCAAGCTGCGAGGTATCAAGACAAGAATGCAAGGAAGTTTTACCCCGATACAAGCATCGAGGAATTCTTTGATTAAACACGAATGCTATCGCTCTCCAAGAAACGAGTGTTTCTACTCGAACTGAATACGCTGCCGGATTCAGACACTGTTTCCTTGATCTGAAAAGAGACGACCTTATCGGACTCCGCCTTGTTTCCTACAAAGTAAGTAATAAAAATTAATGCCTCGTGAAAACGTTTGTTGGTAAGTGAACAGCGCAAACTTACCATGGCCCGGAGCATACGATTGTGATGATGTGACGGTTGCTCACAATGA
>Ga0187780_10004893_pt1 | contig 10024 bp, 10 predicted proteins | sample 1015_Q2_SP10_20__FD_132429 | JGI IMG/M metagenome (GOLD analysis project Ga0187780, IMG submission 132429) | Tropical peat soil microbial communities from peatlands in Department of Meta, Colombia - 1015_Q2_SP10_20_MG | ecosystem: Environmental > Terrestrial > Soil > Wetlands > Peat | place...
GTACGGCGGGGGCAGGTCGAGAACCGTGATTTTGTGCGTATTGCCCGGCGCCTCGGAGCGATAGTCGCTAAATGGCGCGCGCGCGGCCGGGGTCGACGTGGCCGTGGGGTCGGGTGGCGCCGGATGGCAAGAGCAAACCAGCAGGCAGCAGAACACCGCCCCCAAGGCTCGTTGATTCATGTGTCAGTCCCTCTGGCAGCAGCACAAAGCGCAACGCACAGGTTACCCGATCGGTACAACCGGGGACGCGTTTTGCCGGCGCAGCGCTGCCAACCCAGGCCGCGGGCACCGGGTTGAGCCCCGCGCGCGCGCCTAAGTTTTTTGCATCAGAAATTAGCGGCCGGATGGCCGGACGATCTCGCTCGTCTTGCACTGCCCTTCGGGGGAAAACTGCATGACTTTGCCGTTTCTGATGGTAAAGACGTTGTCGCAGCCGCTCATGTTCTCCGAGCAGGTGCGAAAGGCCTTATAGGTGCCGGGGTTCATCGTGAAGGTTTTCGAGCCCGCACTGGCCGGCGGCAGGCAACCGGCGACATAGCGTTTGTTCACGTAGTCGCGCACTTCCACTCCGCTTTCGGGGAACACACGCACCATGGGCAAGGTGCCAAATAAGGGGTGCGTGTCGAGCGCGGATACGGGAGCGCCGACCCACGTGTCCAGGTCCTGCTGGTGCACGGCCGGTGGCGCGCTTTCACAGCCGGCAAGCACCGCGCCACAGGCAAGTGCCGCAAGCCTCGCTTTGGAAAACCGAGGAACGGGCGCAAGCACGCGCCACGTCGCAACCGCGGCGCAATCGCGCGCATTGCCACCGCGGTCGGATTTTGATTTCAGAGGAACGCTCGGGCGCAGCCGTGCCCACAAGACCGTGCTCATTGATCAATGGCCCCCAACTCTGTTGCCGCGGGACGCAAAATCCGCGGCCGGCCGCAGCCGTTCTGAGGCATGGCGCCGCGGCGTTCTGTGTTGCTGCGGGGGTCCATCGCGCAGTTATTTGCACGCGGCCGCTCGCCGCTGCCCGCGCGCCCCGGGGTTGCGAGCGACGAGAATATCAGCGCAGCGTCCTGCGCGCGGGTCGCTTTTCTGCGGGGGAGCGCAACTTTCGCTTTCCCATTCATCCTAAAGGATGCCGTTTACCCAAGAACCCGTTACCCAGAAGCTGCGCCGAGGGGTGAGACAAAAAATTAAGATTAGTCATTGCGCATCGCCGGCCGGACGGCGCGGAAACCCGCCCACCGGGGCAACGGGTTGGGAGGAGCGCTTCTCATCTCGAAGATGCACGCCCTCGTTTGCATGTGGGCTTTCCGCGGTGCCCGGCGCTGGCGCGCGCAATGCTTGAGCTCCCGCAATTGCTTGGGGGCGATTGCTTGGGCGGGTTTCGCAGACCTGCGGACCGCCAATCCACAAAACTTCCTTTTCGGGGTATCCCTATGAAGACCTTACGACGCATTCTTTTGGCATTGCCCCTTGCCGCCATCGCCGCGTGCTGCCTGGGCGCATTATCGGCAAGCGCCAACGCCGCTACCGCGGAGGAACTTACTCGCGACTCCAATGAGGCGCTGCAAAAGCTCTACCGCGCGAACCCGAACGCCACGGAAATCTCCAAGCGCGCCAAGGCGATACTGGTGTTCCCCAACATCATCAAAGGCGGGCTGATCTTTGGGGGCGCCTATGGCGAAGGCGTTCTGATGAAAGACTCCACGGTCGTGAACTACTACAACTCGGTGAGCGGCTCCTGGGGCCTGCAGGCCGGGCTGCAGACCTACTCGTACGCTGTGTTTCTCGTGACGGACGACGCGGTGCAGTATCTTCAGAAGTCTCACGGCTGGGAGTTGGGCGTCGACCCCAACGTCGTGATGGCCAAAGAGGGTGTGGGGAAGAACCTCTCCACCTCCACCCTGAGGCCATCGGCCTATGGTTTTATCTTCGACCAGCAAGGCATGATGGCGGGCTTGAGCCTCGAAGGTACCAAGATCACTGAGATCAAGCGCTAGAGCCGCGCGGCAGCCCCGAGCCTCGCGCGGCAATCGCGTCGCGCGCATCCATCGGCAATCGAATCGATAGCGCGAAGCCGCCCCAATAGCGGCTCCGCGCTATTGGGGCTAGGTCCCATCGCAGAATTTGGGTCGACCCATCAGGCGATTGAAGGGCTTTGGCCTAACGACGATCATCCGACGCGAAAGCCTGCGCTAAAAGGAACGGGGCGCTGGCTACCGAGCACAACACCTGGCTCTTGAGACCGGGTACCTGCTTGGTTGGCCCCGTTTTCTTGCTGCGCTGTTTGTCAAACAAGAGGAACTTGCGCAAAACAATTAGAAGGGCACGCCGGCTCGGGAACGCTTTGACGAAGTCGGCCGAGCCATTGCAAGCGGCCACGATTGCAGTGCCTCCGAACGCGGGTTGTGGCCAATCCGTTTGTCCCAATGCTTTGCGGCCTGCCAGGTCCGTGGCGGCGTAGCGCGACGCCTTCGACCGACGCAATTGCCGCAGGCCAATTGCGAAAGGGTCCATGGCCTTGGTGCCGGAGTATCCGCTCTCGATCGTCAGGCAGGCCTTTGCGTCGCCGCTGGTCGTCACGGCGATCCTTTTGTTTGGCGCCTTGCTCCTTGCCGAAGGTGCTGTGCGCGCAATCCGGGTTCCGCGCATTGCGGCATTGATCGTTGCGGGCGCGCTTGTAGGCTGGCTGCGCAAGGTATTTCCGGCCGCCGGATCGATGCCCGTGCCCGGGACGCTGCTCGAAGCGCTTGCGATGGTCCTTCTCTTCGAAGTCGGTCTGCGCGTACCGCTGGACTGGATTCGCAGCAATCCGCGGCTGCTGCTGGCGAGTGTCGCCGAAACGGGTCTGGCGTTTTGCCTCGTGTTCGCGGTTCTCGCCTACGGATTCCGGTTGACCCCGATCGAGTCCGGATTTGTCGGCGTCGTCTGCATGTCGGCTTCCCCCATCGTCATCATGAGTGTCAGCAAGGATCTGCGGGCGCGCGGGCAGGTGGCCGAACGCTCGCTGCTCTTTAGCACGCTCTCGAGCGTTTACGCGGTGCTTGCGATGCAGCTTCTCACCGCCGGCTATCTTGCCGCCGCGCACGCGCAACTGCGCGTTGCCCTGCAACCCGTCTTTCAGCTGGTGGGCTCCTTCCTGCTGGGAGCGATTGCCGCCGGTGCGTTGCGCTTGTACGCCCTGGGCACGCGCGCGCACGGCGCGGTCCTCACCATCGGCGTCATCTGTCTGTGCGTGCTCTTGTTCGGTTGCGCCCCGGCGCTGGGCTTATCCCCGACCCTGTCCGCACTTTTTTTCGGGCTGGCCGTGCGCATAACCGACCGTTCGCACCGACTGCTCGCCTACCAGAGCTCCGAGACCGGAGCGGTGCTGACGCTGGCCTATTTTCTCCTGCTGGGCGCCTCCTTTGCGGGGTTCGACTCGGGCCGAATCGCCCTCATGGCCGTCGCGCTGGTTCTCGTGCGCACCGTGGCCAAGGTCGCAAGCAACGCGGCGCTGGCCGGCACCACCGCGCTGCATCCGCGCAAAGGCCTCCTGGTCGGTCTTGCCTTGAGTCCGCTCTCGAGCCTCGCGCTGGGCCTGGCCGCGAGCGTATCGACTCTGGCGGGGCTGGCGCAGGCCGCCCAGATTGCCACGGCGGCGGTTCTCGTCATGGCGGTCGTCGGCCCCGTCCTGACCGAAGTTGCGTTTCGCGTCTCCGGTGAGCCTACACGCCACGAACCATGACACAGGAACTGGACTTCAAGGGCTCAGAGCCGCTCACCATCGGTGTCGAGCTCGAACTCGAACTCGTCGATCCGCGCGATGGCGACCTCACGCGCGCGGCCACCGATTTGCTGCGGATCGTAAAAAAGCGCCATCCGGAGCTCGACGTCAAGCTCGAAATCACGGAGAGCATGATCGAGGTGGCTACCGGCGTGCGTCGCGACTACGACGGACTCCTCGCCGACTTGCACAAGCTGCGCGACGCGGTCTGCGAGGGCGCGCGACTGCTGCACATCGGCGTGTGCGGCGGCGGCACCCATCCGTTTCAGCTTTGGACGGAGCGACACATAGCCGACGGTCCGCGCATGCGCTACCTCTCGGACCTCTACGGGTATCTGGCCAAGCAGTTCACGGTTTTCGGGCAGCACGTGCACGTGGGCTGTCCCGACGGCGACGCGGCCATTCGACTTGCGCACGGATTGTCGCGCTACGTGCCGCACTTCATTGCGTTGGCCGCCAGTTCGCCTTTTCTCCAGGGCGAAGACACGGCGTTTGACTGCGTGCGCATGAACACCGTTTCCTCGTTTCCGCTGAGCGGCCGCATGCCCTTCGTACGCGACTGGGCGGAATTTAAGGCCTACTTTGCGAAGATGCGCGCAACCGGCGTCGTCGAGAGCATGAAGGATTTTTACTGGGATATCCGACCCAAGCCCGAGTACGGAACGGTGGAGGTGCGGGTCTTCGATGCGCCTCTGCGCGTGGAGCGGGCCGCGGCACTGGCGATTTACGTGCAGTGCATCGCGCGGCGCATCCTCTCGCAGCCGTCGCTCGGTCTGACGGAAGATGCGTACCTCGTCTACAGCTTCAATCGGTTCCAGGCTTGCCGCTTCGGGTTGCGCGGCGAGCTCATCGATCCGCTGACCCGCGAGCGGCTGCCCATCGTGCAGGACATCCGCAACACGGTCGCGGCATCCTGGCACCGCTCCACGCCCTCCGAGCGAATCGCGCTGCGGAACATCATCGACTGCGTGGAAAAGGGCAACGACGCGACATGGCTTCGCGCCCGCTATGCCGAATACGGAGCGCTGGGAGTGGTCGTGCACGCGCAAACGCGCCGCTTTGCCCAGCGCGAAGATGCCGAGCACGCGAAACTCCGCTGACTTGCGCGACAAAGCCCGCGCACACCTCTGCGCGCTCGTGACGCCCGGCTCCCGGCCGGCGCGTGCCGCAGGGCGAGGCAGTGTGTTTGCGCGCGCGCGCGCGCGCCCCAAGCCCCAAAGCTTCGCGTCCCGCCGTCCGGGACGGGGGGCCGCTTGCGCGTCCCCCCGTCGTGCAGCGGTTAGCCAGGGAGAGCTACTGGCCTATCACGTTGCCAAACCGCACCCATTCCTTGCCGTCGAATCGCATCAGCTGCATCGCCCGGATGGGCGCGTAGTTGGTGGGACTCGTGCTGATGAGGATGCCGGGCAGACCCGTGCCGGGGTCGAAGCTCTTGAGGTTCGCGGCCTGCTTCATCACGTTTTCACGCGTGAGGTCGTTGCCGCACTGCTTGAGCACTTGCACGAGCACGCGCGCCTCCGCGTAACCGAGGACATTGTTCACGTCCGTGAGACTGCCATCCGGGTAGTACCTCTTCATGAAAGCGCGCCAGTCGTTCATCTGCGGGTCGTTTTGCCACTGCGGGTCCGTCGGGTCCTTGCCGTAGATGCTCGAGATGATTCCCTTGGCTTTTTCCGGCCCGGCAGGCGTGATCACCGAGGCAACGGAGATCGAAACGTTGGTGAGGAATTGCTCGGGCTTCCAGCCCACGTCGTAGGTCTTGCGAATCGCCATCGCCGCAAACTTCGGCGTGGTGACGTTGACAAAAACGTCGGCGCCCGAAGCCTGCAGTTGCAGAATCTGCGAGTCGATCGTGGGATCCGTGACCTCATAGCTCACCTCGGCGACGATCATCTTTGCGGCCTTGTCGCCCAAGCCCTCCTTGAGGCCCTTCAGATAGTCCTTGCCGAAATCGTCATTTTGGTACAGCACCCCGATTTTTGCGTCAGGTTTCGTCTGCGAAATGTAGCGCCCGTAGATCCCGGCTTCCGTCTGGTAACTGGGCTGATAGCCCATGGTCCAGGGATAGTGTTGCGGGTCGTTCCATTTGGCCGCACCCGTGGCGACAAAAAGCTGGGGGATCTTCTTCTCGTTGGCGTACTTGTGGATCGCCGTATTGGACGGTGTACCCAGAGTGCCGAAGAGGAAGAGCACGCCGTCTTGCTCTACGAGCTGGCGCACCATCTCGACGGTCTTGGGCGGGCTGTAGCTGTCGTCGAGACTGATGAAATTGATTTTGCGTCCGTTGACGCCGCCCTGCTCGTTGATCATCTTGAAATACGCGGCCTCGGTTTTTCCTATGGTTCCATAGGCGGATGCGGGGCCGCTGTAGGGCATCGTGTTACCAATCTTGATTTCCGTGTCAGAAGCGCCGGTGTCATACATCTTCTGCGCCAGCGCACAGGGCGCGGCAAAGCCGAGCAGCGTGATCAGTACAGCACTTGCGATGTTGTTTCTTGTAAGCATGGTCTGTCTCCGGTTGATCGCGGCCGGTGTGTCATCGGCTGCGCGACTGGGCAGGTGCTGCGTGCAGGCTTCGGGCGATCCGCGCCCAGCCAAGGCGGATCGCCCAGTTGATACCCATCGGCATCAAGAAAATGAGGCCGATCAAAAAGACCCCGTAGATCGCCCACGGTGCGGATTTGGATATCTGGTCGGCGATACTCGGGACGAATTCAATGAATAGGGCTCCGAAGAACGCGCCGCCGATCGACGAGAGTCCGCCCACGACGATGCCGACGAAGAGACTGATCGAAAGCAGGATCGTAAAACTATCGGGCGCGACGAACTGCACCGCGATCGCACCCAGGGCGCCCGCCACGCCCGTGTACATCGCGCTGATGCCAAAGGCGAGCGACTTGTAGCGCGCGGTGTCGATGCCCATGGCGCAGGCCGCGATCGGATGATCGCGAATTGCCACCAGAGCCCGTCCGATGCGGCCGCGAAGCAAATTGGCGCCCAGCACGAACATCGCAATTGCGATGGCCAGCGTGAAGTAGTAAAGCCATTGATCGGCACTGACGGGCAGACCCCAGGGCGGGTCCGGTTTGACGATGACGATGCCTTGAACGCCCCCGGTCCAGGGTTCAAAGGGTTTGTACTTGAGTAGCTGCGGCATCGCGACGCCCAGAGCAAAGGTGGCAAGCGCAAGGTACAGACCCTCGAGGCGCAGCGCGGGAAGGCCAAAAAGAAAACCCACCACCAGGCAAAGCGCGCCGGCCACCGGCACCGTGACCCAGTACGGGACGCCAAAGCGGTCCATGAGAACCGCGGCAACGTACGCTCCGATCGCATAAAAAGCGCCGTGCCCGAGCGAAATCTGGCCGTTATAGCCTGTCAGGATGTTTAGCCCCAGCAGCGCGATCGCATAGACGAGCACCAGTGTGAGCTGAAAGATGTGATAGTTGCTAAGAACGAAGGGTGCGGCGCACGCCACTGCGATCGGCATGCCGACGCTCAGCAGGCGTGGCGGGGCGCTCGCCATCATGGCTTTGCGTGACTGCACAAAGACGAGGCTGCGGGGCGCTGCACGAGCGTGCCGCGGTCCTTGCGTTGTGCGCTGCGGACTTCTTTTTCTTCTTTGCCGCTCATACGCGCGTCACCTGTACGCTTCCGAAAATGCCCGACGGCCGCAACAGCAGCACCCCGACGATGACTACGAGTGCGACAACCAGCTTTAGTTCGTTGCCGACCACAAAGGCACCGAGCAGATTTTCCAACACGCCGACCAGAAAGCCGCCGAAAACCGCGCCGCCGGGACTGTCAATGCCGCCCAGCAATGCGCCAGCGAAGGCGTACAGGAGAATGCCCGACATCATGTTCGGGTCAAGAAAGACGATGGGCGCAACCATCATGCCGGCAACCGATCCGACGGCTGCCGCGAGCCCCCAGCCCAGCGCGAGCATCTGGCCGACCCGAATGCCAACGAGCCGGCTCGATACGGGGTTTTGCGCAGCGGCGCGCATGGCAAGCCCCAGCGAGGTGAAGCGGAAAAACGCCCACAGCAGGGTGATGAGCACCAGTGTGACCGCGGTCGCGCCCAGTTCGTGGGCGGAGATGTAGTGCTGCCCGAAGGGCGACTCGGCCGGGAAGGGGCTTGGGAAGACCTGAATGGTGGAGGTGAAGATCCAGCCCGCCAGACTGTTGAAGATCACGAGCAGCCCGATGAAAACCACTACCAGGGCAAGTACGGGCTGGCCGCGAATGCGCTGCAGCACGAAGTACTGGATCGCCGCCCCCATCACAAAGGAGATGCCAACCGTGAGGAAGAACGCGATCCAGTACGGCATCTGGGCCTGGATCATCGCCCAGGCGAGGTAGGTCGAGAACATCGCCATCTCGCCCTGCGCGAAATTCACGAGCTGCGTTGCCTGGTAGATCATGACGAGCGCCAGTGCAACGCTGGCATAGATGCCGCCCGTGGCGAGGCCGGCGAGGATCTGGCTCAAGAGCTGCTCCATGCCTCAAGATCCCAGGTAGGAGGCGCGCACGGCCTCGTTGCGTTTGACCTCTTCGGCGGCTCCGCCCAGCGCGATGCGGCCGACTTCGAGCACGTACGCATGGTCGGCAATCTCGAGAGCGAGCGCGGCATTTTGCTCGACAAGCAGCACGCTCACGCCCTCTTCGCGGTTGATTTTGGCCAGAATGTGGAAAAACTCCTGCACCAGCAGCGGCGCCAGCCCAAAGGAGGGCTCATCGAGCAGCAATAGGCGGGGGCGCAGCATCAAGGCGCGCGCCAGCGCGAGCATCTGCTGCTCGCCGCCGGAGAGCGTTCCTGCCTGCTGGCGCCGCCGCTCTTTGAGCCGCGGAAAATAGCCGTATACGCGCTCCATATCGTCCGCGACCTGCGCCTTGGGCTTGCGCACGTAGCCGCCCAGACGCAGATTCTCTTCGGTGGTGAGGTGCGTGAAGGTCCCGCGCCCTTCGGGCACGTGGGCAATGCCCAGGCGCACGATGTCCTCGGTTGCCATGCGTTCAATGCGGCGGCCGTCAAAAGTGATTGCGCCGTGCGACCGGGCCATCGCGCACAACGCACGCAGCGTGGTGGTCTTCCCCGCGCCATTGGCGCCAAGCAGTGCGGTCACTGAACCCTGCTCCAGGCCAAAGCTGATGCCGTGCAGCACCCGCATGGCTCCGTAGGCGGCTTGCAGTTCTACGACCTCGAGCAGCATGGAAGCCACGCCCTTATGCCGTGGTGCCCAAATAGGCCTGGATGACGTCCGGATGCGTGCGCACCTGCTCCGGGGTACCGTCGGCGATCTTGCGCCCGAAGTTCAGCGCCACAACCTTGTCACAGATGCTCATCACCAGGTTCATGCGGTGCTCCACAAGGAGCACTGTGATCCGAAGCCGGTCCCGGATTTCAAGAATCAGGCGCCCCAGCGCAGCGGCCTCCTGGTGGTTAAGTCCGCTGGCAGGCTCATCGAGCAGCAGGAGTTTGGGATCCGAGGCCAGTGCGCGCGCGAGCTCCACGCGCTTTTGCACTGCAAGGGGCAGTTCGCACGCTGCCGCCCGGGCAACGGAGTCCAGATCAAGAAATTCCACCAGTTCGCGCGCGCGCTCCCGGGTTCGTAGGGATTCGGCCCAGACGCGGGGCAGCTGCAATGCATTTGCGGCAAACCCGCTCGACGTGCGGCAATGCCGCCCCACCATGACGTTGTCGAGCACGCTCATCGTGCCGAACAAGGCGAGGTTCTGAAATGTGCGGCCGATGCCCAGGGCGGCAATCCGATGTCGCGCAACCGCGGATAGCGGCGTGCCATCGAAAACGATCGTGCCGTGTTCGTACTCGTAGAGGCGGGACAAGCAATTGAACAGAGTCGTTTTGCCCGCGCCATTGGGGCCGATCAAGCCCGCAATCTGACCCGTTTCGATGCCAAAGGACACATCATCGAGCGCAACGATGCCGCCAAAGCACACACGGATTTGCGATACCCGTAACAGTTCCGATGGCGGAGCGGCCGCGTCGCTGCTGGGTGTGCCCGCGTGGGACATCGCATGGATCTCCGAAATCTACGTCGCGATCCAGCAATCTCGCGGCGCAGCAACCTGGGTTGCGAAAATTGAACGACCGGGTCCGAGGAGCGATGCGCACTCGTGCTCCGGCCTCCACAGCCAGTCTACCGGCTCGCGACCGATAAATCGATGCGCGCGACGGTAAACACACGCCGGGGCAACGCGTCGGCGGTGGTGCACGCCGCTGCGGCGCAACCAAACCGCTGTCCGGGA
>Ga0187780_10004894_pt1 | contig 10023 bp, 6 predicted proteins | sample 1015_Q2_SP10_20__FD_132429 | JGI IMG/M metagenome (GOLD analysis project Ga0187780, IMG submission 132429) | Tropical peat soil microbial communities from peatlands in Department of Meta, Colombia - 1015_Q2_SP10_20_MG | ecosystem: Environmental > Terrestrial > Soil > Wetlands > Peat | place...
AGGAACCACGACGACGACGACGACACAGCCCTACGTCGGGGGGTCGACGACGACGACAACCACGGCGCCGGGCTCGACCACCACGACGACCACCACCACGACGACGACCATTCCGGCACCCGGCACCCCGCCGAGCACGCCCGGCCAGGCCCTGCGGCTCGACCGGATCGCCATCCCGCCCGGTGGACCGGTCACGGCCACCGGCTACGGGTGTGACCCGAGCTCGGCGGTCCTGCTCACGGTCGGGAGCAAACAGGTCGGCGCCACCACCGCCGGGGCCAGCGGGACCTTCGCCGCGCCCCTGCAGGTGGGGACGCTCCCCGTCGGCCGCTACCAGGTTCTCGCCCACTGCGGCCCCGTGCTGGCCGCCTCGCTCGACGTGGTGCTGGCCAGCCAGGTGGGCCAGGACACCGCCACGCTGGCCATCATCGTCTTCTTCCTCCTCATCGGGCTCGCCGCCTTCCGCCGTCGCATCCAGCTCGACGCCGCCCCGGCCCGCGCCCGGCCATCGGAGGACGACGAGCCCGACGAGCCCGAGGTGTAACCGGTGACCGCTCTCGGCGTCTGTCCCTGCGAACGGGTCGGAGTGGGTCCGGTGGACGTGAGGGGTCGCACGTGGTCGAGGCGGTCGTGCGCGCGCCGGTGAGCGGCGGAGGCGGATCGGCGCGGAGGCGGGGCCATGGTCGTCGCGCCCCCTGGTGGTGCCGGATCTTCCCGCTGCTGGCCGCGGCACTGACGCTCTTGGTGGTCGGGAACCCCGCCGGCGCCACCAACGGCATCTCCCTCACCGCCCGGATCAACGGGACCAACGTGGCCGGTTCGAGCGGCGACCACCCGGTCGGTCTGAGCCCGCAACGCTCCGCCGTGGTGGCGCTGCACATCGTGAACGACGGCTCGTCGCCGATCACCATCCGCACCGTCCGAGTCGAGGGCACGGTCGTCGGGCTCGTCTTCTTCTCCTACGACACCTCGGTCAACCTGCCGGTGGCCGCCGGCTCGTCGTCGGTACTCGGCTTCACGCTGGACACGAGCGGGCTCGGCGGCCAGGCCACGGGCCTCATCCCCGGGTCCGTCGAGGTGCTCGACGGGCAACGTCAGGTCGTGGCCAGCCAGTCCATGGTGACCGACGTCCACGGCAGCCTGGTGTCGGTCTACGGGCTCTTCGGCCTGGCACTGCTGATCCTCACGGTCCTGGCCATCGTCGACGTCCTCTTCGCCATGGCCCGCCACCGCCTCCCCGAGAACCGCTGGCGGCGCGCCCTTCGCTTCATGACCCCTGGCATCGGCATCGGTCTGGTGCTCGTCTTCACCCTCTCGGCGTTGCGCGTCTGGGTTCCGAGCCCCGGGACGTGGCTGACGGTAGTGCTCGTCTTCGCCGCCGCCCTCTTCGTCGTCGGCTACCTGTCCCCCACCCCGGTCGTGGAGGAGGAACTGGACGAGGAGGAGGACGAGGACATGACCGGCGACCTCGTCACCCCGCCCGCGGGCACCCCGATCACCGCACCCGTGCCCGCCCCCGGGTTGGGGTTGCCACCGGCATGAGCGTCGACTACCAGCAGGTCGTCGACGCCCTGCCCACATACGACGTCGGGGCCGAGCTCGGCCGGGGCGGCTGGGGTGTGGTCCTGGCGGGCCGCCATCGCCAGCTCGGACGTGAGGTGGCCATCAAGCAGTTGCCGCGCGCCTTCGCATCGGATGCGGCCATCCGGAGCCGCTTCACGGTCGAGGCCCGATTGCTGGCCTCCCTGGACCATCCCCACATCGTGCCGGTCTACGACTACGTCGAGAAGGACGGCCTGTGCCTCCTGGTCATGGAGCTCCTGCCCGGGGGAACGGTGTGGAGCCGGTTCACGTCGGAGGGCTTCACCCCGACGGCGTCGATCGCGGTCGTCCTGGCCTGCCTGGCCGGCCTGCAGGCCGCTCACGGACGCCACGTGCTCCACCGGGACATCAAGCCCGAGAACCTGATGTTCTCCGCCACCGGCGCGCTGAAGGTCACCGACTTCGGCATCGCCAAGGTGGTCGGCGGCGAGGAGACGATGGCCACACGCGCCGGCGAAGTGGTCGGCACCCCCGCCTACATCGCGCCCGAGCAGGCGCGGGGCGGTGAGCTGTCCCCGGCGACGGACGTCTACGCGGTGGCCACGATGCTCTACGAGCTGCTGTGCGGCCGGCTGCCCTTCGAGGACGACGGCGACGCCATGGCCCTGATGTTCAAGCACGCCTACGAGACGCCGGACCCGCTGTCGGACCACGCCCCCGACCTGCCGAGGGGCGTGGCCGACGTCGTCATGTCGGGACTGACCACCGACCCGGGCGAACGGCCGGCGAGTGCCGAGGCGTTCGGGATCGCGCTGGCCGAGGCGTGCACTGCGGCCTGGGGCCCGGGGTGGCTGCCCACCGACACCACCCCGGTCATGGGGGCGGCCGGCATCGTGGCGGCCACCGAGCGGGCCACCGGACCGAGGGCACCGGCCACGGTCGAAGCCGGCGCGGTCGCGGCCGCCGCCTCGGCCGCGCCCCCCACCGCCGCCCCTCCGGCACCGCCCACCGGGTTGCCACCGGCGCCGCCCGACGCGTCCGGCGCGCCGGCGGCCCCTCCTCCCGCTCCCGCCCCGCCCACCGTCGTGCGGCCGCCCTCGTCCGCTGTGCACCCGACGGTGGCGACACACACGCGCGCCGCGGCACTGGTGGACGTGGAGCCGGCCGCGGACCTCGTGCCGCTCAAGCAGGTGCTCACGCCGCCGCCGAGCCCCACGCCGCTGTTCGCGGCCACGATCGTCCTCGCCGCCGTGGCCGTCGTGCTCGCGTTGGTCGGCCTCGGCGGTCCCTCGTACGGCGGCACCCTCGCGCCCGGCGCCGTCGCCGTGGCCGGCACCCCCGTGACCTCCGCCGGCACAGTGACGGTCGACCTGTCCAAGCCGGTCCCTGTCGTCGTCTCGCCGAATGGGCCCGCCGCGGACCACGTCGAGCTCAGCGCGTCCGTGCTCGGCGTGCAGATCACGAGCGCCAGCGCGGCCCTCGTCCCGTCGGGCGCGACCCGCGCCGCGTCGGTCGACCTCGGCGGGCGGTACCTGGTGGGCGGGAGCTTCACCGGCAAAGTGGAGCTGCTGCGTTCCGGCCTGGACGTCGGCGACCGCTCCTTCCCGGCGCACACCACCCAGCTCGGGATCCTCAGCGCGCCCGGTGCGGTGTCGATCCTCCTGCTCCTCTTCGTGGTGGCCTACGCCGAGTCGCTGTCGCGCGCGCTGCGCCGGGGCAAGCGGTCCGTGACCGCCACCGCGGGATTGACCGTGATCGGCGCGCTGTTCGGCTTCGCGGTGGTGGGCCTGGCCTGGGTGCTGGCCAAGCAGGTGCCGACCGTCGCCTCGCTCGTCGCGTGCGCCGTGGTGGGTGCCGGCGCCGGCCTCACCTTGGCGTTGGCCGGCACGCGCGTCGCCCGTCAGCGCCGGTTCCGCCGGCTGCAGCGCCGCGAGCAGCGCCGAGAGCGTGCCGCCGCCACCCGGAGCGCTGCGGTTTGAGCACCTTCGAGCTCCACCTGCAAGAACCGGGCCGTGAGCCTCGCAGCGTCCCGATCGACGGGCCGCTCGAGGCAGGTCGCGAAGTCGAGGGTCTGCTGCTGTCCGATCCCCAGGTCTCCCGCCGCCATCTGCGCTTCGACCTCGACGGGGACCGGCTGATCGTCACAGATCTCGGCAGCACCAACGGGACGAAGGTCAACGGCACGCGGATCGATGCACCGACTCCCCTGTCGGAAGGGGACACGGTCCAGGCCGGGGACACCGTCATCACGATCACGGTCCGCGCCGAGCCTCCGGGTGCCGTAACGCGTCCCGCCCCATCTGCAGCGTCCGCAGCCCCCTCTCCGCCCGAAGCGCCCGCACAGCCGTCCGCACCGCCACCGGCGGCACCGTCGCCCCCACCTGCCCCCGAACCCCCAGCTGCCGCACCGCCAGCTGCCGCACCACCGGCCCCGGCCGCAGCGCCGGCCCCGGCCGCGCCCGAAGCGCCGGAGGCGCGCGCCGCCGCACCTCGGCCGGTCCTCGAGGAGCTCGAGTCCCGCACCACCGATGCCGCCGTCGTCCGCTTCCGTCCCGGGACGGCCGGCGCCCAGGCGGCCACCGGGGTCGCCCGCTCCGCGCGCCAGGCACGCAAGGCGCTCGCGGGGCTGGGCAGCGAGCCGTGGGGCGTGGTGCCGACGATCTGCCTGGTGGATCCCTTCCCGGACCCGGACCAGCCCGGCGCGATCATGACGTCGGGGACCATCGTCGACGGAGCGCGCAACGAGATCTGGATGGTGGTGACGGCCGAGTCCCCGCCCGAGCCCCTGGAGCGCCCGCTGGCGCTGTGCTTCGGGGCAGGGCTGCCCGCCGCGGCGGACCTCGGCCCGTTGCTCGAGGGCTACGGCCTGTTCGTGGCCGACGCACCCGACCCCGATCCCGAGCTGCGTCGCCTGGAACTGCCGCCGCTGGGGGCGGCGGAGGGCGAGCTCGAGTCGGCCATGGCCGTGTCCTTCGTCCGCTACCTGATCGACCGCGGCGGCAAAGCGGAGTTCCTGCGCATGTTGGCGAGCGCGCAGCCGGGTCGCCTCGACGCCGCCGCCCAGGGCGCCTTCGGGGCCGGGCTCGCCGCGCTGGAGGAGGCGTGGCGCCAGAAGCTCCTCGCCGGGCCGCCGAACGTGAAGACGGGCCAGTTCCTCCGCCTCGCCACCCGCTACCTGCGCCCGCACGTCAAGCGCGAGGTGGAGATGTTCGTCTACATGCTCTTCGGTCTCGCCTTCACGGTGGTGTTCCCGTTCGTGTTCCGGAACCTGTTGGACAAGGCCATCCCGAGCGGGCACTTCTCGCAGGTGGTGAAGCTCCTGGTCGTGCTGCTCGTCGCCTTCCTGGTCTCGTTGCTCGCCGGATTGCGCGGCGCGTACCTCTCCGCCTACGTGAGCGCGTCGGTGGTGCGCCAGCTCCGGCGGGAGATGTTCACCAAGATGCAGTACCTGCCGCAGTCGTGGTATTCGCACCACCAGCAGGGTGACGTCCTGTCCCGCCTGTTCTCGGACGTCGGCATGCTGGAGCAGGGTCTGTCCCAGACGCTGCGCGGCGGGATCTCGCAGATCCTCTCCCTCGTCGTGTCGGCCATCGTCCTGCTGATCCTCAACCCACTGCTCGCCGTCATCGTGCTGATCGGCGCCCCCGTGATCGGCGCGGTCTACAAGGCCATGGCCAAGGGCGCGCAACGCCGCAGCGTGGCGGTGCAGGAGGAGACCGGCGGGGTGCTGTCGGTGGCGTCGGAGAACTACGGGGCGACGTCGGTGGTGAAGGCCTTCGGGCTCCAGGCACGGGAGATCGCCCGCTTCGGCCAGTCGTCGGACCGCCTCTTCGACCGCCAGGTGAAGCTCCAGCTCTTCGGGGGGCTCTTCGGCCTGTCGGTGAACATGATCGTCACGCTCCTGCGGGTGTTCATCCTGGGGCTCGGCGCCTGGCTCATCCTCCACGGCCATCTCACCGTGGGCGGCCTGGTCGCCTTCATGAGCCTCATGGGCGAGGTCCTCTCCCCCGTCACCGCGCTGACCGGGATCGGCCAGCAGGTCCAGGCCTCCACCGGCGCGCTGGTGCGCATCAACGAGGTGCTCGACGCCCCGCCGGAGGTCGACGAGCGCGAGGGGCTCCCCGACATGGGACCCGTCCGCCACGACATCGTGCTGCGCGACGTGGGGTTCTCCTACACCCCCGAGCGTCGCACCCTCGACGGGATCTCCGTCGCCATCAAGGCGGGCGACAAGGTCGCCTTCGTGGGGCCGACGGGCGCAGGCAAGTCCTCGGTGCTCCAGCTCGTCATGCGCTTCTACGACCCCGACGACGGCGTCGTGCTCTTCGACGGCGTCGACGCCCGCCAGGTCACGGTGGCGTCGCTGCGGGCCCAGCTCGGCGTGGTGTTCCAGGAGACCTTCCTCTTCAACGCCACCGTCCGCGACAACATCGCCCTGGGGAAGCCCGGGGCCACCGACGCCGAGATCGAAGCCGCCGCGCGCGACGCCGAGCTCCACGAGTTCGTCACCACCCTGCCCCGCGGCTACGACACCCTGGTGGGCGAGCGCGGCGGGCGGCTCTCGGGCGGACAGCGCCAGCGCCTGTCGATCGCCCGGGCGCTGCTGCGCGACCCGAGCGTGCTCCTGCTCGACGAGGCCACCTCCGCCCTCGACCCCCGCACCGAGCGGCTCATCGCCGACACCCTCGACCGCGTGGGCGAGGGCCGCACCACGGTGGCCGTCACCCACCGGCTCACCTCCATCACGGGCTACGACAAGATCTGCGTGATCGTGGCCGGCCATCTCGTCGAACAGGGGACCCACCAAGAGCTCCTGCGCCAGGGCGGCGTCTACGCGCAGCTGTGGGCCGAGCAGACCGGCGCGGCGGCACCGGCGGAGCCCCCCTTCGATGCGCCCGGCGCGTTGGCGCGCATCCCGATCCTGGCCGGCCTCGGCGCCGACGAGCTCGGCGCGGTGGCAGGCCGGCTCAAGGCCATGGACCTCCAGCCGGGCGAGACCGTGCCCGAGGGCGGGGGGCGCCTGCTGATCCTGCGCCGCGGCCGGGCAGTGGTGCTCGGCCGCGACTATTCGGGCAACGTCGTGCAGACCGCCGAGCTCGGCGTGGGCGACACCTTCGGCCTCGCCGCCCTGCTCGGGGGCGAGGCCGAGGCCTCGCTCCAGGCCACGGAGCCGGTCACGCTGCTGGTCCTCGACGACGACACGATCCGGGGGCTGGCCTCGACCCATCCGTCGATCGCCTCGGCGCTCGCCGGCACCACACCGGCGCGGGTGGGCCCCGCGGGCGGGACCCGCCTGTCGCGCATGACCATCGGGCTGGTGCGCACCCCGCCCGACGGCGCCCCGGCCCAGCCGGGTGCGGGCGTAAGCGGGCCGTCGGCCGACGAGGTGCGGCGGTTGACGGGAAGCCTGCCCGCGGTGGGCCGGTGAGCGAGGGGAGGCGCGCGTGAACAGCGTGGTGCAGGCGGTGGTGTCGTCGGCCGTCGGTGCGACCGCCGCCTCCGCGGGGTGGGCCCTGGCCCTGCGCGGCGACCGGCTCGTCGTCGTGGGTGCGGTCGGGGCCGGCGAGCTCGTGGGGTCCGAGGCGCCGGCCGACGCCGGCACCGCCGGCTTCGTCGTCAACTCCGGCCAGCCCATGGCCATGGCCGTTCGGGGCGACGACACCCGCCTCGGCGAAGGAGTCCTGGCCCGGCTGGAACGTCGGCCCACCAGCGTGCTGTCGGTGCCCTGCGCCACGAGCGACGCCGTGGTGGGCGTGCTCGAGATGGTGGACAAGGCCGGGGCGGCCACGTTCAGCTTCGACGACGTCGAGCTGGCCACGTTGCTCGCCGGCATCGCCGCGGCCGCCATGGAGGCCGAGGGGGCCGAGGTGACGGTGCGGAGCCCCGACGAGCTCGGCGGCGAGCTCCGGCGCCTGGCCGGTGCGGATCCCGGCGCCTACGCGCAGGTGGCAAGCCTCGTCGAAGCCATCCTGGCCCGTGGCTGAGGGCCCCACCGCACCCCCGTCCACCCCGGTCCGCCCTGCCGCCCCGCGCCCGGAGTGGACGCGCGAATCGTCGGTGCTGCGACTGGCCGGCGTGGCTCGCATCGAGGACTTGTCGCCCGAATGGGCCTGGGGCGGCTCGACGGGCAAGGGGGTGCGGGTAGCGGTGGTCGACAGCGGCGTCGAGGCGGACCACCCCGACCTCCAGGGCTGCGTCGAGGTGGACAAGGGCGTGATGGTCACCCTCGACGAGGGCGGCGAGCCGGTGCTCACCCCGGGACCCCACGACGACGCCTTCGGCCACGGCACCGCCTGTGCGGGCATCATCCACCGCCTCGCCCCCGAGGCCCGCATCACCAGCGTCCGGGTCCTGGGCGCGGGGCTGGCGGGAAAGGCCGCCGCATTCCTGGCCGGGCTGGGGTGGGCCGTCGAGGAGGGCTTCGATGTCGTCAATCTCTCGCTGGGCACGACCAAACGCGACTGGGCTCTGGCCTTCTACGAGGTCTGCGACCGGGCGTACTTCCGCGGTGTGTTCCTCGTGACCGCGGCGAACAACATGGCCAAACCGAGCTTCCCCTCCCTGTACGCGTCGGTGACGAGCGTCGCCTGCAACCTGGCCACCGACCCCTTCCGCTTCCACTTCAACCCCGAGCCGCCCACCGAGTTCCTTGCCCCCGGCATCGACGTGGAGTTGAGCTGGCGCGGCGGCGGACGGATGACGGGGACGGGGAACTCGTATGCCGCTCCCCACATCGCCGGGATCGCCACGCTCGTCAAGGCCAAGCACCCCGAGCTCCGGCCGTTCCAGCTCAAGACCGTCCTGTGGGCGACGGCTGCGAACGTGCAGGAGGCGCCACGGCCCGCAGGTCGGCTCACGGGCGCGCTCGCCGCCAGCCGCATGACCGCGGCCGGGGCTCGCGCCACTTCGGCGCTTCGGGCCATCGGCGCCCCGCCGCGCCTGTAACCGGGCACCGCGACCGTCGTCAGCCAACCCAGACGAACGGATCGGGGAGCCCTCGGGGCACCCACTTCGGCTCGCAAGCCGACACGTTGTAACCGGCACGCGGATGCCCCGTCACCCTGATGCCATCAGCACATCGGGGGACCGACCAGTCCACCGACGATCCGAGGAGATTCGCATGGGACGAGACGACGTGCGCAAGGCACTGCAGGCGATGGACGACGAAGACGTGCGCGCCCGGCTGGCCGAAGGCGACTTCAGTGACGTGTCCGGGTTCGCCTTCACCGACGACGAGCGCGCCATGGTGCGCGACGCGGCAGCCGAGTACCCGGAGGTCGCCGGCTTCGCCTACGACGCCTTCGTCAAGATCGACTTCACCACCGCGGGCCCCGGGAGCAACAGCCCGTTCACCGCCGAGCAGGGCAAGTTCAAGATCTCGCAGCCCTTCTTCGACGCGATGCAGTACGCCGGCGGCGCGTGAGGACCCGGGAAGACGGGCGATGACCAACGCCGTGGCGGAGCGGACCTGGGCGCACCTCGACGCGCCGACGGTGGTGGCCCACGAGCCCGCCATGACCGCGCTGGAGCTCCTCGGGGCCGAGCTCCGGCGCGTCGGCTACTCGAGCGCCCCCGGTCCGGCCGGGCGCGACCGAGAGCCCGGCGCCGAGCCCGGCGCCGGGCCCGACGAGGGCCTCGACGAGGGGCCCGAGGACCCGCTCGTGGCGCTCGCGCGGGGCCGCACCGCCGACCGCCGCGCCGTGGAGGGCAGGCTCGGGCGCCATGCGGTCGACGCGCTGGTGGACGCCCGTGCCGTCGACGGCGACGGGGACGGGGACACCGTCACCGCCCGCTTCACGATCCTCGGGGCGGGCCGCGTGCTCGCGGTGCTCCCCCGCCAGGACCCCGACGGCGGCGGCCTCGTCTACCTGGGGGCCGACTCGTTCTGGCTGCTGCGCCGGGCGTGGACGCTGGCGGCCGGCGGGCGCCGTGCCGTCGAGCTCGGCACGGGCACCGGGTTCGTGGCCGCCGCCCTCGCCCCGCGTTACGAGCTGATGCTGGGCACCGACGTGCTGCCCGGCACGGTCGCGGCCGCCTCGATGACCTTCCGGCTGAACCCGCCCAGTCGCGGCGCGTTGGCAGGGGCCGTCGCCGACGTGGGCCACGGCTTGGCGCCCCGCTCGTTCGACCTCGTCGTGGCCAACGCCCCGTGGGTGCCCCGGGCGCTACCCGCGCCGGACGGCACGCCCCGCGTCTTCGCCGACGGCGGCCCGACCGGCCAGGAGCTGCCCGCCCGCTTCATCGCCGAGGGGGCCGCCCTCCTCGCCCCCGGTGGCGTCGCCGTCACCCAGTGCCTGGACCTGCGCTACGACGACGGCACCCGGCCCCTCGACGCGCTGTGCGCGTCCCTGCGTGAGGAGGGATGTGCGGTGCACATCGAGGCGGTGGGCCCCCCGGAGGTCTCCGCGACGCTCACCGGGCGCTTTCGCCGGCAGGGCGCGCCGGTCACCGCCACCCTCGTCGACGTGGTCGTCGAGCGTC
>Ga0187780_10004895_pt1 | contig 10023 bp, 9 predicted proteins | sample 1015_Q2_SP10_20__FD_132429 | JGI IMG/M metagenome (GOLD analysis project Ga0187780, IMG submission 132429) | Tropical peat soil microbial communities from peatlands in Department of Meta, Colombia - 1015_Q2_SP10_20_MG | ecosystem: Environmental > Terrestrial > Soil > Wetlands > Peat | place...
AACTACGTGGTTAGCGTGCGACAGCGTGCTTGATCAGCTCGACGCTTTGGGTCCACACGCGCCCGCTGACTTTTTGTGCTTCGGCCATCACCGCGTCGAAAGCCGCCACGATCCTTTCCACCTCTTTCTCTCCGATAATCAGCGGCGGCAGCAGTTTGATGATGTTGACGTCCGCGCCGGCCACCTGCGTCAGGATGCGGTGCTCTCTCATTAGGGCCATAACCACCAATTCGGCGAACAATCCCTTTTGCGCGGTCTCCGCGGCGGTCCAGGCGGCGTGCAGCCCCAGTGATCGCGCCGGCTTGAATTCAATTCCAACCATCAGGCCCTTGCCGCGCACGTCCGCGATCATTTCGTAGCGTTCCTGCAAGGCAGCCAGCCCACTCAAAAGCTTTTCTCCCATGGTGGCAGCGCGCTCGACCAACCGCTCTTCGTCCAATACATGAAGAGAGGCCAATCCCGCCGCCATGGCCAACTCGTTCTGGCCAAAAGTCGTCGAATGCACCTGGCAGCGGTCCAACTTGCTGAAAGTGGCATCGTGGATCTTGCGACGCGTAATGGTTGCGCTGACGGGAATGTAGCCGCCGCCCAGCGATTTCGACAACGTGACCATGTCGGGCTCGAGAGCCCAGTGCTCGCCGCATAGAAACCGCCCGGTGCGTCCCATCCCAACCTGAACTTCGTCACAGATGAAAAGCGTCCCATACTTCCTGCACAGCCGCTGGGCCTCTGGCAAATAGCCATCGACGGGGATGTACACGCCTTTGCCCTGGATGGGCTCGACGATGAATGCAGCCACATCTTCGCGGTGGAGTTGTTTCTCCAAGGCCGCAAGATCGTTCATGACGACAGCCTCGAACGCGGGCATCAGCGGCTCAAACCCCTTGCGGAACTCTTTTCCGCCGTTAGCCGCGAGCGTGCCTAGCGTTAACCCATGAAAGGCGTGGTCCAGATACACGAAGCGAGGACGTTTAGTTGCCGCCCTGGCGAATTTGAGAGCCGTGTCCACCGCGTCGGCGCCGGAGTTGGCGAAAAAGACCGCGTCCAGCCCCGGCGGCATGCGCTTGACGAGTTCCTCGGCCAGCAAGCCTGCCAGCAAAGGGCAATCCATTTTGATCAAGCTGGGACGGTCGAGGGCCAGCACCTCCTGGATCACCTGCTTGATGAGTGGATGGTTTCGCCCCAAATTAAATACGCTGTATCCCGAAAGCAAATCCAGGTAGCAGTTGCCTTGGTCATCCCACAAATAGGCGCCTTCCCCGCGCGTGTAGTTCTTGTCGAAGCCAATGATGGCTTGAACGCGGGCGAGGCTGGGGTTGATGTAGCGCTTGTGCAAGGCATATTGCTCTCCTTGCCGCTTCTTAATGAGTTGAGTCACGGTGAAGGTCATGGCATCCTCCTCCGTCTCACAAATGTTGGCTCGAAGGCTTCAGGCGGGAGCGCAGCTCACGTCTATGCTACCACCAATCAACGCGAGCGATTACTTCGCGTCAGGACGCGCGCCCTCAAACGTATTCTCGGCTTCGAGGATTGTCTCAATCGCCGCTCAGGGCCTTCGCGGCGCTCCGTGAATTTCATCAAATCTTCCCGCGCGCAGCCGGATGCGTCATAATCGCACTCCTATTTCGAGAGGGAGCATCCAATGACAAGATCGCTCGTTCGCATACTCTTAGCTGCCGCAGCGGTTGCCGGCACAATTGCCGTCGCGCGCGCCCAGCAGGCCCCGCTCACCCAGGCGCAAAAAGATCAGCGCGTGCAGACCGAGAAGGAACTCGAGGCCGCCGCTTTCATCGATCGCAAAGTCATGATGTCCATGCGCGATGGTGTTCGCCTCGCCACCGACATCTATCGTCCCAAGAACGCTGCGGGCAAGGTCCCAACCATCTGGGTGCGCACTCCCTATAATTTCAACTTCTGGGATGTGCGCAACGGCGTACCCGCCGACATGACCAATATCCTCACCGCGATCAAGCGCGGCTACGCCTACGTCCTCCAGAACGAACGCGGCCATTTCTTCTCCGAAGGCAACTACGACATTCTCGGCGCCCCGCGCACCGACGGCGCCGACGCTCTCACCTGGATCTCTTCGCAGCCGTGGTCCAACGGCAAAGTCGGCACCACCGGCTGCTCCTCCACCGCCGAATACCAGATGGGAGTTGCCGCACTCGAACACCCCGCATATGCGGCGATGAATATCCAGAGCTTCGGGGCCGGTGTGGGGCGCGTCGCCCCCTACTACGAGCAAGGTAACTGGTACCGCGGCGGCGCCGTCCAGATGCTGTTCATCGCCTGGCTTTATGGCGAGCAAAACCAGGTCCGCCCCATGTTCCCGCGGAACACTTCACAGGAAGATCTCATCCGTGCTTCCAAAGCTTTCGATCTCGCGCAGCAGCTTCCCCCGGTCGAATGGTCGAAAGCACTTTGGCATCTGCCGATGCAAGATCTTTTGAAGGCGGTCGACGCACCACATGGAATTTACGCCGATGCCATGCCCGTCGATACCGGCGGCCGCATGATTCAGCGCACGCCCAACGATCCCGCGTGGTACAAGGGCGGGCTGTACCATGACGATATGCCGCTGAATCTCCCGGGGCTCTGGTACATGTCCTGGTATGACGTGTCCATCGGCCCGAATCTCGCTCTGTACAATCACGTCCGCAAACACGCTAAAGGGGAAATCGCTGATCAGCAATGGGTCATCATCGCCCCCGTCACGCACTGCGCCTACACGCGGGCCACTGAAGACACCATCGTCGGAGAACGCAGCATGGGCGACGCCCGCCTCGACTATCCGGAAATTATGTACAGTTTTTTTGATCGTTTTCTGAAAGGTGAAAAGAGCCCGCGACTCGATTCGCTTCCGAAAGTCACTTACTTCACCATGGGCCTCAACAAGTGGCAGTCTTCGGACACCTGGCCGCCCAGCGGCGCAAAACCCATGACCCTGTTTCTCTCCAGCGCGGGCCACGCCAACTCTCTGAACGGCGACGGCAATCTCTCGACGGCTCCTCCTGACACTGACAAGCCCGATGCCTTCACTTACGATCCCATGAATCCCGTGCTCTCCTATGGCGGCAACGTCTGCTGCACCGGTGACGCGGTTCAAGCCGGCAGTTTCGATCAGCGCAAAATCGAAGCGCGCGCTGATATCCTCGTCTACACGTCTGAACCCTTTAAGGATGGCACCGAAGTCACCGGCCCGATCGTTCCGACTCTCTACGTTTCCTCCGACGCGAAAGACACGGACTTTACGGTGAAAATCATCGACGTGTATCCTGACGGGCGCGCCTACAATCTCGATGAATCTATTCAACGCATGCGCTACCGCGACGGCTATGACAAGCCGCTTGTCTGGATGGAAAATGGAAAGGTCTACAAGGTCACCCTGCAGCCGCTGAACACCAGCGATTACTTCGAGACCGGGCACTCGCTGCGCATCGAGGTTTCCAGCAGCAACTTCCCGCGCTTCGACCGCAACCTCAACACCGGCGGCGACAACTACTCCGAATCCAAAGGCGTTGCCCCCCACAACGCCGTCCATCACTCCAAGCAGTATCCGTCCCAGGTCACCGTCACTATCGTCCCGCCGCACGCCAGCGGTTCATCACCTGGCCAACCACACTGACCACATACGCGCAAGCCAAGCCGATATTTCCTGGCGCCCAATGAGTGCCTAACGCAGGTCTTTTGCGAGGTAAGGAATGGATAGAGATTCGCGTATTTTGATTATCTGCGGTGTTGCCATCATAACCGCTTTGCTTGTCGTCGGAGCGGTATCGCGCGGGGTAATCCGGCACATTGTACAGACCTCGCCACTCTGGATTGGCATAGTGCTCGGGTTCCGTCGTTCACCGCTTACGAAGTGGGCCGTCCTGCCGTGCTTTGTGTTTTGGCTGCTGCTGATGAGCGCCATCTGGCTGTTCCTTCTCGGCTGGGCCCGCATCGTCACCGGAACGTTTTCGCCGGCGGAAATTGCAATGACTTTGATCGTCGGGATAGCTTCGATCGTGGGAATTATCGGCGTGGCAAGGACTAGAAGCGGCGTCAGCGCTTTGTCAGCGGCAGTCATGATATCGCTGGTCGCAGTATTACAGGCGCTTGCTTTTCGGCTGAGTTTGTTGGCGTCGATTGCCCATGATTAGTCGCGGAGTCCGCAAATTCAGGCAGAAGCTTGACTGTGGGAAGTTCATGAAACAGGGCGCGCTCCCCTGGTTCCGTGCGAACTCATTTTTCACCATCGCCCTTTTCATCGGTTTAACGTTTAGCTTGCACGGTTTCTTCGCCGGGCAGGGGCTGCTATTCCAGCGAAGTTTGAAGGAACCCCTGCCTTTATATCTTCACTTCCTTACTTCCTTCTCCGCCACTCCATACAACGCCAGAACATCTTCGAGCCTCACAATGCCCATCAACTCACGCACGTTCGCCCGGCTCACAACCGGCAGAATTCCCAATTTGCTCGCTCCCAAACGCTCCAGCGCCACGATCAAAGGATGGTCCGGATGCACGTGAACGAACTCCACGCTCGTGAGCAATTGCTCGAGGCGCTTGCTGGCATTTCCGCATGCCGTGCCTTGCTCCAAAGCGCTGCGGCTCAGGACTCCTCGCACGCCGAACTCATCGCAAACGATCCAGGCCCCAGCATTGGTCTTCTTTGTACGCTCCGCAGCGTCCGCCACGGTCATTTCCGCACGCAGCACTTCCGTCGCCGGCCGCATTGCTTGTGTTACCCGCTTCTGCCCTCCCAGTTCCCTGGTCCCGGAGCTTGGCAGGTGAATTCCATCCTGGTGCGCCAGCTCTTCATAAATCGGCTTGCGTTGCAGCTTCGACGAAATGAAGAAGCTCACCAGGTTGGAAATCATCAGCGGCACAATCACCGCATAATCGCGCGTGATTTCGAAAATCATCACCACCGAGGTCATTGGCGCGCGCACGATTCCCGCGAACGCCGTGCCCATGCCCACCAGCGCGTACGCTCCCGGCGTGCCGACATAATTCGGCAGAAAATGATTCGCGACATTTCCGACCACGCCGCCGAGCATCGCGCCCAGGAACAAGCTGGGCCCAAAGATTCCGCCCGCGTTTCCGGAAGCATAGCTCGTGGCCACTGCGAACAACTTCAGCACCAGCAGCAAGAACATCAGCCGCAGCGCCATCCCTCCGTTCAGGGCTTCTCCAACGTGTTTGTATCCCACTCCCAGGAGCTGCGGCACGAACCAACCCATGATTCCCACCATCACGCCGCCCGCCGCCGGCTGGAACCATAAGGTTTTCTTTGGAAATCTCAGAAACCTTGCGCGCATCCACAGCAGCAGCTTGGTGAACGCCACCGAAACAAACCCGCCCGCCAGTCCCAAGACCGCATAAATTCCGAACTCCAGCGGATTCACCAGTTGGTATTGCGGAACCTGAAACAACGGATTGTTTCCCAGGAGTAGTCGCAACATGGCCCACGAAGTCGCCGAAGCCAGCACCACCGAACCCAGTACTGGCGCGTGCAAATCGCCGACCACTTCTTCGAGCGAAAACAGCACTGCCGCAAGCGGAGTATTGAACGCCGCCGCAATAGCCGCCGTCGCTCCGACGGGAATCAGCGCTTTTACTTTTTCCGGCCGCAATCCCAATCTCCGTCCCAACACCGAAGCGATTCCCGCGCCAACCTGCACCGCGGGACCTTCGCGCCCCAGGGGGATGCCGCTCGCGAGCGTCGCCGAAGTGCAAAAGAATTTTCCGATCACCGTGGGCAGCGAGATTCGCCCTTCCCGCGCGTACAAAGCGGCTTTCGTTTGCGGAACTCCGCTGCCGCGCGCATCGGGGAAGTACCGGTAGAGCAGGTAGCCCATTCCCAGCGACCCGGCAATAGGCACCAGCAGCCTGCGCAAGCCCATCCCGCCCGCAGGATACAGACGCGCGCCAAATCGTTCCGTCAGCAAAATGAACGCCACTACCGCCAGACCCACCAGTGCGCCGATCACCAACGTCAGGATCAGAAACACTTGCTCTTCGCGCTCGCGCAGCAGTGCCGTCCATTTTTGCGACGACGCATTCCGCCTGTTTTTTTCGATTGCTTCGCCGGGGCTCATCGAGCTTTATCTTCTGTCAGTCTTGGGCACGAGGGAAGGCTTTTATCGAGCGGGCGGCGCGCTCGGGGTTTTCGTCTGATCCGGGGTTTCCGCCTGTTTCTGTGTTTCTGTCCGGTCGTGCGTCCCGCCACCAGGAAGGAAAAAGCGCAGGTTCAGAACCTGTTCCCGCCGCCGCTCTTCTTCCATGTGGCGAGTGCGCGCTTTCAGCAGATCATCGAGCGCCACCAGCCCGAGGAATTTTCGCGTGCCACGCTCGACCACCGGCATGCGGGTGATGCCTTTTTCCGCCATAACATAAACTACGGCCCGCAAGGGCTCATCCGGAAATGTCTCAATAAATTCGGTGCGCACCAGATCACCAAGCGGCCGCTGCCAAACCGCCTCGCCTTGCTCTTTGACAAGCTGGTAGAGATCGCCGCGAGTCACCACGCCAACCAGCAGGCCGTCCTTGTCGACTACCGGGAGCAGCCGCTGACTTTGCCGGTGATCGGACCGCAGCGCTTGCTGGAAGGACTGAAGCGTGCTCGCCGCAGGCAGCACCACGACTTTGGTCCGCATCACTTCGCGCACGAACAAGATTTCCAGCGGGTCCACGGCATATTCGCGGCTCAGATGATAACCGCGGCGCGCGACCTTCTCCGTCAAAATCGAGCGCTTCAGAGTCAGCACCGTAAAGGCATGGGAGATTACGCTGGCAACCAGCAGGGGAAGAAACACATTGGCATCGTGGGTCAGTTCAAACGCAAAAACGATGCTGGTGAACGGGGAGCGCATCGTGCCGCCGAGAATCGCGCCCATGCTGATCAATTGCCAGAAGCCCGCGCCCTCGTTGGGCAGAAACATCGCTTCCAGCCCGCCCAGCGCCCCGCCCATCATCAGCAGCGGCGCAAGCACGCCTCCGGAAGTGCCGGAGCCCAGCGAGACCGCCCAGATAAACCATTTGACCAGCAGCACTCCGAGGAGCATTTTGGCCGTCACCGTCCCTTGCAGCAGCGCGGCTATTGTGTCGTAGCCCACGCCCAGGGCCTGCGGAAAAATCATGCCGCCCAATCCAATGGCGAGTCCGCCGATCATCGGCCACCACATCCAGTGAATCGGCAGCTTCAGAAAAGCATCCTCGGCGGCATAGACGGAAACCGTGAGCAGCGCGGATAGAACTCCTGCGAGAAGACCGACGAGCGCGCAGCCCATCAGGCTCACCGGGCCGATGTGCAGCGGATGCGGAGGCACGGGGAAAAGCGGGCCGAATCCCAGAAGGTAGCGGCGCACCACCGCGGCCACCGCGCTCGCCAAAGCTACGGGAACCAAGCTGCGCGGCTTCCATTCGAAGAGCAGCAGTTCAACGGCGAGCAAGACGGCGGCCACCGGCGAAGCGAACGTCGCCGACATTCCGCCCGCCGCGCCGGCCACCAGCAGCGTTTTGCGTTCCGCGCTTGTCAGATGAAAGAGTTGCGCGATCATCGAGCCAAACGCGCCGCCGGTCATGATGATCGGCCCTTCGGCGCCAAACGGGCCGCCCGACCCGATGGAAATGGCGGAAGAGAGCGGCTTAAGAAAGGCGACTTTGGGTTCCACGCGGCTGCCGCTGATCAAAATTGCTTCAATTGCTTCGGGAATTCCGTGGCCGCGGATTCGCTCGGAGCCGTAACGCGCCATGATGCCAATGATGAATGCCCCGCCGACCGGAATCAGGACGCTGTACCACCCCAGATGATTTCCGGCAGGGGAAACCAGGGTCGTATTCCAGCGGCCAAAATAAAACAGATTGGTGAACAACCCGATCAGCCGCAAAAGGGCAAGCGCAACGAATGCGCAAAGCGCGCCGATTAAAACGGCGAGTGCGGAAATGGGGAGAACGCGCAAAGTGGTCGAAAAATCTCCCAATTCCTCGTGCCGGGTTGGAGCAACCGAATGGGGCCCCCGGTTTTCCGAAATAGGTTTTTGAGATTTGTTCATGATTTCTTAGCGCGCCCTTTCAGGAAGCCGGTGCCGGTTTTCTTCACTGCACGGGATGCGTGGCCATTTTTCAGCAGTGAGCTGATAGCATCCACGAGCGAAGCGCCGGTCGCGCGCAGTTCGTTGATGCGATGTTGCGCCACCTGTTCGAGCATTTTCTCGCCGCGCGGCAGCAGCGAAACGAGAACGTTCCGGCGGTCTTCGCGGCTGCGATTGCGCCGCGCGTAACCATGCTCTTCCAGCCGGTCTATGAGCTCAACAACGCTGTGATGCTTCAAAGCGAGGCGTTCCGCCAGTGTCCGAACGGTTGCTTCCTGGCCATTCGGGATGCCCCGAATCATGAGCAGGAGCAGATACTGCTGCGGTTCGAGACCCGAAGCTATTGCGACGGCGTCGCCTTCCCGGATGAACTTGCGGATGCGGTAGCGCAGTTCAGCGAGCGCCTGATATTCGGCAGTGGTGATCAGTTTGGGCATGATTCTAGTGTATCGTAGTGCGATATAAATAGCTTGGCCAAACCGGTAACGCGGTTTCCAAAAAAATAATTGCTCAGGGCGGATTCCTCGCTTCGCCTAGGAATGCCCCCCAAGGAATTCAGAGCACCTCGAGCACTCGAGTGTGGCTTGTCCGCCTTCAGAACGGCTTGCGGAACGATTTTTGCGTCTTATAGTGCTCGTAGCCCTCGCGTAGATAGAACTGGTGAGCCCTCTCGCGAATCACGTTCGAACGGACATTCATGCCCGTGCACCCGTGCTTTCTCGCCCAATCTTCGGCGGCCGCGAGGAGCCGGGCGCCAGCGCCAAGACTGCGCTGCCCTTCCGCGACAACCAAGCCATTCACTTCTGCTCGAACGTCGCTTTCGAGCAGCGGTTCCTTGCTGACATGCACCCAGCCGACCACGCCAGCTTCCGGAGATTCGGCCACGTAAACCGCGTTCTCGGAAGCAGGACGGATGCCGCGCAAGCGCCGCCGGATCTGCGCGGCGGTGGCGGGGTAGCCGAGTTGGCCGGAGAGGTCGGCAAGACTCGATGCATCCGTGAGTTTCGCGCGGCGAATCTTCAGCTCCTTGGATTTCTCCTGGCGCGATTTTTCCCGGGGACTCATTTGCCAGCAGCGACCTTTCGCCGGAGCCGGGCTTGCACTGCAGGGCTTCTCAGCTCGCGCAATGCGTCAGCGGCAATCCACCGCGCGGAACTCGTGCCCTGCTTGCGAATCCTTTCGGCAGCGCGAATGGCTTCTCGGTTCAGGCGCAGATTCCGTTTGCCAATATTGCGCAACGCCCAGTTTACGGCTTTCTTCACGAAATTGCGGTCGTCGTTTGCCTCGCGTTCGATAATCTGCAGGCACTGGCGAAACTGCCCATCGGGCGCTTCTTTGTCTTTGTAACTGAGATACGCCATCAAGGAGAAGGCGGCGCGCTTTTCAAATTCCTTGTTGCGCCGGCTCCAGGGCTCGACCTTGCTCCAGGCCGGTTTTGCCTGCGCGTAGAGATAGCAACACGCAGCATCCACAATGTCCCAGGCATCGAAATCGCAAATCCACTGCTCCATCTCAGTCGCGGTAACTTTTTCAGATTCCCCAATCAGCGTTGCAAGACTTTTGGCTTCATGAATTCCCGTATTCCATAGCTCTCGGGCCAGGGAATGATTCTTTCCGATGTGTTTGGCAAGCGCATGAAGAACGGACGCAGAGATACCGTAGGCCTGCGGCACGTTGACGCCGAAGTACGACATTTTTTCGCGCACGCGGGGATCTGCAACCGATCGCAACTCGCCCAGCACAGACTCCTTCGTCCAATTCGAGCTGCTCTCCGCAACGCTGCGTGGCTTAGAACGTTTTGTCGGAGTCGAGGAGGATGGTGACCGGGCCTTCATTGACGAGCTCCACGGACATCATAGCCTGAAAAATTCCGGTGGCAACGGTGACGCCAAGCTTGCGAAGCGCATCGCAGAATTCTTCATAAAGAGCTTTAGCCAATTCCGGGGGA
>Ga0187780_10004896_pt1 | contig 10020 bp, 9 predicted proteins | sample 1015_Q2_SP10_20__FD_132429 | JGI IMG/M metagenome (GOLD analysis project Ga0187780, IMG submission 132429) | Tropical peat soil microbial communities from peatlands in Department of Meta, Colombia - 1015_Q2_SP10_20_MG | ecosystem: Environmental > Terrestrial > Soil > Wetlands > Peat | place...
CACCTGGTAGTCGCCGAGCTCGTAGGAGATGACCGCGGCCCGGTAGAGCGCCTCCTCGCCAGCCACGGTGGCCGGATAGGCGGCTCGCACCGTCATGTAGATCTCCACCTGCTTCGGCTTGGGCTGCCCCTGGGCGGCGGCCTCGGCCGACCGGAGGGCGTCGCTGGCGCGCGTGTCGGGCCGGGGCTCGACCTCGGGCTTCCGGCTCATGGGCGGGACGTTGGGATTCTCCGGCGGCCGCCCGGTGGCGCAGGAAGCGAGGAGGAAGCAGCACACCGCCCCGGCCAGGCGCCGGCGCGGCAGCGGGGGCGGGCGATGCATGGCCCGGTGCATAGCACCAGCGCTAGCCGAACAGCTCGCGGACCTTGTCCAGGAAGCTCTTCACCTGGGGCTGCGTGCGCTCGCCGGCCAGCTCGGCGAAGCGCTCCAGGAGCTGGCGCTGCTCGCCGCTGAGGTCGGTGGGGGTCTCCACCACCACCCGGACGTGCTGGTCGCCCCGGCCGCCGCCGTGGAGGTGCGGGATTCCCTTGTGCTTGAGGCGGAAGACCTTGCCGGACTGGGTGCCGGGGGGGATGCGCATCTTCACCATCCCCTCCAGCGTCGGAACCTCGACGTGGTCCCCGAGCGCCGCCTGCACGAACGAGACCGGCACCTCGCACAGGACCTCGGCGTCCTCGCGCACGAAGAGCGGGTGCTCCTTGACGTGAGCCACCACGTAGAGGTCGCCGGCCGGCCCGCCGTGGTCCCCGGGCTCGCCTTCCCCCACCAGCCGGACACGGGTGCCGTTGTCCACGCCGGGGGGAATCTTGACCGACAGCTTCGACTCCGAATCGTAGCGCCCGGCGCCGCGGCACCGTCCGCACGGGGCACTGGCCACCGAGCCCATGCCGCCGCACGTGCTGCAGGGACGGCTGACCGAGAAGAAGCCCTGGGTGTAGCGGATCTCGCCGGCGCCGCCGCACGTCTGGCAGGTCCGGAGCTGCTTGTCCTTGCTTCCCGTGCCCTCGCAGGCCTCGCAGCGCTTGGGGCGGGGAATCTTCACCGTGACCTCGGTGCCGAAGGCCGCTTCCTCGAAGGTCAGCTCGAGGTTGTAGCGGAGGTCCGCCCCGCGGGCCCGGCCGCCGCGCCGCGAGCGTCCGCCGCCGAAGATGTCGCCGAAGATCTCCGACAGCACGTCGTTGATCCCGGCGCCGCCGAAGCCGCCGAATTCGAAGGGCACGCCGGCATGGCCGAACTGGTCGTAGCGAGCGCGCCGGTCGGGATCGGAGAGAACCTCGTAGGCCTCGGAAGCCTCCTTGAAGGCCTCCTCGGCTTCCTTGTCACCTGGATTGCGATCCGGGTGGTACTGGAGCGCAAGCTTCCGGTAGGCGGACTTGAGCTCTGGCGGGGAGGCCTGCCGTGATACGCCCAGAACTTCGTAATAGTCGCGCTTCTTTCGAGCTGCGGCCGCGGGCAACTTCGAGGCTCCTGGACAGGTGGAACCGAATATAACGCGCGATCCCCGGCTGGCCAGCCCGCTCCGCCGATTGCTCCGGCTGCTCCGTCCCTACCGGGTCCGCGTCACCCTGGCCGTCCTCGCCGCCGCAGTCTCGGCGGCGGCGGCCGCTGCCTACGCCTGGCTGGTCGGCCCGCTGCTCAAGGGCGTGCTCGTCGGCGGTCCGGTCTCCCTCGGTCCCATCGAGCTCGAGGCGGGCAGCTGGCGCCGGGTCCTGCCCCTGGCCATCGTCCTGGCCGCCGCGGTCAAGGCCGCCTCGCAGCTGCTGCAGACGGGCTGGATGCAGGCCGTCGGGCAGAAGACCCTGGCCGCGTTTCGTGCCCAGGTGTTCGAGCACCTCGTCCAGGTCGATGCCCGGGCAATGGAGGGCCACGCCTCGGGCGACATCGTCTCCCGCCTCACCTCGGACGTCTCCCAGGTGGAGTTCGCGGTCACCCAGGCGCTGACCTCCTACGTCCGCGACGGCCTGCAGCTGGTGGCGCTGCTCGTGCTCTGCGCGGCGCTCGACGTGCGCCTCTTCCTCCTCTCCTTCGTCGTTCTTCCGCTGACACTGATTCCGGTGATGCGTTTCGCCCGGGCGGTGAAGAGGGCGGCCCGGGCCACGCAGGGCAGCCTGGGACGTCTCACCGCCCTGGTCGGGGAGCAGCTCCACGGGCTTCCCGTGGTCCAGGCCTTCGGAGGCGAGGGGCGCGCCCGGGAGCGCTTCGACGCGGAGCAGCGCCATTACCTCTCGGCCATGGACCGTTCCCTCGTCCTCCGTGGCGCGGCCAGCCCGACGGTGGAGCTGCTCGGCGTGACCGGACTGGCGCTGGCGCTGGCGGTGGGGACCCGGGCGGTGGCGCACGAGCCGGCGCTGGCCGCCGGGCTTCTCTCCTACGTCGGCGCGGTGATGCTCATGTACGGGCCACTCAAGGGCCTCTCCGGGACCTTCTCCCAGGTGGTCCAGGGGCTCGGCGCGGCGGAGCGCCTGCTCGAGCTGGAGCTGCTTCCCAGGACCCGGGTGGCGGGACGCCCGGCCGGTCCGCTGCGCCGGGCAGTCCGGTTCGAGGACCTCCGCGTCCGCTACGCCGAGGAGAACGACGAGGCGCTGGCCGGGCTCTCGCTCGAGGTGCCGGCGGGCCGGACGGTGGCCCTGGTGGGAGCTTCAGGCGCGGGCAAGTCCACCGCCTTCGCCGCGCTCCTGGGATTCGTCGAGCCCAGCTCCGGTCGCATCCTCTGGGACGGGGAGGACGTCCGCGCGCTCGCGCTCCCCTCCCTGCGCGCGCAGATGGCGTGGGTGTCGCAGGAGCCGGTCCTGTTCTCGGGCTCGGTCCGGGACGCCGTGCTGCTCGGCCGCCCCGGGGCCAGCGACAGGGAGGTGTGGGAGGCGCTCCGTCTGGCCCATGCCGAGGCCTTCGTCCGCGCCTTTCCGAGGGGGCTCGACGAGGAGGTGGGCGAGCGCGGCTCGCGGCTCTCCGGAGGACAGCGCCAGCGCCTGGCCATCGCCCGGGCGTTTCTACGGCAGCCCTCGCTGCTGCTCCTCGACGAGCCGACCAGCGCGCTCGACGCCGCCTCGGAGGCGGAGGTGCGCGAGGGCCTCCGCGATCTCATGTCCGGCCGGACCACCCTGGTCATCGCCCACCGGCTCTCGACGGTGCGGCATGCCGACGTGCTGTACGTGCTCGAGGCGGGACGGGTGGTGGAGCAGGGCTCGCACGACGCGCTCGAGGCGCGGGGGGGCGTCTACGCGCGACTCCTGACGCAGGGAGCGCCGTGGGGCGACGAGGTTCGTGGGTAGTCTGCGCCACCGGAGGTGCCATGGCCCGGCGAGACCGCTCCCCCTTCGACCGCCGCTTCGAGGGCGCCGACGTCCTGGGCGGCCTGCTCGAGCTGGCCGGGTCCCCCTACGGACCCGAGGAGGTCCTCCACGCCTTTCGCGACGCCCGCCAGGCCGGACTGCCCGCGAGCGACGTCATCCCCACCCTCTTCCCCGAGGAGCCGCACTTCCCCGACCGGGACACCGCTCAACGCCTCTTCCAGAACCTCCTCGGCCTCTGGGACCTGGCCCCGGGCAAGGGCACCCTCGCCAGCCCCGGCCCGCGGCCCAGGAAGCCGCCGAAGCCCGTCCCACCGCCCCCCCTGGGTGCTCGCGACCCCGATCCAGAGTGGGTGGAACTGGCCTGGCGCTACCTCGAGGATGACCCCCGCGCCCGCCAGCGCCTCCTCCATTCCTTCGAGAATCGACAGGACGCCCTGGTTAGCTTCCTTGACGAACAGGGCCTCTCCGATGAAGGGTATGGGGTCCTGCGGCAGCTGGCCTCCGAGCTTCATGCGATGCTCGAGCTGGGGAGCGGGGCAGCGCCGGCCCGGGTGAACCCCGCGGCGCTGGAAAAGAGCCCCGGAGGTGCTGGGGTTCCGGCCGCGTTTCTTGCCTACGCGGACGAAGCCCTCTTCGAGGCCGAGCAGGACGAGGAGGCACCCGTACCGGCCGAGGAACGCTCCACGGTGCGGACATTGAGCAGCAAGCTCGCCGCGGCCCTCTGGGCTGCGCGGAAGCATTGAAGAAGGTGGTGGCAGCGATGCCCAGGGACGACGATCAGGGCGGTGGATTCACCGGGAAACGGAACAAGAGCTGGCGGGAGATCGACGCCCAGCGCGGCAAGAGCAAGTACCACTCGCGGCAGGACGACCCGGCCCAGCAGCGCATCGAGCGGAGCGCCAGCTACAGCCGCTACAAGCTGGCCGCCGACGCGCTGTTCAAGGGCGGCGAGCTCCCCGAGGGCCTGGCCAAGACCTTCGACCCGGAGGGCAAGCGCAAGGCGCAGCGCGAGGCGATGCTCCAGCTCCGGGAGATGGACCGCAAGAGCTGGGTGCAGGGCGTGCTCGACTATCTGGAGAAGTTCCCGGAGCTGCCCGAGGACCCCTACTTCCTCGACTCGCTCCTGGACCACCCCCGCGAGCGCGTGGTCGGCCAGGCGCTGGGCAAGCTCGAGACCCTTCACGACGAGGGAAAGCTCAAGACGAAGCTGCCCCGGAGCCTCGACGAGCGCCTCAAGTCCATCGAGCTGACCAGCATGGATCCCGAGCTCCAGGCACGCGCCCGGACCCTGAGGGGACAGCTCCGCCCGTGAGCGCTTAACCTCGGGTCCGTGGCCCAGGTCGACATCCCGGCCCCCCACGGGCACCTCGAGGGTCTGCTCTGGACGCAGGAAGCTCCCCGGGGAGCGGCCCTGGTCTGCCACCCGCACCCGCTCGCCGGCGGGAACCTGCACAACACCGTCACCTACCGGGTGGCGGCCGCCTTCCGGACGGAGCACTGCAGCGTGCTGCGCTTCAACTTCCGGGGGGTGGGCACCTCCACCGGCGCGTACGACAGCGGCCCGGGGGAGCTGGAGGACGCCCGCACCGCCCTGGACTGGCTCGAGCAGCAGGTTCCCGACGTCCCGCTCGCCGTGGCCGGCTTCAGCTTCGGCGCCCGGACCGCGCTGGAGCTGGCGGCGGTCGAGCCGAGGGTGGCCCGGGTCCTGGCGGTGGGGATGGCCACCCGCCTCTTCGACCTCTCGGTGGCGGAGTCTCTCCACCAGCCGGTGGCGGTCATCCAGTCGCTCCGGGACGAGTTCGCCTCCGTCGAGGACGTCCGCGCCCTGGTGGCACGCATCCCCCACGCCCGGCTCTTCGAGCTCGCCGACGCCGACCATCTCATCACCGGCAAGCAGCGCGAGTTCGACGCCATCTGCGCCCGCGCCGTCCACTGGCTTCTCGAGACCTCGTGACGCCGCAGGTGCGCCTGGCAGTTCCCGGGGACGCCGGGGTCCTCCGCTCGCTCCGGCTCGAGGCGGGCTGGGACGCGGACGCCATCCCGGCCTGGTTCGAGGCCATGGAGCGCGGGGAGCGGGCGATGTGGGTCGCCGAGCTGGAGGGACGGGTGGTGGCCATGGTGGCGCTCGACCTGGTCGACCCGGACCAGGAGGTGGCCGACGGCCGGGGAACGGCGGCGGTGACCAGCCTGGCGGTGACCGCCGCGGCGGGGCGGCGCGGGCTGGGCCGTCTCCTCACCCTCTTCGCCGAGGAGCAGGCCCGGAAGCGCGGCGTCCGGACGCTCACCCTGAACACGCGCCCGACCAACGCCGCGGCACTCGCCCTCTACGAGGGCCTGGGCTACCGGCACTTCAAGCAGGAGCCGCGCTCCTGGGGCGAGGCCGTCTTCCTGCGCAAGGCCCTCTGAGCGGAGGATGCCTCAGCTCGGTCCGCCGTCGGGACCGGCATCGGCGCCCCCGTCCGGTGGACCGCACGTGCCACCCTGGTCCGACTCGCTCTTGACCTGGATCACCGGCCGGAGAATCCACTCGCCCGACGGTCCACCGGTGGCGTGGTACTCGATGGCCCCAGGCCCGTCGAAGTCGAGCACCAGCGTGTGCGTGGCGCAGGGCTGGATGACGAACGGACCGTTGAGCTTCAGCCCCGAGGTGTCACCGCTCGGGACGGTCAGGTCGGCGTGAGTGCCATCGGCAAGCACGACGTACTGTGGCCCGGCCGGATCGAGCACGAAGCGAACCTGGGTGACCGTCCCCGCGGGAACCGAGACCGGACCCATCTGGCGGGTCGCCGTGGAGAGCTGGAGCAGGTCAACGGTGAGCGGTCCCTGGAAGACCACGACCCACCCACCGGCGTCGGAGTGAGCCGTCACCTGGTCGATGGTGACGATGATTCCCTTCAGCGTGCTCACCGGCGGTGCCGCGGAACCGGGGGAAGCGGTCAGCTGCACCGACAGCGCTCCCGGACCGGTGGGGGAGCTGCACGCCGATAACGCGGCCAGCGCCGCGGCGACGAGAGGAAGCGAGATGCATCGTTTCTGAGCGTTCATCGACACCGACCTCCGACCCCCGGAAATCGACTCCCACCTCGACCTCGCGCGGCGGAGGATGCGCCCGCCACCCCGGCGAGGGAAGCTAGGCAAGACGGAAAGCGACGCGGGGGCGTATTTTTCCGGAGGTCCTGAACTTGCGGGCGATGGTTCTCGACAGACCTCGAGCCGACCTCGTCCTCCGCGAGGTGGACGATCCGGCACCCGGCCCTCACCAGCTCCTGCTCCGGGTCCTGGCCTGCGGGGTGTGCCGCACCGACCTCCACGTCGTCGATGGTGAGCTTCCCCGGCCCAAGCTCCCGCTCGTGCTCGGCCATCAGATCGTGGGTGAGGTCGTCGGGCTCGGGCCCGGCGTCGAGGGCCATGCCCGGGGCCAGCGCGTCGGCGTTCCGTGGCTCGGCTGGACGTGCGGCGAGTGCCGGTTCTGCGCCTCGGGCAGGGAGAACCTCTGCCCCCGCGCCCGCTTCACCGGCTACGACCTCGACGGCGGTTACGCCGAGCTCACCGTCGCCGACGCCCGCTACTGCTTCCCCGTCCCGGACGGCATCGATGCCGTCCACGCCGCCCCGCTCCTGTGCGCCGGGCTCATCGGCTTCCGGGCGCTGCGCCTGGCGGGGAGCGGCGAGAAGCTCGGGCTCTACGGCTTCGGCGCCTCGGCCCACCTGGTGGCCCAGGTCGCCCGCCACCAGGGACGGCGCGTATTCGCCTTCACCCGGGACGGAGACGTGGCCACCCAGACGTTCGCCCGGGCCTGCGGCGCCGAGTGGGCCGGCGGCTCGAGCGAGCGCCCTCCCGAGCCTCTCGATGCCGCCATCGTCTTCGCCGCCGCCGGTGAGCTCGTCGTCCGGGCCCTGGAGGCCGTCGGACCGGGAGGCAAGGTGGTCTGCGCCGGCATCCACATGAGCGATATCCCGTCCTTTCCCTACCGCCTGCTGTGGGAGGAACGCGTGGTGCGCAGCGTGGCCAACCTGACCCGCGAGGACGGCGTGCAGTTCCTCCAGCTCGCGCCGCGGGTCCCGGTGACTCCGGAGGTCACCGTCTTCCCGCTCGACCGTGCGGGAGAGGCGCTCGGGGCGCTCAGGCGCGGGGCCTTCCGCGGGGCGGCCGTGCTCAGCGTGCCGGGGTAGGGCCGGCCGGCGCGGCGCGCTCGACCGGGACCAGGAGCCCGTCGCGGGCGAAGGTCACCGGCCCGGCGAAGCTGGCCCGCACCGAGGCCAGAACGGCGGGCTCCTCGGGCTCGACCGCCGGCGGGATGTGGGTCAGGAGCAGCGCCCCCACTCCGGCCGTCGCCGCCGTCTCGCCGAGGCGCCTCGGCGGGCTGTGGCGCTGGTAGAGCGGCTCCGGGGACCCGGGCGGGTCGAGCACGGCGCAGCTCACCACCAGGAGGTCCGCCTCGCGGGCCAGCCGGGCGAGCGAAGACAGGCCGGAGGGGTCGACGTCCCCGGCGAAGACGACGCTCCTGCCCCTCACCTCGACGCGGAAGGCGACAGCCGGCGTGTCGCCGTGATGGATGGCCTGACCGGTCACCACCAGGTCCGGGGCGAGCTTCACTGTCTTCGGGGCAGAGCCGAGCGCCGCCGGCACGTCTTCCCCGCGCACGCGCATCGGGGCTCCGAAGTCACGCAGGTAGCGGTAGAGGCCCCGCGCGCCGAACAGCCCGTCGACGAAGACCGTCGTCGCCGGGAAGAGCGCGTTGCCGGTCGGACCGAGGACGCGCATCTCCACCGGGCCCTCGGCGTCGAGCCCCCGCGTCTTCACGAAGGCCGGCAGCTCGGCCGAGTGGTCGACGTGGAGATGGGTGAGCAGGACCGCGTCGAGCGCGGACAGGTCGGCGCGAGCCTCCCCGGCGCGGACGAACGTGCCCGGCCCGGCGTCGGCGAGCACCCGTGCGTGCCCGTCGACCAGCAGGAGGTTCCCCACCGAGGCACGGTTCGACGCCCGCGGGCCACCCGAGCCGAGCACGAGGATGGCCACCGCCGGGGGCCGGGATTCCTCCGCGAAAGACGGCTCAGGAGGAATGATGGCTAGAATGAGCAACGCGAAGGAGAGGCGCACCATGCCAGGCTCGCGCGCTTCGCCGCCGGAAGGAAGTCCTTGCCAGGCCCGGCGCATCCGGTGTCACGTGTGGCGCATGAGCGTCCGCACCCGCGCCGTGCGTCGACCGGGCATGCTCACCCGAGCCGCCCTCGGGTTCGCCGCCCTGCTGGTCCTGCTCCCGGCCCCTGCCGGCGCGTGGATCTACCCCGAGCACCGGGACATCATGGCCGAGGCGCTGAAGCAGCTGCCCCCGGCCCAGCAGAAGCTCTTCGCCCAGCTCTGGACCGAGGCCCGCTCCGGGAACGAGCAGCGGTACTGCCAGGACATGGTCACCGGCGACGGCACCACCACCCCGGTGTGCCTCGACCTGGCCGCCTGGCCGGCCATCTCCGGTGACCATTCCTGCTCACCGGACCAGCTCATCTCGACGACTCTCCCGAGCGATTGGATCCTCAAGGTCGGCGATGTGGCCGCCAAGACGAAAGTGGGCCTGGCGAATGCGAAGACCCGCGACGCCGCCCTCAACGTGTGGGCGGTCTCCAACCTCGGACTGCAGGCTGCCGACCCGGAGTACCTGACCCGCGCCGACGCCAACAACGGCCACTTCCTGCTTCCCCGCAAATCGAACGAGCTCGACGAGTACCTGGGCGACATCCTCGCCGAGGGCATCGAGCCGAGCGCCCTCGGCCTGTACATCCACTACCACCTCGGAGCGTTGCGCCTCGCTCAGCAGTGGGCGGCGGCCAGGGAGCCGGCCGAGCGCGCCGCCCTGGCCCGGAAGGTGCTGGCCACCGAGGCCTTCGCCATCCACTTCCTCGAGGACATCTTCTCCTCGGGCCACGTCACCGGAACCTGGGGAAGCGCGGCCGAGCGGAAGGGGACGCACGACTACTACTGCGAGTGGGGAATCGACACCTCTTCCTGGTACGGAACGCCGATGATCCTCTTCGGCGACGCGCACATGCGGCCGCAGGATCTGAAGCGCGCCTCCGGCGTCGTCGCCCTGAGCCTCGGCCAGGTCTTCGACGCCACGCAGTCCGGCTCGGCCACCGCGGGGGCCGTGGCGACGATCGACCCGACGGTCGCGAATGGAGCGGCTGCCTACGACTCCTGCAAGGCCACCGTCCAGGCGCACTCGACCGTGACGCCCAAGACCCTGGCCGCCGTCCAGCCGGTGGTGGAGAAGACCACCGTCCCCAGCCGGGGGAAGGACGACGTCCACGTCCCTCACTTCCGGCAGGAGATCGGGCCCTTCGTAGGGTTCTCCGGTGACCTGACCGGCGGATTCGAGTTCGGCGGGTACCAGTCCGGCAACGCCGACGCGCGGTGGTTCGGCGGCGCGGAGATCGAGTTTCGCTTCGGAGTCGGCCTCGAGGCGCTCACCGGGTCCACCGGCGCCGGGCAGGCCTTCCTGGGCATCGGCTATTCCTACGCCACGCCGCAGGACGGACCCTCCGGTTCGAACTTTGCCCAGGCCGGCGTCCCCGTCGTCCCGGCCAAGCGCGGCATCACCGTCCGCCTCCGCGTGCCCTTCTACATCATTCCCTTCGATCTGCTCCTCGCCGCTCCCATCCTCTCCTGGGCGTCGCCGAGCACCCTGGTCAACATGGGGATCTGGGCGCCCAGCGGTGGGCTGCTCCGTTAC
>Ga0187780_10004897_pt1 | contig 10020 bp, 5 predicted proteins | sample 1015_Q2_SP10_20__FD_132429 | JGI IMG/M metagenome (GOLD analysis project Ga0187780, IMG submission 132429) | Tropical peat soil microbial communities from peatlands in Department of Meta, Colombia - 1015_Q2_SP10_20_MG | ecosystem: Environmental > Terrestrial > Soil > Wetlands > Peat | place...
AATCATACTTGCTGCTTTTCTCATCTTTGTCAGCACCAACATGAGATCGTGGCAAGCGGCGGTGTTTTCACTCTATATTGGAAACGCGGCGATCGCTGCGATTTTGGTTGTGTACCTCAGGCAGTACATAAAGCTTCAATTTGATCGGTTTTGGTCAAGAAAACTCCTAGACTACGCGCTCGTTGCGCTCCCTGGACTCATCGGGGGAGCATTCATGGGCCTTGACAGGATACTTATAAACAAATTCATCTCCATCACGGCCGTCGGTATTTATAATGCATACTACCTGCCTTCAATAACCGTCTCTATAACCCTATGGGGTATTTTCAATGCCGCTTTTTTCCTTTACGCGTCCAAGAGCAGAGACAAGCTGAGCATTTTCCGCAAGGTCAACAAGGCGGTGCCGTACCTCGTGGCTGCCTTAGTACCTTTAGTTTTACTCATAGAGTTCATTATCTTCATTTTGTACGGGCGTCAATATCCATTCAGCGTGGAATTAGGGCTCCTTTTTGCCTTTGCCGCAGCAGCGTGCTTTTTTTATCAATGCTATAGTTACCTCATGGCCTCTGAAGGCACAAGCGGAGCCAAAGTAAATGCCCGCAGTACCATCATTGCTGTCATTGTCATTATAAGCCTTAACGTGGTATTAGTTCCACTCATTGGCATTTCAGGTGCTGCTGTTGCGCTCATTTGTGCTTATCTGATCGCTATCTTTTACCTGGTGTCAAGATGGCACGTATTAGGTGAACACTAATCGAAAAACGCGTTAAATTCGGGTCGACGCTCAGCAGTCCTCGAAGAGGACGTTAACGCTTCTTGAATTGAGAGTATGTGTTGTTCTGCATTTGAAATCGCGCGCACTGTGACGCGCAAGATGCACGCAATCAGCAAGAAACGGACTTTGTTGATATAAAATCTCATAGCGACTTAGTTTCCAAATCTCTACCTAATCTGAAACTGTTTCTTCAGAAGCTTGAAAAATCACTGAAAAGAAAATATCTTCAAGTTTTTTTCCACGCGTCAGCACAAACAAAATGACTGAGTTATGTTCTATTTTGATTCTAACTTGAGTCGCTTGGTTGAAGATATGTATTTTGGAAATTACGAACTTGAAACAGTAGAATGGCTCAAGAAAATATTAAAGACGGGGGATATTCATAGACGTCGATGCGAATGTAGGTTATTTGGGTGCTATCGCAGCCAGCAACGTTGGATCAGCGACAAAAGAAGTCCATGGTTTTGAACCTGTGACTGAATATTTCCGCAAGTTAAAACAAAAGATGGATCGGAATAGCGAGTACAACTCTGAACAAGACCTCCAAGACGAGTACGATATAACCTTTGTGAAAAAGAAGCGCCTTTTTGATGCTTCGGTTGCTTAATTGTATTTCAAAAGACGTATGTTAGACGCTTCAGGATCAAAATCAAAATATACGTAGTCGGTGAGCTTGAAGAAAAATCTAAGCTGGCACGTGAACATTCACGATAGTAAGCAGAGCAAATCGTGAAGAAGATTGTACGTAAGCACGCAAGTTTCGAGAGGTTCAACGGAATCTGCGTCGCTGTGACATAGCATTACGAGTAGTAATTAACTTCAGCAAGGCCATTGCTGTAAACCCTGTTCCCATTGCTCAGTGCTCGAAATGATGAGATTCTTGATTCTTCTCCACCCATGCCTAAGTTAACAGTGCCTCGTTGCACATTTGCAGCTCCGAGATAGACGTATGCGGTCCCAAGCGACTTGTTCAATGCCCATGGCGTTATCTTGATGATCGAGTCAGGGGATATGTGTCCATACGCGATCACGTCGCTGTGCGTAGCATCAATGTAGATGGGTGATTGACCCATAGAGTTTGAAAGCCATCTGCTAGCATAAACGCCTTCGATGGGCACGGGTCCCAGCACCACATAAGACCAACTTTGATTAGCATAATCAGAATATTCGAGAACTCTGTCATGTTGTGTCTGCGACGGGAAAAAAGCATAATTTGACGGATGCTCAGTGATTTCCCAGATGAAACCGTAATTGAACAAAAAATATGGCACAAGCACACAGATCAAGGCTATGTGTCTTAGCTTGAGTGCAGCGTCCTTATTGACGCGGAGTCGATTCGACGTGACATCAGCGATACCTTGTACAGCAAGTACGCAGCAAGGAGCCAGAAAGAGTAACACAAGACCAAATGCTCTTTCCGGAGTCACAGCGACTGCCAAAGATGGCAGTGGTATAGCACACAAGAGGATGAAAAAACCAGCGAGTGAAAACAGAAGGAATGACGTATTTGTCTTTAATTCTTTGCGGCGCCAAGTCATGAAGACTAACCCGACCGCTATCAAGACCTCAGTAGCAATGAACCAGTAGTATGCAAGCGCGTGTGTGAGTGGCAAACTTGAAATGCCACCGCCCACTGCACCAGCAACCCTAGGATCACTAATACCGGAAAACAGCTCCGCAGAAACCGCATTGACAGTATGACTCCCAAAGGTCAGAAATGCATTATATGGTGCTCCCCCGGAAGCAAACATGTACCAACCAAAAGTGATAAAAACGGCTAAAACAGCTAATGTTACGCTGATTGGAGGCCTGCTCGCTTTTTGTCTGTTTCTTGATGCGATTACAGTGGACGCGATCAACATGGCGGCGAGATAAAACAAGAATATGTAGGAGGTGGCGTAGTGAGAAACTACCATGCCGCCTATAAATAGTATGAGCAACGCCGCTTTTTTCGATTCTGGCAGGTATTGGTTCATGATCAGTACCGCGACCAGCACCAAGAAGAGTTCTGCGATTTCTTGTCTCGGTATTTCGTAAAAGAATACATAGAAAGACATGAAGAAGAACACACTCAGAAATGCCGACCTGCTGCTGAGTTTTATCTGTGTCTTAAATATCTGGTATAGCCCGATAGGGACAAAAGCGAAAATAATAGGGATTATAAGCTCATACACAAGTACCGTATCAATATTGAGCAGAATAGAATAGACGTTTGGTAGAAAGGCAACACTAAGCATTCCAAAATAGTCATTGTGGGAGATATCTGATATCATATAATGTGGGTCCCAAAACCCACTTAATTTTACTACGTCAGCAAAATAGAGCTCATAGTGAACATCATCCCCGGATAGATTTGGAGACGCGAGTGTGCGGCTATATTGAAGGGCGATAGCAATGACTAGAATGAAAAGTGGGTAAAAACGCTCTGGCACCTTGCGGCTTGCTACAATCAAAACGACTGCGATGACAATACTCAGCATTGATAACAACGAAAAAATTGAATCGTCATAAACCCTAATGAAGAGCGCTCCAAGAATACCTAATACAAGGATCAGCGCTGCCCCTATCACTTGAGGGGTTGTTATCCTATCTACCAACGTTCCAAAGTCCGCCGCGGTAATTTGAAAATCGAAGGAACCTTTCATATAGGCAGCAAGACTCAACCCCGCTAGAATTAGGGAGATTGTTACTGTCATAGGAAGAACCGATATCGGGCGCGAGATACCCAATGCCGGATATCCGAAATTCATGAGCAATGGAATGAACATCAAAAAAGCGATGCTAAGTCCTATCAAGAAAAGGACTTTTTCCAAGGGATTTCTGGTTATCCTAAGTATTTGAATTAGCAAAAACCCTGGGAGGAGTGTGAGCAATGCAAAGCCAAGGACTTGCCTCAAAACTGGTATATTCAAAATCACACATACGTCTGCCAAAGCTATTAATGACAGCGTTAACGCGCATATACCTCTCGAACCCAGAGTCTTCATAGTGGCTTTTTGGCACTTTGCCCAATTCGTGTTCCGTGAAGGTTGCTTGCACTCTCGGTTATTTGACAGTTATAGAGTTCTTCCAACGTTATCATTTTCGATCTCATATTAATCTTCGCTACTGTGATTTCGTCCGACAAGTTCAAGTCGAATCAAACCAGGCAACAAAAAGTTGTCGTTAATTGGGGGTCCTGCAACATTGTCCAACAATTGAATACTGAAACGGAAGAATAGCCGAGCAGCGGTTCTTGCCTTTTAGCACTTCGTGCGTTGCAGTTGTTCTTTCGTGTTGAGGCTGTGCCAAGGGTAACCGATCTCACGTTCGAAATCCGGATAGCGATGGTTTGTGCATAGATTTGACTTTTCGAAACAGCAAACAGCAAAGAATTTGTTCGCTCTTAGAGGGGCACTGACCCGACGCCGGCTCACAACAGGCATCCGATCAAACCACGAACAGCGGGTTCCACTACTGTTATGTTTTTCTCGGAACTTGCAATTTCGAAAACGATGAAACGCCTATTTTTCAGGTATCAACCGCTACTGCAGGTATGTCCCACTTCCAAATACCACAAGCGAGCGGTATTTATAATAGCGGCGAAACGGTGTGATTGGTGAATTGAGAAGGTTATGCGAGTAGCTATCATACCTTCAACGGGCAAGACTGGGGAATGGACAGTAAGCAGGCACCTAATAGACGGTTTGCGAGAGAGAGACATTGAGGTAAAAATATTGCATCATTTTACATTAAACAGACCGAACACAAGGATCTTTTTGGGCAGCCTATTATTGAAGTTTCTTCTAAAGGACGAATCCATTTCTCTCGTACATAATGTGGAAAATCTCGCACCATTTCTCTTTCGACACAAAGACTTACGAATGCGAAAAGTGCTCACTATCCACGATATTTCACCAGTTATGCTGCCGCCACGATACGAGCGAATCGTCCGCGACCGCATATATCGGTTTGATTTTACAACTGTGCTTCCAAAGCTTATCGAACACGCTGATTTAGTTATAGTGCCCAGCTACTGTACAGCGACGGATTTGGTGGAAAAATTTGGAGTTAGTAAGGAGAAGCTTACAGTCATTCCCCTAGGGGTTGATACATCTTTTTTTCGTCCCAGTAGCGACTGTAGCCAAGTTTTGAATAAATATAGCTTGCGACGTAAATTTTTACTCTATGTTGGCAGCGACATTTGGAGAAAGAACTTAAAAACCCTTATAAGAGCATACGTCAGTATTTTTCATGAAATATCTGGCGATTTGGTACTGATTGGGTCGATTAGCGAGAACAAGATACGAGCACACATCAATTTGAGCCATCTTCCAACTCAGCTTAAAAAGGAAGCACTCAAGAGGATAATTGTGCTTGGATATGTAGCGTATGAGGATTTACCAAGTATCTATAGCGCAGCGACTGCTTTGATCTTTCCATCGCTTTACGAAGGGTTTGGACTGCCGCTTCTTGAAGCCATGGCGTGCAACCTTCCGGTCGTACTCTCAAATAACAGTTCGCTCAGAGAGGTCGCAGAAGAAGCAGGATTGTACATAGATAACCCATTGAACTACGAGGATATCTCAGACAACATTCTCGAGATTGTAAACAATGAGAGCTTGCGCCAAAGTTTAAGATCTAGAGGTTATGAAAGGGCACACAAATTTGGTTGGGAAGCAACCGTTCAAAAGACTATTAACGCATACGATTCCATTCTCTAGCCAGAAACACTTTGTCACCGATATTTCGAATGGAACTTGTCCAGGGGATACGAAGCCGCTTCTGGCTATTACTGTAACATTCGGCGGGTAATCGATTCAATCTTTTTGTTAGTAGCATTAAATAATATGATAATCTGGTCATCCAATACTTGAGAACATACCTTAGGTGAACGTTCACGCCGACTTGAAATCAATTCTAGCTTTAGAGTAGAGACGGGGGAATTTACCTTGCTCAAACAACTTTTTCGGCAAAATAAAAGGTCTTCATCCCTAGAGCATTTGGGGGGGCGATCTTAAAGCCTCAAGTGAAATGAATAGAATCTTAAAGCTTCAGAGGAAACAAATGCTGACAGCAAATAATATTATCGCTCCAGTTAGAGCAAAAATATAAGAAAAATATCAGCTCGTATCTCGAGTAGTTGGTTTCAATACGAGCGAAACCTTCAGGTAGCGATTTAAAAGAAGAGGTTTTTAGACTGCAAAGAGCAGATATATATTAAACAGGACCACTACCGGGCTCTTTTTTAGTCGGTATCGTAATCCGTCGGGATTTAGATAAATACGACTAAATTCATTACGAGGTCGTCTGTTCGGATCTCTCGCGCAAAAAGCGGGTCGCAGTCAAAGATTTAGGTTACAGTACGATAACTTAAGGGATGGGCAAAAAATGAAACATAGCTAATTTGCTTATTCCTAATATTTCTAAAACTAGCATTCATTTAACAACAAATTTAAAGTTGTGCAAGTTTTATTAGTAATCTGAATGGTTCGGTTCAGATTACCTTCACGGGAAATTCTTATTAGACGTAGAACATTTGAATGTGACCATAAGAGAGGCAGAGCGACTTGAAAATTTGCTTCATATATCCACTTGACTTAATCAACGAGGATGGAGGGCGGACTCATGCTTTGGAGTTTATAAACAATTGGTCAGATTTTGGACATGAAGTCTTTCTCTTCTCAGGCGATATATCTAACGAATCGGATTTCCATTTTGCACAACATATAAGAATACCATACTTGCGTGTCAAAGGCCTGATTGGACTATCATATTCCCTATGTGCTTCAGCTTTTGCGATCCTATATTATTTTAAACATAGATTCAATGTTATTTACGAAAGGAAGATGTTTGTCAGCCCAACCGTGTTATTTGCCCGAATGCTGAAGCTCCCTATTGTGATTGAATTGAATGATATCCCCCCAAGTATGAATGTTCAAAAATATTATCAAAAAGAGAACAGCGGGATAAAAAGAAAGTTGCTGGAAGCTCTGCTCTTTTGGCTCGTTCTAGACGGTGCAATTGTAGCAAAATTTGCAACGAGAGTTATCCTCACCGCCAAATTGCATGTACCAAGAGTCGAACAACGAAACCCATACCTTCTTCCGTTCGGGGCAAATTCAGACCTATTTAAGCCATTTGATAAGAATGAGTGTAGACGTGCACTTAACCTGCAAGAACAAGTGAACATTATTTGCTTTGTGGGCTCATTTCTTCCGTGGCAGGGCATAGAGCATATTTTGGAGGCAATGCCCACGATTCTAAATGAGTTACCGGAAACCCTATTGTTGCTGATTGGAGATGAGGAAGCCTCAATACAACGGAGTCGGGAATATAGAGAGCGTATTTTAGCCCAGATAGGAGACCTAAATTTAACTAACGCGGTAATCACAACAGGTCGTGTCCGCTATGAGCACGTTCGTCAATATTTGAATGCAAGTAATGTTTGCATCATTACACAAACGAGTGCTAGATCGGGCTACTCCCCGTTAAAACTGTTTGAATACATGGCGTGCGGAAAGCCTATAGTCGCAACGGATATTCGTGGAATTCGCGAGATAATAACAGAATCGCATTGCGGAATCTTAGTTCCCCCTGAGAATTCAGATGAATTAGCGCAAGCACTGATGAAATTACTGCAGGATGATGGATTAATGGCAGAACTCGGCGAGAATGGAAGAAGAAGTGTCATAAAAACGTATAACTGGAAAAGCGTTGCGAAAGCGGCCATGTGTGTTTGCGAAGAAGCCGTGATGAACGTTAACACCTCGTAATTATGATCTGGATTAAGCCATATAGATGTAGGCCCGTTTTGCGCCTAGGAACTACGTCTCTATCTTCCAAAGCTTATAAATAGATTGACTCGCGGTTGTCAGTCTAAGATTGTTCTATTGGCGCATGAAGATTCAAGCAACAAGGTCCGCGACTTAGTTTTGCTTGATTTGTCCTGCTATTTGTTCTAGGCTATTGGTCCACTACTGCTTTATAGTCAAGCAAGACTACATAGAAAGCTCCTCGTTGCCCGCTTTTGCTTGGCACGCGCATTGTATTGGCACGGTTATTGGAGTTTGTCTCAATAACACCTCTTGGGACACACCATTGAATCTCTCATCTGATGCAGCCATTCCTCCAATTCCTTACTCAATAACCGCACGCCGACGTCTAGTGACGCTTCCAGCAGAAAGATGCTTTTCGGTCGACGCAAAAACGGTCGCACATCCTAAAGACGGTCTATTCCCAGAATCTGAAAGCAATCTCAAAAAAGACCCACTATAGCCCAATAATGGTAACTACACCTCCATCACTCAACTGCGGTTTCGCAGGTGCAGCAGTCTGTGTTGCTATCCTGTTTCGCATGGGACTTATGGAGCGCTTGATATCAACTGCATTAATGTTGTTAGCGCATCTACATGCTAGATCCTGTCAATACAATCAGAGGATTATCTGCAGCTAAAAGAAAGACTCCCTCCAGCAGTATACTGTTTGTGACCTAGTCAACGACACGAGCACCAACTTGTTTATCATGTGATCCACTCGAGTGCTGCAGAGCAGGCTTTTTTCGGCACCCTATATCCCGTGCATTTATGCCTGTTGACGTGGATGTTCTTTAGTTACTCTTTGGAGTTGGCCTGTCGATTTTGAACATCCATTTTCACTCTTTAATTCGGTACTGTCGGACTCTGAACTTCAGACAACGTATTATAAATTCAGAAATCATCTGAAATCAAAAACGCTATTCGACGAGATATTTTAGCGCGTGCTCTTTCTCGGATGGTGTTCTCAAATCATCTGGCAACGTATGGCCTGGAGCGCTATCTATCGCTTTTGAGGTTACTCGTGCAAATGCAACTGGAGGTTCTTGTGTTATCAATCTCGCGTTAGAGGTGCCAACGTTCATTATTGGATCATTCTTGACAAAAAGATAAGTATGCGAAATTCAACATCGTAAGTGCGAATTACCGTTGAATGATCGACTCTTAGAAATGCGCGGCAGTAGCGGGTCATATGCTGCCTTATATCTGCAACATGGGAAACTGAAAACAGAGGAGTGTTTACGAACTGCAGTTACAAAATCAATACGAGAACCTTATGAACGGGATAACAGAAACCGCTACGAGATCCAAATGAAAATCCTTGCCGTAGATCACATTTACTACCTTCCGGTCAGCGGCATAAATCGGGTTGTCAAACGAATTGGAGAAGAACTTATCAAGAGGGGCCACGAGTACACAGTGTTGACACTCCATTTTGGCAATTCGATCGAAGAGGTGCACGACCGCGGAATTCAAGTCATAAAGTTGCCTTACTGCAAGTACAATAAGTGGGGGTATGAGGGCCTCAACGCCTTGCGGTTTTTACTTGGTAGCGTTACGGAGTACGACCTCGTCAACAGCCACAACTACTACTCATTTTGGAGTGTGTTTGCTGCGTGGAGCTGCAGGAGGAGAGGGGTCCCATTTGTGTTCACGCCGCACTACCACGGCAGGAGAGGAACAAAAAAGGGGTTGTATCCGTTGTTCTATGATATGTTTTCGCCGGTGGGTCGGCTCTCTTTTCGATGGGCTCAAACGATAATCTGTGAGTCTCAGTACGAGAGAACCCTTATAACTAGGGCAACCGACGCATGCGATGTGCGGTGCGTTGTCGCACCTTGCGGAGTGGACGCTGTAGCGGCAACTGGCAAGCCTCACCGAAGCGAGATTCCCGCCTCGATACTGTGCGTTGGCAACCTGTTTGAATCCAAAGGTGTGCAGCATCTCGTGGCGGCAGTGCACACCTTACGGAAGGAATATCATAGAGCAGTCACGCTGAGTATCGTGGGGGATGGACCATACAAAGCGCCTCTTGAGAGAATGATTCAGCAATATGGTTTGACTGATGTCACACAGTTTCACTCCGATCTATCGCGGGAGGAGCTCAATCAACAGTACGCGACAGCAGACATTTTCGTGCTCCTTTCGTATTCTGAAGCCTATGGCATAGTCGTTGCTGAAGCGCTTGCAATGGGCGTCCCGTGCATTGTCGCCAAAGCCGCAGCGTTGAAAGAGTTCACTGCTGAACACGGGTGTTTTGGAGTAGAGTATCCACCTGACGTGGAACGGTTGGCCGAATTAATAATCGAACTGCTTGAAAGTGACGTGAAGGTCGGGCCTTTGAGCGAAAAAATACGTACTTGGAACGAAGCGGCTGAGGATTACGAGCGCATCTACGCCAGCGCTGCAGAAAACGACTAAGGCAGGTGACCTCATTCATTGAAACTTTGT
>Ga0187780_10004898_pt1 | contig 10019 bp, 6 predicted proteins | sample 1015_Q2_SP10_20__FD_132429 | JGI IMG/M metagenome (GOLD analysis project Ga0187780, IMG submission 132429) | Tropical peat soil microbial communities from peatlands in Department of Meta, Colombia - 1015_Q2_SP10_20_MG | ecosystem: Environmental > Terrestrial > Soil > Wetlands > Peat | place...
CACGTGATGATCGATCTCACGAAGCGGCGGAGCCTTCGCGCCCGGCGGCGTCAGAAATTCGTGGAATTGCGTGATATCGCGCCGGTATTCCCGGATCGTGTCGGGAGACGCGTTGCGCTCGTACTGCAGATACTGGATGAATTTCTCGATGATCTGTTTCATTCTCGGCGGTTCGTGGCTCCTCGTTTGGAGCAACCGGATTATAGGATGAGCGCAACAGGCGCTCCGTCTTGTCGCCTCTTGCGTTGCCTTCATAGCAAGGGCCGCCGAGCTGCAGTCCACAGGACTTCATCCTTGCAATGGGTCGGCTCTGATGCATCATGGACGCAGAGAGGGCTCCCAGGTCCCCGGCGAGGGGAGCCTGGGAGACCAGTCAGGGTTCTCGGTTCCCCGACATGGGGGAAACTTAGGCGGTCAGAGGTGCGGGAGATTTGGATGATTTTGAGACGGAAGAATCGAGATGATCGAAGCGCCGGCCAACGGCATTTCAGCTCCCGATGTCGAGGGGTCGCTTCGAATTCTACTCGACAATGCTGCCGAGTAGAATTCGCTGTAACTCACTCAAAACAAAGGATCGAGACCGATTCTACTCGACAATTTTTAGGGGGGTCTCTGCGCGCTGTTTTCGCTCTGATTGGGGCGATCCTTCTGTCGCTTGCCTTCACTCCATCCTCTGTCTTCGCTCGGCCCAAGCCGTCGAAATCGCTCACCGTCGAGCGCATCTACAGCAGCCCCAGTCTGAGCGGTTACCTCACCCGCGGGATCGAATGGAGTCCGGACAGCAAGCGCATTTCGTTCCTCGACCGGCGCGCCTCGGGCCTCGAAATGTGGACGATGGACGCGGCATCGGGCGAGCGCAAGGTTTTGGTCAAGGCGGACGTGTTGCAGGCCGTCTTGCAGCCGGAAGAAACCAAGGCGATCCAATCCACCGGCCTCGGACGCGTCCAGCCGGAAAACTACATCTGGTCGCCCATCGGCGATTCGCTGCTCTTCATCGGCAGTACCAACCTCGTGCTTCTTGATCTGAAAACGATGACCTCTAAACCACTCGTGCACGGCACGGACGATCTCGAAGATCCGAAATTTTCGCCGGACGGCAAGTGGGTCAGCTTCGTGCGCGGCTCGAATCTTTGGATCACGAACGTTGCCACCGGTGAAGCGCGCGCGCTCACCACGGGCGGCAGCGAGGAAATCCTCAAGGGCGAACTCGACTGGCTCTATCCCGAAGAGCTCGATTGCACCACGGCCTATTGGTGGTCGCCCGATTCCTCGAAGATTGCCTATTACCAAATGGACGAGCGGCCGGTCACGCGCTATCCGCTCGTGGACATGAGCTCACCGATCGGCGCCACGGAGTACGAGCGCTTCCCGCAGGCGGGCGAGCCGAATCCGATTGTGCGCGTGGGCGTCGTCTCCGTCGATGGCGGCGAAACCAAATGGATGGACACGGGCGCGAATACGGACGTCTACCTCGCGCGGATCGTTTGGCTCCGTGATAGCCGGCGCGTCGCCATTGAACGCCTCAACCGCGCGCAGAATCAACTCGATCTCCTCTTCTGCGATGCCGCAGCGGGCGCTTGCCAGACGATTCTCACGGACGCCGACAAATACTGGATCAATCTCTCCGACGATCTCTACTTTTTCGCCGATGACCAGCGCTTTCTGTGGTCAAGCGAACGCACCGGCTTTCGCCACTACTACCTTTACGATCTTTCCGGAAAGCAGCTCGAGCAGCTCACGAGCGGCGACTGGGGCATTACCGGAACGGGCGGATTTGGCCCGGGCTCGGCCAGCCACCCCTCGGTTGAGGAGGCGCACGGCTTTATCTACTTCCTCTCGAACAAAGACGACGTCCTCGGGACGCAGATCTACCGCCTGTCGCTGCGGGACAAGTCCATCGTGAGGATTACGCGCGAGGACGGCGCGCACGGAGTCCTTTTCGCTCCGGATGCTTCTGCGTTCGTCGATACCTACTCGAACGCGATGACGCCGCCGCGCCAGGACCTGGATCGCATCGATGGCGCACCCGTTGCTGCGATCAACGAGAACAAAGTCCGCGAGCTCGGCGATTACCATCTTTCGCCCGTCGAATTCCTCGAACTTGCCGCGAACGATGGAACGAAACTCCACGCCTCGGTGATTCGGCCGCCCGATTTCGACGCATCGCGCAAGTACCCCGTGATCGTCAACGTGTATGGCGGGCCGCACATTCAGAATGTGCGCAACGAATGGGGCAGCACCGACTTCCTCTGGCTCGAGCTAATGGCTGAAAAGGGATACATCATCTTCACGCTCGATAACCGCGGTTCCTACGAGCGCGGCCACGCCTTCGAGACTCCCATCTATCATCAGTTCGGAAAAGTCGAGCTGGAAGATCAACTGACGGGTGTGAAGTATCTGAAGTCGCTGCCGTACGTCGATGGCTCCCGCATCGGAATTTTCGGCTGGAGCTACGGCGGCACGATGACGCTGGTCGCGATGTTCAATGCGCCCGATGTCTTCAGGGCCGGAGCTTCTATTGCGCCGGTCACCGATTGGCGGCTTTACGATACGGCCTACACCGAGCGCTATATGGGCCGCCCCCAGGAAAATCCGGACGGCTACGCCGAATTCTCTCCGGTGAACCATGCGGCGAATCTCAAAGGCAAGCTGCTGCTCGTGCACAGCACCGGCGACGACAACGTTCACTTCTCCAATACAGCCGAACTGCTCAACAAACTGATCCTCGTCGGCAAGTACCCCGCCGGCCTAATAATTTTCCCCGGAAGAGGCCACGGTATAGTAGATTTACCCGCGCGAATCGAGCTGTACAAAGGGGTGACGCAGTTTCTGCTGGATAACCTGTAGGGAACCACGGCCGATACAACCCGGCACAACCGGGCGCAGTCGAATACAATGGACGAAGTATCGGCTGCACCGATCGGGTCTCGCCGGATGGAGAGTTCGTTTCGGAAATCATGAGGAAAACGCAACGACAGTACGTCGGCATCGTGGCGTTTCTGATCGCCCTGGTTGCCACATCTGCCCCGCTCTTTGCTGCCGAAGACGGAAAGAGCGCAAGCAACCAGCCTGGCTCCCCTGCGGTCTTGCCGTCTCCTTTGCTCGACGCCGGTTTTCATCAGCTCTACGAGCTGAATTTTCAGGGAGCGCGCGCAAATTTCCTCTCTTTTCAGCAGCAGCATCCCGAAGATCCGCTCGGCAAAGCCGCGGAAGCCGCGAGCTATCTCTACGAACAGTTCAATACCAAGGGCATCTTCTCTTCATCATTTTTCCTGAATGATTCGAAATTCCTGAATGGCGCGGACGGCACTGCGGCGCAGAATCGGAATGAGGCGTTTCTAACTGCGAATGGACGCGCCCGCGAAATGGCCAAGGAGCAATTGAAATCGAGCCCCAACGATGCGCACGCCCTGCTCGTTCTCACCATGACGGACGGAATGGAAGCGGATTACGACGCGCTGATCGTGAAGAAGCAGTTGGCGGGCCTTGGCTTGACAAAGCAGGCTGAAGGCGAGGCCACGAAACTCCTGGCCGTCGATCCGACGGCGGAAGACGCCTATCTCGCGCTCGGCGCCGCGAATTACGTGATCGGTTGCCTGCCGGGATATAAGCGCGCGTTCCTGTGGTTCGGCGGGATTCACGGCGATCGCGCGCGCGGAATGGATCAGATGCAGCGAACCGCCGATCATGGACATTATCTCCAGCCGTTTGCAAAGATTCTTCTGGCGCTCGCCTCCGAACGCGAGCACCAGGAAGACCGGGCCCGCGCTTTGCTTACCGCGCTTTCCAACGAGTTTCCCGCCAACCCGCTCTATGCGCACGAGCTCGCTCTGATCGACCACTCCTCGGTGCCCTGCCGCCTGACGACCACTTCCTGCTGAGCCTCGCCGCCTACCACTTCACGCGGACGCGATAGTCGAGTGTCGCCGTGCCGTCTTTGTCGACAGGAATCTGAAAGCCGATCGTCGAGGCATCGAGCTTCGACCATTTGAAGTTCGAATTCACCACTTCCCAATCCCCGCCCACCGGCTCGCGCACTTCCACCGTCACCGCGCTGTCCTTGTGGTTCCGCAGCGTGATTTCATATTCGAACTCGGCGAGATTGCTCGCGAGTTTCTTGTAGTCGGTTTGCTTGCGCTCGCACACCACGTCGAACGCGTTGCCCACGTAGATGCGCAGCCTCTCGTCCTTTGGCGTGTGGTTGATCGTGTCCTCGCCGGCGAATTGCGCGCCGCCCTTCGAATCCGCCTGATACACGCGGACGGTTCCCGCCGGCAGCGGCATTCCGAGGCCGGATTTTTCGTCGTTTCGGAAGCGGTAGAAAACTTTCACCGGCTCTGGGATCGCGTTTCCAATTCCCTGCGGGTTGCGGTAGTAGTAGGTCTGCCCTTCGACCGAGAGATACTTCTCGACCGGAATGTTCGTTCCGGTCAGCAGGCTGATCTGCTTCGTTTCGTTGTTCTGAATCGAAGTGCGGCGTCCAAGCGTGTAGAGGTGATATTCGGAAAACGCTTCCTGTTGAAACTGCGGCGCTGCGTTTGCGACAAGCGCTTTCGCCATGGCACCCTCCGCTACGCCCCCTATTTGCGGCATGCGATGGACCTGACCCGCTACGAGCTGCAGCTTCGCATCGCGGTAGGCGGTGCCGCTGTTGTTTACCAGCGTGACCCAACCGTCGAGGTCGGCGCTCTTTTCATCGCGGCCGACGGTCAGCACGTAGTCCGCGCTCCAGTTCACGTTGTTCGTAAGATAGGAGGCCTCCACTTTCTGCGCGTCCGCTCCGCGATTATCGAGCGTCCACACGAGCGTCGGGCGGCTATAGAGATTTTCCGGAAGATCGGGAAAGCGATACGATTCAGCGGTCATTCCGGTGACGATGTCGTTCCCGATTTTCCACACGGGCCCGTTGTTGTCGGAAAGCAGGAGAGCTTTCGTCTCGACCCACTTCGTCGAGCCTGCGTCCATTTCGCGCTGAAGCAGCGTGACCTCGCGGCCCACGTATTTCTGCAACAGCTTCTGCGGGTCCAGCAGATCGTATTCGTAATTTTGCTCGACGACGCTCAGCTTAGCCGGATCGGTGAGTGAGCGGAAATGCACGGTCGCAGGCATGATCGAGGCAGCGACATCCTCAAATCGCAGCGGAAATACGCCGGATTGCAAATGAATCTGCCGGACGTCGCGGACGAGCGCGAGATTCGAGTTGTAAACCGTTACAGAGAGGTCCGTTTGCTCTTTTTCGGTCGTGGAGGAAGTATCCGCCTTCGCCGGCTGCGCTCCAGCCCCGCGGGCCACGATTCGCTTGCCCGCGAAAGGCAAGAGCAACAACATCGCGAGAGCAGCCGCGCCGAATATCGATAGCTTACGAGATGACATGAACTGTCTCCTTTGCTTGAAGATTGCTCCCTAGGACAGAACGATGATCGCGCGATTTCTTGCAGGCCGATTTGGCTGCCAGCTAGCCGTTATGGCGCGGGATTCCAGTGGTCTCCAGCGTCTTCGGTCGAGAATTTGCGGCCATCTGCAGCGGTGATGGTAGCTGAGAAGTTGTCCTGCGCCGTGACGCCGACGAAATCCGTGTTCACCGGCGGCGGAATCGGCACCCAGTGCGCGGCGTCCCTCGTCAGCAGAATCACGCCGTCGCGGCCCACGAGCCAGCAGATTTTCACGGTAGGAGCAAAGCCGGCCGTAATCTGCGGATTTGCCTCGAAGCTGCGGAGCTGCTGTTTTTTCCAGGTTGCTCCGCCGTCCTTGGATAGCTCCACGGCGGTGCCGGCAACGATGCGCCACAGCACCTTCGGATCAGGCGTGGCAATGACGTTTCCTGCCGGGTGTTTTTCCACCGCCGCGAGCGTTACGGCCTGCGCTTGCGTCACAGTCTGCACTTGGACCTGCTGCGCTTGAGTCTGCTGGGTGAGCGCGCTCTCGTAATTCGACGAGCTCGCGGACTTCGCCTTGACCGGCGCAGATGTCCCCTGGACCGCGGATTCGACGGTCACTCGCTGGGCGCTCGGCGCTGGCACGGCCGAAGCATCCGCGACCAATGCCGGGGGCGCAGGCGAGGGCGCGGCAGGCGCTGCGGTTGACGCGGCGGCACCGCCTATCGCCGCGCCGTTTCCGTTCGCGATCCCGGAATCGCGCTTCGCCACGCTTTCCTTCTTCCTCAGTTCGTCCAATTGCAATTGGTTCTGCGCCTGGGACTGCTGCTTGGCGACATCCAACTCCTGCTTCTCTTGGGGCTGCAGGGCGCGTTCGCCGGTTGCGCTCGTGTTTGGAGACGCGACTTTCGGTTCCCGCGTCGCTTCCGGCGCCGCTTGCGGTGCCGCCGCTTGGTCGCTCGGTCCATTCATCGCGACAAGCGGAGGCGGGGTCTTGATCTCAGCGACTTTTCTCGCCGCAGGCTGGCGCACAATCCACACGGCAGCCAGGATCAGCAGCGCCGTGACGGGAGCGACCACGCGCCAGTCCCAGAGCCATGCCCAACGCGCGGCCTGCCGCGTGTCGGAGCGTCCTGCCAAGACGGACTCCGCCGCGCGATCCATCGCCGCGATCTGCTCGCGGCAGCGCGCACACTGCGAGAAGTGCCGCTCGTAACGCGCGGTTTCCTCCGCATCGAGCGACCGTTCGAAATAGGCCGCAAGGATTTCCGGCTCCGGGCACGCGTCGCCCGGATCGCCCAGGCTTTGGCGCAGCAAGCGAGCGGATACCTTGTCCTGATCCCGCGGTGCCATGAAGCTATTCTCCTCCATCCACTGGAACGCTCGAAATCTCAAATCTTGCGCGCATGCATCTCACTCACGTGCGGAGGCGGCATCGGTTTGCGCCGCTTGCGGCACCTGCGCGCCCTCGGAGCGCAAGCGATCCGTCAGACCAAACGGCCACTCGCCCCGCGCGCATTCAAGGCAGAGACGCACCTGCGCCTCGCTCCATTTCTTCTCTTCGCGTAGCGAGGTTTCGACGCGCTGGCGCACCTCGCGGCGAGTACGCTCCAGTTTGCGCGAGACGGTGGCTTCGTGTTCGTCGAGGAGGCGGCCGATTTCGGCGAGCGTGCGGTCGTCCGCATAGTAGTAAGCGAGACGAAGCCGGTCGCGCGCCTCCAGCGCCCCGAGCGCTGCCGTCAAAGCCGCCTGCAAAACGGCCATGTACTGCACACGGTCCGGATCGGGCGGGGGATCGGACGAGGAAGCCAACTGCAGCGCAGCCAGGTCGCTGCGCTCCTCGACATTTTCGTCCTCGAGCGGTTCCATCTTTCGCGCGCGGCGAATCTCATCGACGTGCCGTTGAGCCAAGACGGCGCGCAGCCACGTGCCGAGCTTGCTGCGGCCGTGAAAATAGTCGAAGAGCGATTTTCGGCGGCCTTCGGATTCGCGCAAGCCGTAGAGATCGGCATAGAGCGAATCGGCTAGGTCGCGCCCGGTGGCGTCACCGGCAACGGCCCGCGCAGCGCGGTAGAGTTCGGGTCGAAACTGCGCGACGAAGAAATCCCATGCAGTTGGGCTCCCGCTGCTACACGCGCACGCGAGAGCGAGGTCGTGGACGTTCAGCGTTTCGAGATAAGCTTCGATCGCTTTTTCGCTCGGTTGTGCGCCTTCGAAGCGATGCGCGACGCTGCGCTGGAGCGCGCCTTCGAATTGCTGGCGCGTAAGATTCCAGTCTGCGGGCGCGCCGGCTTTGCGCCAGCAGCGCTCGATCGCAGACGCAAGCGACCGCGGGAAACGGAATGCCGCAGGATGATCGGGAGAAGCTGTTGCGACTTGGCCCGAGTTGGCAGGCCGGGGTGCCATGCTCTGGATGATACCCAAATGCTGGTCGGGGGTTGCATCGGCGGGGCGGCGAGTTTGCGAGGTAGTATGGGGATGCCAAGGCGACAAGCTCCGTGGCGCTAGAACACTGACACTTTCATGCGACTGGTCACTCGCGATGGCGAGCGGCGAACCGGTGCAGATCTTCGTTGGGAAGATCCTCGTGTTCAAGCGACGCGACGGGAGATCTGAGGGTAGGTTCCGTTGAGTGGATCTGCCAAGATTATTACTCAATACCACTAATAAGGTAGTATAGCGCGCCGAGCTTTCTTCAAGACATCTCGTCCCACGCGCCACGAGGTGGAGGTGCAAATGTCTGAGCCCACGATAGTCTGCCCAACGTGCAAGACGGAAATTAAGCTCACTGAGTCGCTTGCATTGCCTCTTATAGAATCCACGCGGAAGGAATATGAAGCCAAGATTCGTCAGATACAGGTACAGGCCGACCAGCGCGAAGCAGAGGTGGCGAAAGAGCGTGTCGCCGTCTCAAAGGAGAGAGAGTCGATCGCAGAGGAGGTTCATCGACGACTCAGCGCAGAGCGTGATCGCATCGCTAGCGATGAGGCCCGGAAAGCCCGACTGCTGGTTTCAACCGACCTCGAACAGAAGGCTAGGGAGCTGGCGGACCTGCAGGTTGTGCTAAAGGAACGCGATGCGAAGCTCGCCGAGGCGCAGAAGGCTCAAGCGGAGCTAGTCCGAAAACAGCGGGAGCTAGAGGACGCGAAGCGCGAGATGGAGCTGACCATAGAGAAGAGGGTCCAAGCATCAGTCGGTTCGATAAGGGACCAAGCACGACAAGAGGCGGAGGATCAGTTCAAACTGAAGGTGCTTGAGAAGGAGCATACGATCTCTGCCATGCAGAAGCAAATTGAAGAACTCAAGCGAAAGGCCGAACAGGGCTCGCAACAGCTTCAAGGGGAGGCTCAGGAACTCGAGCTGGAGAACATTCTTCGTGCGCGATTTACGCGGGATGCGATTGAACCGGTGGCTAAGGGCGAGCGCGGCGGCGACATCCTCCACCGGGTGTCAGGAGCATCCGGGCAGGTCTGCGGGACAATTCTGTGGGAGGCTAAGCGAACGAAGAATTGGAGTGACGGATGGCTCGCCAAGGTTAGAGCTGACCAGCGAGCGGTTAAGGCGGAAATCGCAGTGATCGTCTCGAAGGCACTCCCACAAGATGTACAGAGTTTTGACCTCTGCGGTGGCGTTTGGGTTGCCGACCCCAGGTACGCAATACCGATTGCAGTGGTCCTTCGTCAATCATTGGTCGAACTCGCTGGGGCACGCAAGGCCGCGGAGGGACAGCAAACGAAAATGGGCATGCTGTATGAATACATGACTGGCCCGCGCTTCCGTCAACGCGTCCAAGCGATCGTGGAAAAGTTTGGAGATATGCAGGAGGATCTCGAAAAGGAACGGAGAGCAATGACGAAGCATTGGGCGAAACGTGAGGAACAGATCCGCGGCGCGATAGAAGCCACGGCCGGAATGTACGGGGATCTCCAAGGTATCGCGGGCAAGTCGCTTCATGAAATCGAAGGCCTTGGGTTCAAGGCCCTGACGGATGGCGCGGCAAGCGGCAAGGACGTAGTTACACCCAAGGATGAGAAACGGCGGAGTTGACAGCGATAAGCCAGCGTAAGGTTAAACGTAAGAAGCTAAAGCTCCGCGAGAGCGCGGTGAACGAGGTGAATCGCGATTGATCCTTCGCCGACGGCAGACGCCACGCGCTTCACATTGCCCGCGCGAACGTCCCCGACCGCAAACACTCCGGGAAGGCTCGTTTCGAGCATTTGCGGAGGGCGCGCCAGCGGCCAAGTGCCGCGCCCGCCGGCCAAATCGAGATCTCGCCCAGTGACGATGAAGCCCTTGTCGTCGAGCGCGAGGCAGCCCTGCAACCAGTCGGTGCGAGGCGAAGCTCCCGCCATGATGAAGGCGTGGCGAATGTCGTGGGTTGAGATATCTCCCGTTGAGTTGTCGCGCCAGGTCACGCGCTCGAGTTCGGTGCCGCCGTCGAGGGCGATGATTTCTGTCTTGTAGTGCAATTCGATCGCGGGATTCTGCTCGATACGTTGAATCAGGTATCGCGACATGGTTTCGGATAATCCCGCTGAGCGCACGAGCATGTAAACCTTGCGCGCAGTCTGAGAGAGAAACACGGCGGCTTGCCCTGCGGAATTTCCGCCACCGACCACGATGACGTCGCAGTCCCGGCACAAC
>Ga0187780_10004900_pt1 | contig 10018 bp, 9 predicted proteins | sample 1015_Q2_SP10_20__FD_132429 | JGI IMG/M metagenome (GOLD analysis project Ga0187780, IMG submission 132429) | Tropical peat soil microbial communities from peatlands in Department of Meta, Colombia - 1015_Q2_SP10_20_MG | ecosystem: Environmental > Terrestrial > Soil > Wetlands > Peat | place...
AGGATCCCGCCGGCGAGCGCGCCCAGCGGATTTCCGACCCGGCCGATGATCACCACCGCGAACACGACGCCGACCCAGGCCCAGATCTGTGACGGCGCAAGTGTCGCGACCAGCGCGATGAAAACGCCCGCGACGCCGGCGAAGGCCGCGCAGAGCGCCGAGAGTAGGAAGGACAAGCCGCGATGGTTGATGCCGAAGGCCGTCGCGATCGGTGCGTCCTCGGCGCAGGCGCGAAGCGCGCGGCCCACATAGGTGAAGCGCAGCCACGCCCAGGTCCCGGCCGCAAGCAGGCCGGCGGCAATAAAGGCAAGCAGGTTGAGCTTCGGCACGTAAAGCGGGCCCGCGACCCAGGACTGGCTGCTATAGGCCGTGATGTAGCGGCGGAAATCCGCGGTCCAGATCGACTGGATGGTCGACTCGACGATGACGGCAAAGGCGAAGGTGATGAGCATCGACGCCATCTCGGTCACGCCGAAGCGCATGAAGACCCAATGGAGGCAGATGCCGTAGACGAAATAGATCGCGACGATCAAGAGCCCCGCCCACCACGGCGGGATGCCCAGCGCGGTGCCCATCCACCAGGTGAGATAGGCGGCGAGCAGCGCCATCGCGAAATGCCCGAGATTGACCAGCCGGAGCAGGCCCCAGCTGAGGCTCAGGCCGAGGGCGAGCAGACCGTAGAGACCACCCGCGAGGAGCCCGGTGACGAGCGCCTGCTCGAGAAGCGAGAGGTGCGGCATTTGCGCGTTCCCTGTTCCTTCGCTTGGCCGCCATTCATCGACTTGCCGCGGTCGGGCGGCCGTTGTGCGCCGTCAGGGCGCCATCAGCTTCACGCCGGGCGTCGCCTCGTCCTTGGGGAATACGGCGACCCAGCGCCCATTCTGGACCTGGCGCATCTGCTGCTGGTCCTTCTCGCTGGTGTGGAACTTGCCCTTGAAGTTGCGCCGGCCGGCGAGCGTGTCGACGGAATTGTTCTCGAGCCAGGTCGCGAGGGTCTTGTCGTCGAGGCTTTTGGTCGCGTTGATCGCGGCGACCAGGATCTGCCAGCCCGAATATTCGTTGCCCGCCTGGGAATCGACGTAAGGGTACGGCAGATTGGCTTCCTTCGCCTTGGCGTCGAAAGCCTTGGCGAACTCGGCAGCCTCGGGGGTGGAGATGTAGGGCGCCACGTCCTCGAAATTGGTGAGCGACATGGCTCGTTCTGCCGGCGCATAGGAGGCAAGCACGGCAGACGGGTAAAGGTAAAAATGGCGCTTTGGCGAGTAGCTCAGCTGACTCATCGCCTCGAGCAGCTGATTGCCCTCGACCCCGAGACAGCCCACGAACATGAAGTCGGGATCGACGTCCTTGACCCGCGCCGCAATGGCGCCGTAGTCGCGGTTCCCGGTCTCGTATTCGAGGAAGACCGCCTCTGTCAGCTTGTGCTCCGCGGCCACGGTCCGCATACCTTTCGCCATATCCTCGGCCGAGGGGAACTTGCTCGTCACCACCGCTATCGATTTCGGCGGATTGCCGGTGCTCGCGTAGCATTCGAGAATCTTCTCCGGCAAAGACCGGCTCGGATCGGGTCCGGAAACCAGAGCGGAGAAATGCCACTCGTAGGTCGCGAGCGAGGGAACACCCATCGTGTTCTGGATGAAGACTTTGTGATAGCGCTGCGCGACGCCCATGGCGGCGAGGATCGAGGCGGTGCCATAGGGACCAAGGATCAGATCGACGCCGTCCGAGGTGATGAAGCGCTCATAGAGCGTGCGCGAGACGTCGGGCTTCGACTGATCGTCGGCGAGGACGTATTCGACCGGACGGCCCAACAGACCGCCGCTCTTGTTGAGGCGTTCGACGTAGTACTCGCTCACAATCTTGTGCACGAGGCCGGTCTGCGCGAAGGGCCCGGTCAGGGCGAGGGCTTGCCCGATCTTGACCGGCTTGCCCGCCGGCGCTTGCGCCACGGCCGGCGACACCGCGGCATAGGCGACGAGGCCGCCGATCCCGGCAACCACCTCGCGGCGCGACAAATTGGGTCGTTTCGTCATCGGCTCCTCCCGCAATCGCCAGCCGCGCTTGTTTGTTCTGCCGGCGCGTTCGCCCGGGTTATCACGGGCACGCCATTAGACCGAAGATGGCCCTAGCTGACAACAGGATTTGGCGCCGGACAGGCTCGGACCGGGCGGCACCGCCGCCGCGGCTGCGATGACCGAGCCAACGCTCTAGCGCTTTTTCGCGACCACCCGCGTGCGCAGGGTGCCAATGGCGGGCGACTTCATCTCCACGACGTCGCCCGGCTTCAGGAAGCGCTCCGGCGCCGAGGTCTTATCCGGGAGGAGCGGGCTCGAATCCGCCGCCGTCCCCGCAGCAGTGCCGCCGCTGATGACGTCTCCCGGATAGAGGGTGAAATCACGCGAGAGATATTCGAGATACTCGCCGAAGGTGAACACCATGTCGCGCGTGTTGTAGCGCTGGCGGCGCTCGCCGTTCACGAGGGTCTCGATATCGGTGTTGGTGGGATCGGTCTCGCCCACGGCGATGCACGGTCCCATCGAGGTCGAGCTGTCGAAGTTCTTGGGGAAGGCGAAGTTGAGCTGGCCGCCCGAGGGCTCGCGCGGCGCGCGGATGCTCCAATCGGCGAGCATGGTGACGCCCCAGACATAATCCTTGAGCTGCGACGGCTTCAGATCGACGCCGCGCTTGCCGAGCACCACAGCGATCTCGCCTTCGTAATCGAGGCGATTGCAGCGCTCCGGATAGACGAGCTCGCCCTCCGGCCCGACGATTTCGCGTCCCAATTTCCAGAAGCCCCAGAACCCGCCCTTGCGGATCTCCTCGCGCGCATCGCCCTCGAAGGGCTTGCCCCGCATCTTGGTAGCCATGGCCGCGGCGTGGTCGGCGAAATTGCCGCCGGCGCAGGCGATGCGCGCGTTGTTGGGCCTGGGCGCGTGAATCTGCAGACGCGGATCGGAGACCGGGCGCACGATGCGCTCGCCATTGGGTCCGTCCTGGTTCTGCGCTTGGCCGAAGAGGTAATCGAGCGCCTTCTGCGCCGTCTCGAGCGCGCGGGGACCGCCTTCGATGAGCCGCGCGAGATCGGATGGAACCACCGCCTCGGCCATTTCGAGCGCGGCGGGCTCGCCGCCCTTTTCCCGCAGATATTTGGCGGCGGCATAGGAAAGATCGGCGACATTGCCATCATGCAGCGCGCCGGTGCGGCGCTGCGGACCGAAGACGACGATTTTCATGGTTCCTCCCGATATTTGAGTTGTTTGAGGGTCCCGCCTTGCCGGCAAGGAGTCAAGCGTTGCCGGCTAGAAGACGAGCCTGCCGCCGACGATCGCCAGCACGGCCGCGAGGGTGAAGCGGAGCACGGCCTCGGGAACCCGCACCGCGGTGTAGCTGCCGAAAACGATCCCCGGAATCGAGCCGATGAGCAGCGAGCTCAGGATCGCGGTATCGATCGAGCCGATGACCCAGTGCCCGATCCCGGCAATCAGGGTGAGCGGCACGGCATGGACAATGTCGGATCCGACGATGCGCGCGGTCGGCAGCCGCGGGTAGAGCAGGATCAGCGCCGTCACGCCGAGGGCGCCCGCGCCGACCGAGGTGATCGACACGAGGACGCCGAGCACCGCGCCGGTCAGAACGGTGAGCCGCACGGTGCCGACCTTGCTGATTTCGCCGACATGCTTCGCAAAATAGGCCACGATGCGCGTGCGAAAGACGAGCGCGAGCGCCGTCATGAGCAACGCAAGACCGAGGAGGAACGTGATCACCTCGGCTGCCGCGCTGCCGCTTAGGTCGAAATGGGAGAGGACGAAGAAGGTGACGATGGTCATGGGCACGCTGCCCGCGGCGAGCCGCGCGACGACGCGCCAGTCGATCGTATGGCTGATCCCGTGGACGAAGGTGCCGCAGGTCTTGGTCGCGGCGGCATAGAGCAGATCGGTGCCGACGGCGGTCGCAGGATGGATGCCAAAAACGAGAATCAAGATCGGCGTCATCAACGAGCCGCCGCCCACGCCCGTCAAGCCGACGAGCGCGCCGACGCAAAATCCCGACAGGGTGTAGAGCCAGTCGATCGAGTGCATGAAACTCATCGCGCCGCTTCCCCTCGCAACGATGAACCGTCGGTCTCTGCGCTCAATGGATCCCTCTTAGCAAGACTCATAGCCCAGCATCAAAGCCGGCTTCGGCCGCCGGCGCGGCGCCGTGTTCCGGGCGCGCGATCATTCCCGCCGCCACGGTCGCGTTCGTGTCCTCGTCGATCAGGATGAAGGCGCCGGTCGCGCGATTGTCGTCATAGGCATCGAACGCGAGCGGCGCGGCCAAGGCAAGGCGAACTTGCGCGATATCGTTGCATTTCAGCACCTCCGGACCCGGCTCCTTTGCCAGCGTCGCGACATCGATGCGATGACGGAGTTCGACGATCCGCCCCGATAGGCTGCGCGTGCCGCACTTCATCAGGTAACGTCCCTGGCCCGTGAAATTCTCGTCCGCAAACCAGCAGACCGTCGCGAGGAGGTCGTCATCGATCCGCGGCGGCAACAGCGGCGCCGCGAGAAGATCGCCGCGCGCGATGTCGAGATCGTCCTGGACCTCGATCGCCAGCGACATCCCGGCTTCGGCACGCTCGAGCGTGCCGTCGAAGCCGTCGAGCGAGCGAATACGGGTGACCTTGCCGCCCGGCATCACGGCGACCTCGTCGCCGGGCTTGGCCCGGCCCGATTCGATGCGCCCCAGATAACGGCGGATCTGGCGGCCATCGGGCGCGGCGGCGCGGCGCACGAGCTGCACGGGAAAACGGAAGGGCGCGTGATTCATGCGCAGCGCCGGCGGCAGCGCCTCGAGCAGCGCCAGAACCGGCTTGCCGTGATACCACGGCATGCGCTCGCTGCGATGGACGACATTGTCGCCGTATTTCGCCGAGACCGGCACGAGATAGGTATGCCTGGCGCCGATGGCCGCCGCGAACTGCTCGAGCGCGCGTGCGATCGCCGCGAACGCCGCTTCGGAATGATCGACGAGGTCCATCTTGTTGACGGCGATGAGGAGATGCGGGACGCCGAGGAGATGGCTCAAATAGAGATGCCGGCGCGTCTGGACGGTGATGCCGTGACGCGCATCGACCAGAATCACGGCGGCGTCGGCCGTGCTTGCGCCCGTCACCATGTTCCGCGTGTATTGCTCGTGGCCGGGCGTGTCGGCGACGATGAATTTGCGCCGCGGGGTGGCGAAATAGCTATAGGCAACGTCGATGGTGATGCCCTGCTCGCGCTCGACCGTGAGCCCGTCCATCAGGAGCGAGAGATCGATCTCGCTCTCGCCCTTGCGTCGGGCAAGGCGTTCGAGTGATGCGATGCGATCGCGTGGAACGGCGTTGGCATCGTAAAGCATGCGCCCGATCAGCGAGCTCTTGCCGTCGTCGACGCTGCCCGCGGTGCTGAAACGCAGCAGCCCGGAATCCTGATCGTGGTCGAAAGGCGCCATCAGAAGTAGCCGACCCTCTTGCGCTCTTCCATGGCCGCCTCCGAGGACTGATCGTCGAGGCGGGTTGCGCCGCGCTCGCTCAACGATGCGCTCAAAGTCTCTGCGATTACGTCATCGACCGTAGCAGCATTCGATTCGATCGGAATGGTGCAGGAAATATCCCCGACCGTGCGAAACCGGACCGTCCGCGTCTCGATCATCTCGTCCTCACGTAGCGGCACCAGGTCGGACACCGGCAGCAGCACGTCGCCGCGCACCGCGACCGGCCGCTGATGCGCGTAATAAAGTCCGGGAAGCTCGAGTCGCTCCCGCGCGATGTAGTGCCACACATCGAGCTCGGTCCAATTGCTCAACGGAAACACGCGCATATGCTCGCCCTTGTCGAGCCGCCCGTTATAGAGGCTCCAGAGCTCGGGCCGCTGGTGGCGCGGATCCCATTGGCCGAAGGAGTTGCGGAAGGAGAAGATGCGCTCTTTCGCGCGCGCTTTCTCCTCGTCGCGCCGCGCGCCGCCAATGCAGGCGTCGAACTCGAACTCGGCGATCGCATCGAGGAGCGTGACGCTCTGCAGGGCGTTGCGGCTCTGATGCGGGACTTTGAGCCGCACGCGTCCGCGATCGATCGAGTCCTGGACGGTGCGCACGATGAGACGCTCGCCGAGCGCGGCTGCGGTTCGATCGCGGAATTCGAGCACCTCGGGGAAATTATGGCCCGTGTCGATGTGGAGCAGCGGGAAGGGAAATTTCCCCGGCCGGAAGGCTTTCTCGGCCAAGCGCAGCAGCACCGTCGAATCCTTGCCGCCGGAGAAGAGCAGCGCCGGGTTCGCGAACTCTGCCGCGGCTTCGCGCAGGATGTGGACCGCTTCGCTTTCGAGCAGGTCGAGGTGGCGCGGTGCGGCGAAGCCGGCGGCGCCACGACCGTTCATCGCGTGCAAGGACATATCCGAACTATCCACGGGCTTTCTGGCGCGGATGCAGGCCGCATTCGTTGAATTCGGGGTTCTCCCACCACCACCGCCCGGCGCGCGGATCCTCGCCCGGCGCAACCGCGCGCGTGCAGGGCGCGCAGCCGATGCTGGGAAAGCCGCGCGCATGCAGCGCGTTCACCGGGACCTGGTGTTGCTCGATATAGCTCCACACCTCGGCGTCGGACCAATCGGCCAGCGGGTTGAACTTCTGGAGGCCGTTTTCGGCATCCCATTCCTGGAACCCGATCGCGCCGCGGCCCGGCGATTGGGTGCGGCGCAGCCCCGTGACCCAGGCGCGCTTGCCGGCGAGCGCCCGCTTCAGCGGCATCACCTTGCGCACGCGGCAGCATTCCTGGCGCAGCGCGACAGTGTCATAGAACCCATTCGGGCCGTGTGCCGCGACATAAGCCTCCACCGCCGCGCTCTCGGGCGCGAAGACGGCGATCGGTACAGCGTAGCGCTGGCGGGCCAGTTGCAGAAGATCGTGGGTCTCCTGCGGCAGGCGGCCGGTATCCAGAGTGAAAACCCCGATCCCGAGCGCGTCACGGGCAATCAGATCGAGCAAAACCATGTCCTCGGCGCCGAGGCTCGAGGCCAGAACCGCGGGCGCGTGGGCTTCGCCCGCTTCCCGCAGGAGGGCTCGCGCATTATTTATGATTGCGGTCACGGTGACCCTTGCCTCGAATATGCCATTCGGACACTGTGGTAGATACTGGTGATCGGCAAGAAATTTGTAAATATGATATCTACAACAAATAATTAGTGTTATTTATCTCAAGGAGCACGTCGATGACAGCGACCGACCAGCGGGTAAACATCGAGCGGGTGGACCATATCGGCATCCGCGTGCGCGACTTCGAGCGCGCGATGGCGTTCTACCGCGTGCTCGGCTTCGAGCTGCGGCACAGGGTCGATTTCGACGCCGTGGCGATCATCAAGAACGCGCAGAACGTTGAGATCAACCTCATCCTCAACGCCAAGCAGGACGAGCCCAACATCCTGATGGATGTGCCGGAAAAGCACGCCGGGTACACCCATGTCGCGCTGCGCGTCGATTCGATCCCGCGCACGATCGAAGCGCTCAAGGCGCATCGGATTCCGATCACGCAAGGACCCGTATCCTTCGGCGAAGACGGCGGGGTCTCCGTCTTCGTCCGCGATCCCGACCGCAACGTGATCGAGCTCCGGGGCAGCCGCGAAGGCGTGGCGGGCGTCGAGCCCTATGTACCCTAAGCCCTAGCCGCCGAAGGCCGGCGGGATTTGGCGATGGAACATCGCGAAGATGTGCTCCCAATCGCTGAGCGTCGCAGCCTTGTCGTGGACGTCGCGATCCGGCAACGCATAGCCGTGCTGGACGCCTTTATGCACCTGGTAGCGGTAGCGGAGGCCGCGTCCGCCTAAGGTTTTCGCCGCGGTCGCGATCACCGGCGGCGTGGCGAAGGCGTCGCGCTCGCCAAAGCCGAGATAAATCTCGCCCTGCGCATTGCGCGCGACGAGATGGGCCGAGTCCGGCTTGTCGGTGACGATGTTGCTCGCGTGCATGCCGGCGCAGGCCCGGAAGCGCTCGGGGAAGGTGCCGGCGACGCGCAAAATGATGTTGCCGCCGAGGCAATAGCCGAAGCAGCCCATCGGACCCGGACGGACCGGCTCGCCCTTGCCGGTGAACTCGATGAGCGCCGCCGTGTCGTCGAGCAACATTTCGTTCTCGAGCGCGAAGAGCGGACGCAGCGCCGCCCGCTGCTGCGTTTCATCGACGTGGTGAAGCGAGATCATCCGCCCGCCGGCGTCGAAATGACCCTGCCGGATTCTGCCCTGGCGGTAATAGAGATCCGGCACCATGCAGTAATAGCCGACGCTCGCAACGCGGCGCGCGATATCGAAGAGCTCCTCGCGCACGCCCCAGACATCCATGTAGAGCACGACCGCGGGAAAGGGTGCGTTGTCGCTCGGATGCGCGACAAAGGTCTCCATCGTCCCGGCCTTGGTCGGAATCTGGACGAAGCGGTCGATCATGCGGCATCACCTCCCCGCCTGGGCAATTTCGCGCGAACTTAGCAGCTTGCGCACCAGCATCGGCAGCGAAATGGATGACGGCGCTGGCCCGTCCCCGTAATATCGGCCATCGATCGCGGCCAAGAATTCGGGGAGGGAGCAAGCGATGCGCGCGACGCATATTCCTGCGGCTTGCGGGCTCGCTTTGCTGTTGATCGCCCTCGCCCCAACCGCGCGCGGCCAGGACTCCGACGCCGCCATCGCGCACAAGCTGCGCGACACCGCGCTCAAGGATGATTGGGGCTACCGCTTCCTCGAGACGCTCACCACCACGGTCGGACAGCGCCTCGCGGGGACCGAAGCCGAAGCGCGCGCCGCGACCTGGGCCGAGGCCACGCTCAAAAGTGCCGGCTTCGACGAGGTCCATCGCGAGAGCTTCCCGATCACCGCGTGGGTCCGCGGCCGCGAGGAAGCTTCGGTGGTTTCGCCCTCGCCGCAGCGCCTCGTGGTTACGGCGCTGGGCGGCTCGGTGGCGACGACGCCCGAGGGCATTACCGCCGAGATCGCGGTGTTTCACCTCTATTCCGATCTGCTCCGCGCGGCGCCCGGCTCGCTCGCCGGCAAGATCGCCGTCGTCACCGAGGCCATGCCCCGCGTCATGGACGGCGCGAGCTACGGCGCGGCCAACCCGATCCGCCGGCTCGGCCCGTCCGAGGCGGCAAAGCGCGGCGCGATCGCCTACCTGCACCGTTCGCTTGGCACGGACAATCACCGCCTCGCTCACGCGGGCGCCACGAATTACGAGGCCGATGCGCCGCGAATTCCGGCGGCGGCGCTCTCCGTTCCGGATGCGGAGCAGCTCGACCGCCTCGCCGCCCGCGGCAAGGTCCGCGTGAAGCTCGTTTTGACACCGACCGAGGATGCGAGTGCGAAATCCTGGACCGTGTCCGCCGAGATCAAGGGAAGCGAGCGGCCCGACGAGATCGTACTCATCGGCGCCCACCTCGATTCCTGGGATCTCGGCACCGGCGCCATCGACGACGGCGCCGGCGACGCGATCGTCGCCGGTGCGGCCAGGCTGATCGCCGCCCTGAAGCCGCATCCGAAGCGCACCTTGCGCGTCGTCCTGTTCGGCGCCGAGGAGATGAACTACAGCGGCCCGGCCTATGCGAAGATGCATGCCGAGGAAGCGCCGCATATCGCGCTCGCGGCGGAATCCGACTTCGGCGCGCGCAACATCTACGCCTTCCTGGCGCCACCGGGCGCGGCGGAAACGCCGTTCATCCACAGCCTCGCTGATACATTGACGCCGCTCGGCATCTTCCTCGCGCGCGAGCCGGCGCAGAATTCCGGCGACGATATAGCACCGCTGCACGCGGCCGGCGTTCCGGTGATCGCGATGCGCCAGAACGGGCTCGACTATTTCGACATCCATCACACCGCGGACGACACTTTCGACAAGGTCGATCCGCACGAGCTCGCGCAGAATATCGCCGCCTGGGCCGCGATGACCTATCTCGCGGCGCAATCCGATCTCGATTTCCGAAAGCTTGCAGCCAATGCCTCGCACTAAGAACCCACCC
>Ga0187780_10004903_pt1 | contig 10012 bp, 6 predicted proteins | sample 1015_Q2_SP10_20__FD_132429 | JGI IMG/M metagenome (GOLD analysis project Ga0187780, IMG submission 132429) | Tropical peat soil microbial communities from peatlands in Department of Meta, Colombia - 1015_Q2_SP10_20_MG | ecosystem: Environmental > Terrestrial > Soil > Wetlands > Peat | place...
CTGTGGGCAGGCGTGCCTCGGAGTGCACAGGGATTGTGTCCCGCCGATCGCACGCTGAGTACCGCTTTGCCTTCTCGGTTACGGTCCCTTCGATTGATACCTTGAAAAAACCACTTCGCAGCTGAAAATCGCTCCCGGAGAGACGGGACAGAAGGATGTGCTGGATGTTTGAACAGGTGAGTTTGGATCTCGGCGGCAGAAAGCTGACGTTCGAAACAGGCAAGATCGCGCGACAGGCGCACGGCGCCGTCGTGGCGCGCTATGGAGAATCGGTGGTGCTCGCCACGGCGTGCATGGACAGCAAAGCGACGGAAAAGGACTTTCTTCCGCTCACCGTGGACTACCGTGAATACACCTACTCGGCTGGAAAAATCCCCGGGGGATTTTTCAAGCGCGAAGGGCGCCCGTCGGAGCGCGAAATCTTAACATCGAGGTTGATCGATCGACCGTTGCGGCCACTGTTCGACGAGGGCTGGTCAACGGAAACACAAATTGTGGCAGCGGTGCTGTCGGCCGACAGTGAGAATGACCCGGATGTGATTGCGGTAACGGCTTCATCGGCTGCTCTGTACATCTCGAGGATTCCCTTCAACAACCCGATTGCGTGCGTGCGCGTGGGACTGATTGACGGCAAGTTCGCCGTCAACCCGACCGTTGCCGAGCAAAAGACGAGCCTGCTCAACATCATCATCGCCGGCTCGGCGAACGCCATTGTGATGGTGGAGTCTGGCTCCCTCGAGGTTTCCGAGGATACGGTTGCCGACGCGCTCGAGTTCGGCCACGCAGAGATTAAGAGAATGGTCGCTGCCATCCGGGATCTGGGCAGCCGCGTGAACCCGGTCAAGGTGAAGGTTGCCGCGCCGGCATTTGATGACGTGCTCTACCGAGAGATGACCGCGAAATATGGCGAGCGGTTGCGCGAAGCCCTCGACACGGCGAGGCACCCGAAGCTGGAAAGCTATGGATTGGTGGATGCAATCCACGGGGAAATCGTAGCGGACATACCTGCGGAAGAGGAGGAGAAGATCAAGCTGGCCGACCGCGCGTTTGAGCGGTTGCGCGAGCGCATCTTCCGCGACGACATGCTGATCCGTCGCCGGCGTCCGGACGCGCGCGCCTTCGACGAGATTCGCTCGATTACATGCGAAATCGGCGTTCTGCCGCGGGTGCACGGCTCGGCGCTGTTCACGCGCGGTGAAACGCAGGCGTTGGCCACCACGACTCTCGGAACCAAGGAAGATAAGCAGCGACTCGATCTGCTTTTCGAGGAAGAGGCGTTTAAACGTTTCATGCTGCACTACAACTTTCCGCCGTTTTCCGTCGGGGAGGTCAAATTCTTGCGGGGGCCCGGGCGGCGGGAGATCGGACACGGTGCGCTGGCCGAGCGCTCGCTCGCCAATCTTCTTCCCGCGGAAGAGGATTTTCCGTATGCCATGCGTGTGGTTTCCGATATTTTGGAATCGAACGGATCCTCCTCGATGGCAACCGTCTGCGGCGGATCGCTGTCCCTCATGGACGCGGGCGTGCCGCTCAAGGCTCCCTGCGCGGGGATTGCGATGGGCCTTGTCGTGGAAGCCGACAAGTACGCCATCCTCACCGACATTGCTGGCGCGGAGGACCACTACGGCGACATGGACTTCAAAGTGGCCGGGACGCGGCAGGGCATTACGGCACTACAGATGGACATCAAGGTCTCGGGCGTGAGCATTCCGATGATGCGCGAGGCACTGGCGCAAGCTCGCAAAGCGCGCCTGGAGATCTTGGACATCATGGATCAGACCATCTCCTCGGCGCGGCCAGAGATTTCAACCTTCGCGCCGCATCTGCACGTCTTGACTATTCCCACCGACAAAATTCGCGATCTGATCGGGCCCGGCGGCAAGAAAATTCGGTCGATCGTGGAGGCCACCGGCGTCAAGATCGATGTCATGGACGACGGCAAGGTTCATGTCTTCGCCAATAACGGGAAGGCGGCGGAGGACGCGCTGAAAATGATTCGCGACGTGACCGCGACCGCCGAGATCGGCAAGACGTACCTCGGAACGGTCGTGCGCATCGCGGAGTTCGGAGCATTTGTGGAGATTTTTCCCGGGACCGACGGGTTACTGCACATCAGCGAGATCGCAGAGCAGCGGATTCGCTCGGTTCGCGATGCTCTGAAGGAAGGCGATCAGGTTCTCGTCAAGGTGCTGGCCATCGAGGGAAACAAAATCCGGCTCAGCCGCAAGGCGGTGCTTCGCGACCAGCGAGACAGGCCGCAGAAGAGCGAAGCGGCCATGTAGACGGCTTCAACCGCGGAAGGCTCAGTGGCTCTTACTCATCCCGACCAGTGACGCGCTGGATCTGTGCGCCCACCGCGCTGAGCTTCTTTTCGATCTGCTCGTAGCCGCGGTCGATGTGGTAGACGCGGTCGATCCAGGTGGTGTTGTTGGCGACCAGCGCGGCGAGAACGAGCCCTGCGCTCGCTCGAAGATCGGAAGCCGTGACCGGCGCGCCGCTGAGCGGCGTGGGGCCCTTCACGGTCGCGAGATTGCCCTCGATGGTGATGTTGGCTCCCATGCGCATCATTTCGCTGGCGTGCAGAAAACGGTTCTCAAAGATCGTTTCGCGGATTCGCGAGACGCCCTGGGCCTGAGTCGCGAGGGCCATAAACTGCGCCTGCATGTCCGTGGCGAAGCCGGGATACTCCTGGGTCGTGACGTCAGCGGCCGAGAGCCGTTTGGCGGCGTGCACACGCATCGCGCCATTCGCCTCGCAGCGAACCTCCACCCCGCAGGCCCTGAGCTTTTCGATGACCGCTCCCAAGTGTCTCGGCTCAGAATCGGTCAGTAGTAGCTCGCCTCCCGTGATCGCTCCGGCAACGAGAAACGTGCCGGCTTCAATGCGGTCCGGAATGATGGTGTGGGTTGCGCCGTGGAGCGAGTCGACTCCTTGGATGCGAATCGTTCCGGTCCCGGCACCTTCGATCTTGGCGCCCATCTTCACCAGCAATTCGGCGAGGTCGGCGATTTCCGGTTCCAGTGCACAGTTTTCCAGTACGGTTTCGCCTTCGGCCAGTACAGCGGCCGTGAGAATGTTCTCCGTTCCCGTGACGGTGATCTTCGGGAAGCGAAATCTGGCCCCTCGAAGGCGCTGGGTTCTGGCCTCCACATAACCATGATCGACGGAAATGGTGGCGCCGAGTTTTTCGAGCGCCTCAATGTGCAGGTCGATAGGACGAGCCCCGATTGCGCAGCCGCCGGGAAGAGAGACCCGCGCGTGGCCAAATCGCGCAAGCAGGGGGCCGAGCGTCAGTACGGTCGCGCGCATCGTCTTTACGAGTCCGTAGGGTGCTTCTGTCAAGGAGACCTTTTCGGCCTGAATGGTGAATTCGCTCGGGGGAATGTCAGGGCTTTCCACGCGGCAGCGCATGTGAGCGAGCAGCTTCGCCATGGTGATGATGTCGCGCACGTGTGGAATGTTCTGCAGGCGAACGATTTCTGGTGTCAGCAGCGCGGCGGCCATCGAAGGGAGTGCGGCGTTCTTCGCACCGCTGATGCGAACTGTCCCTTCGAGCCTCCGACCGCCTTCGATCTTGAACTTATCCATCTCGACCCTTGGCGTCGGCGCTAGAATCCCCTGCCAAGCCGTTGTCTTTCCCGGCGGTTTCAAGCGTCTGGCGCACGTTCCCACCATTCTTTGAAAGCCAGCGCAGGGCCTGGCGCGCACTGGCCCCGGTCTTCAGCATGACGAGTGCCGCCGGCAGATTGTGGCCCGACTGACGCAGGGCGTGTTCGGCCGCACGCGGGCTTACACCCGCAGCTTGTTCGAGGATGCGCAGGGCTCGCTGCCACAACTTCCGGTTGGTGAGCGCCATGTAAACCATCCAGTTGTCGTACACCCTGCCGAGGCGCACCATCGCTGCGCTAGAGAGCAGATTCAGGACCAGCTTCTGTGCCGTACCAGCCTTCAGGCGTGTCGAACCTACGATGGCCTCGGGGCCCGTGTGGGGCACGATGACGATCTGCGCGCGGTGCGTCAGGGGAGAACCCTGGTTCGACGTGACGCCGATCGTCACCGCACCAATGCGCTCGGCGAACGCAAGCGCGCCCAGAACATAAGGCGTCGCGCCGCTGGCGGAAAGTCCCACAACGACATCGCGGCTGGATGCCCCGGCCCGCCGAAGGTCCCGCGCGCCGCAGGAAGAGGAGTCTTCCGCGGCTTCCACAGCGTGCCGGAAGGCTTTGGCGCCTCCGGCGATGACGGCCCGTACCTTTTGCGGCGGCGTTCCGAAGGTGGGTGGGCATTCCGCAGCGTCTAGAACGGCCAGGCGGCCACTGCTCCCGGCCCCCACATAATAGAGATTTCGGCCTTGCCGGAGAGATTTCACGATGGCCTCTACGGCGCGAGCGATCGTGGGCAGTTCGCGGCGAACTGCCCTGGCCACAAGAGCGTCCTCGCGATTCAAGGCGCGCAGGATTTCCAGCGTGGACTTCCGATCCAGCCCGAGCGAACGCCTATTTCGTTGCTCTGTGCTAACCGTTTTCAAGCCTGGCCTCATTTTGATTATAGGGTCTGGTCGAGTGAGATCGCGCACGCCCGCCGCAGCTCGGAGGCGGATGTGCCGAGGGGGTTACCGGGCGGCTTCCGCAGGCACGAGCCCCAACGCCTCAAAGATGGCATCGTGCAGGGCCGGACGCACCTGCCGAATCTTTTCGTTGGCCCGAGTGGGGTGAACCCGGTTTGTAAGCAGGATAACGAAAAGCCGGCGCTCGGGATCAATCCAAAGTGACGTGCCCGTAAAGCCGGTATGGCCGAAGCTCTGGGCTGAAAAATAACGGCCGGAGGAGGAAGGTTCCGAAGGCACATCCCAACCTAGCGTACGCACGGAATCGCCGATGGTCACTCGGGTCGTGAATTGTTGAATGATGGCTCGAGACAGCATCCGGTCGTGCCCATAGATACCTCCATTGAGAATCATCTGGGCAAAGACGGAAATATCCGGAGCGGTGGAAAACAGGCCGGCATGGCCGGCAATGCCTCCCATCGCCCATGCGTTCTCGTCGTGCACTTCGCCCCAAACGAGCCGTTTCCGATAGGTTGTGTCCTGCTCGGTGGGGGCGATATCTTCGCGCAGGCGGCGGGGCGGGTTGAACAGGGAGCGATCCATTCCCAGTGTGGAGAAGATCGCCTCTTTGGCAAAGACGCTCAGCGACTGCCCTGTCAGCCGCTCGATGATCTCCCCCAGCAGAATGAACCCGAGGTCAGAGTATTGAACCTTCGTGCCAGGCGGGCAGACCAATGGCTCGGCGACCACGCGCGCCCAAATCGCATTGTGGCCTTTGGCTTCTTTGTAGAAGTCACGATGATCGGGAAGGCCCGAATCGTGGAGCAGCAGCATGCGAGGGGTCACACGGGCGCGCCAATTCGGATCCGGGTCGGACTTCGCGGCCGCGGCAAAGTCGGGCAGATACCGTTCGACGGGCGCATCCAGATCGAGGCTTCCTTGTTGCACGAGCAACATGACTGCCGTGGTCGTTACCACGGGCTTGGTCAGCGAGGCCACGTCGTAGATGGAATCTTCGTCGACATCGTAGGCTTCGCCTTCCTGCTCGAGCTGACCAAAGGGGTGGATAACCAGCTGGTCGTTCCATCCCACGGCCAGAACACCTCCGGGAAAGGTGCCGGCGAGGACGGCTCGATCGAGCAACGTATAGACCGGTCGCAAGCGATCCGACATGGCCTGGGGCGCGGGCTGAAGCGTCATCGGGTTTGCCGCCACGCGTAGCCCGTCGCCGCGCCGGACGATGCCGGGGACGGTGACCGGGATCCTGCCGCTGATGGCAGTTTGTCCGAAGAGCGCCCGCGCCACGGCCCGCTGCGAGATGTCATTGGAGGAAAACTCTGCAACCCAGGTTTTCGCGTTTGGAAAACGCTCGATCAGATAGGGGTTTCCAAAGCACGCGACGATGGTCGGCTTTCCCGCCCCGATCAAGCGATCGACGAAACTGTGCTCCTGTTCCGGGAAGCCGATGTCGCCCTTGCGGTCCGCAACGCGCACGAAGAGTGCAGCCACGGCGACATCGTATGTCTCCGGAGGGGGCAACTTGAGCGTACTCACCGGCACGTATTGGGTGTCAGCGCGCAGCACGGTGAGCGAATCGACCCGAGGGCGCATCTCTGGCTCGATGGTTTCACCCGGATTTGGATCGGGATCTGCCGAAAGAGAGACGAGCAGTACGCGAAGGGGGTGTGTCGCATCGAGCGGAAGCAAATGCGGGGTGTCGCGGAGCAGTGTCACGCTGCGGTCGGCGATCGTTTGCGCCTGTGCTTCATATTCCGGCAGAGCAAATCTTTGATTCAGGCGACCGACATCGACGAAACGATTTCGATCGAGGCCCAGTCGGGCCTTTGCGGCAAGAATCTTGCGCACCGACTGGTCGATGCGCCTTTCCGAAATCTGGCCTGAGCGGACGGCCTCGTCCAGCGCAGACAGTGCCGCGTCCGGGGAAGGCGACATCAGCAGTACATCGGCACCAGCTTGGACGGAACGAACCGCGGCTTCACCGGGCGTGTACAGCGAGGTCACGCCGCCCATGTCGAGTGCGTCGGTGATGATGAGACCTCGAAAATGCATCTCGTCACGCAAAAGATCGGTGAGAATATTCTGTGAGAGTGTCGCGGGGACCTCCGGATCCGGTTCCAAAGCGGGCACGGAAAGATGACCCGGCATGATCGAACTGGCCCGAGCGTCGATAGCGGCGCGAAACGGAACGAGCTCGGTGGCCTCAAGCCGTTTGCGGTCACTCTGCACCACGCTCAGTGACAGATGCGAATCGACGCTGACGTCCCCGTGGCCGGGGAAGTGCTTGGCCGTGGCGAGTGCGCCGTTTTCTTCGATGCCGCGCACGAAAGCACGGACGTAGGCAGCCACGTCTTCAGGATCTTCTCCGAAGGAGCGAACATTGATGATCGGGTTATCGGGATTGTTGTTGACGTCGGCGTCCGGTGCGAAGATCCATTGAACCCCGGCGGCCCGCGCTTCGAGCGCTGTATACTTGCCAGTGATATATGCAAATTTCGGATCACCTGTGGCGCCAATGGCCATGGCGGAGGGGAACGATGTGCCTTCGTCCAGCCGCATTCCCGTGCCGGATTCAAAGTCCGCTCCGACGAGGAGCGGAATCCTGGCGCGCCGTTGCAACTCGTTGGTCACAACCGCAGTCGGATAGACCTGGCTGCGTTCGATACCGAGCGGGCCGCGATCGGTAACCAGAATGAGCCCGCCGACGTGATTCTGTTCTACCTCGTGCAGAATCTCTTTGTATTCAGGGCTGTCGGCAGGTTCGAATACCCCAAAATACGGCACCATGAGCATCTGCCCGAGCTTTTCGCGCAGCGTCATTTTCTTAAGCGTCTGCTCGACCCATGGGGATGGGCGCGCGGCCGGCACCTTGGGGCGAGAGTTTGTTTGGGCGCGAGCGGAGGGCGTCATCGGAGACAATGTTGCGGGAAGAATGAGCGCCAGCGCGAAAAGCCCGTACCTACGCACAATTTCCGCCTCCGGTCTTCGTCGTTGACGTCTGAATCCCGCAGCTGTATATAGCACGCGGTTTCATGTGGCACAATCGAGCGTCTCACGGCATGTTTCGTTTTCGTTCTCAGCTGGCTCCCTCGCTGCTAACCGTACTGCTGGTCTTTGCGCAACGATCGGTTGCCCGAAACGCCGAGCCGCCTCGAAAAGCCCCTGACGGCAGCGTGCTGGTTGGCGTGGACGTGTTGGAAGAGCAGAACTTCGATCCTTTGCGAGGCAAGCGCGTCGGACTGATCACAAACCAGACTGGAGTCGACTCGCGTGGGAGGAGAACCATCGATGTCCTGGCGAGCGCCCCGGGCGTAAAGCTGGTGGCGCTCTTCAGCCCCGAGCACGGGATCGCCGGCGACTCCCTGAACGACAGCGTCGGCGACTCCACCGACAAAGCTACGGTTCTGCCGATTTACAGCCTTTACGGGAAAACGCGTCGCCCGACCGACGAGATGTTGAAGGGCATCGATCTGCTCCTGTTTGATATACAGGACGCAGGCGTGCGGTTCTACACCTACATTACGACGATGGCGTATTCGATGGAGGCCGCTGCAAGCCATCATATTCCGTTCGTCATTCTGGATCGCCCCGATCCGCTGGGCGGAGTCGTCATCGAAGGCCCGATGCTTGACCCTGGCCGTACCTCGTTTACCGCCTATTTTCCCCTGCCGGTCCGCTACGCTATGACCATCGGTGAGCTTGCCAGGATGTTCAACGCGGAGAACCACATCGGGGCCGATCTCCAGATCGTCTTGTCGAGGAACTGGCGCCGCAGTTGGGCCTACGACCAAACAGGCCTTTCCTGGATTTCTCCATCGCCCAGTCTGCGGACCGTCAACCAGGCCTTCCTTTATCCGGGGGTCGAAATCCTGCAGGCGGGAGGGGTTTCCGTCGGGCGCGGAACGAACACCCCATTTGAGGTTCTAGGGGCGCCCTGGATCGACGCCGAGACACTCACGGCCGAACTGAACGGTCGAAACGTTCCGGGCGTTCGGTTTGAGGCTACTCGATTCACTCCCACTGACGGCCCCTACACGAAACAGAGCTGTCCGGGAGTGAAAATTCAGATGACCGACCGCGCTTCCTTTCGTTCCGTCCGGATGGGGCTTGAGATCGCCGATGCGCTCCATCGGTTGTATCCCGAGCAGTTCCAGTTGCAGAAAGTCATAACCCTGCTCGGATCGCAAACGACGATCGATCGCCTGAGCAGCGGCGATGCCCCTCGGGACATCATCGCGAGTTGGTCGGACGCTCTCGACAAATTTCGCGAAATGCGTGAGAAATATCTGCTGTATCACTGAGCTCACGATGCGTATCTGTTCGTTGCTGCCATCGGCCACCGAAATTGCCTATGCCATCGGTCTCGGTGATTCCATTCTAGGCGTAAGCCACGAGTGCGATTTCCCCGCCGACGCAGCAACGAAGCCCTCCCTGCTCCGTCCCCGGGTGGATCCCCAGGCGCCGCCGGCGGAAATCGACCGTCAAGTGAATGAAATCATTGCACGCGGTGAGAGCATTTACGCCGTTGATGCCGAACTGCTTCGTTCGCTTCGACCGGATTTGATCCTCACGCAAGATCTCTGCCACGTTTGCGCAGCCTCGCCGGACGATTTGGCGACGGCGCTTACGCGCTTTCCGACGCCGCCGCAAGTCCTCTCCCTGACACCACGATCGCTCCAAGACGTATGGGGGGATGTCCGCCGTCTGGGCGAGGTCACCGGACGTCGCCAGGAGGCTGAAGTGGTGGCAGCGTCGCTTGAGCGGCGTCTTCTGAGCATCGCCGAAACAGCTGCCCGCGCCAGGTTCCGTCCCCGCGTTCTATGCCTTGAGTGGCTCGATCCGTTCTACGTGGGCGGTCATTGGGTGCCGGAGATGGTCTCGTTAGCGGGCGGGGAAGACGTGCTCGGGCGGCCACGTCAGCCGTCGTTTCGGGTGAGCACAGAACAGATCTTGGGGTCGCGCCCCGACGTGATCGTGATCATGCCGTGCGGATACGATGTGGATCGGGCGACGGCAGAGTTTCGGCTCGACCGCTTTCCCCCGGGCGCGGCAGCGTTTCCAGCCGTTGGCGAACACCGCATCTTCGCCGTCAACGCGAACGCGTACTTCTCACGTCCCGGCCCCCGCCTGGCCGAAGGCGTCGCCCTGCTGGCTCATCTGCTTCACCCCGATCTGTTCCCGCTCGGGAACGTACACGCGTCCTTCCGGGTCCTGTGATTGTTCTTCGCCATCGCCCGGGGCCACTGCTAGCGGGTTCTCCCCGGCACGAACCCGAAGCGATGGCCTTAGCTTCCTTGCGACGCTCGCTGGTACGGAGGGCCGAACAGAAAACTAGCGATCGATCCGACGCTGAAGGCCACGATCGTGCCGGCCAGGACATACCAGGTGTAGGCGAGCGAGCTGAAGCGCCACACGGCCACCATGGAGATGATCCCCACAAACAGTCCC
>Ga0187780_10004904_pt1 | contig 10011 bp, 7 predicted proteins | sample 1015_Q2_SP10_20__FD_132429 | JGI IMG/M metagenome (GOLD analysis project Ga0187780, IMG submission 132429) | Tropical peat soil microbial communities from peatlands in Department of Meta, Colombia - 1015_Q2_SP10_20_MG | ecosystem: Environmental > Terrestrial > Soil > Wetlands > Peat | place...
CGCCATCGCCAGGTCCACGATGTCGCGCATGAGGTCGGTGTAGGTGCGGCCCGACTTACGCGCCGCCATCGCGAACTCGGCGCCGGAGCTGAGCCACGGGTTGGGATTGGCCTCGAGCACGTAGATCTCGCCCTTGGCGGTGAGCCGCATGTCGATGCGGCCGTAGTCGCGCAGCTTCAGTGCCTGGTAGGCGGCGACGGCCTTCTCCTGGATCTTCTCGACGGTCCTCTCGTCGAGGTCCTCCACCACGCGCGAGCGGGTCTTCCGGTAGCCCTCGGAGTCCTTCTCCCACTTCACGTCGGTGCCGGCGATCCGCGGCGTGCCCTCGGGCAGCCTGGAGAGGTCCAGCTCGACCAGCGGCAGCGCCTCCGGCTTCGACTCGCCGAGGATCGCCGCATAGATCTCGCGTCCCTCGATGTACTCCTCGATCAGCGCCGGCGAGTCGAACTCGTCGTGGATGTAGTGGATCTTCTCCATCAGCTCCTTGACGCTCTCGACCACCGACGTGGCGTCGATGCCGATCGACCCGTCCTCGGAGAGCGGCTTGACGATCAGCGGGAACTCGATGTCGTGCGCGTGGTCCAGCCGGCCCTTGTACGAGACGGCGAAGAACGGCGTGCGGATCTTGTGGAAGTGAAACACCTTCTTGGCGAGCGACTTGTCCTGCGCCAGGTAGAGGGCGTGGGGATCGGCGCCGGTGTACGGCTTGTCGAGCAGCTCGAGGTAGGCGGCGAGGTTCATGTCCTTGGTGTCGTCGCCGGCGTAGGACTCGGTGAGGTTGAAGATGAGGTCGGCGTTGCACCGGGCCACGGCCAGCAGCGACGGGTCGTGCCCGTCCAGCACGAGGTACGACGGCTCGTGCCCCAGCTTGGCCAGGGCCTCGAAGATCTCCTCGCGGTCGAGCTTGGGGCGCCGCGGCCGCCGGGCGGGTTTCTTCTTCCGGGCGCGGCGCGCCGGCGGCGCCTCCCCGGGCGGCAGGGTCGGCTCTTCCCCGCCGTCCTCCCAGGTGTCGTAGAGGATCGCGATCCTGAGCCCGGCCTGGGTCACGCGGGCCTCACGGCTGGACGAACCGGCCGCGGGTCAGGTAGTTCATCGCGAGCGTCGTCGCGTACGCGGTCATCTCCACCAGCTGCGCGTCCTCCCGCGCGACCTCCACGGCCAGCCCCAGCGCCCCCACGCGCTGCTCGATCGACTCGACCAGCGCCCTCACCAGCGGCCGCCGCACGCCGGTCCAGTAGGTCAGCTTGTCCACGATCTGCTTGCGGTGCTCGGCGAGCCAGGGAGCGGCGGGGCGGATGCCGTTGCGGCGGCGGGGCGCCGGCTTGAGCAGGATGTCCGCCAGGTCGGCGTCGAGCGCCAGCTCCGCGATGGCCTGCGCCTCGTCGGGCGTGTGCTGCTGGTAGAACTGCTCGACGGTGACGTCCATCTCCTCCACGGTGACGTCGGTCGCGCCCATCGGCCGCGCGGGCGCCTGGTCGGCCACGCGCCGCGCCGTGCGATCCACGTAGCGGAGCTTCCGGATCGCGGGCCAGCCCCGGTACTTGCGGCGCCATCCCGAGCGCGGGGTGAGCCAGACGGCGAAGGTCTCGGCGAAGTCCTCGTCGGGGTGCTTCTGCGCGTACCAGCCGGCGATGTGCCGCACGTACCGGCGGCTGAACGGCACCGGCCGGTAGTGGTCCTTGTAGGCGCGGCGGAACGGACCGAACAGCGCGCGCCACTCGTCGCCCTTGTACAGCTCGTACGCGTAGTTGAAGGCGTGCCCCGCCTCGTGGCGCAGGTACATCAGGATCTCGCGCTCGTCCTCCAGGTCGTTCATGTCCTTCTCGAGCGCGGCGAGCTTGGGATCGGCGAGGTAGAACGGGATGCCGATCACCGGCTCGCCCGACGGGCAGCCCCACTCGTCGGTGAGGTAGCACGCCGGCCGGAACTGGCGGAGCCCCTTGCGCTCGATCTCCCGGTACAGCGCGTGGACGTACTTCTCCAGCGGAGAACCCTCGACCTTCAGCCCCAGCTCGCGGATGGGCTTGGTCAGGACCTCCAGCACGTCCCCTGGTGTCTTCTCGAAAGGCGGCACGGCGCACGCGTGATGGGTGCCCTAGGGTAACCAACCCGGCGGTCGAGAACAATACGGCGCGCCGCTAGGCGGCGCCGAGCCCGGCGGCCGCGCAGACGACGAGCAGGGCGCGGAACAGGCCCACGGGCCCGTCCACGTTCTCGTACCACTCGGTGACGAGGTGCGTGTTGCCGCCGCGGCCGCCGGCGCCGAGCGCGATGCCGGGCACGCCGCGGCTGATCGCGACGTTCGCGTCGGTGGAGGCGGCGGCGAGATCGGGCGTGTGCCCCACGGTGCGGGTCGCCGCGACGGCGCTCTGGACGAGCTCGTGCCCGGCGTCGGTGATCCCGCTCGGCCGGTAGCCGAGCGGCACGATCTGCAGGGTCAGCGGCACCGTGCCGGCGGCGCGCCGGCGGTTGGCGCCGTCGAGCGCGCGCGCCAGCGCCTCGGTGGCGGCGCCGTACAGGGCGTCGAGCGCGGCCTCGCTCTCGGAGCGGAGGTCGAGCTCGAGCCAGGCTTCCTGCGGGATGGTATTGAGACCGGAGCCCCCGCCGACGCGGACGACGCTCGCCGTGGTGCGCGGGGAAGCCGGCAGCGGCAGCTCGCCGACGGCGGCGGCGGCCAGGGCGACCGCGTGGATGGGGTTCGCGACGCCGAACGCCGCCCACGAGTGCCCGCCCGGGCCGCGGTACACCGCGCGGAGCCGGCGGGAGCCGAGCGCGCGGTGCACGACGCGCTCGATGCCCGCGCCGTCGAGCGCGATGAACGCGACCGGCCGGAACGTCGGGCTCGCGAACAGGTGCCGGGCGCCCGCCAGGTCGCCGGCGCCCTCCTCTCCCGTGGTGGCGACGAAGGTGATCGGTGCCGGGGGACGCAGCCCGGCGTGGCGGCAGGCCCCCGCGATCGCCAGCATGCCGGCCAGGCCGCGCGCGTTGTCGCTGATGCCCGGGCCGACGTGGCGCGCGCCGTGCTGCCGCACCGTGAGGTCCGTTTCCTCGGGGAAGACGGTGTCGAGATGGGCGGCGATCACCACCCCGGCCGAGGCGCCGTCGCCGCCCCACCGGCCGATCAGGTTCCCGGCCGCGTCGCGCCGGATGGCACCGATCCCGACGTCCGCGAGCTTCCCCGCCACGACGTCGGCGCGCTGCCGCTCGTTCCCGGTGGGGGCCGGGATGGCCGCGATGGCGCGCTGCCAGGCGAGCGTCTCTCCGTCGAAGCGCTCGAGCCAGGCGCGCGCCTCGCGCACCGCCGGCATCGCCGCCATCGCCTCCACGGAGTGGCTCACGCGCGGAGGCTAACCGCCGTGCGAGGAGGTCGCAAGCGCGCTTGACGCGCCTCCGGCCGGTGGGCAGACTGTACCAGTGGCGCCGCCCGAGTACCGCGAACTCGTCCCCTCCTACCTCGATCTGCGGTGGCAGCTCGATCCCGTCGCCGCGACCCAGGCGGGCGTGAGCGCGCACGACGGCCGGCTCGGCACCTACACCAAGCCCCGGGTCAAGCAGGCCCTCGCCGCGCTCAAGGCGATGGCGTCGGCGTTCGAGTACTGCGACACCGCGTCGCTCGACGACGAGGTGGACCAGACCGCGGTGCTCAACGACCTGCGCATGGCGATCGCGCGGTTCGAGCGGGAGAAGCCGCACGAGCTGAATCCCGAGTTCCACCTGTCGCACCTGTTCGACGGGCTGTTCACGCTGCTGCTGCGGCGCGACCGCGCGGTGGAGGAGCGCGGCCGGGCGCTGGCGTCGCGACTGGCCGAGACGCCGCGCTTTCTGCGCGAGGCCCGGGCGACCCTCGGCCGGCCGGCGCGGGTCTTCACCGAGACCGGCCTGGCGGTCGCGGCGGGGGGGCGGGCGCTGTTCGAGGAGGCCATTCCGGAGTTCGCGGCGCGTCTCGATCCGGTCACGCGGGCGGCGGCGCTGGAGGCGCTCGACGCGGCGCGCAAGGAGATGGAGGAGTTCGTCGCGTTCCTCGGCGGGGAGCTCGCCGACCGCTCCGACGCCGAGTTCGCGATCGGGCGCGCCCAGTTCGACTTCCGGCTCCACTACCTGCACGCGCTGCGCGAGACGGCGCCGGAGCTGCTGCGCTTCGGCGAGGCACTGATCCGGGAGGCCGAGGGCGAGCTGGAGCGCCAGGCCGCGGCGCTGGCGCCCGGCGTGCCGTGGCGCGCCCTCGTGGAGCGCCTGCGGCGCGACCACCCGGCACGGGGCGACCTCGTCGCCACGTACTCGGGCGCGACGGCGCGCAGCCGCCGGTTCGTCGCCGAGCGCGGGCTGGCCAGCGTTCCCGAGGGCGCGCTGGAGGTGGTCGCGACCCCGTCGTTCATGGAGCCGCTCATTCCGTTCGCCGCGTACGATCCGCCCGGCGCGTTCTCCGCCGACCGCACCGGCTGGTTCTACGTGTCGGTGCCCGGTGAGGCGCGGCTCGGCGAGCACAGCGCCCACGAGCTCGCGCTCACCGCGCTCCACGAGGGCTACCCCGGCCACCACCTGCAGCACCTGGTGGCGCAGGCGCAGGCGTCGCTGGTGCGACGGGTGGTGTGGACGCCGCTCACGGTCGAGGGCTGGGCGCTGTACTGCGAGCAGATGATGGGGGAGGAAGGCTTCTTCGCGAGCGCCGAGGAGGCGTTCTTCCAGCGCCTGCACCTGCTGTGGCGGGCGGTGCGCGTCGTGCTGGACGTGCAGCTGCACACGGCGGGCCTCACCGTGGAGCAGGCCGTCCGCATCCTGATGGACAAGCTCGGTCTCGCGCGGGAGAGCGCCGAGGGCGAGGTGCGGCGCTACTGCGCGAACCCCGCGAGCCCGCTGTGCTACGCCGTGGGCCGCCGCGAGCTGCTGCGGCTGCGCGAAGCCTGGCGGCAGCGCACCGGAGCCGGGGCCACGCTGCGGCGCTTCCACGACGAGGTACTGTCGTACGGGGGGCTGCCGGTGTCGCTGATGAGGTGGGGGATGGGGCTTGGTGAAGCGTGAGAAGAGAGAGGTGAGACGTGAGAGGTTCAAGTGAGAAGTGAGATGCATGAAGGCGTGAGAGGTGATCGCCTCCTTCTCACGCCTGTCCGCTTCTCACCTCTCACTTGAACGTCTCACCTTTCACTTCTCACCTCTCCCAGTCCGGACCTGCACCATGACCAGCCCAACCTCTCATCCCTCCCGCCTCCCGCGCGCGGTCTACTACTTCGGCGCGACCTCCCTCGCGAACGACTTCGCGTCCGAGATGATCTACCCGTTGCTCCCGGCGCTCGTGACCGGCGTGCTGGGCGGGGGCGCGGTGGCCCTGGGCGTGCTGGACGGCGCCGCGGACGCCGTGGCCGCGGGCTTCAAGCTCGTCTCGGGCTACCTCGCCGAACGACAGCGGCTGCGTGGGCCGCTGGTGGTCGTCGGCTACGCGATGGCGGCCGCCGTCCGTCCCCTGATCGCCCTGGCCGGCGCCGCCTGGCACGTCATCGGGCTGCGGGCGGCCGACCGCGTGGGCAAGGGCATCCGGACGGCGCCGCGCGACACGATGATCGCCGAGGTGACCGCGGAGGAGATCCGCGGCCGCGCCTACGGCCTGCACCGTGCCGCCGACCACGTGGGCGCGATCGTGGGGCCCCTGGTGGCGGCGGCGCTGCTGGGTCTCGGCCTGACGGTGCGGCACGTGTTCTGGATCGCGGCGGCGCCCGGCGCGGTGGCGGTCTTGTTGGCCTGGATCGCGGTGAGGGAGGCGGCTCGTGGATCGCGGGTTGCAGGCGGGGCGAACGACGACCCCGTCACAACCCACAACCCGCCACCCACCGACGCTCCGTTCGCTGCGACCATCTGGGTCCTGGTCCTGGCGGCGGCCCTGCGCGCCCCCGACACGCTCCTCATCCTCAGGGCCCAGGATCTCGGGGTACCGGTGTCGCTCGTCCCGATACTGTGGGCCGCGCTCCACGTGGTGCGCTCCACGGCGTCCTTTCCCGGCGGCGCGCTCGCCGATCGCTGGGGGCCGAGACGCACGCTCGCCGTCGGGTGGGCCGTCTACGCCGCGCTGGCTGCCGCCTTCGCGCTGGCGACCGGAACGCCGGCGGCCTGGGCGATCTTCCTGGCGTTCGGGATCTTCGTGGGCCTGACCGAGAGCCCGGAGCGCAAGCTCGTGGCCCGGCTGGCGCCGGGCGCGCGGCGGGGACGCGGGTTCGGCTGGTATCACGGCGCGTTGGGCGTGGTGGCGCTGCCCGGCGCGGCGCTGTTCGGCTGGCTCTACCAGAGCCGCGGCGCCGCCTCGGCGTTCGGGGCGAGCGCCGCGGTGACCGTGCTGGCGATCGCAGCCCTGCCGCTCAGCAGCAGCGGGTCGCGCCGCCTCCGAACCGCCGGCTGACGAACTCGAGGTAGTGCTCGCGGGCCGAGAGCGGCGCCGTCCCGGGGTGGCAGGCGGCGTGGTGCACGAGGTACCGCCCGTAGTCCGGCGCGCCGACGATCTGGCGCACCACTGCGAGCAGGCCGCCGAGCGAACGCCGCACCGGCCGCTCGCGCGCCTGGGCGGCCGCGCGTCCGCCCTCGATCCCGCTCGCGCCAGCGGCCAAGGCCCTAGTCTCCCGCCGCGTACGCCGACGGCACGAACGCGGCCTCGTTCACGGTGGGCGCCTTCCGCCGCGACAGCACCAGCCACCACTCGCGCGCCGACGCGGCGATCACCACCAGCACCACCGCCATGAAGACCAGCGCCAGGGCGGCGTCCAGGCGGTCGTTGAAGATGAGCCGGGCGGAGCTGGCCGTGGCCGTGCCGCGCGCCACCACCCGCGCGTGCGACAGGAAGCCCAGCCGGGGGTCCGCGGCGAACACCTTCTGCCAGCCGGCGGTGAGCGTCACGGCGGCCAGCCAGGCGAGCGGCACGAGGGTGGTCCACGCGTACCGCTGCTTCTCCATCTTGATCAGCACGGTCGTCCCGACGCACAGCGCCACCGCCGCAAGCAGCTGGTTGGCGATGCCGAACAGCGGCCACAGCGAGTTGATGCCGCCCAGCGGGTCGACGACGCCCTGGTAGAGGAAGTACCCCCAGCCCGCGACGATCAGCGCGCTCGAAAGCACGATACTCGGGTACCACGACGTCCGGCCGAACGGCTTCCAGAGGTGCGCACCCAGCTCCTGCAGCATGAAGCGCCCGACCCGCGTGCCGGCGTCCACGGTGGTGAGGATGAACAGCGCTTCGAACATGATCGCGAAGTGGTACCACAGGGCGAGCCCCGATCCCTTCACGACCCCGCCGAGGATCGCGGCCATGCCGACAGCCAGGCTCGGCGCGCCCCCGGTCCTCGAGAGCAGCGTCGCCTCGCCCATCTGGCGTGCCAGCGCCTCCATCTGGCCGGGGTGGAGCGTGAAGCCCCACTGCGCGATCACCCGCGCCGCGCTGTCGCCCGTCGTGCCGAGTACGCCGGAGGGGACGTTCATCGCGAAGTAGACGCCCGGCTCCAGCGTCGCCGCGGCGATCACGGCCATCAACCCCACGAACGACTCCATCAGCATCCCGCCGTAGCCGATCATCCGCGACTCGCTTTCGCGCATCACCATCTTCGGCGTGGTGCCGCTCGCGATCAGCGCGTGGAAGCCGGAGATGGCGCCGCAGGCGATGGTGATGAACGCGAACGGGAACACCTTGCCGGCGAACACCGGCCCGGTGCCGTCCACGAACTGCGAGATCGCGGGCATCCGCGTCTGCGGCAGGACGACGAGGATCGCGCCCGCCAGCACCAGCACCGTGCCGATCTTGAGGAAGGTCGAGAGGTAGCCGCGCGGGGCGAGCAGCAGCCACACCGGCAGCACCGAGGCGAAGAAGCCGTACACGATCATCGCAAAGGACAGGTCGGTGCCCGACCACGTGAACCAGCGTGACCAGGTCGGATCACGCGAGACCCACTGGCCCGCGACCAGCGCGCCGAGCAGGAGCACCATCCCGATGGCCGAGGCCTCGAGCACGTGTCCCGGCCGCACGCTGCGCATCCACCAGCCCATCAGCAGCGCGATGGGGATGGTGGACGCGATGATGAACAGCCCCCACGGGCTCGACCGGAGCGCGTTCACCACGACCAGCGCGAGCACCGCGAGCAGGATGATCATGATGGCGAGGATGGCCAGCATCGCGGCGACGCCGGCAACCGAGTTGACCTCCTCCTTCGCCATCTGGCCGAGCGACTTCCCGTCGCGGCGCATCGACAGGACCAGGATGGTGAAGTCCTGCACCGCGCCGCCCGCCACGACGCCCGCGATGAGCCACAGGGTGCCCGGCAGGAAGCCGAACTGCGAGGCCAGCATCGGCCCGATGAGCGGTCCGGCACCGGCGATGGCCGAGAAGTGGTGCCCGTAGAGGACCCACTTGTTGGTCGGCACGAAATCCCGGTCGTTGTTCAGCCGCTCGGCGGGCGTGGCGCGGCGGTCGTCGAGGGCGAAGACCTTGAGCGCCAGGAACCTGGCGTAGAACCGGTAGGCGATCGCGTAGCTGGCGACGCCGGCGCACAGGATCCACGCGGCGCTGATGCTCTCGCCGCGCGACAGCGCGAGCAGCGCGAAGGCGGTGGCCCCCAGGGCGGCCACGGCGATCCAGACGAGGGACGACAGGAGTCGGCGCATGTTGAGCGCTAGCATAGCCTTGGCGCGGCGCACCAGTCAATCCGAATACCTTGCCACTGCCCCGGGCCGCGGGTATGTTCGCGCCGTGCCAAAGCCGCATTCGGACGCCGTCACCGCGCTCCTCGAGGAAGTCGCGCACCAGGAGCAGCCCCAGCCCGCGGGCGGGAAGTTCGACCTCAAGGGCAAGGGCTCGATCGTCACCGGGGCCGCGACCGGCATCGGCCGGGCGACGGCGCTGGAGTTCGCCCGCCGCGGCTGCGGGGTCGCCTTCAACTACGTCGAGCTGCCGGGCCGCGACGTCGCCGTGCAGGCGGCGATGACCGAGGCGGTCCTCAAGAGCCTCAACGTGCCGGTGTTCTGCGACCGCTGCGACGTGCGCGACAAGGACGAGGTGGACCGCTTCGTCCAGGCCGCGCACAACGCCCTCGGCGGCGTCCACCACCTGGTCAACAACGCGGGCATCTCCCGCGACGCCGCGCTGTGGCGCATGGACGACACGGCGTGGGAAGACGTCGTCGAGACCAACCTCACTGGCGCGTTCCACATGATCCGCTCGGTGGCGCCGATCTTCCGCTCCCAGCACTACGGCAAGATCGTCAACGTCGCGTCGGTGCAGGCGATGAAGGCGGGGTTCGGCGTCGCCAATTACGCCGCCTCCAAGGCCGGTCTCATCGGGCTGACGCACGCCGCCGCGGTCGAGCTCGGACCCGCCAACGTCAACGTGAACGCGGTGGCGCCCGGCTTCGTGAAGACCGAGCTGACCCAGCACCTCTCCGAGGAGCTCGTGGCCCGCGCCCGCGGCAGCACGCCCTTGGGCCGCCTCGCGGAGCCCGACGACGTCGCGCAGGTCATCGTGTTCCTGTGCACCGACGCCGCGCGCCACATCACCGGCGAGGTCATCCGCGTGGACGGTGGCCAGACCCTCGGTTAGCTTTCCCGCCGGCACTCCTTGACGAATCCCATCGGCGGAATCATGTCGCATAAGCATCGTTACGCTATCACGATAGTGGCATCACTTCTGGCCGTGGGCTGCGGGAGGTCTCCGCGCCTCACGGCGCCCGAGGACCCGTTCCAGGCCATCGGTATCGCCCCGCTGCCGGTTGACGCGCTGGCGGGCTCCAGCGTGCTCCTGCTGCCGGTCGGCGCGCTGGTGCTGAGCGACTCGGCGGCGCTGGACGCGGGGCTGGTGGCGCGGCGGTTCGCGCTCGCGGCCGCGGCCGGATCGAGTCTCGACAGCGCGTTCCGGCGCGGGGCGCCGGGCGTGACGTGGCTCGGCCTCGCCGAGCAGCGGCGGGCGCTGCGCCTGGCGCCGGCGATGGGCATCGACCCCGCGCGACTGGAGACGGACTACCTCCTCAATCCGCGCGTCGAGTCGCTGGC
>Ga0187780_10004905_pt1 | contig 10011 bp, 3 predicted proteins | sample 1015_Q2_SP10_20__FD_132429 | JGI IMG/M metagenome (GOLD analysis project Ga0187780, IMG submission 132429) | Tropical peat soil microbial communities from peatlands in Department of Meta, Colombia - 1015_Q2_SP10_20_MG | ecosystem: Environmental > Terrestrial > Soil > Wetlands > Peat | place...
CAGCAACGATCGCTTTGCCTGGGATGCCTACCGCCGTTTTGTTCAGATGTATTCGAGCGTTGTGATCGGCTTGCCCAAGGAAGAGCTGGAGGCACGCCTTCGGAATCTGAAGGCCAAGCTCGCCATAAAAGACGATACGCAGATGACCGCCGATGGGTGGCGCACTCTGGTAGATGAGTACAAGAAATTCTTCAGGGGAAAGACGGGCGAAGACTTCCCGCAGGATCCGGCCGAGCAGCTCTGGGGCGCCATTGGCGCGGTATTCGAGTCGTGGATGGGCGAAAAGGCCGTTACGTATCGCCGCGTTGAGAAAATCACCGGCCTGCTCGGGACAGCAGTAAACGTGGTGCAAATGGTTTTCGGCAATACGGGCGATGATTCAGGCACAGGCGTCTGCTTCACGCGTGATCCGTCCACGGGCGAGAAGACATTCTTCGGCGACTTCCTCCTGAACGCCCAAGGGGAAGACGTCGTTGCCGGCATCCGAACTCCGATGCACCTTGGCGAACTAAAAGGCCGCATGCCCAAGGTGTATCAGCAGCTCGAGCGGGTCCGCGAAAGGCTCGAGCGCCACTACCGCGACATGCAGGACATGGAGTTCACGGTTGAAAACGGCATGCTCTATATGCTTCAGACGCGCACAGGAAAACGCTCGCCGGCTGCGGCGTTTCAAATCGCAGTCGATATGGCGAATGAGAAGCTCATCAAAATTGAAGAAGCACTTGAACGCGTGAAAGGGGAAGACATCGAGCGCCTCTTCTATCCGGTTCTCGACCCAAGGCTCGAGCGCAGCGAACTTGCAAGCCGCAAACTTGTTGAAGGAATCAATGCCGTCCCGGGCGCCGCAGTTGGCAAGGCTGTTTTCACGGCGCACGATGCGGAGGCATGGGCCCAGCGCGGAGAGAAAGTGGTGCTCGTCCGCCGTGAAACGAGCCCCGAGGACGTTGGCGGAATGTATGTTGCGCAGGGCATCTTGACGGCCACCGGCGGAAAAACCAGTCACGCTGCGGTTGTCGCGCGCGGATGGGGGAAGTGCTGCATCGTCGGGGCCGAAGCTCTGCATATCGATGCGGATGCCAAGATAATGAGCGTCGACGGCCGCCTGGTCAGTGAGGGCGATTGGATCACGCTCGATGGCGGCGATGGCGCGGTCTACACGGGGGAGATCGGCCTTGTTCGCCCCGATCCTCCAAAAGCCTATGAAACCCTGATGAAATGGGCCGACAAGGTTCGCCAGTTAGGTGTGCGGACCAACGCCGATACGCCGCAGGACGCACGTGCCGCGCGCGAGATGGGCGCTGAGGGCATCGGCCTCTGTCGCACCGAGCACATGTTCTTCAAGGATTTCGAGCATCCGGAAAAGAGCATCGAGCGTCAGGAAGCGATTCAGGAAATGATCCTCGCCGATGCGCCCGAGGCTCGCCGAAGGGCGCTGGATAAGCTGCTTCCATTCCAGCGGCGCGATTTCATCGGGATATTTGAGGCCATGGATGGGTTTCCGGTCACGATTCGCTTGATCGACCCGCCCCTTCACGAATTCGTGCCCCACGATCCTGCAAAACAGGCTGAGCTCGCTCGCAAGATCGGCGTCTCACCGGAAGACGTCGCGCGGCGCGTGCAGCAATTGCACGAAGCAAACCCCATGCTCGGCCATCGCGGCTGCCGGTTGGCGATCACATTCCCGGAGATTCTCGAGATGCAAGTCCGGGCCATCATCGAGGCGGCCATCGATTGCAAGAAGCGTGGTATTAAAGTATTGCCTGAGATCATGCACCCGCTTGTTCTCGACAAGAAAGAACTCAAGATTCTTGAAACGGATACTCGTCGCGTCGCTGACGCGATCATTTCTCGATCTAAGGTGAAACTTGAATATCTTGTTGGCACAATGATCGAGCTGCCGCGTGCTGCGCTTCTTGCGGACCAGATTGCCGAAGTCGCAGAATTCTTCTCGTTCGGCACAAACGACCTGACGCAAACAACGATGGGCTTATCCCGCGACGATGCGGGCCGCTTTCTGCCGGTCTATGTCGACCAGAGCAAGGCGGCCATCTTCAAGGAGGACCCCTTCCAGAGCCTCGATCTCACCGGCGTGGGGATGCTGATCCAGTGGGCGATTGCCCGCGGGCGAAAGACCCGGCCCAAGCTCAAGATCGGCATCTGCGGCGAGCATGGCGGAGATCCGGAGAGCGTCAAGTTCTGCCACCGCGTCGGCATGAACTACGTCAGTGCCTCGCCGTTCCGGGTGCCGATATCGAGACTGGCTGCGGCGCAAGCCGTGATCGAAGGGAAGCGCAGCGCCAGGAAGAAATAAAGGGCCCGAGCAGAAAATCAGGTAGGCATGCGCAGGAAGAAGTAGACGCCCAAGAATCCAAAGATTGCGTCGGGAGCCCACCCGGCCAGCAGCGGTGGAAGCTGGCCTACCGATCCCATCGCTTCGAACAACGCGGAAGCGGCCCAATAGCTGATTCCGATTCCCACGGCCACCGCAAGTCCGCCGACCGCCCCCCGCGTTCCCACAAGAAATGCAAACGGAGCGCTCAGGAACACGATCACGGCGGCGATCATGGGGAACGCAAACTTCTTCTGCCATTGGACCGAGAGCCTTGCCGTATCGAAGCCGGCCTGCCGAAGGCTCGCGATGTATTCCCCCAATTGCCGCCAGTTCATCTGATAATACTGCCGGACTTCGCGGCGGAAATATCCCGGCGGTTCTGTCAATTCGGCGAGGGACGTTGCTTTGAACGGATCGTATCGGGCCACCCGTCCGTCGGCGTCGAAATCTCGCACCCAGCCGCCGGTCAATACCCAGGTGTTTTCGCTTGGCTCCCAGCTCGCGCGTGTAGCGAAGACGCGCCGCCGGATTTGAAACGTCGCCGGATCGAGCTCGAACACGTTCAGCCCGCCGAACAGCTGGCGGTCGGGATCGAAAAGCTCATAGTTGTAGATCTTCGCGTTCTCGCCGAAGATCCATTGCCTCGCGGGCTGGAAGTAGGTCTGCGCCGGACGCCCCTTGATGCGGTTGCGGAGCGCGTCTTGACGCTGGTTCGCGTAGGGCAAGAAAGTATCGTCGAGCAGGAACATCCCGCCGGCCACCAGGCCACCGGCAAGCATGAGCGGCAGCACGAGGCGGTAAAGGCTGATCCCGCTGGCCTTCAGTGCGGTTACCTCGTTGTTTTTTGCCAGAACTGCGAGCGTCACGAGGGTGGCCACCAGTGTTGCAAGAGGGGCGAGTTGGTAGATCATCAGCGGGATCAGGTAGCGGAAATAGCTCAGTACCGTCAGCGCGGAGATATGATTCCGGCTGATGTCGCCTAGCAGATCAAAAAGGGTGAATGCATCGAAGATCAGCACAAAACCCGCGAGCAGTACAAGCAGGTAGTAGAAGAACTGCCGCAACACATACACGTCCACCAGCATAGGGAAGGCCATCGCGCTTCGCGCACGCACCACCCCGCCGATTCGTGCGGCGGCTGTCGCCGAAGCGATCGCGATGGGCCCGTTAGCAAGAGGAGCCGGAGCAGCCTGCTCGGCCGTTTCGAGGCTCAGCTTCGCCTTGCGCCGCTTCGCTGCAATCGACTCCAGCCAGGCCGCAACGCGGCTTGGCTTGCGGACATTCTCGATGCGCCGGAAGAAAAACAGTCCGGCAATTGCCGTCACGATATTCGCGGCCCACACGCCGATCCAGGGGTCGATGCGCCCCTGTTGGGCCATATGAATGCCGTAGACGAACAGGAAGTAGTAGCCGCCGATCAGCACGAGCGCGAGGATCAGCCCCGCGGCCCTGCCGCCGCGCCGCGGCCGCACGCCGATGGGAACACCGAGGAGCGCAAAAATGAGGCACGCCGCAGGAAACGCGATCCTTCGCTGTAGTTCCACGCGGCTGTCGCGCCATGTGGGGCCACGGTCTGCCGCCAGAGTGCTCACGGACCGCTCGGCTGGCGTCAACGGTGCGCTGGGCTGTTCGGTGCTCGTTGAGGAGATGTCGACCGGAATATCATTCTCCCCGAATGTTGTGACGTTGTAGCGGTCGGGATCGCGCGTGTCGTACTCGTGCGTACTGCCGCTGCCGAGTTGCAGTTCGATCTGTCCCTGCGCCGGCCCCGGGACAATCAGTGCAGTCTCGGCTGTCGTTACGGTGGACTCGTTGGCCCCTGCCGCCGAGCCATCGGACGGCCGCACGGCGAATCCACCGGTCGACGCGATAAAAACTCCACGCCAACGCACCGCCGCGGCTTCCACGTCCTGCACGTATAATATGAGGTGTGGAAAGCGCTCGTCGAAGACGCGCGGCTGTACTGCGAACGGCGCCTGCGATGAAAGTAGCTTGCTTTCCAGGTGCCGTAACGCCCGCAACGATACCGGGCTAAGCCAGAAAGTTGTCGCGAGCGTGATGATTGCCGCGAGCGTTGCTACAGCTCCAATGGGTAAGAGCAATCGGCGCAGGCTGATGCCGGAGGCGTGCAGCGCGACGATTTCGCTGTCCGCGGACATGCGCCCGAGCCCAATCAGCACCCCGACGAGCACAGCCATCGGCAGCGTGAAGCCCATCACCGGCGGCAAAACCGACAAGAATAGCATCGCCACGGTGCCTGCACCGCCCGCATGGCGGACGACCAGGTCCATCAATTGGACGAGCCGGGGAACGAAAAAAACGAATGTGAAGACGGCAAGTCCCAGCGCGGCATGAGAAACTACTTCGCGGCAGATGTATCGATCGAGCAGGCGCATATGCGCCTAGTAATTCTAGCATCGAGATGCGGCGGAAATGAAAATGCGAAGTCCCGCGCCGCACGTTGAGAGTACATACTTGAATCGAAGAACTCTCTCGGAGGCCTTCTTCAGTTGAGCCGCGTGAACCTCGTCATCCTGTGGCATATGCATCAGCCTCAGTATCGCGACCCCGCCACGGGACGCTACCTGCTGCCTTGGACGCGCCTGCACGCGCTCAAGGACTACTGGGGGATGGTCAAGCTCCTCGAAGAATTTCCCGGCGTTCACGCCACATTCAATTTCGTTCCCTTGCTGGCCGAACAGCTTGAGGAATACGCCAGCGGCAAGTTTCACGAAACCTGGTTCGACCTTGCATTTGCGCGGGCTGACTTTCTCACGCCCGACCAGAAGCGGGGAATTCTCGAGCGCGCGTTTCAGCTAAACGACAATTTCCTCCAGCGCTGGCCCCGCTTCTCGGAACTGCAGTCGCAGTCGCGCTCGGCAGGCACGGAAGCTTGCGTCGCGCACTGGGACCGGCGCGACTGGCGCGACCTCCAGCTGCTTTCGCAGCTTGCCTGGATGGATGAGGAGTATCTCGCAAAGGATCCGGGCGTCCGCAGTCTCTCTGAAAAAGGCGCCGGCTACACCGAAGAGGATAAAGCCCTCCTGCTGGATAAGCAGCATGAACTGCTTGCCGCTGTGCTGCCGGAATATCGTCTCGCTGCGGCGCGCGGGCAGATCGAAATCTCGACCACTCCCTACTACCACCCGATCCTCCCGCTCCTTTGCGATACGGATGTTGCCCGCGTCGCGAATCCGCACACGCCGCTGCCGCAACCTCCGTTCCGCCATCCCCAGGATGCCCGCGAGCATCTGGTGCGGTCCCGCGAATTTCATGAGCGCGTCTTCGGAATCCCGCCTGTCGGCCTGTGGCCCTCAGAGGGTTCGGTCTCCGATCAGGCGCTGGAAATTGCTGCCGAACTGGGCTTCGAGTGGTTCGCAACGGACGAAGGCGTCCTTGGCCGCACACGCAACATCGGCTTCTGGCGCGATCTGGCCGGCTATCCCGAAAACGGTCCTGCGCTCTATACGCCCTGGCGATTCGAACGCAATGGCCGCAGCATGAGCGGCTTCTTCCGCGATCACTACCTTTCCGACCTCGTCGGGTTCGTCTACAGCCGGATGGACGCGCACGCGGCCGCCGACGACTTCCACCGGCGCATCCGCGCGATCGGAGACCGCGAGCCTCCCGGAGGCACGGCCACCGTCAGCGTCATTCTCGACGGCGAAAACGCCTGGGAATACTACCCGGGCAACGGCAGGGAATTTCTTCGCCAGCTTTACCGCCGTATCGAACAGGATCCGGAGATCCAGCCGCTCACTGTGAGTGAGGCCATCCGTGCGGTTCCTGACCAGCCGCGTCTCGAGGGAATATTCCCCGCGTCCTGGATCAACGCCAACTTCGATGTTTGGATCGGTCATGAAGAGGATGTGCGGGCCTGGGAACTGCTCCGCGAAGCGCGTGAGGTCTTTGAGGATGCGGCTCGTCGTGCGCACAGCTCCGGTTTCACGCGGCATGGGAAAGGGAAGCGAGCCCACGAAGCATTGCTGGCAGCGGAAGGGAGCGACTGGTGCTGGTGGTACGGCCCGGAGCATAGCTCTGCAAACGACGCGGAATTCGACATTCTTTATCGGAAGCATCTCACCGAAATCTACAAGGCTCTTGGTGAACACCCTCCCGACGAACTTGCCGTTCCCATTAAGCGCGCCCCGGAACGCGGCCGCAGGGAATTGCCCGGCGCATTTCTGGAAGTGAAGGTGGACGGCCGTGAGAGCAGCTACTTCGAATGGCTGGGCGCGGGACTCTACACGACGGATCGCCGGGGCAGCACGATGCACGGCCGGCAATACGCGCTTAGCGATTTCAACTACGGTTTCTCGCCTTCGCACTTCTTCCTGCGCGTCGATCCGATCCCCGAAGTGATGGCGGACATGGCCGAATTCCAATTTCGCTTGACGCTGTGGGATTCCCGAGAGACGCGTATCACCCTCGGTTTTGAAGACTCGAAACTCACTTCGTGCATTGTCGAGCAGGGCGGAGTCTGCCTCTTGCGCCCGGGGAAAATCGTCTCGGCAGCCTACGGCAGGATTCTGGAGGTTGGCCTGGCGCGTGAGCTATTCGACCTCGGTGGTGGCCGCCGCGAACTTCTTCTCAGCATCGCGCTGTGGAGCGGCGGGCTGCCTGTCGACGTGCTTCCCGTGGAAGGGATGCTCGAAATCCCCCTGGGAGAAGAAAACTTCGCCTGGCAGCCCGAGTAGCGCCACTCTTTTCGTCGCTACTTCTTTGGCGGGTACTTGTCGAACGACTTCTTCACCATGTCGTTCAATTTTCCCTGGATCTTCGTCGGGTCGCTTTTTTCTTCGCTTGCAATCGCTCGCCAGACGAGAGCACGCGTGCCCCCGTCTCTCAAGTCGATCACCAGCGTTCCCTCGGCATATGGAACTCTCACATACCTCGTGCCCCATCCGTACCACCCCGCGGGATACGCCTCCACTTCCGTCTTGGTGCCTGATCCGAAGTGATAACGCACGTTGAGGTCGGATGGACCGCCGGTGACTTCTGTCAACCCTTTCGCGGTCAGGTCGCGCTCAATGTCGCTCACAATCTGCTTCTTCACCAGCTCGCTGTTCAGCGCGGGGTTCTTGCTGTTCAGCTCACCTCCGCGGATGGCAAACGTCTTGAATCTGCTGAAATCAGCATTCTGATCGAACTCCATCGTGATCTTCTGCGCGCGGGCGCCGGTCGCCGCCAAAACCAGCGTGAGCACTGCCGCGATTTGCACATTTCGCATCGGCCGTGACCTCCTGGTGACATCGGTTCTTCGCGGCGCAGTGTAGCAGGATTGCTCGGCACTTACGTCTTGTAGTTTTCGAATTGCGTCATCATCCCCCGCTGCCTAGAACCGAAATAACACGTATTGACTTCTGAAACAGTTGGCGCGATAGTCTGCGCGTCTCTTCTGTAGGAGATGTTTCACAACGACTAATTGCAATTGGCCCGCAATGTGGGCCGCCCGGTTCTATCGACGGGCCTAAATGGTGGACAAATGAAGTATAAGTATCCGGGTGTGTGCCTTCTGGTGCTCGCCGGAAGCGCGTTTCTTTCCCTCTCTTCTCAAACCTCTGGCCAGTCAGGCCCGTTCACAAGCACAAGTCGTTCCGTCCCGGTTCCACGCCCGTATCTGAGCGCTTTCTCGATTCCGCTGACCTTTGAACCCAATGTCGGGCAGGCCGGCGGGGAGGTTCAGTTTGTCGGACACGGGAAGGGTTTCGCTGTTTTCCTGACGCACAAAGCGATCTCGATCCGAGTTGGCAGGACTTCGGCTGCTCGCGTGGTTTCACTCCGGCTGAGGGGCGCCTCGAGCTTTGCCTGGAAAGGGCATGAAAAGCTCCGTGGCGAGAGCAACTACTTCATCGGTAGCGATCCAGGCCGCTGGCACACCGGTGTGCCGCATTTCGCCCGCGTCGTTGCGGCAGACCTGGTCCCCGGCGCCTCTTTGGAGCTCTACGGAAACGATGAAGGCGTCGAATACGATCTGCGCCTTTCGCCGAAAGCCGCAAAGCGCACCTTGTCTCGCCTGCGCCTCAAGATCTCCGGGGCGGACTCGATGTGCCTGACGCCGTCGGGCGATCTTCTTCTGAAAGTTGCCGGCGCCGAGTTGCGCATGCGAAAACCCTCTATCTACGAGGAATGGCCGGGGCAGGGAGGACCTCAACGCAAGCAGATTGCTGGAAACTACGCACTCGCGGCCGATGGCTCGATCCGCTTTCGCATCGGATCACATGATGCCAACGCCACGCTTGTCGTCGATCCGTCGATTTCAGTTACCTATGCGACATTCCTGGGCGGAACGGGCGCCGATTCTCCCGCCGGAGTGGCTGTCGATTCCTCGGGCAAGGTCTACATCGGCGGCACAACTTCTTCCATGCTCACTTTCCCCGAGACGATCACCTCATGGCAGGGCCCCGGAGGAGGCGCCTCCGAATTCTTCATCGCGAAGATCGACCCGACCCTCACGGGCCCCGCTTCGCTTATCTATCTCACCTTTCTCGGTGGAAGCCAGACGCAGTCCGGCGGTGTCATCGCCGTCGACGCTGCAGGGAACGCCGCAATCATGGGGACCACCACTTCCGTGGACTATCCGGTTACGGACACGAGCGCGCCAACGGCTGGACTGCTGAGCGGCTACGGCAACGATGTCGCCCTCACCGAGGTCAATCCGGCTGGCAATGCGCTCGTTTTCTCGACGCTCTTCGGCGGCACGGGAGCCGAGTCGAAAGACAACGCGGGAGGCATCGCCATCGATGCATCCGGCAACGTCTACATTGCGTCGGACACGAATGTCACGAAAAACAATCCAGGTTCACCCAGCCTGCCTGTCACACCCAACGCATTTGCCGTCACTTGGGACGGCCAGAATAGCGACGGCTTTCTCGCCGTCTTTCAGCCCCCCTCACAGCCCGGTGGCGCGGCCTCGCTGAACTACTGCTCATATCTTAATACCGTCTCGTTTGGCCCAGTCGGCATCGGCGGAATTGCCGTGGACAAGGCATCGAATCCGCTCGCCAACGCTTATGTCGCTGGATGGACCAAGAACAGTGGCGGCGGCTTCCTCATTAAGAACGCTTCCGCGATGGGCAGCGGAGGCGGCGACTCCGATGCTTTCCTGATGAAGATTTCTCCGCAAGGGCAGGGCTCGACCGACCTCGTCTACGCGACGCTGATCGGCGGATCAAATGCCGACCAGGCTTTCGCAGTCGCCGTCGATTCCCAGGTTCCTCCCAGCGCCTACGTCGCCGGCGAAACCTGGTCCAGCGATTTCCCCGTGAATGGAACTGTCGGGCCGTACCAATCCAAGCTCGGCACATATGCGACATCGAATGCTTTCCTCTCTGTGATTTCGCAGAGCGTCACGGGCCAAGCATCGCTTGTCTACTCTACATATCTTGGCGGAGGCGCTGGGCAAGAGCAGGATGCTGCGCTTACCATCGCCGTCGCCGATCCTAGTGATGTCTATCTCGCGGGCTCCGCACCCTTTTCGGACTTCCCGTGGCATGACAACGTGCAGGCCTTCAATGGCTCCTCGGACGCATTTCTCGCGAAGCTCAATCCCACAGTTTCCGGCGCTGCTTCGCTCATCTATTCGACCCCGCTCGGTGGCATCTCGCCTCCGGGCGGAACGGCCTCGGCCGCAGCCAATGCCGTCGCCACGAGCACCGATAAATCGGGCACGACGCACG
>Ga0187780_10004906_pt1 | contig 10008 bp, 15 predicted proteins | sample 1015_Q2_SP10_20__FD_132429 | JGI IMG/M metagenome (GOLD analysis project Ga0187780, IMG submission 132429) | Tropical peat soil microbial communities from peatlands in Department of Meta, Colombia - 1015_Q2_SP10_20_MG | ecosystem: Environmental > Terrestrial > Soil > Wetlands > Peat | place...
ATCCGCAATGGGAGTGAGCTGGGGAAAAAACAAAGGGAGCAATTAACAACCTTCCCTTGCCCTTACCGAATCACCTTTACATTGGCAGCTTGAGGACCTTTGGGACCTTGAGTGACTTCACATACAATTTCGTCCCCTTCGTTAAGGGATTTAAATCCTTCACCCTGAATGGCAGAAAAATGAACGAATACGTCCTTTCCGTCTTCCGTTGTTATGAATCCATATCCCTTCTTCTCATTGAACCACTTAACCTTACCTTTCATTTATTTGTAACCTCCAGTGAAATATGATTCTGAATCAAAAGATTCTTTTTCTATTCATCTCCCTATCCACCGCCTTTACCATCTCTAACAACTCCTGCTTGGTGAATATCCCTTTCTCCACAAGCAACCGGGTGAGGGCTTCTTGTTGGATCACCTGTGATATAAGGAGTTCTTCAAAGGAAACGATTTGTTTGGACTTAAGGGTTGTCATGTTTCACCGAACATTACCCCTTACAAGGGATGCAAGTATCCCCCATAAACAGAGAACCGTTAAGAAGGTAAATACCATCCTTACACACCTCAAGAAAAGCGGATAGTATTCAGATGTAATTTGAACCTTTCCAATATATATTGAGAATATCAGAATAGTAATGCCCATACTTAATACCATTCCCAGCATTCGCATCGTTCCAATTGTTCCCGAAGCCACTCCGTAGAGCCTATTTTCAACAGAACTCATCACGGCATTTGTATTGGGAGATGAAAAAAGTGCAAAACCAAACCCAAGAAGAATTAAACTCGCAACGATGAACCCCAAGGTTGTCTTTTCATTTAAAAAAATGAACAGAAAAAGTCCAACGGCTGTCAACGCCATCCCTATCGAAGCGACTATTCGTGGCTCAGTCCTGTCCGAAAGCTTACCAGCATAAGGCGAAAAAAGAGCCTGCACAATGGGTTGGGATACTAAAACCAAGCCAGCATTTTCAGGGGTGAGCTTTTTTATATACTGTAAGTAAAGACTTAAAAGGAAAGTTACGGCAAAGGTTGCACTATAATTAATCAACGCTGCTAGGTTGGAGAAAGCAAAGACCCTGTTATTTCTAAAGAGGTTTATGTCCAAAACAGGACTTTCTGTCCGTGTTTCCCATTTAACGAATGCTAAAATGCCTAAAGCCCCAGGTAGGATCAGCCAAACACCCCGCATCGTCGACAATTGAGAAAAACCATACATGATTAACAAAAGGGTGATGCTGTAAATGATGGAGCCAAGGAGATCAAATTTCTCTTCCTCTACCTCGTGCCCTCCTCCTTTTAATTTCCAGAAAATGAGAAAGATAATAATTAATCCCAGAAGCACATTTACGAGAAAAATACTCCTCCAACTAAGATGATGCGTTAGAAATCCGCCCAAAAATGGCCCAACAGAATACCCTATATAGACTGCGGCTAAATTTATTCCCAAAACTCTACCCAGCTCCCTGGAAGGATACACGGAGGTTACAAGGGCAGCTCCAACACAATAAGTCGCTGCTGCCCCAATTCCCTGCAAGATTCGAAAGCAAATCAGCATAGTCGCAGAGTTTGAAATAGCAGAACCAACGGAGGCGAGGGTAAATATCAGAACGCCATAAGTGAAGATTCTTTTCCTCCCATAGATATCTGCTATCTTTCCAAAGGGAACAAGGAACATGGCTGAAGTCAAAAGGTATGCGGTCGTCACCCAGCTCAGTAAAATGGCATCCATTAGAAATTCTTTCTCGATAGAAGGAAGGGCAATATTGACAGAAGATATTCCAAAGGGCGAGAGGAAGGCAGCTAATGTAGTAACAAGTAGAACAAATCTTTTAATTCCAGCATTATCAACACTTGTAGCATCCGTCATACTTACTCTGGATAAAGGGCTTCTGAATTTGGACAAGTAATTTGAGGTAACCCAAAGTGACTTTCTTGTCAATTTTGTATGAAGAAATTAGAGATTTCGCTTGATATCCTCTATGATCCATAACCCATGAGTTTTCTCTTACCCTCCAATATAAACCTTCGAATGCTTCTCATGCTCCTGCCAATTCTTGATATATCGCTCAGCCAATTTCTTATCCCTAATCACTAGCAGATTCTCGGCATTGCTTTCTTCAGCAGCCTTAGTAAAATTGAATGACCCGGTAATTACGGTCTCTCTTTACTCCAAAACCTTAATAGCTCTAAGAGCTCTTACAGCTTTTTGATAGTCTTCCCCATGACTGCCTTTTCCTACATTAAAGAAAATCCTTGTTCCTTTCCCATCAGGGTCTTTATTTTTAGATACAATATACGTACCTTTCCTGACTTCATCTGCAAGGTCACTTACCCCAGCTCTGTCACCTAAACCTTCGTAAGTTTCTATTCTAAATAAGTCTCCCCTTTTAAATTCACGAACCCAACCAAAAACGGCCATTTGACCCTTCTGATCGGACTCAAACTTTTTGAGACTGTAAAATCCACTCCCAGTTAAATGATAATAGCATCCGATAGATTCACTTACCCGCTCCACAAAAACCTTCAACCTTTCCATAATCATTGCCCTCCTGAACCAAAAATATTCTATTACAGGGTCATTTTGGAAGTAACATTGTTATTTCTATACTTTAGTCTTTCCCTCCTTCATCCCCTGATTTACCACCTCCACCATTTTCAAGAACTCTTCCTTGGTAAAAATCCCCTTATCCACAAGCAACGTGGTGTGGGCTTCCTGCTGGACCACCTGCGACATGAGGAGTTATTCAGAGGAAACGATTTGTTTAGATAACTTTCATTAATCAATTCTTCATTCACATCAAACATTGGGTGTTTGAGCATGCGAAGAGTAAATGTGATGAACTTATAATTTGAAATCCGGTGTAAAAAATCCATCTCTTTTGCGATTATTCCTCAGATTTCTTCAGAACAATGACGTAATAAGTTACGGTATTTGTCCGGTGTGTTTTCCCATCTCGAATGTACTCAGCAAAACAGTCCACTCTCTTCGAACCCACAGGGACGTGAATCGGTACTCGGAAGTGTCCGGAGGTCACATCTTTCGCCTGAACATCAACACACGATTGACCGCCACCTGAGAAGTTGAAACACGCTCTGCGAATCTCCGGTTTAAAGCCTGTTTCAAATTTAATAGTAGCCCAATATTCCACATCTGCCGAGAGGTTCCAAGTTTGGGGAATATCTATACTTAATAATTTGAGTTGGTCTCCAATCGGCGGGGTTTCTCCTCCAAGCGGGAACTCCCATCCAGTCGACACAGTGGCATAAGAAGAAATTACTAACAGGACACCTACACCTATGAGAACAGTAGTTAAAACAGACCTAATATTCATCACCTCTTTTAATCGTCTCTTCTTTACAACACGTTAATGAATTTCTTCAGAGGTATCAACAGAATTGACGAAACAAAACCCAAAGGTAATAAAGCCTATTTATTAGCCCTCTCTTCAAGGAATTTTCTCACACCAAGGCGACCAAGCTTTCGGAGCGCCACCATGACTGCTTTCTTTTCATCCTTTGGCTTAAACTTCCCCTTCTCCCACAGATGCGCTGCCCCAACCGTGACCCCTGCGAGAATTGCCAGTTCCTTCTGACTAATCCCCAATTTTTTACGGAGGCTTCGGATCAGGGCCGGAGAAAAGCGGGATTTTTTAACCTCTTCCGGGGTCGCCTCCAATGGCATCTTTCTCTTCTTGAACTCCTTTTGCTGTTGGGCTGCTAATCGTTCTAATGCCAGGACTGTTTTGCGGAGTTGGGAGACCGTGCTCTTCAATAACCGAACATCCCGACCCAATGGAACTGAAGTCCTACGGATCTCCCTTTTTGCCAAACGCACAATTTCAGATTTGATAGTCGCTTCCAACCTGCCCATGCTTTCCTCCTATCGTTTAGATTTGACTTTTATCTACTCTAATTTTGATTGAAATTTACTAAATTATGAACGGGGTGTCAATGAGAATTGGAAGGGGTTAAGCAGCGTCCTTAATAACAAAACATTTTACAAAAAAACACTAAATCTTAGAGATTGGAGACTGAGAAAGCATCCTTTCCCATGGGTCGGAGGCCAGCCGTGGACTCACATATTTCTTAATTCTTACTTCTCCGTTTTCTTGCCAGGGGGCGAAACAAGTAGTACTGGAGCGCCTAATGTCGGTGGTGGAGCTGCATTTGGTTTGGGCGGCACCACTTTCATCCAACCACCCGGGCAATCTTTAACGTACGGGTAGTAACCCTCTGGGTTCTGACAGAAGTGCCAATAAGAAGGCTGCTGTCGTCCCGATTCTGCCGGAGGGGTAACGCCTTGTGGAGGTGCCGGCTGTTCCCCATAGCCCCCATAGTAATAGGGATCGTAATAGGGGTAGGAGTAGGGATAGTAGTAGGGATAGTAAGGGTAGTCCCACCAGTAAGGATAACCCCACCAGCCATAGCCACCCCAGTAGCCACGACCGCCCCAACCCCAATGACCGCCGCCTCGGTGTTGTGCCACAACAGCAGAGCTAAAAGCAAAAACCATTACTAACACTAATAACAGACACAATAGAGTTTTCATTTTACTCCTCCTTTCCTTAATAAATATAATACCCTTAACCGGATTTTTCACGCACTTAGGCTATGGGTATCATTTTCAGCCTGGCCCGCAGTTGTCGTCTGGTTTTCAACTGTGCACCCACGGTCGTTATGGAATTACTCGATGGGTCTGGGGGAGTGTTGCCCACAAGGTTTTAACCCAAACTGAAACACCCGTCGTTCTCGTACATCTAAAGAGAAGCCATGACACTACCACAGCGATCACACTTCATGTATGAAACCCACCATGAAATTTGAAAAGAGTTTATCAGGAAGGGGGTGCGAGGTCAACAAGAACCTAAAGGTTGAAGATGCCACGTGATAATGACCGGTTGGGTGTAAGGGGAGAAAGTTCTATTTTGAGATAGGAATGTCTCGAAGGAGGCGAACCGGCGGACCAATAAAAAGGAATGGAAAAGGGTATGTATCTTGGTATAGAGTTCATACCCACTTTCCCCAAATGAAAACCACCCTGACTATGCTATTGATTGATTGATCCTTGGCTCGGCACCACCACCGGCTTTGTTAGGAGGCGTTACGGGAGTGAGTTTGGGTGGGAGGGCTGGGAGGAGTGGGGTCATAACTGCCATATTCAAGGAGAGCCAGTTGAAATTTCTTGATACCGAGAAAGAACCTTCGCCCCCAATTGACTATCTCATCTCATCGATTCTAATTATTTTTGCGAAGGCTACCTAGAGTAGCGCTTGCTCTACAGTCCATTTTCTGGATCGAAAAAGTGGGGACTAGGTGGGGACTGGAAAGGTGTTACAACAAAAAAGAGCTTGGAGCAAAAACATTATGTTGCCAGCAAGCCCTTGTTTTTACTGGTGCCTAGGGCCGGAGTTGAACCGGCACGGTGGACGACCACCGAGGGATTTTAAGTCCCTTGCGTCTACCAATTCCGCCACCCAGGCATATTTGTGATCCGCGGTCAGTGAATCGTGTCCGATTAGAAATTATGAATATACGTTTTACCTCACTTTGTCAACCCCTCCCTTGTATCAACAAAGATCTTATGTTAGATGTGAGAAAAGTATTCCGACGAGCGGGCACGAAATACAGACACCATTCTCAGCAAGGAGGAGAATAAATGCGATCCGATAGTATGAAAAAAGGGCTGGAAAGAGCACCCCACCGCTCCCTTTTCAAGGCCCTGGGCCTGACGGATGAAGAGATTGCGCGGCCCATGATCGGAATTGCTAACTCAGCCAATGAAGTCATTCCAGGCCATCTCTATCTCCATCAACTCTCCGATGCGGTCAAAGCCGGGGTCAGGATGGCCGGGGGAACTCCCCTCGAATTCTTTACGATCGGTATCTGCGACGGAATCATCATGGGACATGAGGGAATGAAATATTCTCTCAGCTCAAGGGAATTGATTGCCGATTCGGTCGAATCCATGGCCATGGCCTACCCTTTCGATGGCCTGGTCCTCATTCCAAACTGTGACAAAATCATTCCCGGAATGATGATGGCAGCGGCCCGGCTTAATATTCCAACCCTTCTTGTGAGCGGGGGTCCCATGCTGGCAGGCGAGTTTCAGGGCCGGGAGATCGACCTGATCACCGTATTCGAGTCCGTCGGAAAGGTGAAGGTGGGAGAGATGACGGAAAAGGATCTCAGGGAGATCGAAGGGTGTGCTTGTCCGGGGGTGGGCTCCTGTGCAGGAATGTTCACTGCTAATTCTATGAATTGCCTTACAGAGGTCCTCGGTCTGTCACTTCCTTATAACGGCACCATCCCAGCCGTCTTTGCCGAAAGAATACGTTTGGGAAAGAAATCAGGGATTCAGATCATGGAATTGATCAAAAAAAATCTGACGCCTTCTAAAATCCTGACAAAAGAGGCCTTTGAAAATGCGGTCACAGTAGATATGGCCTTTGGGGGCTCCACCAATACTGCACTTCATCTTCCTGCGATCGCAAGGGAGGCAGGGATTAAACTTTCTCTACAGGTTTTCAATGAAATCAGCGGGAAGACGCCTCATGTCTGTAATATGTCACCGGGCGGGCCTCATCATATCCAGGATCTTCATCACGCCGGAGGCATTCCAGCCCTGATGAAGGAGTTGAGTCGAGCAGGATTGATCCATGAAGATCCATTGACGGTTACCGGAAAATCGATTGGAGAAAATCTTAAGGGGAAAAAAATCTTTAATCCAGAAGTAATCCGCCCGATAGAAAGACCCTATCACGCCACAGGAGGTTTGGCCGTTCTCTTCGGGAATTTAGCTCCCGAGGGCGCCGTGGTAAAACAATCGGCCGTGGATGAGGCCATGCTCAAACATCGAGGGCCGGCCAGAGTCTTTGATTCCGAAGATGAGGCCATCAAGGTTATCCTCGACAGAAAGATCAAAAAAGGTGAGGTCCTGGTCATCCGGTACGAAGGCCCAAAAGGTGGACCGGGAATGAGGGAGATGCTGGCTCCCACGTCGGCGATGGTCGGCGTCGGAAGAGATCGGGATGTGGCCTTGCTCACCGATGGCCGTTTTTCAGGAGGAACCCGCGGAGCCGCCATCGGCCACATCTCTCCGGAAGCTGCGGTGGGTGGGCCTATTGCGGTGGTGCGGAATGGGGACCAGATTGAGATTGATATTGCTGGAAAGAGACTCAACCTCCTCATTTCCAACGAAGAATTAAAAGAGAGATTATCCAGGTGGAAAGCGCCCAAGAAAGAACTGAAGGGTTATCTCAAACGATATGCAAGACTCGTGACATCTGCCAATACGGGTGCTACGTTTGAAGACTAATCTCAGATTGCGGATTTGAGAACTACCTTACCTGCCGCAGGAATGGGAGCAAGAACGAACAAGGCATAGAGACCGCCTCAAATAGCCTCCGGCACAAGCCGTGGGGCTCATGACGCTTCCCTGTGACTCACGACCTGCTGCCTATTGGTGTTTTAGATCTTTTATCATCTCCATCGAAATAGGGTCTCTCAACAGCATAACGAAAATGATAGGCCTGTCCTGCAAACCTCTTCAGAATCTCCTCCATCTCTTTGATGAAAAGATCAACTTGGTCATCCTCAACGTGAGCCCCAAGATATTTAACAATGATCTTTGCCATTGTGAGAGCCGATTGCATAGCAGCAAATAACGTGCCATTCGTTTTAAAACTCATAATCCATTTAAATTCCTTGATTTCAGGGAATCGTTGGAATTTTTTTCAAGGAGATTATGACAAATTTGCGTTTCTCTTTACAAAAATGACCACGAAACTTCAAGCTACGCAGAACGATTGTGAGGGTATGGCCTTCAAGCAGCGACTGGAGTCTAATAGATTTTTCTCATTAATCCACAATCGATGTTGAATCATTGTGGAAATGGGCTGTCTTTCCCTTGAGAGACGGCGCCTCCATCATTTTGCCTAAAAATTAGGCACATGGAAGCCTTGAAATAGATTGGTAAATCTAGATATTTCCTGAAGATTAAACAACAAACGACCCCGTTTTGTCCCCAGAAACTAAGAGCCCGTCTTTTTTCAATTGGGAAATTACTTTGTGGGCAGCCCATCTACTAATACTAAACTCATGGACAACTCCGTCATACGATAACCTTTGCCCTTTCTTGAGCTTGTCAGAGAGTATCCTTTTCTTCAGTCGACTATTTACACCTTGTCTGGAAACTGAAATCGGGTTAGCCGCCACCCTCGCCATCGCCTTTCCAAATGGCATTTCAATCTCAGTCTATTTAATTTCTTTCCTGCATCCATCACAAACATATAGACTTTTTCCCGAATCCTCGCCCGTAATGGCTTGCTCAATCTTTTTCATTATTCCACTGTTTTTATTAATGCATTCCACACAGTAAATATCTCCATCTTCGGTGTAATAACCGACCGCCTCTTCTTTCTCGGTCATAGCCTTCCCCCTTTCATTCAATTTTCTTTTGTCCTCTCTCATTGAATTATGGTGGTTAAGCCTTATCGCAACCAAAATATTTGAATAGGCCAATTACCAAGTGAAATCTATCCCTTTTAGAAAAACTTAAAACCCCTCAGTCTGAAATACCAAAGAAATGAGAGAATACGCTATTAGTCCGTCGCCTCTTCCCGTCACGGACATAATCCGCATAGCATTCCAATCTTTGTGAACCGGCTTCAGGGGCGGAAAAGTCTATGGTGAAACTTCCTGGCGATCCATATGTTATATCCCTTATCTTGTAATAGTACGGCCCCTCACCTGAACAGTAGCAAATGACTCTACTAATCTCTGGCTTACCGTCAGCCTCGAAACTAATATCAGCGGTATAAAACATGTTCACTACCAGATTCCCATGTTCAGGAACGTTTATCCTTAATAATCTTAGTTCGCCCTCACCCAGAGGTTCCGTGGGTACGGTGGCACACGAAGAATTCCCTAACAAAAGGGCGGCACCCACAAAAACAGCTATTAAGATATGTTTCATAATCACAAACCTCCTTTCTATATTATGTCTCTTTATTTTTCCTCTTCTTCTTTTGATTTACAAGCCTCGCCGTTTCCGAAAACTCCTCTTTCTAAAAATCTTCTTTTCCGCAGACAATGTAATAAGAGTTTTTTGCTGGACCCGGGTGACATGAGAAGGTCTAATCCTATGTTGGCGTCTCTAATAAATGGCTCTTTTCGGTCTCTTTGCTATCCCAATGACGTTCGGAATTGGCCGGGCAGCGGGTATGCGATCACTTCCATCGAGGCTTATTGGCCGACCAATTCTGTCGAACTCAACGTCATTCGCTGAAAAATATAGGTTGGCTTGCTGTCCTCCCTCCAAATACATTGCGTTATAAATTGAAATAGGAAGCGATAACAACACATACGCAAAGTCATACCCTGAATAAGGAGACTCCGTAAAGATCAGCAATGCATTCCCACCTTTGTCTATGCCGAAAACAGCCATACTCCATATCTTATCCTGTTTGCTCCAGACATTCTCTTGCTCGCAACTAATCATCCTTATATTCTGAACAAGTGTTTGATACTTGAACCTTAGCCTTTCGAAATCTTGACACTTCAGATCAATAATCTGAATCTCTGGGAGAATGGGTTCGATCGGATTAAACGCCAAAACGGCTTTATAAGCGGCGTTAATTTTTGGATTGTTAATATGACCGAAGTTTTTCATGTAGCCAACGCTTCTCATCCCATCCTCTTGATACATTCCCGCATTAATAGCAGAGAGGAGATTGTGCTTTTGACACCATTCCTTTCCTGTCATCTTTATTTTACCGTGCTCCGAAGCACACAAAAGCTTGAACGAATAAACCCTTGGGTCAGCCTTCACAATCGTGATCTTTGAATCGTTGACCTTTGATTTCTCCCGGGACGTAAACTCCCCAATATATAATCCCCGGTCCACTTTTCTCCATGGATCATCTTTGGATTGGGCCCCATGGGAAGATAGGGCCGTACTGGTGACTGCGGCGAGAATGACAAGTAAAACAGTTATCCGTCTCATGAACTC
>Ga0187780_10004908_pt1 | contig 10007 bp, 8 predicted proteins | sample 1015_Q2_SP10_20__FD_132429 | JGI IMG/M metagenome (GOLD analysis project Ga0187780, IMG submission 132429) | Tropical peat soil microbial communities from peatlands in Department of Meta, Colombia - 1015_Q2_SP10_20_MG | ecosystem: Environmental > Terrestrial > Soil > Wetlands > Peat | place...
AAGGCAGGCAGAAACTGCGCGTGGCGAACGCGGGACAGTCACAGCCGCTGCTGTATAAGGATGGGCGCTGCGGGAAGATCGAGTTGACGGGATTTCCCCTGGGAATTTTTGAAGAAGTGACGTACGACGAATGGGGAGTGACGCTGGAGAGCGGGAACATTCTGGTGTTCCATTCCGACGGCATCGCGGAGACCACGAACAGCGAAGGGCAATTCTACGGGACGACGCGGCTCCGCGAATTGATTGAGAAGCATCACGAGCTTTCGGCGGCGGAATTGGCGGACACGATTCTGCGTGAAGTGGACTGGTTCGCAGAAAGCGCGCCGCTGTTTGACGACCGAACGCTGGTGGTGATGAAAGTCCGATGAGCGGCGCTGCGCATGGGGCTGCCGGGCGGTTGAAATATGTCGATCCGGTGGAATTCACTCCGCATTTTGCGTGGAAGAGCTCTTCCGTCAAGCGGGGCGGTCAAGAAGTTTTCTGCGAGGACATTCCGTTAAGCGCGGTCGCAGAACAATTTGGCACGCCAACGTATCTGTATAGCCGGGCTGCGATTGAGGACGCTTTCCGGGAACTCGACGAGGGGCTGAACGGCCTCGAACATACGATTTGTTTTGCGGTGAAGTCGAACGGGAACCTCTCTCTCCTGAAACATCTGGCGAAATTGGGCAGCGGGTTTGACATTGTTTCCGGCGGTGAACTGCGGCTTTTGCAGCATATCGGCGTGAGTGGGGAGCGCATCGTTTTCTCCGGGGTGGGGAAAAGCCGAGAGGAGATTCGGGAAGCGCTGAATTATCGGGTTGAAGGCGAAAGTAAGAGCGCCGGAATTTTGCTTTTCAATGTGGAATCAGAGGCGGAACTGGAAATCCTTTCCGAAGAAGCGGCGCGTGTGGTGGAAAAAGGGGGCGTGGCGCCAGCGACGTCCATCCGAGTGAATCCTGACGTGCAGGCAGGAGGGCACCCACACATTGCAACGGGGCGGCACGAGCATAAATTCGGGCTAGATTGGAAAGAAGCGAAACGGCTCTATTTGGCGCATCGTGATTCGAAATGGATTCGTTGGGAAGGACTGAGCGCGCACATCGGGTCGCAGATCACTTCACTTGCGCCATTTCAGCGAGCGGTGCGGCGGTTGGCAGGATTTGTGAAAGAGTTGAGAAACGAGCGAATTCAACTGCGGTATTTGGACGTGGGTGGCGGATTGGGCGTGCGGTATGCGGAACAGAAGCCGCCGAAACGGGCGAAGTATGCGCGGCTAATGAAAGAATTGGCCGGCGGGCTGGACGTAAAGTTGTTGCTGGAGCCGGGGCGTTCCATTGTTGCGCAAGCGGGCGTGTTGCTGACGCGGGTCGCGTACACGAAGAGGAATCGCGGCAAGACGTTCGTGATTGTGGACAGCGCGATGAATGATCTGATACGGCCGGCGCTGTATGGAGCCGTGCATCCCATTACAAAAGTGACATGCGAGCGAAATGGCGCGAAGGTTGAGCGGCGCCGGCGCGCGGACATCGTGGGCCCGGTGTGCGAAACGGGAGATTGCTTCTTGCACGATTGGCCGATTGGTGAGGTAAAGGCCGGGGATCTGCTGGCGATCTGGGGCGCGGGCGCGTATGGAATGGTGCAAACGTCGAATTACAACGCGCGATGCCGGCCAGCCGAAGTGTTAGTGGAAGGGAACCAGTTTCGCTTGATTCGCCGGCGGGAGACGCAGGACGATTTGATGCGAACCGATTGTTTGGCGTGGTTTTTGCCGCCTAGTGGCCAGAATCGAATCGCGGAACCTACCTAAGCTTCACCCCACTTCAGCTTACTGCGCAGGATCTCGAAATAGGTTTTTTGCGGCGGCTGGATCAGCTTCAGAAGAGTTTCGGCGCGGCGTACCCGGAGAATATCGGCCGGCTGCATGGGAATGCCACGCTGGCCATCGAGCGTCAAATAGACGGACTCGGCATCCCCGGTCAACTTCGTCTCAATACAACACGAATCGCAAACCACAACAGGACGGTCGCTAAGCATGTGAGGGCAGATTGGAGTGACGATGAAAGACGCCACTGTGGGATGCACGATAGGCCCGCCGGCGGAAAGAGAATAAGCGGTCGAGCCAGTGGGGCTGGAAACGATGAGTCCGTCAGCGCGGTAGCGGCAAACGAAATCGGAGTCGATGCGCAGCTCGAGTTGAATCATGCGCGCGAGCGCGCCCTTGTGAATCACGGCGTCGTTGAGAGCGCACTGCTTTTCGATGACCGCGCCGCCTCGCTCCAGTTCAGACTGAAGCATGACGCGTTGGCTGATGGAAAATGTGCCTGAGAGTGTTTGTTCAAGGGCGGGATAAAGCTCATCGAGAGTGAAGCTTGTCAAGAAGCCGAGGCTGCCCATGTTGATGGGCAAAATGGGAATGCTGCGGGGGGCGGCCAGACGCGCGGCGGCGAGCATGGTGCCATCGCCGCCGAGAACCAGAAGAAGCTGAGAGGAATCGGCAACGAGCTCGCGAGGGTTGCCTTTCGTGCCGTTAGAGAGAGCGGCAGCGGTTTCTTCATCGAAGGTCGCCGAGACGCCGCGAGATTTCAGCCAATCCAGCAACGGTGGGACGACGAGGGAGAGCTGCGCGCGGCGCGGCCGGGAAAGAATGCCGATGGATTGAAAGGTTTGTCCGGAGTGCATGTGTTTTTGCTTTTGCGATTCTACTCTAGAGGCTCTTCCTGGCGTGCAGAAAATACTCGAGGTTGCCTTCGGCGCCGGGCAGATGGCTAGGATGGACGCCGAGAAACTGAAGGCTGGGGGATTCGACGTGCCGGCGGACGCTCAGAATCGCTTGCTCGTGAAGAGTTTTGTCGCTCACGATGCCCCCGCGGCCGATTGCTTTGCGAGGCAATTCGAACTGAGGCTTGATGAGGATGAGAAAAGAGGCGCCGGGTTTGGCTATAGAGAGAGCCGGAGAGAGGACTTTGCAAACGGAGATGAAGGAAACGTCAATGACGACGAGATCGACGAGTTCGGGGATGTCGGCGGCGCGGAGTTCACGCGCGTTGCGCTTGATTCGAACGACGCGCGGGTCCCGGCGCAGCTTCCAGTCGAGTTGTTCGACATTTACGTCGATTGCGTAGACGCGCGCGGCGCCGTGCCGAAGCAGACAATCGGTGAAGCCGCCGTGGGATGAGCCGATGTCGAGGCAAACAAGATTTTCCGGCGTGAGTGAAAAATCCTGGAGGGCGCCCTCCAGCTTGAAACCACCGCGGCTGACGTATTTTTGCTGGCGGCCGGCAATTTCAATCTGTGCGTCGTCGCCGACTTGCATGCCCGCTTTTTCGGCACACGCGCCATCCAGTAGCACTTCCCCCGCAAGAACCATAGCTGCTGCTTTCGGGAGCGAATCGGCGAGGCCGCGCTCGACGAGAAGTTGATCGAGCCGGCGGCGAACTGGCTTTCGTTTCATATGAAACCGCGAAACAGCTAGGCGCGACGCAGGACGAGGAATTCGGCGATTTCGCGGAGACGCGCAGCGCGCTCGGAATAGGGCTCAACCTCGGCGATCGCCCTGGTCGCGAGTTCATGGGCAATTTGATGAGAGCGCTCCAGGCCATAAACCGCAGGATAGGTAGCCTTCTGCTGGGCGAAGTCTTTCCCGGCGGTCTTGCCCAGAGCGGCGGAGGATTCCTCGACATCGAGGATGTCATCGGTGACTTGAAAGGCCCAGCCGATGGTTTCGCCGAAACGGCGAAGGCGGGCCACATCCTCAGGTCCTGCGCCGGCACACAGGGCGCCGGAGGTGACGGCAGCGCGAATTAGAGCGGCGGTTTTCGAGCGGTGAATGTATTCGAGCATTTGCGGATCGGCAGCTTTGCGCTCGGCTTCGATGTCGGCAACTTGGCCGGCAACCATGCCGTTGACGGTACCGGCTGCGCCTGCGATTTCCGTGAGCATGGCGACACGCCGTTCGGCGGGCGCGGGGGTTTCGCCAATGGTTTCAAACGCGAGTGTGAGCAGCGCGTCGCCGGCGAGAATGGCGAGCGCTTCGCCGAATTTTTTGTGGCAGGTGGGCTTGCCGCGGCGCAGGTCGTCATTGTCGAGCGCGGGCAAATCGTCGTGAATCAGCGAATAGGTGTGGATGAACTCGAGCGCGCAGGCAGGGTGCAGCGCGGGAGTGACATCGCTCGAGAAAATGCGAGCGGTTTCAAGGCAGAGAATCGGGCGAATGCGCTTGCCGCCGGCGAATACGCTGTAGCGCATGGCCGTGTGGATGGAAGCGGGCGTCGTAGCTTCAGCCGGTAGCAAGCGCTCAAGGGCGGCGTCGACGGCCAGGCGATCTTCTTCAAAAAAAGAAGGAAGCATCATCGGGGAAAAGATGCGTAGCCCGAGGAGCAAGGTTGCAAGATCACGATTCGCCCTCGCTTTCGGGTTCGAATGGTTCCGCAGCAAGCTTGCCGTCGGCCTTCTTGAGCAAAATTTCGACGCGGCCTTCGGCCTCTTCCAGTTGTTTCTGGCATTCGCGCGAAAGGGCGACGCCTTCCTCGAAAAGCTTCATGGCGTCATCGAGGGAAAGTTGAGGGCTTTCGAGCCGACGAACCACTTCTTCGAGCCGCGTGAGGGAGCGCTCGAAATCAGGCTTCTTCGCCGGTTCGGGCTTTTTTGGAGCAGATTGATTCACGCCGTAAGCCTTTTTCTTTCACAGCCGAGAGTATCCGAAATCATTTCTGGCAACGCTTGCAAAAATACGTCGATCGGCCGCCTTGTACGATGCGCTGAATAGCCGCCCCACAACGGCGGCAAGGCTTTCCTTCGCGATCATATGCGCGAAGAATCGCTTCGAGCCCCTGGAACCACCATTCCGCGTCGCGAAAGTCCGGCGGCGGGTGCAGACAGCATTCTAAGGCACGCGCGAGAACCGAAACAATTGCTTTGTGCAGCCGGCGGGATTCCTTCGAATCCACAGTGTTGGCTCGGCGGCGGGGACCCAGCCGCGCGTGCCACAGAGATTCGCAGGAATAAATGTTCCCGAGGCCGGCGATGCGCGATTGGTCAAGCAGGAAGTCTTTCAGCGGCCGAGAGGACGCAGCCAGCAATTCGCGAAGGCGGCCTACCGTAAAATCTTTCGACATTGCGTCGATGCCGAGGGAAGCAAGGCCTGGCGAGTCTTCAGGGGAATTCCATGCGTGGACTCGCCCGAAGTGGCGGCGGTCGGCGAAGCCCAAGACACCCTTGGGCAATTCGAGTGCAACATCAACGTGAACGCCGTTTTCGGGCCGGTTGGCGCGCTCGAATAATTCTTTGGCATTTGAAAACCAGAGCAACTGGCCATCCAAGCGGAAATGCAAGGTGAGCAGGCCGCGGTCCAATTCGAGAAGCACGTATTTGCCACGACGCTCGACGTTGCGAATGTGGCGCCCTCTTGCGAACTCGGCCAAAGTGACTGGGGATTGCGGTTTCAAGGCAATGGGATGAAACACATGGGCGCAGCGGATGCGCTGGTTTTGGACGAAGGGGCGTAAGGTGCGCACGACGGCTTCGACTTCGGGGAGTTCGGGCATGGGGCAGGGAATCAGGAACCCGGTTTGAGCGTAAGAGTATGCTTCGCGGCGCGAGCTTCCGCAGCGTCGCTGAAAGGCGCAAAAATAGGTTTGCCCTCGTACCAATATGAAAATTGGTCAGTGTAATGACTGCTGCCAAGTTGGCCGGACTGGCCCGCGGGAATCAGCAGAATCGATTGGTCCCAATCCGCGGGATTGGCGACAAAGCGCATGGCCGGGCCGTGCGTCTTTTGCGCTGCGCGGACGCTATAGAGCGTGCCCGACTGCGGTTTGTCGGTAATGCTGAGCAGAGTTTTTAAAATGCCTTCGCGGCCGATGGGATGGAGCATGTCGAGCGAATTGAATTTGTCCCACCCCCAATCCTCGATACGCTCGCTCTTGGCTTGCTCGGCGAGGTTTTTCACAGCGCGATCGGCGGCGGCCAGAAGAAGCTCATCGTAATTCTTGTATGCCGCAGGGAGCCATTTGGAAGGGCGATCCGTGAGTGTGCGTTGCAAGAAGGTCATGCTGCGCCATTGATACAGCGCCGTATCTTTTCCGAGAAAGGGTTCGAGCAGAATATCCAGAGCCTCGCGGCGTGTGGCGTGCAGAAAAGAAACTTCGGGCGAATGGGCTTCAGCAATACCATTCCAATCCCTGAGCCCTTCAATGAGCTTTTGCGTGCGCGGGTCGTTGGGCTTGGCGGATTTCGCCGCCGCGATGAGTTGATCCGCCAGGAAAACGTGCGGATAGCTGTACGTGTCGGTTTCAACTTTCAGCATATCCTCCGGACGCAGATCGTGACGGTCGTGTAGCAAATCGTAGATGCGTGCCGTGCGGTATGGCTCTTCCCAGCGATCGGTGAGATACGGCTTGTAATTTGGCCCCACGACGCGCGCGTTCGCAGTGGCAATCAACCCGCTCGCGGGATTCAGCGCTTGCGGAAGCTGGTCGAACGGAATGTAGCCGGTCCACTCGTAATCGTCCGTGTCGCCGGGCACTGGTCCTTCGCCGTGGCCTTTCTTACGAATCGGCACGCGCGCGGCCATGATGTAGCCGATATTGCCCTCTACGTCCGCGTACACGGCGTTCTGGCCCGGTCCCCAAACACGCTTCATGATTTCGCGAAACTCTTTCCAGTTGCGCGCCTTGCCAAGCCAGTTGTAGCTGTTCGCGAGGCAACCAGGCTCCGTGGCGGTCCAGCGCATCGCGTAGGCATTCTCGCCTTCGCGACGCACGATGGGCCCGTGCCTCGTGACCGTGATTTGTAGATGCTCGTCTGGCTGGCCTTTCACGCGAATGACTTCTTCGAGCGTCTGGGCCTTCAGCCATTTTCCATTGACGCGGTACTCATCCGCGGAGGCGGGATTAAACGTCTCCACGTAAAGATCCTGCACGTCGGCGCCATTGTTCGTGAATCCCCAGGCTATGCGGTCGTTATGCCCGATGATAATCATGGGCGCGCCAGGCAACGTGAAGCCTTTGACGTTCCATCCCGGCGCGGTGAGGTGCACTTCGTACCAGATGGGAGGAATCGAAAGTTCCAAGTGCGTGTCGTTGGCGAGCAGCGGCTTGCCGGTGGCTGTGTGCGTGCCGCTGACCACCCAATTGTTACTGCCAAGACCTTGCGCAATGTCGTTCAGGGGTTCTTCGAGAAAACCTTTCACCGACTCCGCCAAAACGGAAGTGAGGTCCGGGGCGCTGCTTGGCAGGCCCGCTGCGGGGGCGCTACCAAGCTTCGCCTTGATGACAGTATCGGGCACCATATCGTCGTCATCGTCGTCCTCATCGTCCTGCGCGGCGGAGCGCTGCGATCCATCGTCAGCAACATCTGGATCACCCACAACAAAATGATCCAGCGCGGACTCTGGCGAAAAAAGATCCTTCGCGCGGTCGGCGCCAGCGCGCGCGGTGACTTTGGCGCGGTTCAACTTTCTTTCCCAGGTGTAGGTAAGGGTCCGGTACATGTAGCCGGAAATGGCCAGAGTATCGCCCGGTTCCCAAGGCCCCGGCTTATAGCCGAGGAGGGAAAACTCTAGGGGAAGGTTGCTCTTATGCTGGTCGATAAACCGGTTCACGCCGCGCGAAAATGAGTCCATGATTTTGCGCGCTTCGGGATCCAGCAGCGTGGCGTCGCGATCGGCAGCACGGCCTATCCCAAGGGTGCGGAACAACTTGTCGATTTCAATTGTCTTGGCGCCCAGGATCTCCGAAAGCTGTCCCCGCGCGGCGCGGCGCAGCAAATCCATTTGCCACAGCCGGTCCTGTGCCATCACGTAGCCTTGCGCCTCGGCCAGGTCTTCGACGGAAGAAGCGCGGATGTCCGGCACGCCCCACTGGTCGCGGTCGACGGTCACCGATTGCTGCAATCCGGGAAGCGTCAGCGTTCCGCCGAGTTGCGGCAACGGCCGGTAAACATACCACCAGAGCGTCAAGCTGATTGCGATGATGAGAACGGCAACAATCCATGAAAAGATTCGAAGAGCGATTCGCAAGGGTTCTCCCGGGCGATTTGCACAAAAATTCAGTCTAGAGGAGCAAGCCTTACCGTGCAACTAGACCGAAATGCGCTATTTCTTCTTAGGTGCCGACGGAGGAGGAGCCGGTTTCATTCCAGCCGCGGAATTCTGCAGATCGGTGTACAAAGAAGCCGGAATTTCGTAGAGCGTCGGCTCATTGTCGCGCTTGGCCACGTAGTGGTCGCCGTCCTTGGAAATCAGCACTTTTTCGACGCGCTTGCCCGAATCGGATGTCACGGTGATATCCATCGCCGAGCTCGCAAAGCCGCTATCGACAAATTTGCTGGCCGTAAGGTCACGAATGGCCCCCACCAGCGACGACACCGTGGTCTCATCCATTTTTGTGCCGTTCGACCACCAATCGCTGCCGCTGTGTGTGAGGAAGTAGCTCTTGCTTCCGTCGTGCATTTCGATTTTGTCCGGGTCGGTGAATCCAAAATCGAACAGCTTTTTGTTCCGAAAATCGTCCAAACTCTTGTCGGTTGAAGTGCCCACCGACGCCAAGACCTTGTAAATTCCCGGGGCGGCGCTTGATTTCGCGTAGTAATCGTCCTTCGCTTTGCGAATTTCCAGGGTTTGCGTGCCGGAAACATCGGTCACTTTTGCCGTCGCGATCACCGTGCCCGAATTGAATACGGCCTGAAATTTCTTCTCGTCGTCGCTGGCGCTCAGTTCCATTTTTGCGTCGTGCAGCGAGCGGACCAGATCGTCCACCGCGAACTGTTCCGCCCGCAGCGGTCTGGGTTTCAGAATCTGCCACTGATCTTTGTCGCGTCCGAATTCGATAGTTTGCTTCTTGGCAGCCAATTCCACGCGGCTGACCTTGTCGGAGTCGAAATTTAGCAAGCGCTTATCGCGGAGGTCATTCACTCCCTTGTCGAGACTGTTCTTGTTGTAGCTCGCGATGATGAATACGCGCGGATCGCCGGCAACGGCTGCGTACGCGCCGCTACCCGCCGGGGTGTCGTCGCCGATTTTCAATTCCGTCGTTTTCGTATTTTTGTCTGTGGCTGAAATTAACAACGACGGCTGGGCCAGCCCGTAAGGGCTCAGATCGCTGGCTTTGTCCTCGACCAAGCGGTCAGAGCTGAGCGCCGAAAAGGTGGAAAGCAGACTGGTGACCTCTCCCTGGTCCGCGGCGTATGCCTTCGGGGCGGTAATTTGCCATTTGCCTGCATCGTTCTTCGATAAGGCCAAATCCTCCGCGCCCTTCTTCGCAATTTTCAGGCGGACGAAATCTACCGCATTGAGCGAGAGGACCTTTGGCGCCGCTTCGATTGCTGACGTGTCAGTTTCTTTCGGCTTCCGATGGTTGGACCAATAAAGTATTCCGCTCAGCGCCGCCAGCACAATCGCAGCAACGAATAACCCCCAGGATTTCATAGGCCGCTTCCTGAAAATGGTTTGGCTTGCAGAGCAGCGTTTTCTACCGCCGGCGCCACCATACCGTAACTCCTGCAACGAGGAATGCCAGCGGAATCAAGAATTGGCTGGTGATTCGCACCCAGTTCATTTGAGCTTGCGTCAACGAAACGCGCCGGTCGTCCCGATCCTTGGGACGAATCGAGATTAAGTCCTCGTCGGAAGCGAGCCAGTTGATGGTGTTCATGGCCAGATCGCGATTGCCGTTGAAGTTGATGAACGAATTCGCGGCCCAGGTCGAGCTCCCCACTACAACAAATCGGCCTTGAGAATTCTCCTTGCCGGTCTGATAGGTTCCAGCGGCGGCCATGACGAACGGCCCCTTCTTGTTCTTGGGGTCCTCGGCATTCACTTCGGGAGAGTTCAACTTTGTAGTTGCAATGCTGGTTTCTGAAGAACTAAAGAGCTTCTCGACGGTCGTCTTGTCCGCGTTCTTAATATCCATCGAGCGCACCAGGGGAAATCCGGTCGCCGTTCCTTTCAGATCGTTCACAATCTGATGGGCAGCGTAAGTCGTTACGAGAGGAACCTGCGGTCCCAAGCCGACAAGCTGCCCTACAGG
>Ga0187780_10004909_pt1 | contig 10005 bp, 10 predicted proteins | sample 1015_Q2_SP10_20__FD_132429 | JGI IMG/M metagenome (GOLD analysis project Ga0187780, IMG submission 132429) | Tropical peat soil microbial communities from peatlands in Department of Meta, Colombia - 1015_Q2_SP10_20_MG | ecosystem: Environmental > Terrestrial > Soil > Wetlands > Peat | place...
GCGGCAGCCAAATGGCTGTGGGCAGTTTTCGAAACCAGCCTTGGTGCCCTTCTGCTCTGGGCCCTAGCCCGGTCCGTTCCACAACGTGATCCCCTCGTTCGCGGGTGGGTGGGAATGGTGGGCCTGATTCTTGTCCTGCACTTCGGGTTGTTCCAGATGGTCGCTTTGTTGTGGCAAGGGTTCGGGGTCGCAGCCGAACCGATCATGCGCTCTCCGCTCCGCTCTACTTCGCTTGGAGAGTTTTGGGGAAAGCGGTGGAACCTCGGCTTTCGTCAGCTTGCCCATGAGTTGATTTTTAGGCCGACATCTCGCAAGTTAGGAACGGGCACGGCTGGATTCCTAGTCTTCGCGGTTTCCGGGCTGATCCATGATTTGGTGATCTCGCTGCCTTCTCGTGCTGGGTATGGGCTTCCGACGCTGTACTTCCTGCTTCAAGGCGCGGGAGTGGCGATCGAACGTTCGCGCGTCGGACAATCTTTCGGGTTGGCAAGCGGAGTGCGGGGTTGGTGTTTCATGATTGTCTTTCTTACTGCACCGGTCTTTTGGCTCTTCCATCCATGGTTCGTAGTGCGGGTAATGGTTCCATTCATGCAAGCCATTGGTGCCCTATGACCAATGCAGTCGCAGAAAGACTATTTGGTGTTGATCTGTGGCTCGCAGGGTTGGCCCATTTTTTGATTCTGTTCGCCAGCTTTCAAGTTCCATACCGGCTGGAATGGAAAACGGATCTACGACAATTGATACCGTTTAACCGGAAACTGCTCTGGGTGCAAAGCGGCTTTACCGTGTTGACCATTGTCGCCTTTGGTACGCTGACTTTGGTGCTCCATCAGGAACTGCTCCGCGGCGATCGTGCTGCCTTAGGATTAACCTGCTTTATTGGGGTTTATTGGACTACGCGAATTGTTGTGGATGCGCTTTACTTTTCCCATTCCGACTGGCCCAAAGGAAGAACTTTTGTCCTCGGACACATCCTGCTGACATCGCTGTTTTCTTTCCTGGCGGCTAGCTACCTTGGGCTGTTGGTTTGGAATGTGTGGCTCAGGTCGTGATGGGCTGAATACCGGGTTGGGCGGTGGCATCGAGATTCTCTGCCGAGCGATTGCCTGGCTTCGTGATTGTCGTGAACCTTGCTCGAAGGTCAGAGCGGCGCTAGTTCAGCAAGCGAGAGCCGACGCAACAAGAGCAAGAGAATGTGGATATTTGAGGGTGCTTAAGAGATCAAGTTTAGGAACATTCCAAAGATGATGAAGGCCGCGTCCAGCATCACAGCGAAGAATAGGGCCACCGCGAATTGACCGCCGCTACGGAGGTTATTCGTTTGAATAGCCGAACGTTTACACACGATGGTTTTTGCCCATTCATCACCATGCCTCTGCATCTGCGGACTGCCCTTCATCGCCATGTAACCGATCAGTCCAAAGAACAGGGCATCCACCAGGTAGGCGAACGACCGAATCGCGGCGGACTTGATTCGGCACGGAGTACCATCTTCCTGCACAACCGCCATGCCTAGCACCAGCTTACCCAGCGTGCTTCCGTGCACGCCCTCGCAGACGATTTCGTAGGCGATGCTACCCAGCAGCGAGAAGACAAATACTGCGATCCCAGTGTGTCGCATCCTCGCTACCAGCAGCGGATTGGGGTGCCCGGCTGCCGCGATCATAAGCAGAATGGCAAACAAGAACGCGGCGACAATGGACACCATGTAGTGGACTATAAAATCGATGACTCTAGCTGCAACCCGCGGCCAGAAGGCGACACCTTGAATTTCGCCGGGCTGGCTGGCGTAGGGGCCGAGGGCAGAGAGGGGGCCAACTTGTGGGGTAATGGACATTTACGGCAACTCTGGTCTCCGCAAAGGATAGCGCCTTGGCCAACCGCTGTGCCCGACTATATACCCCATGTCAAGGGCCTCGACCGACCGTTGGCTTGCTCTTGGACGGTTCCCATCGCGGCGAGCGCAATGTCCGTTCGTTGGTCACCAGGGGAAGACGCTAGCAGGACTCCACCCGGCGTCGAATCGCGAGGAACCATTTGCCGAGGAAGAGGTAGTAGAGAGGTCGAGAAAGGCAGGTTCTCGCTGGGCGCGAAATGGCAAGTCGTTTTAGGATAGAACGATGTCTTGTCGTGTTTACGTCAGGCCGAGTTGCTTAAGAAGAGACTGGAAGCGGGGCAGCGCGCGAAGCGGGGAGAAGGAAACCTCGCAGCCGAGGACAATGTAGGTTCCGGTGCCGGCTTGCTCGAGGCGTTCCAACCATTCGACGGCGAGTTCCAAATTGCCTAGCAGGCAATGGATGAGTCCCAGAATATATGCCGCGGCAGGCTCCGAGGAGACGACCTCTTCCAGCCGGGCAGCGATCTCCAGAGCTTTGTCCCGTTCTCCCAACCGCGCGTAAAGCACACCTAGAACACCAGACGAGGCAGTTTGGCCACTCCGGGTGAGGCCGGCAATCCTTTTGACGTCTTCAATCGCGCGGCGACAATGCTCGGGTGTTTTGGCGACATACATGAGAATGCGGTTCACATAGTAGTCGTTGGGATGAAGCTCCAGAGCGGACCTGAGCTGATTCCAGGCGGCTTCGCTCTGGCCGGCATTGTTGAGGATCCAAGCTACGTGCGCCTGGAACAATGGAGTCAGCGGATCGACCTCGGCCGCCTTGCGAATGGCCGTAACCGCAGGCTCGAAGTGGCGTACCGAAATTTGAGCGATCGCCAGGGTGTGATAGGCGATGCCAGAGTTCGGATCCAGCCGAGTTGCCTGCTCGGCCAGACGGATGCCGAGTGCGAAGTCGTGCTCGGCCTGCATGGCATGGAGAGAAAGCGCCGCGTATGCCTCGGCGTTGGAGGGATCGAGTTCGATGGCTCGGTTTGCGGCGGCTTTCGCTCGGGGAAAGGCCTCGCGGCCGCGAATGAAGCCATAAAAGCCCATCATCACGAGGGCATACGCGAGGCCGGCATGGCTGCGACCATAGGTCGGATCAATGGCGATGGATTGCTGGAAGAGTTCCAGGGCGTTACGAAAGCCCTGCTCCGACCACGTTCTCGATTGGTGCGCGCCTTTTAGATAGAGGCGGTAGGCCTCGGGATCGGCAGTGGTTGGCTCGGTGACGGCGCGAGTGGATCCGAAGGAGGAACGCCCGCCTGCCATGGGTTCGCTCCCGAGACGTTCGAGGAGGCGCGATGCAATTTCGCGGGCAATTTCCTCCTGTACCTCGAACAAGTCAGTCATTCTGCGGTTGTAGGAATCTCCCCAGAGTTGGTCCTGGCGGGCGACGTCGACGAGCTCCGCTTTCACAATCAGAGTGTCTTTGTGCTGCAGCACGCGGCCGCTGACGACGGCACGGACGCCGAGTTCGTTCGCAGCGGTCAAAGCGTCCACATTCTTTCCTTTGTAGCGAAAGACAACGCCACGAGGGACCACGCGTACTTTAGGCAGCCGTGACAGATTATTAATGACGGTTTCGGTGATCCCCTCGCTGAGGTAGTCGTTGCCAGGATCGCCACTGGCGTTTTCAAAGGGCAGCACAGCCAGCGAATCGATGGTCTTGGCGACTTTTGGCTTGCGAGTCTTGCCGGAATCGCGGCTGGGGGGCTCGGCGGCAGAAACACGTCCGGAAACGGTGTCACGCTTGAGCCGCTTGAGGTCGGTGCGCACTTCGGCAGCGCTCTGGTAACGGAGGTCGCGATCTTTTTCCAGCAGCTTCCCGATGATTTCGTTCAGCCGTGGCTGGAGCTTGCGTTTGGACTGGGCAGGCGGATGATTGAGAATCGCATCAAAGATCACGGCCGTGGTATCGCCGCCGAAGGCGAGTTGTTGCGTTGCCATCTCGTAGAGGACGGCGCCAAGGCTGAAGAGATCGCTGCGGGTATCGAGGTTCTGGCCGCGGGCTTGCTCCGGCGACATATAGGCGACCGTGCCGACGGCGATGCCGGCGCTGGTCAGATCTTCCACGTCGAGGCTTTGCGTAACCAGCCATTCGCCTGGGTGAGTCGCGAGCTTGGCGAGGCCGAAGTCGAGAATCTTGGCGCCGCGGGGGGTCATGAAAATGTTGGCTGGCTTGATGTCCCGGTGGACGACGCCGCGGGCATGAGCGGCACTAAGGGCGTCGGCCAACTGGATGGCTACATCGAGCAGCTCTTCGATCTCGAAGGACCGAGATTCGATGCGTTGCCGCAAGGTCGCTCCCTCGAGAAATTCCATGGCGATAAATGCCCTGCCGCTGTCCTCACCGATGTCGTAGATGGTGCATATGTTGGGATGGTTGAGGGCCGAGGCCGCCTGCGCTTCACGCTGAAAGCGGCTCAAGGCTTGGGGGTCGCGGGCGACTTCGTCGGGCAAAAACTTGAGAGCGACGAAGCGCTTGAGCCGGATGTCTTCGGCCTTGTAGACGACGCCCATTCCTCCCCCGCCGAGCTTCTCGAGGACGCGGTAATGAGAGATTGTCTGGCCAATCATTGGGCTGAAATCTTAGGTGCTAACGTAGGGTAAGTCAATGAATGCGCGCAGGTTCGACGGGGTTTCGCGCGTTCGTGACTCTACCACCAGAAGTCCTAGGGCAACGTTCAGAAGAGGATAAAGCGAGCGATCAGACCTGCTTGGGTCGGCAATCACCGGGAAATTTTCTTCACCGCGTGAGCCAATTTGCGCCTGAATTTCCTTTTATAGAGTTGGGAAGTGGCACGTAGCTAGACCCACGCAGGAAGAACTACACCAACAAAGGAGAACACCCATGAAATCGAAGATCGCACGTGCAGCATTAACGGTAATTGCCGCGGGGGCTGTAATGGCAAGCGTTACGACAACTGCCCACGCGTGGAATGAATGTACGCTCGCCGGGACGGCAGGAAAGTGGGCATTCACGGATAACGGAACGGTTATCGGTATCGGTCCCCGAACCGCGATAGGGGTATTCACTCTCGACAACGGCCAGATCCTAGATGGCAAGGCTACGGCGAGCTTGAACGGCGCTGTCACCACTGAGACGCTTTTGGGAAGCTATACGGTAAATGCTAACTGTACGGGCGCCGGCACTGCTACGATCTACGAGTCGGGTACACCGATCCTGAACCTGAAGCTGAAACTATCGTTTGACGACGACATGAGTGAGATGCGCGGCATCTTCAGTTCGGCGGCGACGCCGAACGGCACGGTCCTCCAGACCGTTATCAACCTTCAAGCCAGAAAGCAATAGCGGTACCAGAAGACTGAGCGGGGTGGCGGGGAAAACCAGGCTATGAAGGTGCTACGACTGCCACCTCCTTCACCCTCTCGGCCGTGTGTGTGATGCTGGCACAAAATTGCTTACGCCGAAGAGCCCGCGGCCAAAGGCAATAACTCAAAATCCGCCGCCGGGCAATCGCAGAGTTCTCCTGCGAGTCTTCTGTCGTGCTCGACGGTTTCCAACTACGATCAATGTGACCAGCCCTGCCGTAAGTACGATAAAAATGGAGTACCCGTCGACGAGCTTTTGCCACCAAGACTCATCGCCCTTGGGCCATAGACCTGTCAGAAGCCCGATTACGCAAAGCCAGAAAATTGAGACTCCGATCCCCTGGGCAAAGGCGAGTGATTTCGTACCAGAGACAATACTGCGCCAGAACCTACCATCGTTTTCAGCGGTTTCAGGGAAAACAATGTTGCGCTGTCGTGCGTCAATATCGCGCAGCCATTCGCCTTTGTGGCGTGCGTTCATACGCGTAAGAATAGCCTGGAAGTTACCTCGGGAGAAGCGACCTTTATTTACGCGATCGGCGTCGCAAACACGTTATCATTCACTGCAAAAATGGGAACTCGTTGGGATTCTTTGTGGGCGAAATAATACCTTTTCTCCTTGCCCCAGCCCAGCACCCTTGCCTGATGCAGCAATCTTCCTGCTTGTGCTTCTTTCCGGTAGAGCCTCTCCCACGGCGCGACGGGAATTTCTTTGGTCCGGTCGCCGCCCCCGAGCCGAACAAGTCGATCCTGAAGCACTCTCGCCGGATGCCTGAATAAACGCTCATATTCCGCACGTTCTGCGCCGCGAAGATCGAAACGCACTTCGGGCTGATGCAGTGCCCAATCCATGAAGAACCTATGTAGGATTTTTCGCCAACCACTAAAAAATGGATTTCTCGGAATGCAGCCGTCAGTTGGCTCAACTCACTCCCTGATAGACACAAGGACCGAGTGCGGTGACGGCGGCATCGCATGAAACTCGTGCCGCGAAAAGCCGGCGTGGTTGAACATATTTTCAAGTTCGGAGCGCGTGTACGCGTCTCCCGCAGGCGTCTCTGCCAGCATAATCAGGGCAAACGCCGCTGGCACGGCAGGACTAACCCTGTCTTCGTTAGGCATAAATTCTAGAGTGGCTACTCTCCCGCCCGGCTTCAACCCGCGGTGCAGTTTCTTGAGCAGCTGTTCATTCGTGGACTCGTCGAAGTGATGCAAGAAATTCGGAACCAGAATCAGGTCGTACCCGCTTCCAATCTCCACGTCGAAAATGCTCCCTGCAAGGGTCTTGTAGCGATCCCCAACTCCGAACCTCGTTGCGTTCTCCCGCGCTACCTCCAGCACGTTCTGCCAATCTACGGCAGTGACTTCCGCTTTTGGATTGGTCCGCAGCACTGCGATTCCGAACAGCCCGTGCCCGGCCGCGATGTCCAGCACTTTCAGTGACCGATTTTCGTTGCCGGCCACGATTTTCGCCAGCCCTTGCGACGCCATCATCATCATCGGCGCCATGGAACGCGCAAAGGCCACCCACACAGGTGATTCCGGGGCGTGCACATAAGCGTGCTGGCAGCCTCCATGTCTGACGGCGTTTGTCAGATCACGGAACGTTTGCCTTATATCATCCGTAAGCAGGAACTCGGTGCAGGCCCCCATGTACGCCGGTGACTTGCGGTCAAGGAACTTCGCACTATCCTCGCTTAACCAGTAATGATTGTCACTTTTGCCGAGGAATTCGTTGAGTACCAAGAAATCGCACAATATCCGCGCACCGCGTTCGGCAATACCGCACTGTATTGCCAATGCCTCTGCGGTGGTGTGCCCCGCAGCAATGGCCGTAAAGATGTCCAACTCGATCGCGCTGCTGATCGCTTCTGTCAAGTGGAATGCGTTAATGGCTCCAAATAGGCGGAAGGGCGAAGCTTCTGAACGCGGTTGCGCCGGAGTTGCCGAAATGGGTGGCATGTTCACCTCGGAAGGGCTTATCACAGGACGACCAGTATATATCGTGGTGTTGCGATAAGGAGGCCGAAGGGGCCGCCCGGAAACACAAGAAATTCGCCTTAACGGAGGTTAATCGTGATTGCGCTCAAAACCAGCCTGCCGAGTAGATGTGTCTACTTCATGTTAATCCAGTCTTCTCGTATTGCTCCAAAATGCGGGACCAATCCTTAACTCGCACATCTCGTGAATCAGAACCACAAGGTTGTGGCAGAGAATCTTGCTCAGCGTCTCGTTGACATTGCAACATCGGTTTTACTGCGCAGCGAGTCTTCGAACTTTCGTTTCATCATGGAAAACGCGGATTCAATGTTCGACCGTTTACGGTAATGCTGGAGAAATTCTTCCTTGCGGAGCATGAAGTAATGAAATCGCTTGCTCTTCAGTTAACCAATTCGGATTCCAAATCTCATGGTTTATCAACACCTTTGACGTGCGTACCCGCAATACATGAACCGGGACCGAGTGATACCTCGATTTGGGGCGAACATCTCTTTTCGTTGTACTTGGTGATTCGGATCTCCCTCTGAACCTCGGTGTAACCGGGGGATCCTATGGCGCGAAGCAGGTAGTCCCCCTTCGGAATTGAGCCAAACGAAAAGCGCCCTTCGTTGTCGGAACTCGTGGTGAAGCGCACTACTCCGGTCTGGCCGGTTAGAGTGAGGTCGACTTTGGTCAGTTTTTCACCCGCGGCATTGATGACGACGCCACAAACAGCTTTCACGGGAGCACGCTTGTAAGGCATGACACATGAGTTAGCGTACAAAGCCGTTGGGCATTGCACAAAAGCGGAGCCGATAACAAGCCATCGCAAGTGGAAGAAAAGCCTTCGCATATCTAATGCCAAGAGGGCTGCCCAAGTCCACGTTATACCGTGATGTCCACTCGTTGGGGAGGTGGTTGTAGAAATCCCCATTAAACTCGGAAACACTGGATTATGCGATAGGAGTTAATCCAGCCCAACGCTCCTGAAGCCTTCTTAGTAGTTGGCTGCCTGCCCGATCAGTTTATCGACGATGTGGTGGGCTTCGTCGATGTGATGAAGAGCGCGATCCCGGAGACCCCGAACGGAGGAGTCATCCTCTTCGCGGGCGATGTCATTGCGAGCCTTGTCCAGGAGTTCCTGCGCACGGCGGAAGCGGCCCGTGCGGTCCATTCCCGCGTCGACCGGAGGATGATCGTTCAAGTTCTTACCGTCGTCAATCGCAGCACGTTGAATTTCGTCGATGGCTTTGTCGATCTCGCTGATGGCGTGCTCTTCCTCCCTGTCCATGTGATGAGTGGCAGCCGGGTTCTCCAGATGGGCGCGGGCGTGCCGCAGATCGGTAAGCGCGTGCAGGTATGCCGGATGCCTTCCCGGTTCGTCAGCAAAGCTCAGGACGGCGCACACGGCAACAACGAACACGAGCAGGACGCAATGTCGTGCAGTTCTCATAGCTTTTCCTCGACGCCTCTCGGTGGAATGAGACCTTCACTCGTAATTCAATCCGAGCCTACAGGTTTGGACTCGCTGAATTCTATCGGCCCGTCGAGGCAAGGAAAACTTACATCGGTACAAGGGCTTTCGTATCGCTGATCGAGTTTGCCAGAACCGACGTGCGGGAACAGAGTACACTCAGATCATTGCCCCGCACCGTTGATACCCCTGTGCGATACTTGCGAGACATCTACGTTCCTTCCGAAGAATTCGCCACTTCAGTCGCGGATACATAGCTTATGACAGGCTGGTTCGCCCGCCCCGTCTTGCACGTGACCAACGTTGAGGCCTCGCTCCGCTTTTACGTTAGCCGGCTCGGCTTCACGAGCCCCTGGCGCTACGATGAGGACGGCAGAGCACGCGTCGCACAGGTCGATCGGCAGGGCTGCGCTCTTATCCTGGCCGACACGTGGCCGGAGAAGATTGGCAAGGGGCTGATGTTCATTTCCCTGAGCGTCGAGCCGGAGACGCACGAGGCGGCAGTCGCCGCGTTGGACGCGCTGCGCGCGGAACTCGAGGCCAAGGGCGTTCCGGTCAAGGAGGGTTCGTGGGGCTACCGACTTCTGGTGGTCGATGATCCCGACGGCAATCAGCTCTTCTTCAACTATCCGAACGAGACTGCGTCCGGCAAGATTGCTAGAGACGAAGCGTAATCATCCCACCTTCGGGCAAGCCCAAGTCGACGGCGCGAAGCTTCAGTAGCCGGACGAAGTAATATGATCCCTTGCTGATAAAAGACCGCCGAGCAGGTTATTTGGTGTAATGATTCCCTAACAATGTCGGGATGTCACGCCCATGTTCGGTCTTGCCGGCTTTCGGTGGTGATCGCAGCACTTCTCGTTGACTCACGCAGGGATGACTCATAACATGATGCGATATTCAAGAAGGCGCTGGGGATGATTGGCCAGACAATCTCGCATTATCGTGTGCTTGAAAAGCTCGGCGGTGGGGGTATGGGTGTGGTGTACAAGGCCGAAGATACCCGGCTGCGCCGCCTTGTCGCGCTCAAGTTCTTGCCTGAAGACGTAGCCAAAGATCCGCAGGCGCTGAGCCGCTTTGAACGGGAAGCACAGGCTGCTTCTGCGCTGAATCACCCCAACATCTGCACGATCTACGACATTGGCCACGAAAATGGAGTCGCGTTTATCGCGATGGAGTTTCTGGATGGCAGAACTCTCAAGCATGTCATCGCGAGCCGCCCAATGAAACTCGAGCAATTGCTCTCGCTCGGGATTGAAATTGCCGATGCCTTGGATGCGGCGCATAGTCAGGGAATCGTTCACCGCGACATCAAGCCGGCGAATATTTTTGTCAC
>Ga0187780_10004911_pt1 | contig 10004 bp, 10 predicted proteins | sample 1015_Q2_SP10_20__FD_132429 | JGI IMG/M metagenome (GOLD analysis project Ga0187780, IMG submission 132429) | Tropical peat soil microbial communities from peatlands in Department of Meta, Colombia - 1015_Q2_SP10_20_MG | ecosystem: Environmental > Terrestrial > Soil > Wetlands > Peat | place...
CCAACACCAAGGGCCTGGCTTGGCGCATGTACGCCACCCAAAAAATCATCCACATCGACCCGGACAAAATCTGGAAGTCCGTCGATAGCAGCATTAAAAAAGGCTTTAAGGCCTACCAACCTTCGCCAGAAGCCATCGCGGCAAAAAAACAACAATGGGCGAAAGAAGACGCCGAGAAAAAACCCGCTGAGCCCTAATTCTCGCGCCGTCACTGCCGCATGCCGCTCGTGGATGCAGACCCTTCAAGGGTTTTTCGTTAGAATCGCTTCCTTCTCCAACAGCTTCACGACTAGCTTGACGAGCCCGGCAATTGCTTTATCGGCATTCTTGGGATTGAAGCTGTCGCTCACGCCGGTCCACACAAGTTCTTCGTTGGGCGGCGTCACGTCATACAAATTGGTTTCAATGCGGACAGTTGTGTCCTCACGCAAGTAGCCCGGAGAATAAACCTGCCGGTAAACGGTACCGTAATAGCCGTAGAACCCGCGGTAGTAGGCATAGGGAACCGCGTAACTCTGACCGGGGACGTAGGTCGTCTTCTGATCGACTTTGACCAGACGCGTCACGATCACAGCATCAATCTTGTGATCGTGGATCTGGCCTTTCAGATAGTCCAGATCCACGCTGGGCGAGTCTGGCCTTAGCAGGATGGTGTTGCCGGGAACAGCTTCAAAACCGTCTCTTGTGATCTTTGTGGAAAGCGCGTCCTCGAAATCCGCTCGGACCGTAGGGTTCTCACTCATCCCAATCACAAGAATTCTGCGGAAATGTCGGCCGGAGTAATTGGGGTTCTTCCAGCTCATTACAAGTTTAGTGGAACTGGAATATGCCAGAATCCATCCTGTGAGCAGGATGGCCGAAAGGAGGATTGTCCTTCGCGAGCTCAAGCCAGCCAACTTTTTCCTACACGGACAGGCAGAAACAGCCGGCCAGGGCGCCGAGCGCTACGTTTTACGAGGGCTACCGTTGTGCAATTCCGAAGTTGCTGCATCTCGCTCCATTGTAGCTACACGTTGAGTAACAGACTAATTTATTTCACGACAAATCCGGCTGCAAACTGGAAGGTCCACATGTCGGCCACCAAACCGAGTTGCATGCTTAATTGAGCAGGCTCTGTGTATCTCTGATTCCATAATGCCCAGAAATTTCGGATCGTCCGCGGACCGTCGCCCGCGTAGTGTTTATTCGCGTAAGCGAACACTCTTAAATTGCTGGCAACGAATTGGCGGAAAAGTTTCACCCAATGGGTGAGGTCCTCTGTCCGGTCGACAATGGTTTTGTCCCAAGTGCTGGTCATCGTTTTGATCTGCTTCCTGTTTCCGAGCCAGCGGACATAGGAGAAGTCCGCGGTAATGAGATCTCAAACGGGACCCTAAGTTACCCGTAACGCGTACCTACAATGATTTTGCTTGGTCGGCATTATTGTAATTTTGCGTATTCGGCCTTGGCCTGCCGCAGAAATAGGGATGTTGAAGTCCGCGTTCTTCCAAAGCGTCAGGAAGTCCTGATAGGCGGCACGGGCTTTGTCCATGTCGCTCTGCATTGCATATGCGCGGGCTAGTCCGAGGCGAGCCAACGCTCCGATCGGCTCATACAGCGTGACCCCACTCTTGTCGATAATCTTTTGGAATTCAATCTAACTCAGTCCAGCGCTTCGGGATGGACCCTTTCCATTAGTTTGTGATTGTCGCGATAGTCCACGTTGACGCCGACCAAGACCGGGCCTTCCATGGCGAAGGCCTTCCTCAGCGTTGACGCGATTTGATGAAATTTGAACACCGAATTTGACCAAGACGCAATCTTCACCTTCAACAGGTTAGGAGCTGAAAGATTCATGCGTTTTTCGAACGATTACAAACTTGCGCCCTGACACGCACTTCTCCATTGTGCTTATTGCTGGCAACCGATGAAAACCCAAGCGCTTGGATCTTGTGCGGGTCGAATAACCATTAATATCCCAACTGCTTGTTCACTATGTTCAGCAGCGGCTCTCCCCGTCGAAATCTTTCGAATTGGACAAGGAAGAGATGCATTGCGTTATCGAGCCAATCCGGCGTGTGGTCCGCACAATGCGGAGAGAGTAGGACATTTTCCATCTTGTAGAACGGATGGCCGGCAGGCAGGGGCTCTTCGTCAAAGACATCTAGCGCCGCGCCTTTAATTCTAGATTCTGAGAGAGCTTTGATCATCGCTCTTTCCTGAATCACGGGGCCACGGGCGAGGTTGATTATGACTGCCGTTTCCTTCATAACCGAGAATTCCGCCTCGCCAATTAACCCTCGTGTTTCGTCATTCAACGGCGTCGCGACGACCAGGTAGTCGCTCTGCGATATCATTTCAATTCGTTGATTCGGACTGTATACGCGATCGACGAGTGGGTCTCGATCCTCTTTTGCAGGAGCGTGGCGCTGGAGTGCTAGCACCTTCATTCCCAATGGGTGGACCCTCGAGGCAACAGCGCGGCCTATGTCGCCATACCCCACGATGCCGACGGTGTGACCCGAAACCATGGTCACATCAAACGGCTTCCACAAGCCATTCTGTTGATTCCGAATCATGCGCCGAAGGTCTTTGGCAAAGTACAAAATGGAGGCCAGGGCAAACTCCCCAAGCGACGGACTGAAAACGCCGCTTCCATTTGTCAGGATGACTTCGGATGCGACCAACTCAGGGAAGAGGGTTCGCTCCAAACCCACGGAACGGGAATGGATCCATCGCAGCTTGTCGCACATCAGAAACACTTCGCGAGTCAGAGAAAGCGTGCCTGACCAGTTGAGCATGACTTGGGCGTCAGGAGCTAATCCTTCGAGCGACTTCGCCGAGTTTCCAATAACTACAAGGGCTTCCTCGCGCAGCTTGTCAAGCATCGCAAGCTGTGGATCAGAAAGGTCCGACAACACAACAATGGTAGCTTTTTCCATAGCTCTTTTGCTGCTCGGCGGCTAGAAACGCTGAACTGGCCCCGTTGACTGAACGCTCGTGATGCGCTCCTTTGTTCGCGCCCCCTTGATTTGTGCGCCGCGAAAAGCATTAAATCTACTCTATGTCACAAAGAACAACAAAGTCCCTAAGAAGCTATCGCTGGTACGGCCCAGATGATCTTCGATCGTTCGGCCACCGTTCGCGCGCCGCGTCGATGGGCTGCCTTCAGGCGGATTATGCCGGTAAGCCGGTCATCGCGATCATCAATACGTGGAGTGACATCAATCCGTGTCACAGTCAATTGCGCGAGTGTGCCGAGGATGTAAAACGCGGTGTCTGGCAGGCGGGTGGTTTTCCCGTGGAAATGCCGGCGATGACTCTCGGCGAAACATTTCAGAAACCGACAACCATGATGTATCGCAACCTACTTGCCATGGAAACAGAGGAATTGTTGCGCTCTTATCCTGCCGATGGTTGTGTATTGCTCGGCGGTTGCGACAAAACGACACCAGCACTGCTGATGGGCGCAATTAGCATGAATCTGCCCGCTATTTTTGTCCCCGCCGGTCCCATGCTGCGGGGGAACTGGCGGGGACAGATTCTTGGCAGCGGAGCGGACGTCATAAAATATTGGGCGGAGCGACGAGCTGGCACCATTGACCAACAAGCCTGGATGGAGATCGAAGAGGGCATTGCACGCTCTGCAGGGACCTGCATGACCATGGGCACCGCCTCCACGATGACCAGTGTGGCGGAAGCTCTGGGGTTTTCTCTTCCCGGTGCGAGCTCGATTCCCGCAGTCGACGCAAATCACGCAAAGATGGCCAATCGATCTGGCCGACGCATCGTTGAAATGGTGTGGGAGGATCTAAAGCCGCGCGATATTTTGACTGCTGCGTCCTTTAAGAATGCGATGGTAACGGTGCTTGCCTTAAGCGGCTCCACCAACGCGGTGATCCATGTGATTGCAATGGCAGGCCGTGCGGGCATCAAGCTCACCCTTCATGAATTTGACGAACTCTCGAAGAAAACGCCGGTGCTCGCGAATCTGCGTCCAAGTGGCAAGTACTTGATGGAGGACTTTTACTATGCTGGAGGACTGCCAGCACTTTTGAAATCTCTCTCGCCGCATTTAGAGCTCAATTGCGTTACGGTAACGGGCAGGACCATGGGCGAGAATGTTGCGAGCTCTGAGACCTACAATTCTGACGTTATCCGCTCGGTCGAAAATCCCGTCTTCTCCTCAGGAGGACTTGCGATTCTCCGCGGCAATCTCGCCCCTGGAGGAGCTGTGATCAAACCGATCGCCGCCGACCCGGAACTACTGAAACATGCAGGCCGCGCGATCGTCTTCGACAACTACAATGAGATGAATGCGCGAATCGACGATCCCGCTCTTGATGTTGATGCGAGCTCTGTATTGGTACTGCGTAATGCGGGTCCCAAAGGTGCTCCCGGCATGCCTGAATGGGGTAACTTGCCTATCCCTCAAAAACTATTGAAGGCCGGGGTCCGAGACATGGTGCGCATTTCCGATGCCAGAATGAGTGGAACAAACTACGGCACTTGCGTTTTGCATGTTTCGCCCGAATCGTTTGTGGGGGGTCCGCTCGCTTTGCTGAACGAAGGAGATATCATCGAACTTGATGTGGAACACCGTCAGTTGAACATGCGCGTCAGTGAGGATGAACTTCACCGCCGCCGTGAGGCCTGGCGGCCGGGAGGGGAGATTTATCCTCGAGGTTATGGGAAACTATTTATGCAACACATCAAACAAGCAGACGAGGGTTGCGACTTCGATTTCCTCGAAGGAACCGATGCTATTCCTGAACCTGAAATTCACTGACCTCTTGTATTAACCCCTAATTCACTGGCACACGTTGTCGGGAGCCAACGCCAATGGCAAGCATGAGGATCCCCGACAGAAAGAAGCTCCCCACCAGATATCCAAGACCGGCATGGAACGATCTTGTGCGCGTAGCTAAATAGCCCATGATTAACGGTCCCACGAAACCGCCAAGATTTCCGATAGAGTTGATCAAGCCGATCGAGGCGGCCGCTGCCGAGCCACTGAGAAATTCCGTTGGTACAGCCCAAAACGGGGGATGGTAGGCATAATAGGCAGCGCCCGACAGGGTAAAGAAAATGACGGAGAGCGCCACGCTCGAACCAAAGTTGATTGCGAGAAGGACAGAGAGGCCACTGAGCAGTACGGGAAGTGTAGCGTGCCAACGGCGCTCTTGATGGCGATCGGAATGCCATGCATTTATTTGCTGGGTCAAGAAGCCCGCAAAGTAGGGCAAGGAAGCAAGGAGAGTCACTTTGAAGTCGCTCTGACTGGACAAGCGTTTCAGTATGATGGGAAGCCAAAAGGCGATTCCGTAGTTTCCAGCCACCGCAAAGAAGTAGCAGAGCGTGAGCAGAATGACGTTGCGGTTGCCTAGAGCCTGCGAGATCTTAAAGTCACGCACTTCCCGTTTCGCTTTTTTTTCTTTTTCGAGTTGGTCGGCGATCCACTCACGCTCCTTGAGACCAAGCCAGCTTGCTTGTCGTGGCCAATCCGTAAGATAAAACAAGCCGATCAGACTCATCACAACCGCAGGAATTCCCTCAAGAATGAAAAGCCACCTCCAACCTTTCAAGCCGAGCCAAGACAACCGAAGCAACACGCCAGCGAGTGGTGAGCCAATAACGTAGGAAAGTGGCATCGCTGCATAGAAACCTGCCATCGCTTTGGCGCGGTCAAAAGCTCGGAACCAATGTGTTAGGTAAACAACCACGGCAGGGAAAAAGCCTGCCTCTGCAGCTCCTAACAAGAAACGCACGGTATAGAATTCCCGTTCTGTATGAATGAAGGCCATTACTACCGTCAGGACTCCCCAAGTGAACATCACGGCCGCAATCCACCGTCGCGCACTCCAATGTTCGGCTGCCAGCGCGCCTGGGATTTGCAGCAAAAAATATCCCAGGAAGAAAATGCCCGCCCCCAAGCCAAGCACCTTTTCGTTGAATCCCAAGTCCTGCGGCATCTGTAGCGCTGCGGCCCCGATGTTCATTCGATCAACGAACGCGATGACATAGAGGACGAAGAGAAAGGGCAGCAGCCGGATGGCTATCCGTCGAGGGACGGTTTTTACAAAGCCGTTAGCATTGTATGAGGCAGGTGTGTCGGGCCTGAGTGTTTGACTGTCTTCAGGGGGCATCTTTGGCGCCTTGATTGACCTTCGCCGCAATCGCTTCGCCCATCTGTTCGCTTGAAGCCTTACCGCCGATATCGGGTGTGCGGATCTTTGCTTCAGCCAGTGTGACGGCAATTGCCTTTTCAACGGCGTCTGCTGCTTCTTCGGCTCCAAGATGCCGCAGCATCAGGGCACCGGACCAGACCTGACCGATGGGGTTGGCGATGCCCTTCCCCGCTATATCCGGCGCGGAGCCGTGGACCGGCTCAAACATCGAAGGATACTCCTTCCCCGGGTTAAGGTTTGCGGAAGGTGCGAGCCCTATCCCTCCAACAACTGCAGGGCCTAGGTCAGAGAGAATATCTCCGAAAAGATTTGAGCCTACAACCACATCGAACCAATTGGGATGGAGCACAAAGTGAGCCGCCAAAATATCGATATGATACTGGTCTGTCTGTACGTCCGGGTATTCGACAGCCAGGGCATGAAAACACTCGTCCCAAAAGGGCATGGTATGGATGATGCCATTTGATTTTGTTGCGGAGGTGAGGTGCCTGTTTCTCTTGCGGGCAAGTTCAAAAGCGAAGCGCAATACGCGATTTACACCGCGGCGCGTGAAGACGGTCTGCTGCACAACTGTTTCTTCTTCTGTTCCCTCATAGATGCGACCGCCGACATTGGAATATTCTCCTTCATTGTTTTCTCGAACGATCACGAAATCGATCTGACCAGGCTTCCAATTCTTCAGTGGAGTCTCGATACCATCAAAAAGGCGCACAGGCCGTAGGTTGACGAACTGATGAAAACCCCGTCGAATAGGGATCAACAGCCCCCAAAGCGAAACGTGGTCTGGTACATCTGGGCGTCCAATAGCGCCCAGAAAAATAGCGTCGTATCGCCGGAGCTGGCCGAGACCGTCCCTTGGCATCATCTTGCCCGTGTTTACGTAAGCGTCGCAGCTCCAATCGAACGCATGCCAATCGAGTTCGAAGCCAAACCGCCGTCCCGCGGCATTTAGGACGCGGATCCCTTCAGGAACTACTTCTTTTCCGATGCCATCCCCGGGAATTACCGCAATGTGAAAAGTCTTCAAGTCCCGACTCCTCGCACTTTCGCTCTACTACCCCCAAAAGCTCATGACACGATAACAGATACATTCCCGAATGAGACTGCTACAGATTTCCCCTCGAAAGTCACATTCCGGTTGCTTCCACCCAACTGGATGGTCATGACCCGTCGTGCCAATGGCAATATACGCGAGCCCTGTGCCAAGCTAAGGTTAGTGTTCTAGCCGCGTCGTTCCATGTCATCTCAATTCCTATCCATTCGCCTGTTCGATACATAAAGGACACGCCATCATCCTCCAAGATGGGTGTGGAAGAACGATGCAATGCGCTGCCTAGCATCCACCGTGGCCGCTTCGTTGTAGGCTATGCCAGTGAAGCGCAGTAGTTTGAACAAAAACTGATCCTTGTTGTTCATGAACGAGTGTCCCGCATCGGGATACTCTTTAACGTCATGAGCGATGAGGGCGCGTTGTAGTGACCGTTCAAGCTGGTCAGCGACGCCCCGTTCAAAACGGCTCTTTGCACCGTAGCTGCCGACAACTGGGCAGGCGGTCTTGAGGAACTCGTCCACATCAGGGGGGAGCTTTCCGCCGTAATTGATGCTGGCTGCTGAAAATCCGTGACCAGAGACGAGCAACAAGGCAAACCCACCTCCCATGCAAAATCCGATGACGCCGATTTTGCCCGTGCAACCGGGTTGAGCGGCGAGCCAACTTCGGCATGCCTCAGCATCCTCATAGGTAGGTCCTGAGCGAGCCGTGAGGTCTCGGATGATGGAACGGATACATCGCAGCAGTCCGCCAAGGTAGTAGAGGTCAACGGCCAATGCCAGAAAGCCCGCCTCTCCGAGCCAGTCAGCTTGGTTGCGGTGGTCCTGACTCATGCCGCCAACGTCGTGCAGAACAACGACGCCAGGCTTAGGTCCGGGCTCAGGAGGAACAGCTAGGTAGCAAGGCATCTCCCCACGCGAGGTTTGCACGAGAACATTAGGCATGGTCTGCCGCCTTCGTTTCCGGGTTGCCGACAAGCCGGGAGTAATCGATTATCTCTAGGTAAGTCCCCTTATATTCAACTGTAAGGCTATCCCTCTGAATACGCTCTTCAGGGCGCAAATACAAAAAGGCCCGGGACGAGAAATTGCTAAATTCAAAGTGATGCGAACTCCAAGAAATGAGTCAAAGCGTTATACTCTCGCCATGCGGAAGCGTCCGAAGTCTCCGATCCAGCCTTCTTTATTTGAGATTGGGAAGCCGGAAGCCGTCACCGAGCTCACAGCGGGGGCGGAAGTTGACCGACCGTACAATCACACCAATTTGCTTCTCGGGACCTCGGCATTCACGGCGTCCGGTTGGTCAGGCAGCTTCTATCCAGCAGGAATGAAATCCAAAGACTATTTGCCCTACTACGCCTCCAAATTCAAAACGGTTGAAATTGATTCCACTTACTACGGCGCGCCGGCCGCTTCTACTGTTGAAAGCTGGTATAGCAAGACCCCGCCAGACTTCATCTTCACGGCAAAGGTCCCACAGGTGATTACTCACGAAAAAATGCTGTTGGACTGTAACGCAGAGTTTGGCGAGTTTCTGGACCGTATGGGAATCCTTAACCAAAAGCTTGGACCGCTACTCCTTCAATTTCCGCGCTTCGACAAATATGAATTTGCTACAGGGGCTGATTTTGTTGGCCGTTTACGGACCTTTCTCAAGGGGCAGTCCGAACGAGTTAGGCTCGTGGTGGAAATTCGAAACCCAGATTGGGTGGATCAGCGTTTCCTCGACGCGCTTCGGGAGCGCAACGTGGCGCTCGCGTTGACAGACACTTCGTTCATGCCGCGTCCCTGGGAACTCAAGCATTCGCCGGATCTGATTACCGCAGACTTCGCCTATGTCCGCTGGCTCGGGAATAGGAAGCACATCGAGACGATCACCACAACTTGGGACAAAACCATAGTTGACCGGACAGGGGATCTCACCCACTGGGTAGCACTGTTCCGCCAGTTCGTAGCCAGAAATTTGAAGGTGTTCGCCTACGCGAATAACCACTACGCTGGCAACGGTCCCGGAACGATTCGAAACTTTTGGGCATTGTGGAATCAGAGGTAGAATCCCTGCCAATGCGGAACTTGTCTTCCCTACCTCCCGCCCGCCACCGGGACTCAAGCGCCGGCATATTTTGGATACCCCGCTCGCAGACAAGTGCGTAGAATCCTATCCTCCCCTATTGGAGGGCCTATGTTGCAACAAGAGACACAGACAGAATCTCAGAACTACGAATGGGCCTGCCAAGCGCTTTCTCCGGAGGGCGAACCCTGCAGCACTTCTGCCACTTGCCATTGCGGCATCTGTAAGAAATGGTTCTGCAGCGTTCACGTCGAGGATGAAGCGTGGCATCGCTGCGCTCTCGAATCTGGTGAGGAGGGCGGCGAGGGCTAGCTCAAGTCTGGCGGTCCTCGGAAAAAGGCCATCAATCGCCTTGCCGACTCAACGTCTGGTTTAATCGCGCCCGTTCTTCCTTGAGGCTATGTTGGCGCATTCTTTCGATGCAGTCATTCGCTAAGGAAGTTGAAAATTCGACGAACCCGTGGCCAATATCCAAACAGCGAAAGCTGACTGGAATGGGCAAATTGAAAACCGATGAATCATCAACACCCATAGACCGTGCCCTTTTCTGCAGGGAGAAGCCTATTATGTGGTGAGGGAGTCCTCCGTGAAATGTTTCACCTCTCGCAGGTCCGGTGCGTAGGTCGGTACTAGCGCATCCGGGAGTTTAGACTCCAGCGTATAGGGTGTAAAAGAGTTCCGGCGCAACGGAGAGGATAATGCTAGTATCGGAATTC
>Ga0187780_10004912_pt1 | contig 10004 bp, 9 predicted proteins | sample 1015_Q2_SP10_20__FD_132429 | JGI IMG/M metagenome (GOLD analysis project Ga0187780, IMG submission 132429) | Tropical peat soil microbial communities from peatlands in Department of Meta, Colombia - 1015_Q2_SP10_20_MG | ecosystem: Environmental > Terrestrial > Soil > Wetlands > Peat | place...
CAGCTTCTCGATCAGCTCCTTGTCCAGCTCGGCCTCGCCCCCATGCATGAACAGCTCCACATCCTTGCCTAGCTTGTGGGCGAGATCGCGCACGAGTCGGGGCAAACGGGAAAACAGGAAATCGAGCGGCATCAGCCTGATGGCCATCACCGCTTGCTGCAAGTCGCGAGTGTGCCGTTCCAAATGCGCGACGCTGTCGCGCAATCGTGCGTCCTGAGCCGCGCTACCACCGTGCACCGCTTCTACCAGCATGGATTGTGCGATCACCAGTTCGCCCACGAGGTTGAGCAGGCGGTCGACCTTGGTCAGGTCGACTCGGATCGAAGCACGGTCAAAATGTGCGTGGTCCCTGGCTCGGCGTCCGAACTCTGAGCGACCAGGATCGAGGTCAGCCGCGCGCCGGCCCAACGCGCTGCTGTCGAGAACGCCGGTGTGCGTGGCTGACCCCGGCGGCCGTTCGTCGCCGCCGCCGGAGTACTCCTGTGCAAACAGTCCGTATGGCGTGTTCGTCGCGATGCTCACAAGTGCATCATCCGGTGCACTCGCGGGCCGGGCATCGGCATCGTGTCGCTCGACGCGAACGCGATCCGCGCCGAGCAGCGAAACGAGCTTGGTGCGCAGCCGCTGCTCACGCTCTGGCGTGAGCAGAAGCAATGACAAAGTCGCGCTAGGGCCGGCGCCGCCCGCTCGGACGTCTTCGATGCGCCCTAGAGCGCCCAGCGCGGCATACAGCTCGGCAAGCGGCAAAGCGGTGATGCTCTGGCCTTGTGGCATTTGCACTTCGATACGAAAGCGCGCGCTGCGCGGTGTGCCCTGCGCCGCAGGCTCCTGGAGCGCACCGGCGGTTGCGCCGCCCGGTGAGGCGAACCGCGTGAGACGTTCGTATACACTGTGCAACGCGCTCGGATCCGCATCGGCCGAGTGCTCCAACCCGCGCAGCTGCTCGCGCACCGTATCGCAAGCTTCTAACAGCAGCGAAACGAGCTCGTGTGTGGGCTGCAGTTGCTGTTTGCGCACGTGGTCGAGGATGGTCTCGATCCGGTGCATCACGTCGGCCACGCGCGTGGCACCGACGATGCTGGTATTGCCTTTGACCGAATGTGCAGCCCGGAAAATAGCGTTGAGTGCCTCCGGATCAGGCATGCGCAAGTCAAGACGCAGCAGACCCGCCTCCATGCTCGCCAGGTGCTCCTGCGTTTCCTGGAAGAACATCGGGAGGAAACGGCTGAGGTCCACCGCTGGGGGCCCCGGTCGGCTGCTGCGTGACATAGGCGGGTTCACGCGGCGCTTAGCGCGTGACCTTTTCCACGACCTCGATCAGCTTGTTGGGGTCGAAGGGTTTCACTAGCCAGCCAGTCGCCCCTGCCGATCGCCCTTCCTCCTTCATGCTGTCGGAACTCTCGGTGGTGAGCAAAAGTATCGGCACGCGTTGGTACTGGGGCAGCGCACGCAGCGCCTTGACCAGAGTGATCCCATCCATCTTGGGCATGCTCTGATCGGTGATCACCAAATCGACCTGGTTGGCCAACGCCTTTTGCAGCCCGTCCATGCCGTCCTCGGCCTCGATGACACGGTGGCCCGCGGACTTGAGCACGTAGGCCAACATCTCACGGATGGCAGTCGAATCGTCTACGGTGAGGACCAGCTTTTTCATTGCGGATCTGCGTTCCAGTGCGTACACCGGGGAGCCTAGCGAGCTATCGTGCGCGCTAAAACAGCTCGACCCGGCCAGCTTGCGTGTCCCACTGCCGCACGCGAGTGTTGCCGCACGCCTCCAAGGCCACGATGGCTTCGAGGACCGCGCTTTTCTCGCAAGCGAGCTGCGCGGCCTGCGGGTGTGCGCCGCACTCCGGTGCGCCCATGGCTTGAACGAGCTCCTGCAGGCGCTGCGAAACCAGCAGTAGCGCATCGACGCGCTGCTCCGCGTTCGCCAGAAGTTGCCCGACCAGGTCGGAGAACTGCAGATGCTGGGAAGCGGCTAAAAGGTTTTGCTCGACGCGCACTGCCGTTTCATCTGCACCCAGCCCGGCCAGCGCGCGGTTGGCCGCATGGAAAGTATCCAACAACTTGCGGGTGGCCTGCGCAAGCAGCACCTGCGTCTGCTCAAGTTCCTGGTGCGCGGCCCGGCACTGAAGGTTGAGCGCGGCGCCAACGCGTCCCACGAGGTGCTCGAAATTTTCCTCCGCGGTATCGTTGACGTGGCTCACAGCGGCGCTATCGACACTCACTTTCCGCGACCCCATGGGCTAATTCTCGGACCTGGATGTGTTGGACTAGAACAAAGTGATGCTGCGCTCCACCAGCAGCTCCGACAGCCGTGTATCCAAGGCGGTCAAACGTTCCGCGATCGCCTCCAGAAACGCATCGCTGAAGCGGCGCACACACTTGTCTGTCGAGCGCGCCAGCTGGATGGGGTCGACCTTGGCTACGGTGATGTCCGTCACGGCCGACGCGGTGATGGCGCTCTTCACCTTATTGCGCGACAGGAAGGCAGTCTCGCCCAGGCAATGCCCCGAGTCGACTACGCGCAACAGCGTACCGTTTCGAAGCACCCGCGCTTGTCCCCGCACTACGACGTAAAACCCGTGGTTGGCTTGACTCTCCGCGATCAATACGGTGTCGGCCGGGTGCCGCTGCCAGGTCGAAAAGCGCAGCACCTCCTGCAGGTCGTCGTCGTCGAAGCCGCTGAAAAAACTCAGTCCTTTGAGCGCCTGCAGCTTGTCGGCGTCGGTCGACAGCTCGACGTTGGAAACCGAGCGCCCCGAGAACGGGGCGAGTGCTTCTGCGAACTCGCGCCACGACGCGAATCGCTCCGCAGGGTTCTTGGCGGTGGCATGGGTGAAAACCGCATCCAGAGCCTCGGGTACGCCGGGCCGTCGCGCGCTCGGGGTCTGCGGCTGCGCACGCAGGATCTGCTCGACGATCCCGTAGTGCGTGGAAGCGCTAAAGGCTAGGGTGCCGGTTAGCATCTTGTAAAGCACCATGCCAAGCGAGAACATGTCGCTGCGCGAGGTGAGCGATTCGCCCTGGATCTGCTCGGGCGACATGTAGGCTGGGGAGCCAACGCCTTCGACCTGCGACATGCGCACGTTCTCCGCGCTCAACGCAGAGCCGAAATCCGAGACCTTCGGTTCCAGGTTCTCGGATAGAAGGATATTGTCGGGCTTAATATCGCGGTGAATCACACCGTGTTGCTCGGCGTAGTCCAGCGCTGCGCACACGGTTTGCAGAATCTCTGCCACCCGCTTGAAATCCAGCAGGCTGCCGGGCCGGCAGTACTTATCCAGGGTCGATCCGTGCACGTACTCCATCGCGATGTAGGCGCGTTTGTCGTCCACCGCCGCGTCGTAAATCTGCACGATGTTTGGGTGCCGCAGCTTTTGCGCGAGCAGTACCTCGGTCAGAAAGAACTTGCGGATGAGCTTTGCTTGTTCCGGGTCAGTCGTCTGGTCGATGGAGAACAGCTTGACCGCAACCTCTCGTGCCGTAGTCGGGTCGCGCGCAAGATAGACGCTGCTGGTGGTGCCGGTGCCTAACAGGCGAAACACCTCGTATTTTCCGACCCTACCGCTGGTCGGTTGCGCGTGCTTCTTGGCGTCTTCCGTCGACGGTGCCAGAGCTTCCATTACCGCTCGATCCGTTGCGATCCGAGGCAGGGCAGCAAAAACCGAGCCAAATACGCTCGCAATCCAGAGGCCGCCAATTGCGCCCTGTTGCCAAAACCGCAGAACGTGAGTAGGATCGTCCCTGCGCCGATTTGATCGTCAGCTTGCGGGCGCCATACAAATCCAGCTAAAGCGCGGGTGAACCCGTCGCAGCGTTAGCTGGACGGGTTTTTGTTTTCGAGCGCAGTTCCCGGGATCCGCTATGGCCTAACGTCCACGGCAGGCCAAACTTTAGGGCGTCCTGGGGTTGAGATCTGTGAACCCGCCGAGGCATGCGCTGGCTGATCTGTCCGGGAGGAGGCTAGTAGATCATGACTGACTTCGACACGCTCGCCGTGCGGGCGGGTATCCACCGCAGTCAGTTCAACGAGCATGCCGAGGCGTTGTATCTGACCTCAAGCTTCGTGTTCGAAACGGCTGCACAGGCCGCGGCACGCTTTTCCGGGGAGCAAGCCGGTGCGGTCTATTCACGCTACACCAACCCCACCGTAGATATGTTGCAGGAGCGCCTAGCCGCTCTGGAGGGTGCGCAGTGCTGTGTGGCAACCGCCTCGGGCATGTCCGCCATCCTGGCGTGCGTCATGTGTTTCACGCGCGCCGGCGATCACATCGTCGCGTCGCGCGGACTGTTTGGCGCTACGGTCCAGCTTCTCAACAACTGGATATCGCGCTTCGCCGTGGCGACGAGCTTCGTTTCGCCAACCGATCTCAGTGAGTGGGAGGCCGCAATCAGGCCCAATACGCGGCTGTTGTTGGTGGAAACCCCGTCCAATCCGCTCACGGAGGTCTCGGACATCGCGGCGCTGAGCGCGCTCGCGCGACGGGTGGGTGCATTGCTCATAGTTGACAACTGTTTTTGCACGCCTGCGCTGCAGCGTCCCATCGAAATGGGCGCCGACATCGTGATCCACTCGGCGACCAAGTACCTGGACGGGCAGGGGCGAGTGATGGGCGGTGCTGTGCTCGGCAAGCGCGAAACGGTCTGGGAACCGCTCCTAACCTTTCTGCGCAACGCAGGGCCGTCTCTTAGCCCGTTTAACGCGTGGGTCATCCTCAAGGGGCTGGAAACGCTCAAGCTGCGGATGCAGGCGCAGAGCGCAAATGCTCTCGCCCTTGCCCAGTGGCTGGAGCAGCACCGGGGTGTGGAGCGCGTTCTGTATCCGGGTCTCGCTTCGCACCCTCAACACGAGCTCGCCCGCCGCCAGCAGGCAAGCGGCGGAGCCGTCGTATCGTTCGTCGTTAAGGGTGGACGCGAGTCAGCCTGGCGCGTGATCGATTCGACTCGGCTCATCTCGATCACGGCTAACCTGGGGGATGTCAAGACCACCATCACACATCCAGCCAGTACCACCCACGGGCGGCTGTCGCAAGCCGCCCGCGATCAGGCCGGCATCAGTGAGGGAATGTTGCGCGTAGCGGTAGGATTGGAGGCGACCGCCGACCTCAAAGGGGATCTTGAGCGTGGACTGGGCCACTAGGAAGGCGGGTCTTGTGATTCGCGCGCCGTAGTTTGCCCGAATGGCGAGCCAGCTCACGACAGGCTTACCGGTGCCCATTCCACGGCACTGACGCGCAGGTATTGAGCGCGAAGGTACCAGTCGGATAAAACCCAACGTTCGCAGCTTCTTCCGTCCACCACGTGCACGTGGCGCGCGGGCCGATGCGTGTGACCGTGGATCATCCGCGTGCAGCCGCTATCGCGAAAGCTCTGTTCCACCGCAGAGGCGGTCACGTCCATGATACTTGCCTCAACTGCCCGCTTGCGGCGCTCGCTTCGCGAACGTGCTCGTTCGATTCTGGCGCGACGCAGCCACAGCGGCTGCAAAAGAAACAGCCTTTGCCAAAAACGCTTACGCGCACGCCGACGAAATGCCTGATAGTCTTTGTCTTCGGTGCACAGGCTATCGCCGTGGAGCAGCAGCGTGCGTATGCCATGCAGATCGAGGATCGTTGGGTCGCTCAGCAGGTGCACACCCGAGGCCCGAGCGAATCGCTCGAGCAACAGAAAGTCGCGGTTGCCGTGCATGAGAAAGACCGGAACCCCGGCCTGGTCCACGTCTTTGAGGCCGGCTGCGACTCGCGCATTGAACGGATCGCTCAGATCGTCGTCGCCAGCCCAGTATTCGAACAAGTCGCCTAGGATGTACAGCGCTTGAGCCTTGCGTACCGGACCGCTCAGCAAATCGAAGAATATCCGATTGATCTCGGCGCGAGCGGGCGTAAGATGCAGATCGGAGATGAAGACCGTGTAAGGCACGCCGGAAGAAGACTCTCGCGCCGGGGTCGGTTTTGACCCTTCACTTTCCACCCTTGGCCCTCAAGGCGTTGCTTTCCTTAGTCGAACGCCGCGTGCCCAGCGCTTAGACCACTTCCGCTTTGCCGATCACCACATCGTGCACCGGCACGTCGCTGTGCATACCGCGCTTGGTGGTCTGTACCTTCTTGATCTGATCCACAACATCTCGACCCTCCACCACCCGTCCGAAGACGCAATAGCCAAACTCCTTTGCATTCTCGGCACGGAAGTTAAGGAAGTCGTTGTCCGTCACGTTGATGAAGAACTGGCTCGACGCGGAGTGGGGGTCAGATGTGCGCGCCATAGCTACCGTGTAGGCTTGGTTGCCCAGTCCATTGTGCGCCTCGTTCCGGATCGAGGCCCGCGTGGGTTTCTGCTTCATGCCCGGCTCGAAGCCGCCGCCTTGGATCATGAAGCCGTCGATCACGCGGTGAAAGATGGTGTTGCTGTAGAACCCGCTTTCTACGTATGTCAGGAAGTTTTCTACCGTTGCGGGCGCCTTTTCCGCGTCAAGCTCCACAATGATGGCGCCCAACGAAGTGTGCAGTTTGACCATCAAGATCGTCTCCTCGGTAGCGCCAGGCGATTTGTTAAGCCGCCCCTTCGTACACAATCTTCCAAGTCGTACCCTCCCGGATCCAGTACTGGCGCTTTTTCATCTTGTTAGACATATTGCTGCTGCTGTAGTCCTGCCAGAATGCGACTACCGCAAGATCGTCGCGCCCGGGATACAAGAAAACCGATCTCGCGGACAGGTCAACCTTGATCCAGTCCTTGCTTGCATTGACTCGCCGCTTCTGGGCCGACCAGCGCGCGAGGTCGCTGTTTTCAGCGGCGAAGCCGTGCGAATAATACTGCAGGTAGCGCTCCGTGTTGCGGCTCTCCCAGGCCAGCCGCCAGCTCTCCAGCCGCTCGCTCAGAGCGGCTCGCAGCGCTCGGTGTGCTTGCGCAGGAACCCACTCGATATGCTCCGTGATGACGACCGGTGTGAGGCCGATCTGTACGCGCTTGGCGAGATCGTCCAAGTCCTCATTGGCGAGCACCACGCAGCCGTCGCTGGCACGCGGCGGGCGGCTATAGGTATCTCGCGGCGTGCCATGGAGCCAAATTCCGTGCCCATTGCGCCCCTGGCGAGTGTCCCACTCGTTGGGATAGCTGATCGGAAACGCTCCGCTGCCGTAGAACGGATCGAGCCTTTCGCGCGGCAGCTGACTGGTGACGTGATACACGCCGAGCGGCGTCTTTTTGTCGCCCTCGCGCACCTTGTTGGTTCCGTTTTTGCCGACCGTGATGTAATAGTCTGTCAGGTAACGCGGTTCGCCGTCGTGATTTTCGAAGAGGTACAGCGTGGACTTCGCCGTGTCGACGACCACGGCGTAGCGCTGCTCGGGTTGCAATTGCAACAGGTACTTAGGAATGTAGTCTTTGGGCGGGCGCACGCTGTAGCGAACCAGACGCGCGCGCGCCTCCTCGCGCAGATCGTTGAGCCGATCGGCCGGAGCGGCCGCCGCGCCCAGCGTGGGGATCGGCCTGGCGCGCGCCATCAGCAAATCGCCCTTGACCAACTGCGCCAGCCGGAAATCTGGCTTGATCGCGAGCAACGCGTCGACGCGCTCCAACGCTGAGCTGAGCCGATTGTTGCGTATGTCGATTAAGGCTTCGACCAGCATGGTTTCGGGCACCCGCAAAGCATGCGCCAAGCGCGCCGGGTGACTGCCCATAGCCGACACGTCGCTGGCCAGTATTGCGGCAGCGAGCAGCGGCAGAGTCACGGCGCGAACACGAGCACCGTGTTGCAACGCGAGTTTCTGAATCACTTGTCAATCAGTTCCTGCTGGATCAGCCAACGCTCTCCAATGCGCACCAGCTGAAGCGACTTGGTGCTGACGGACTTGAGATTACCGGAGCTGTAGCTTTGGCGGAAGGTGACAACCGCATGGGTGTTATCGGTCAACTTCAAGCGAGGTGAAGAGGCGCTCACCTGGATTCGCTTAGGTTTCGCCAGGCGCAGACGTCGCTCGGCTTCCCAATCCTTGCGTGACTCCCCGTTGGGAGTGCGGAAATCAGGCGCATAGAAGCTCAGGTATGCGTCAGCGTCATTGTTCGACCAGGCGCGCGTCCAAGCCTCCAACATTTTCGCCACGGCATCTGTCGCGTCGGTGTCGCTTGCCGTCCTGTCCACCGACTTTTCGGCTCCCGTCTTCTCGGGGACCTCCGCTTTGGGCGCTGGGCTTGCAGCCAGCGGCTTGTCCGCCTCGGCACGGGCCAGCGTGCTCGCACTCTTGATGGGCACCAACTCCTTGATCAGCGCCAATTTCTTGCGGGCCGTCGCGTTGCTGCTGTCGAGCTGAAGCGCTTTGTCGTACGCTTGGCTGGCGAGAGTCGCGTAAATGTCCCCGAGGTTCTCGTGCGCCACTGCATAGCTCGGGTGCGTGCGGATCGCGGTCTCCAACGCCTTGCGCGCTTTCTGGTAGTCCCCCTGGCCGGCGTAGAGCACCGCCAGGTTGTTGTACGGTTCGGGCAGCTCCGGGTAGTCCTGCGTGAGTTCCGTGAAAACCTTGATGGCGTCTTCGCTTTTGCCCTGCTCGGTGAGGATCACACCTTTTAGAAAACGCGCGCGCGCATCTTTGGGGTGCTGCGTCAAAAAGCCGTTAACGCGCTCGAGCGCTTCGGCGCGCTTGCCTTCCTTGAGCAGCCGGGTGCTCTCTTGATAATCGTCCGCCCACGCCGGGCAGATCGCGGCCGCTGCTACCACGCACAGCAAAGCGGCCAGCGCTTCGATGGGGCGGGTGGTCATTGTGCTATAATTTTTTCTCAGTTTTTCTCTGCTAGGTTGTTGTAAATCATAGCAGATTTCCACAACGATCCCGATCGCTTCGCAAATTATCTCGCGTTGCATTCCCCAAGCGGCCACGCGTGCGCATGAAAATGCGCTTGCTGCCGTGCAAATGCTGGTGCGCGCAAAACGCGCGCCATCCACACGCCATGCTCAAGGTATATAACTCGCTGACGCGTCAAAAGCAGGACTTCGTGCCGATCGAGCCGGGCCGGGTCGGGATGTACGTCTGTGGGATGACACCTTATGACTACGCGCACATCGGGCACGCTCGCGTGATGGTCGTGTACGACGTGATTCGCCGCTGGCTGCAGGCGGGCGGTCTGCAAGTGCGCTACGTGCGAAACATTACCGACATCGACGATAAGATCATTAACCGAGCAAACGATAACGGCGAAACCGTTGGGTCTTTGAGCGAACGGTTCATCCGTTACATGGATCAGGATGCCGCCGCGCTCGGGGTCGACAAACCAGACTTCGAGCCACGAGCCACGCAGTACATAGCCGATATGCTGCGGATCATCGAACAGCTTGCTGAGCGTGGGCTGGCGTATAAAGCTCCGAATGGCGACGTCTACTATTCGGTGCGCAGGTTTCCCGGCTACGGCAAACTGTCGGGAAAATCGCTCGAGGACCTGCGCGCGGGTGAGCGCGTGGAGGTCGACCCAGCCAAACAAGACCCATTGGACTTCGTGCTTTGGAAGGCCGCCAAACCGGGCGAACCCGTTTGGGACTAACCTTGGGGAAAGGGGCGTCCCGGTTGGCATATCGAGTGTTCGGCGATGAGCGAGTGCTTGCTCGGAACTCATTTCGACATCCACGGTGGCGGCCAGGATCTGCTGTTCCCCCATCACGAGAATGAGATCGCTCAGTCGGAGGGCGCGCACGGCCACGCGTTCGTGAACTACTGGTTGCACAATGGCTTCGTGCGCGTTGACAACGAGAAGATGTCCAAATCGCTCGGCAACTTCTTCACCGTGCGTGAAGTGCTCGCCCGCTTCGATCCCGAGGTGGTGCGCTTTTTCATCCTGCGAGCCCACTATCGCAGCCCGCTCAACTACTCGGATCAGCATCTCGAGGACGCGCGTGCCGGGTTGGCGCGGCTGTACACCACACTGCGGGACACGCCGGCCAGGCGCGTTCAAATAGACTGGGGAAACCCGTTTGCGGCGCGCTTCAAGCAGGCGATGGACGATGACTTCAACAC
>Ga0187780_10004913_pt1 | contig 10003 bp, 10 predicted proteins | sample 1015_Q2_SP10_20__FD_132429 | JGI IMG/M metagenome (GOLD analysis project Ga0187780, IMG submission 132429) | Tropical peat soil microbial communities from peatlands in Department of Meta, Colombia - 1015_Q2_SP10_20_MG | ecosystem: Environmental > Terrestrial > Soil > Wetlands > Peat | place...
GAGTTGTTGAGCAGCACGATCACCGGCGACAGTCCGCGTTGGGGGGCGTGCGAAATCTCGGCCCCCGTCATCTGGAAGCCGCCATCGCCGCACAGCACCAGGGGGCGGACGCCGGTTCCGATCTGTGCCCCGAGCGACGCGGGCACGGCGAAGCCCATGGACGCGTAGTAGCCCTGGGCGAAGTAGAGGCCACCGTGGAGCCGCAGCTCGAGTCCGCCAAACAGCATGTCGCCCGACTCGGCGAAGACGTGATAGCCCGGGTTCGCGGCCAGGAATTCGTTCACCTCCAGCAACAGATCGTTGTTGGTGAGGTGCGCTTTGTCCGCCGGTGTTTTCGCCCGGCCACCTCGCCGCGTGCGGACCAGATTGTCCTGATAGGTCACCTTTTCGGAGAAGTTCGGAAGCCTCTCCCGGACCAGCGCCGCCACGAAATCGCGCAGCATCACGTCTGTGTATTGGTGAAACGACACGTTCACGCGTTCGCCCAGCGCCCATACCGACCGTTCGCGGCGCACTTGCGGCTTCGCGGCCCCGAGGTTCATGTCGGTCAAGAGCGTGCCGAGCGCCAGCACGAGATCGGCATCGCGCACACGCTTTTGGATCGCCGGGGGACTGAAGGGGCCGACGTGGATTCCCATGTGGAGCGGATGGTCCATCGGAAAGACCCCCTTGGCGTCCACCGTGGTCACGACCGCGACGCCGAGCTTCTCGGCGAGTTCGCGGAAGTCCCGCTCGGCCGCCGCGCGGTAGAGCTCGAGGCCTCCGATCAGAACGGGCCGCTTCGCAGACCGCACACGGGCGATCGTGTCGGCCACTGCCTCGGAAAGCTTGCGCGCATCCGAGGTCGGTCGAGGGAACGTGCCGTCCCACTCCACGATCGCCCGCGGAACCGGAATCTCGACGTCCACCATGTCGCGATGGATCTCGAGATATCCGGGACGCCGCTCCAGAGCGATCCTGCGCACGACCTCGTGGATCTCTAGGGCCGCCCGTTCGGGGTGCTCCACGACCTGTGCCGCGCACGTCACCTGCTGGAAGATCCGCCACTGGCTCTCCACGTCCTTGGCTTGGTGGTGGATGCCCGAGAGCTTTTGCTCCGCCTCTCCCGGTCCGCCGGAGACGACGAGGATCGGGACCTGCTCGGCATAGGCCCCGGCCACCGGATTCACGACGTTGTTCCCGCCCGCTCCGTAGGTCACGCACACGACGCCTAGGCGCCGTGTACTTCTCGCGTAGCCATCGGCCGCGAAGCCGACGGAGGGCTCGTGGGAGAAGGTCACGATCTCGAGGGCGCGATCTCGCCCAAAACGGTGGAACAGGCCGAGCACGAGATCCCCCGGAAGCCCGAAGAGATGGGTCACGCCGTGGCGCTTGAGGTACGCCACAAGGAAGTCGCCGAGCGGCATGCGGGGGCGCATCGCCGAGGAAGGCTCGATGCCCCGCCCGCGACGCCTAGCCATCCGAATAGCGCTCTTCATTCCAAGGGTTGCCCCGCATGTGGTAGCCGTTGCGCTCCCAGAATCCCGGTGCGTCGTGCTGCAGCAACTCGAACGCGCGCACCCACTTCACGCTTTTCCAGAAGTAGAGCTTCGGCACTACGAGGCGCAGCGGCCAGCCGTGCTCGGGAGAGAGCGGTTCCCCGTTCATTGCGAAGGCGAGAAGCACGCTCTCGTCGAGCAGGTCCGCGAGGGGAAGGTTCGAGCTGAAGCCGTGCTCCGCATGCACCATGGCGTAGTGGGCCTTCTTTGTGGGGCGCACGCGGGCCATGAGCTCGCGGACGGAGACGCCCTCCCAGTGACAATCGAATTTGCTCCAGCGCGTCACGCAGTGGATGTCGTTGCGCAGCGTGATGCGAGGCAACGCGCGCAGCTCGTCGAAGCGGAAGGTGGTGGGCGACTCCACTTCACCGAAAAGACGCAGGTTCCAGCTCGCGAGGTCGATCTTGGGGACCGAGCCGTAGTGGAGAACCGGCCACTTCTCCGTGAGGGACTGCCCGGGCGGGAGCCGTCCGGCCCGACGCATCTGTTCTTCCTTGTGCTTGCGCTCGCTGCCTTCAAGGAGCGACATGCTATCCCTTGTGTCCCTGCGTGATCTGGTAGAGGTAGAGCCCTGCCACCACCAGCGCGTGTCGAATCGTCCCGTCCGCGAGCCGTGCGCCCAGCTCGCGAGTGGGCAAGAGCTCCACCGCAGTCTCCTCGGTCAGGTCGTTGCGGATCGCTGCGACGCGCTGCGCGCCGCGCGCCAGGAACGTGTGCAGCCTATTGCCGAACAATGCGGGATTCGGGTTCAGAATTCCCATCGGCAGGACCTCGGCGGCGCGATAGCCTGTCTCCTCGAGCAACTCGCGCGCGGCGGCCTCGGCGGGTGTCTCCCCGGGATCGACGATCCCGCCTGGAATCTCGAGCGTGAGTTCGCGCGCTCCGTGACGCCACTGACGCACCATGACGAACTCATCCTGGTGCGTGAGCGCGACCACATTCACCCACTCCGCCGCGTCGATCCGGAAGAAGGGATGGATCTGGCCCGTGCGCGGCGAGCGGAACAGCGTGCGACTCACCCGAAAGACTTTGCAGTCTTGAAGGGGCTCGGACCCAAGCTCCTCCCAGGGAAGGGGCAAGCCTAGAGCACCTGGTCAAGCACGATGTGGACTTGTGCATCCCCGGGATTTGCGGGGTCGGGAGCCGAGCCTTGCAGGTCGCCCGGCGAGCGGGTGGTGGCGTTCCCGTCGCTGTCGAGCCGGGCGGTCAGTTGGAGCGGTCCGCTCCAGGGCATCGCCTGGATCATGCGGTCTTCGGGGCCGAGTTCGAACTCCAGGGGAAAGGTGGGATTGGCGATGCGCTTGACCGCGGTGGGTGGACCGGAGCTACCCCGGCGAGCCATCAAGAAGAGCACCGCTCCCTTGGGAGCGCGCGTCTGGAGCTCGGGCGCAATCGTGACCGTGCCGCGGATCGGTGCGTCCGCGCTGCCCCGCTCGGGGGACGCGCCGGAGGGAACGCCCGCCGCTGCGGCGGAGGCTGAGGCGCTCGCCGCTCGGCCTGCGTTCGCAGCCCCTTCCTCCTCCTGCTTCGCCTGCTCTGCACCCCTCGGAAAGATCTTTGAAAGGTCGGGAGCGGCCGGCTCTTCCCCCGGTACGTACGGCTCAATCTTCCGGTCACAGCCGAGGGTGGTGAGGGTGAGGGCGAGAACGAGCCAGGGCGCGGCGCGCATCGTCGCGACCGTAGCGCACGCCTTCGGGGCAGGCCTTCTGGGACGCTCGTCCACCAAGGCAGGTGCGGGCAGCGCTGAGCGTCGCCAAACGACGTCGCTCGGGAGTGTTGGCTCGTGCACAGGAGCTCGATTCGCCTCGTGCCTCAGGTGGAGCAAGACCGGCCCCAAGGCCGTTTCGTGCGCCAAGAACGTCCGTGCAGGGCCTCCACATCCCTTCTTCCCAGCCGGCAGCGCATTCCACCCCGCAGTCTTGACGGGTCCTCCGCGTCCGTGGGCCATGCGTTGTTCCAGCACCGGGCGCGTGGTAGCGTCGCTCCATCGAGCAGAGCCTAGGGGTGGCCCGGCCCGCTGAAAGGAAGCAGCAGCCCGGGTCTGAGATGAGACCCTCCGAACCTGAACTCGTTCATGCGAGCGTAGGGAAGGCTTCTGGAAGTCAGGACTCCCCCACCACTAGGGATCTGCGTCCTTCGAACCCGAGGAGCGCGGCCCATGCACCACCACGAGGGATCGACTGGCGAGAGGCGCTTCACGCTTCCGGCGATCGGCGGAAACCCCTCGAGCACGCGGCAAGGCACATCGCCTGGAAGTTTTGCGCTGCGCTGGCAGTCGGGCGGTTCCCGCAGCTTCAGCTCGCCGGATACGCCCGGGATGCCGCAGCCGTCGGAGAAGACCGCGTGGAACTTCCTGCCGCCGGATTGGACGAAGGTTCCCGGGAGCGAGGGGACGAAGTGGCTCGCCCCGAAGGGCTTTGTGCCGGTCACCCAGCTCGAGTACGCGCGCCTCGGCGAGATCACGCCGCAGATGCGACGCGTCGCCGAGCGAGAGCCTCATCTCACGCCGGAGATGGTGCGAGACGAGGTCGCCGCCGGCCGCATGGTGATTCCCGCGAACAAGATCCACCTCGGCTATCGACTCGACGCGATGTGCATCGGCCGCGCGAGTCGGACGAAGGTGAATGCGAACATGGGCGCCTCGCCGATTGCGAGCTCCTCCCAGGAGGAGGTGGAGAAGCTGCGCTGGGCGGAACGCTGGGGTGCCGACACCGTGATGGATCTATCCACCGGCGGAGATCTCGACGCAACCCGTGAGGCCATCCTGCGCGACGCCACCGTTCCCATCGGGACCGTACCGATCTACTCGATGATCATCGGCCGCAAGATCGAAGAGCTCGATGCCCAGACGGTGCTCGACGCGCTGGCCCATCAGGCGCGCCAGGGTGTCGATTACTTCACCATCCATGCCGGAGTGCTGCGCGAGCACCTGCCGTTCGTGAAGCGCCGTCTCATCGGCATCGTCTCACGGGGCGGGTCCATCTTGGCCAAATGGATGCTCGTCCACCAGCGCCAGAATCTGATGTACGAGCTCTGGGACGAAATCTGCGAACTCATGCGCCGCTACGACGTCACGTTCTCCATCGGCGACGGTCTGCGACCGGGCGGGCTGGGCGACGCCACGGACGAGGCCCAACTGCGGGAGCTCGCGACCCTAGGCGAGCTCACCGAGCGGGCCTGGCGCCACGGCGTCCAGGTCATGGTCGAGGGACCGGGACACGTACCCTTCGATCAGATCGAGTACAACATGAAGCTGGAGCGCCGGCTCTGTCACGGTGCCCCGTTCTACGTGCTGGGGCCACTCGTGACGGACGTCTTCCCGGGCTACGACCACATCACGAGCTGCATCGGCGCCACCGCCGCGGCGTACCACGGCGCGTCCATGCTGTGTTACGTGACGCCCAAGGAACACCTGGGCCTCCCCAAGAAAGAGGACGTGAAGCAAGGCTGCATCGCATACAAGATCGCCGCCCACGCCGCGGACGTGGCGCTCGGGATCCCCGGTGCGCGAGATCGGGATGACGAGCTCACCAAGGCGCGCGCCGCGCTCAACTGGGAGAAGCATTTTGAGCTTTCGTTCGATCCCGACCTCGCCCGCGCCTACCACGACGAGGATCTCGATGTCGACACGGATTTCTGCGCGATGTGCGGCCACGACTGGTGTTCGGTGCGCATCAGCAAGGAGATTGCCGAGTTCGCGAGTGGAAAGGCGGAGGCCTATGCCTGGGACCGACCGAAGGTGACGGCGGAGCTGAGTCCCGAGCAACGCGAGGTTCTGGAAAAACGGGGCGTGCTCGCACCCGAGGAGATTCATCGCCTCGCCAGCAAGACGAAGCAGCAGATGAACGCCCGCGCCGGCGTGAAAGCCGCCTGCCACAGCGACTATGTGGACGCGGACAAGGCCAAGCATCTGCAGGAGGGGCGCGAGGCCTAGGCGAATCACAAGGAGCACAAGAGAGCGCCCCGGGACCCAAAGGCCGCCGGGGCGTCCCGTCCGAACCTCACCCCCCCTGGATCGGCTCGGATCTTGGCCTGGTTTTCGGTGGGCGAGGGCAGGAACTTGAGACCATTTTGCCGACTGGGTGCGCGCGCGTGAGGGAGCAGCTTCGCCTGGGGGAGACAAACGTCGCTGGCTACCTCCTGCGCCGCGGGATCCTTCGGCGCGGGGAGAAGGCCGCACTCGAGCCCGCCGGCGACGGAAACATCAACTGGGTGCGGCGCGTGCGGATTGCGCCCAGCGGGCGCTCCCTGGTCCTAAAGCAGGCGCGAGCGGCGCTCGAACGCTTCCCCGAGTATCAGGTTTCGACCGAGCGCATCGTCTTCGAGGCACGCTACTACGAAGTGGCTGGCAAGAGCGACCTCGACCGACTCTTGCCTCGCGTTCTCGACTTCGACCACGACCAACGCGTCCTCATGCTGGAGGACCTGGGAAACGTCGAGCGCCTCGACGAGGCGCTTGCGCGGGGAGGCGACGAACGCAACGCGGCCCATGCCTTAGGCCAGTTCCTCGGTCGGGTGCACCGCGCAACGCGCGACGAGCCCGATCTCCCGGAGCGCTTCCAGAACGAGGCGATGCGCCGTCTGCACGGCGACCATATCTTCGTCCTGCCCTTCCGCGAGAACGGATTCCCGCTTTCACCGCGCCTGCGGGGCCGTGCGGAAGAGGTCTGGAAGGACAGCGAGCTCGTCGCGCAGTCGCAGGCCGCCTATTCCCGCTACCTTCTCACGAAGGGCGCGCTTCTCCATGGCGACGTCCAAGCCGGAAATGTCCTTCTCGCGTCCTCGGGCCCAAAGCTCTTCGACGCCGAGATCGCCCACGTGGGAGACCCCGCATTCGACGTGGGGACGCTGCTCGCTCACCTGTGTGTGAACGCGCTGGCAGCAGGTCGTCCCCGTCCGGGGCTCGTGGGGGCGGCGTGGTCGGGGTACGTGGGCGCGGTGGGGCGCGGTGCGTTGCGCTTCGAGGAGGCGGCCCGCTATGCGGCGATTGAACTCTTGAGGCGTACGATCGGCGCGGCGCGCCTTCGGGCTGTCGAGCGAGAGGAAGCCGGTCTGCGGGTCCTCGACGCAGCCGTGGACTGGATCCGCCGCCCCCCGTCCGCCTTCGAAGCCTTCGAGTCTCGAGCCGCCTAGTTTTCCCGGCTCTCGTCCTCTTCGAGCACCTCGCCGAGCTCATCCACCCACTGGATGCGCTGGTAGTCGAAGCGGTCCTCCGCGATCGCGTTGAACTTCACGATGTCGAAGTAGGGTGAAAGGTCAAAGTCGCGGGGCGTGAGCAGGGTGGGATGACGCATGCGGAAGAGGCCGGTGTATTCGGGGCTCTCGTGCCCGAACAGGCGACGCAGCACGCGCCAGCCTGAGGCCTTGGGGGCATCGAATCCGCGTTGACTCACGGGCGGGACAATGGGGAAGCGCACCTTCGCGAACAGCTGCCCCAAGAGACTCGAGCAGATGACCTCGGTGGGAGTCGCGCTCCCGAAGTGGAGCGCGGTCCGCCGGAAGCGCCGGGGAATCAGGGAGAACGGAAGGAGATAGCGCGCCAGGTCGACCAGGTTGCGCAAATCGTAGCGCCAGCCCACGGCCGCAATCGCATCGTCCAAGATCACCTTGAGGTCGTCAGGACGAAGACGGTGGGGCCGGCAGACGCGGAGATTGAAATCGATGTACTTGACGAGGGGCGAGACGATCACCCCCTCCATCAAGGCTTCCACGATGAGGTGCGATGCATCGTCGCCGAAGCGCTGGAGCGCGCGCTCGCGCTCCTCCCCCCCACGGCGCAGGAGTTCATCACCGATGTAGAGCGCGGCGTGCGACCAAGAACTCTGGCTCAGATACTTGATGGCCGCCGAGATTCGCTGGTCGCCCTCGACCAGGACCACATCCCCCTTTCGCACGTGGCGCAGGAGCGCCGCGGGATCATTCCAGCCGCGGCGCTCATAGTATGCAAGAGGCTTGCTTAGGGTTTCGATCAGGCGATCTACGAGCCAGCGGCGCATCCCCAACTTTGGTTCCTCCCGCCCTGATGCCCAGCGCGATCCCACGCCTCTTCTAGCTGCGGCACCCAGTCCCTGAGTCTTTACACCCCGCGGGTGCTCTCCGAGAATCACCCCATGCCGAAGCCCGGGCAGAACCTTGTAGAGGAGCTTGTGCTTGTCCTCCTCGGGGGCTGGCTCGGGTCTCTCCTGCTCTTTGGATCGGTGGTGGCCCCAGCCGCCTTCAATGTGTCGCCAACCCCTGCCGTGGCGGGGAATCTCGTAGGACGGGTGCTCGCATTCCTCGACTGGGCCGGCTTGGGAGCAGGGCTCCTCCTCGCAGGGGTTGCCGTGTGGCTCGGTAGAAGACCCTGGATGGTCGCCCTGCCCGTCCTGATGAGCGCGGGGTGCCTCTTCTCGAGGCTTTTCGTCGCCCCCTGGATCGAGCTTCTCCGCCCCCACCTCGACGACCCCTCGGCTCGGGCCCGCTTCGGGCTCCTTCACGCCCTGGCCGTGGGGATTTTCGGGATGCTTGCCCTCTCCGCCCTAGCCCTCATCGTTCTCCACATCCGGGCCTTGGGAACCAAAAAAAACCGGCTGATTTCATAGCCTTAGGGAGAGGCGTGCGTTATCCTCTTTGGCGAGACAAGATTTCCCTTTAGATTCGATAGGTTAGGAAGATTCGGGAGAAAATGGCAAGCATGGCTATCAAGATCAAGGCCATTCTCGAACTCACGGTCTCCGAAACCAGCCTCGAGGATGGACTTGCCGAATATGACGAGCTGACCGTGGAGGGGCTCCTCCAGGAGGTGCTCGACAAGGCCATCGCCTGCGATGAGATCCGTGTAAAGGTTGTGGAAGGCCCGAATACGCTCGAAGAATACGACCAGCAGCAGGCGAACTCCTAGCCGCCGCGATCAGCCGAAGAGCGTGAGTTGTTGAGGACGGGAAGGCTCCCTGAGGCGGCGCGGTCCGCCGCTCGCTGGAACGGGGCGCTGGAGTGGGCGCCGGGCCGGCTGATAGATGCCTTCCCGCCGCGCGTATTCAAGCAGGCACAGATAGAAGGCCTTGAATCGCTCGCCGTGATTGAAGTGCTTGAGATGGGCGAGCTCGTGGCACAGGGTGTTCACGAGGCTTGAGTATCTGAGAGGCTCGCCCGTGGCGTTGTGGCGCAGTCGGATGCGAATTCGTCCGTCCGCGTAACACACCCCGTAGCGCCGCCGGACGCGCGGCTTCTCGGCTTCGATCGAGTGGTACGCAAGGCCGAAACGTGCGGCGATCACGGCGGCATCGTGGTTGAGTCGCTCGATCAGGACGCGCACGGTCTCCCGATCCATGCGAAGGCGAGTTTCTCGGCCGGGGGCACCTGCGTCAAGATGGCTTAGGACGCGTGGTATGTTGAAGCGCGTGCCCAACGCGCTCGACCGCAAGACTCTGCCGCTCTTCCCGCTCTCAAACGTGGTTCTCTTCCCGGGCGTCCGTGCGCCTCTTCACATCTTCGAGCCTCGATACCGACAGATGACGGCCGCCGCGCTGGCGGGTGATCGCTGGATCGGCATGATCGCTGTCCCGCCCGCGCACGTGAATCAAATGGAGGGCAATCCCCCGCTCTTCTCCATCGGATGCGCAGGAGTGATCGCGGAAGCGGAGCGCCTCAAGGACGGGCGCTACAACATCGTTCTGTTGGGAACCGATCGTTTCCGCATGGACCGAGAACTGGCTCCCACGGCGGGCCGCATTCACCGTGTCGCAGAAGTCGAGCTGCTCGACGATCCATTTGAAGTCGCCGAGCGGCCGCGCGCGATGGCGCTGCGTGCGCGCGTGGTCGAGCTCTTCCTCCAGCTCGCACGCCCCAGCGCAGCCGTGCGAGGCGCGGAGCTCACCCCAGAAGCTTTCGAGGAGGTGGACCCGGCAAGGCTTGTCAACACGTTCTGCCAGCTTCTCGATCTGCCCTCCGCAGAGAAGCAGGGGCTCCTCGAATGCCACGGCGTGTGCGAGCGACTCGAGCGACTGGTGAGCGTGCTCGAGTTCCGCAGTGCGGAACTCGCCCTCCGGAACGCCGACGCCCTGCCCACCCGCCACTGATGGCCCCGCTGAAGTACATCGTCAAAAAATCGAGCATACGTTAAGAAAACTGAGAAATTCGCAAAACGCGACGGGAGAAGGCGATTCCCCCGTCATCCCCCTGACACGCGATTGTAACGTGCGATCGCTCTTCGCGGCTCGGCGCAAACCCCTTGGAATCGAAATGCGTTCTCGCCCGCAAACAGCGGTTCTCCGTCGGTGATTGTGCGCGCGGGAAGGGGTCGAACCGGGCGCGAGAGGGGCGGGGCAACTCCTCGAATCGCTCTTGCCGGCCTTCTCGGAGCTATGTTCTACTCCCGACGTTTTCTGGGGGACTCGTCGAAAAAGACGGCGAGAACTCCCGGAAACCCCCGAGAACTCTGGATGACAACCCCCCAGATCTGGGACGGCGTTTTGCGCCGGCTCGGA
>Ga0187780_10004915_pt1 | contig 10002 bp, 11 predicted proteins | sample 1015_Q2_SP10_20__FD_132429 | JGI IMG/M metagenome (GOLD analysis project Ga0187780, IMG submission 132429) | Tropical peat soil microbial communities from peatlands in Department of Meta, Colombia - 1015_Q2_SP10_20_MG | ecosystem: Environmental > Terrestrial > Soil > Wetlands > Peat | place...
ACCGATTGCCGTGATGGCCAGAATGCTCGCCGCCCTGCGCCCCTGCATCGGCGGAGATATTGCAATGGTCGAGGACTTGCTTGCAATGGCCGATCTATCCCAGCGACCACCCGCTAATGCCGGATCCCGAGTGCCTGTTCAGGCGGCCAGATCCGCCCCATATCGCTCTGCAGGGCCTCACCGACCAGGCGTAGGATTCGACCGGTGCCCAGCAAGCTTCCGACCGAAGACGACCGGCTCGAGGTGCTTCGCCGGCTCCTTGCCGGGCTGGCCGCCGGCGACGAGGTCCCGGACATCGCCGGGTCGATGTGGGAGCTCCACCCCAAGGACAACACGTTCCCAGGCGAAGTCTTCATGGCCCTGGCTCGGGACGCCATGGACACTCGAGGCTGACTCGACAACTGCACGGCGTGCCGAACGGTGCACGAGGATTTGCGATGCCACTCGAGCTCGTCCGTCGACGCGTGACGGGCCAGGCGACCTGAAAAGCCTTGGATCGCCGGCGGCGCCGTTGTCCAGCGTTTCTCACACTTGAAAAGCCTTGGCCCCCTCGGGGCCCGTGGGTTCAAATCCCACTCCCTCCGCAGTCCGACCAGGATTGCTCGGCCCGTCAGGGGCCACCCTCCGGTAGACGCAAAGGGCCTGGTCCCGTAGCCGCGCGCTCAGCGTCGAGTCGGGCGTCGAGTTCGGCCGTGCGTTCCTCTTCGTAGCGCACCCATCGGACCAGGCACGGGATCATGGCCAGCGCCATGATGCCGTCCCCTCCGATCCACATGATCGAGCCTCCGATGTGGAGGTCGGCGACTCGGCTTGGCCCCCAGGCGCGGGTGAAGGTGTCGTAGTAGGGGAACATCTCCTGGACGGCGGAGACCAGCGCGATCCCGCAGAACGTGTCGACCGGGATGGCCAGGGCGAGATAGAGCAGGCGGACGCCGGGGTGCAGCGGGTGCCGGCTGGGCTCGATGGCCACCACCGGCCGCCAGAACAGGTAGCCGACGAGTAGGAAGGCCAAGTGCTCGTTGTCGTGGGCCAGATCGTGGGTGAGGGTGAAGTTGTAAAGGCTGGTCAGATGGGCGACGGGGATCAGCACGGCGTAGAGGACGAAACCGGTGATCGGGTGCCCGATGACCTCGGCCACCTTGGAGCCGAGCACGAGCGTCACGATTCGGTGGGTGCGCCCGCTCGTTGCGCGCTCCAGCAGCTCCAGGGGGCCACCCATGGCATAGAGGGGGGCGGCGATCATGATCAGCAGCAGGTGCTGGATCATGTGGTCGTAGAACAGGACATCGTCGTAGACGCCGACGAAGAGCTGGATGGCGACGAAGGTCACCGCCGTGCCACCGAGGAACGCCACCGTCCGGCGCACCGACCATGGGGCCTGCGGGTTGGCCCGGTTGAACCGGTGGACGCCGAGCAGGTAGAGCACGGCGGCCCCGAAGATGAGCAGGCATGGAGTAAAGGCGATGGTGGTCGACCCGACGTTGTGCCAGATGTCGGGGGGGACGTCGTCGGCCAGGAACGCGACGGGCACCATGGCTCAGGCCTGGTAGGGGATCGTCTGACCCAGCATCCAGCCCAGCGAGACCAGGGCGTCGGTGGGAGTCCAGGCCGGCTGAGGAGGGTGGGCGAGGTGGTCGAGGCCTTCGTCGTTGAGAAAAGCGTGGAGCTTCGGGTTGAGCTTCCCGTTGAACGCCGGGGCCGCCCCGGTGAAGAAGCGCATGGCCCCGGTCGGTGAGATGAGGACATATCCGTCGGAGTGGTTCACGTCGTAGGTGAGGGGCTGACCCGTCCACCAGTCGATCGCCGGCGGATTGTCCTGTGGCACCCTCTGGTAGACGAACCCGAAGAACGTGGCGATCGTGGTCAGCACCTGATCCGATTCGGTGACCAGCTCCCAGTTGGCCAGGGTCAGGCGCGCGTACGCGGCGAGCCGGGCTGGGCTATCACGATCGGGGTCGACGCTCAGCTCCACGATCTGGACCTTGTCGGCGAGGTGGGCCGCTTGGAGCGAGTGCTCGACCTGCAGGAGGTTGCCGGTGGTCATGGGGCAGATGTCGCTGCACAGGCTGAGAAAGGGCACCAGCATGACCGTCCGACCCTGAAACGAGGCGAGCGTCACCGGTCGCCCAGCTTGGTCTGTGAGCGGGGCCTGCATGACCGAGGACGGGATCGCCTTGGACTCCACCGTGCCCGATCCGGCCGGGGGTGGCCCCGGCGGGCCGTCGGAGCAACCGGCGAGCACGAGGCCGGCGCAGGCCAACACGGCGGCGGCCTTGGCGCGGCGGGCATGGGCAGACGGGCGGGGCATGCGCGGTCGGGGACTCCTCTCGGGTTCGACGGACCGTAGTACTACACGCTGTAGAAGCGCCAACGGAGATGTTGCTACCCTGTGGCCGGCGACGACTGGGGCTGGAACCTTGGGAGGTACGGTGGCCCGTCTCGGGGAGCTGGAGCGCCAGGTGATGGAGATCCTCTGGGGCGGTTTCGGGACCGAGCTGAGCGGTCGGGAGGTGGCTGCCCAGTTGCCGGGCCACGCCTACACCACGGTGCTGACCGTGCTTGGCCGCCTGGAGCGCAAGGGCCTCGTTCTGCGTGAGCGGCGACGGACGTCTCACCGGTACTCGGCGGTGGCCTCTCGGGAAGCGTTCGTGGCCGAGCTGATGCACGAGGCGCTCGACGCCACCCCCGATCGGGATGCCGCTCTGGTGCGCTTCGCCGAGACGGTGACGGGCGACGAGGCCCGTGTGCTGCTTGACGCCCTCGACCGCTCGAAGCCGGCGAAGCGTTCACGATGATCGCCGCCCTCGTCTTCGGCGCCCTCCTGGTCGCGCTGTACTGGATGGCGCCCATCTTCCTCGCCGGGGCTCGGTGGCCCAGTCGGGCTCCACGAGCTGCCGTGGCTTTGTGGCAGGCGATCGGCGTTGCCGGCGCGCTCTGCGCGATCGGTGCCGGGCTGTCGGTCGCCGTAGCGCCCGCTCAGCTGACCGTCGTGGGCGGAGTGGAGCACATCGCGCACGAGGCGGCCCTGGGCCGACCGTTCCAGGGCCTGGGCCTGTACGCCGCCCTCGGGTTGCAGTTGGCCACGGACGTGGCCTTCGTCCTGCTCCTGGGTCTCACGATGACGACCCTCCGGACGGCGCGAGGCCGGGCCCGTCATCGCCGACTGCTGGACCTGGTGGCCCGCCAATCCGAGTCGGCTCCGGGCGCGTTGCTCGTCGACGACGCGCGGGCAGCGGCCTACTGCCTCCCAGGGCTCCGGCCGCGGGTCGTGGTGAGCTCGGGTACCCTCCGTCTCCTTTCGACCGACGAACTGGGTGCCGTCCTCGCGCACGAACAGGGTCATGCGCACGGCCGGCACGGGATCATCCTGTTGCCCTTCTCATCGCTCGACACCCTGCTGGGTTGGGTTCCCTACGCACGACACGCCCGGGCTCAGGTGGCGGGCCTGCTCGAGATGGCGGCGGACGACTATGCCGAGCGTCGTATGGGCACGGGGCCACTTGTTTCGGCGCTCATCGAGATGTCGACCGCCGTGCACGCGCCCAGTTGTGCCTTCTCCGCCGGGGGCGCGGGGGTCACCAGCAGGGTCCGGCGGCTCATGGAACCGGACCACCGTTCGAGACCAGCCGCCGCCACGGCGGTTGCTCTGGCGACGGTGATCGTGATCCTGCCGGCCCTAGCGCTCGGAGCGCTGTAGGCCTCGCTGGCGTCGGGGATCACCGTCGCCGGCATGGTCGGAAAGGCCCGCAGCTCGCAGATCGGGAAAAGAGCTCCAAGGCGATGAGCGGACACGCCGATCCGCTCCCCTCAGCCGGCCCTCCGCGAGCGATGTTCGTCGGACCGCCGCAGGGAATCGATGATGGAGTGGGCACGGGTCGCGACCTGCAGGTTGAACCGCACCTCGGGGTCGGCGAGGTCGTGGCCGCTGATCTCGCGGATGCGCTGGAGGCGGTACTTGAGGGTGTTGCGGTGCACGATCAAGGCCTGCGCGGTGGGATCGAGCGCGCCGCCCTTGTTCAGGAACGTTGCCAGCGTGCGGACCAGCTCGATGTGGTGCAGGTCGTCGTACTGGACAAGGGAGCCGATCCAGCGGTCGATGAAGGCCCGGAGCAAGCCGGGATCCGTCGGTGAGACGACCAGCGCGCAGAAGCCGAGGTCCTCGAAGGCGGTCACCGACGGGATCTCAAGTGCCGTTCCGATCCGCAGCGCCAGATCGGCGCCGTGGAGCGACTCCTTGATCCCCTCCAATCCGTTGGAAGGCCCACCGACACCGACGCGCCACGGAGTCCGGCTGTAGGGGCCGAGATGCTGACCGAACTTCCCCCAGTCGACGTCTCGTTCGGCGACCAGCACCACGCGGCCCTCCAGCGTCGAGACGATCGGGAGGATTCCCATGTCCATGACCGAGTCGGCCACCATCTCCACGACCGTCGGGGTGGTCGAGGGCGGATCCACCAGCACCACGCGGCAGAGCGCCGCGGGATCGACGCCCACCCGGTGGGCGAGGTCGTAGGCGAGATCGTCGCGTCCGGCGACGAGCGCGTCGCACAGCGCCTGGCAGAGGGTGCGGTGGGCGACCCGGCTGCCGCTGAGGCGGGCCAGCTCGATGGCCGCGACGTGCGCGGCTGCCTGCAAGGCGAGCACCCCCTCGTCGCCCGAGCCTGCCACCGGCTTCCACGACGCCACGTGGCCCACCGTCTCGTCGCCCGAGCGGGCGATGCAGACCACCCAGTCCCCGACGCGGCCGACGCCCTCCGACCCGAGCTGGTCGTCCGGCAGGGGCAGGCGGATCGAACCGGCGTCGAGTTCGAAGCCCGCGGCAGACAAGCACCGGCCGCTCGGGTCCGTGAATGCCACGGGCGCGTCGAGCTTCCGGGTGAGCTCCTCCGCCAATCCGTCGAGTCCTTCGCCCCGCGCGAGGTGGTCGACGAGGGCACGGATGAGCTCGTACGCCCCGCTGAACACCTCGTCCGCGCTCCGAGGACCGCCCGCGCCCGGAGCGGTGACGTCCGGCCCGAGCGCCGGCGGGAGAGGTTCAGGAGCGTCAGGGTTGCTGAGCGGCATCGAGCGACCACCGATGGTGGTAACAGGCTTGCGGTTTCGGACTCGGACTCTTCGAAGGCCCGTGTGTGCCGCCCACCGGGGCCCCATGACCTCCAGGACCCGCTCACTGGCTTCGTTTGCACTGTACACGGGGCCCGCGCCAATGCGTACGCCAAGGCAAGACGAATTCCCACGCCGAAGTTTGGCCATGGCAGCCAATACACCCCCAGGTGCCACCTTCCGATGCACCCTCTTGCAGCACACGTGCCGGTGACCCGGCAGATCGGACCACGAGGAGGTTCCTGGAATGTTCATCGCCGCATTGGCAGACCGCCAGGTGCCGGGTGCGCAGTCGGAGCGCGAAGCGCGAGAGGCCGCCACCAGGGATTACGTGCTGGTCGAGGCGGTCATGGTCACGGGCCAGGCGATCGATGCCATCGTCGCCGGGTCGCTCATGCGAGCGGCCCAGAACCTGACGTTCCCGCAGCTGCGGGCCTTGCTGGCACTCTGCGAAGACAAGCGACGCCTGAGCGACCTCGCTGCCTGCCTCAACGTCTCCGCCTCGAGCACGACGCGCATGGTTGACCGGCTGGTCAACAAGAGGTTGGCCACCAGAGAGCGCGACCCCGTGGACCGTCGCGAGGTCGCCATCGAGATATCCGCCCAGGGCCGTCATGTGGTCGCCGACGTCATGGCGACCTGGCGGGCCGAGGTGCACTCGGCGCTCGAGCAGATGTCCTCCGGCGAGCTGGTGGAATTGGTGAGCTCCCTCCATGTGCTCACGTCGGCCGCGGCCGGAAAGCTGCATGGAGGGCCCGGTGCCAGAGTCGACCATCGGCCCGGGATCATCCCCTCGGACACCGTTCACTCGTTCTTCCGAGATCCGCAGGAGCAGCCGGTCGGATGAGGATGCGAATCGACGTCCTCGTCGTCGAGGACAACGAGGACGTGCGGACGTCGCTGGTCCAGGTTCTGCGCACCGCCGGCTATCGCGTCGCCGAGGCCGAGGACGGGCACGCTGCCTTGCAGGCGTTGGATCGCGTCCAGCCGCGCATGATCCTCCTCGACCTCCAGATGCCGCGCCTCGGCGGGGTGGAATTCCTCCAGCGGCTGCAGGAACCGCCGCCCGTCGTCGTCGTCTCAGCCCTGCCCGAATACCGGGTCGAGACCTCGACTCGCGTTCCCGGGATCCGGGCCTACCTGCAGAAGCCCGTGCAGCCCGCGAGCCTCATAGAGGTCGTCGTGGACACCCTCTCCTCGCCATCGGCCCCCTAATCGAGCTCGGCGAGTGGCTCGAGCCCTACCGGCAGCTCTGGTGCGACAACCTGGAGCGGCTCGAGCGCCACCTCGCCGACACCAGTCTCCGACCGAGGAGGACCCGATGAACCAGGCGACCCCTCTTGACCCGTTCCCCTGGCGCCGATCGGCGCTGGTCACCGTGGACGTCCAGCGCGACACGCTCGACGGCGCGCCCCTTCAGGTCCCGGGGACCTCGGCGGTGGTCCCGGCCGTCGCCGGGCTGTGCGAGGCGTTTCGCGCCGCCCGCCGGCCCATCGTGCACGTCGTGCGCATCTACCGCCAGGACGGGAGCAACGCCGAGCCGGTTCGACGCGCCCTGGTTGCTGGCCCTACCCCCGTCCTCCGGCCAGGCACACCCGGCCGCCTGTTGGCCGATGGCCTCGCGCCGCCGGGTGCCGGCGAGCTCGACGACGATCTGCTGCTCGCCGGCGGCATCCAGCGCCTCGGTGAGTGGGACGTCGCGCTCTACAAGCCCCGCTGGGGCGCGTTCTATCGCACGCCACTGGAGTCGCACCTCGAGGGTCTCGGGGTCGGCGCCCTGGTCGTGACCGGGTGCAACTTTCCCAACTGCCCTCGCACCACGATCTACGAGGCCAGCGAGCGCGACCTGCGTGTGTGCGTGGTCGACGATGCCGTGTCGGGCCTCTACGACCAGGGGCGCGACGAGCTCCGGGCCATCGGCGTGGAGCTCCGGCCCGCGACCGAGGTGGCGGCCCAGCTGCGCCCCTGACGTCCGTGACGGGTCCGCACACACGGTCCCGGCGACGGCAAGGCCCGGCATCGGGGACTTGCGGCCCTATCGACCGGCGGCGGCGGCGTGAGAGAACGAGATGGTGGCGGGCAGCATCCCACGCCAATCCGTCCTGGTCGTCGACGACCACCCCGGCGTGGCCGGGACGACGGCGGAGATCTTGCGTCGGGCGGGGCTCGACGTCGTCACCGCGTCGCGGGGCGACGAAGCCGTCGATCTGACCAAGAAGAGGACCTTCGACGTCGTGGTCCTCGACTACGAGATCGCCTTCGACCGTCCGACCGAGGACCTGGTGGTCGGGTGGTCGGAGACCTCGGAGATCATCCTGGTGTCCGCCGTCGACCCCTACGCCCTGTCGGTCTTCGCCGAGCGCTACCGCAATGAGATCTTCGCCGCCCTCCACAAGCCCGTGCCCCCCGACCTCCTGCTGCGCACCGTGGGCGACGCCCTGGTGGCCGCACGCGACCGCTGGATGGACTAGTCGGGCGATTGCGCCCCTGCGCCCCTGCGCCGGGCGGCCATGGGCTCCTGCACCCGGCGGCCATGGGCTCCGATCGGCAGTATCTTCTCCCCATCGACCTGACGCCCCTGTCACATACGCTGGAGGCCGCTGTGGACGCGCCGATCCGAGGTCAGTGGTGAGCGACCTCCGCTTCGCCATCGTGGGCGCGGGGATGTCGGGGATCCTCAGCGCCATCAAGCTCAAGGAGGCGGGCCTCCACGACGTCACCGTGTACGAGAAGGCCGATCGCCTCGGGGGCACCTGGCGCGAGAACGTCTATCCGGGACTGTCGTGCGACGTGCCCTCCCACCTCTACTCGTACTCCTTCGCCCTCAACCCCGAGTGGAGCCACACCTATTCGCCGGGGGCGGAGATCCAGGCCTACTTCGAGGACGTGGCCCGGCGCTACGACGTCGTCCCCTCGATCCGCTTCGGCGAGGAGGTCACGTCATGTGCCTTCGTCGACGGCCGCTGGCAGCTGCGCACGGCCACGGGCCTACAGGACGTCGCCGACGTGGTCATCGCCGCCACCGGGGTCCTGCACCACCCCAAGTACCCGGACATCAAGGGCATCGGCGACTTCGACGGGCCCATGTTCCACTCGGCCCGCTGGGACACGTCCGTGCAGCTCGACGGCACGCGGTTGGGGATCATCGGCACGGGGTCGACCGCAGTGCAGATCGTGGGCGCGGTGGTCGACCGAGTCGCCTCGTTGTCGCTCTTCCAGCGCACCGCCCAATGGGTGCTGCCCGTGCCCAACCCCGCCTACGACGACGAGCAGCGCGCCGCCTTCCGCGACCACCCCGCCTCGCTCCGGACCCTGCACGACGAGCTCTCCGACCTCTTCGATTTCTTCTCCGGCGCCGTGGTCGACGCCCAGTCGCCCGGCATGGCCATGATCGAGAAGGCATGCCTGGAGAACCTCGAGACCAACGTGACCGACCCGGTGCTGCGCGAACGGCTCCGCCCGGACTACCGCGCCGCCTGCAAGCGCCTGATCGTGTCGCCCAACTTCTACGAGGCAATGTCGTCGCCGAACGCGGAGCTGGTCACCGACCCCATCGAGGCGATCGAGGCACGCGGGGTGCGCACCGCCGACGGCCGGCTCCACGAGCTCGACCTGCTCGTGCTGGCCACGGGGTTCAAAGCCGACGCCTTCGTCCGGCCCATGGCCGTCACCGGGCGCGGCGGCCGGACCCTGGAGGAGGCGTGGACGCCGCGTCCGGTGGCCTACCTGTCGATCTCGGTGCCGGAATTCCCGAATTTCTTCATGCTCAACGGTCCCAACGGGCCCGTGGGGAACTTCTCGCTGATCGAGGTGGCCGAGCTCCAGCTCGGCTACGTCATGCAGCTGATCGGGCGCCTGGCGGACGGGGACGGCCGGGAGATCTGCCCCACCGACGAGGCGCTCGCCGAGTTCGAAGCGGCCCGCCTCGAAGCGTCCCCCAAGACGGTCTGGGCCACTGGGTGCCGCAGCTGGTACCTCGACGACCGGGGCGTCCCCAGCGTCTGGCCGTGGCCCTTCCCCGACTTCCGCAAGGCCATGGCCGAGCCCGCCTGGTCGGCCTACGAACTGCGGAGCTGACTCCGCTCCCCGGGCCGGCGCGCCTCGATCAGGGCGTCGACCCAGGTGCCCGCGGCGGCGACGACGGCGTCGGCAGCGACGCGCAACGCGGGCACGTCGACCTGCAGCACGCGGGAGTGCCCGCAGGCGGGCCACGTCCCCACCACCCGTACCGGCATCGACCGCTCGCCGCGCACCAAGGTGGCGACCAGCGCCGGGAACCCCAGGACCACGCGCCAATCGGGTGCGGGGACGCCGCCGACCACCACCAGCAGCGCCTGGCGGGCCCCGAGCGGGACGCGGACGTCCACCCGGCCCCGCAGGGTGAGCCGGCGCGCCCCGGGGCAGTCCCACCAGTCGTCGCGCCCGCCGACGACCGGCGTGGGACGCAGTCGTGCCCACTCCACCGCGGTGCACAGATGCGTCGCCCAGCCCACCGCCTCGGCCTCGACCACGGCACGCGCGCCGGGGGCAAGTCCCGCATACCATTCGCCCCACCAGGCGGGGCGGGGAGCGCCGGGAGACGCCGTCGCCCTCTCGGCCTGCTCCTCGAGGGCGTCGCGCAGGACGTCGGCCACCGCGGCGGCCGGGGCCGGGGAGCGGCCGCGCACGAGCCGGGAGACCGCGGCCAGGCCGATGGCGCGCCGGACAAGGCGCGGCGAGGGGCGGAACGGGGCGTCGACGGTGCAGCGCTCGGGATCGGTTCGCGCCGCCATCAGCCGGTGAGCGTCGAGCACGAGCTCTTCGCCGGGTGCCAGGTCCACCACCAGGCTCGAGAGGTCCCGCACCAGGGACCGCCGGAGCGCGGACAGCTCCTCGGCGTCGACCTCCAGGTCGGGCGGC
>Ga0187780_10004916_pt1 | contig 10001 bp, 7 predicted proteins | sample 1015_Q2_SP10_20__FD_132429 | JGI IMG/M metagenome (GOLD analysis project Ga0187780, IMG submission 132429) | Tropical peat soil microbial communities from peatlands in Department of Meta, Colombia - 1015_Q2_SP10_20_MG | ecosystem: Environmental > Terrestrial > Soil > Wetlands > Peat | place...
CATGACGGCGTGCTCGCCGATGCCGGCCGTAAAGACAAGCGCATCGAGTCCTCCGAGTACGTAAGCCATCGCGCCGATCTGGCGCCCAATGGCGTCGGTGAACAGATCCACGGCGAGTCTGGCTTGCGGACTGTCTGATTCGAGCAGGGTGCGCATGTCGCTTGACACGCCCGACACGCCCAACAACCCCGATCGCTTGTAGAGCAGTGTTTCGATCGCACGGGCGTCCATCTTTAACTCGTCCATCAAGAAGAGGAGCACCCCGGGATCAAGGTCACCACAGCGCGTGCCCATCGGCAGGCCGCCCAAGGCGGTGAATCCCATACTGGTGGCCACGCTTTTGCCGGCTTTCATAGCGCATACGCTTGCACCATTGCCCAGGTGCAGCACCACCGTGCGGCCTTCGGCCGCTTGCCGGTCGTGTCTGGCCAGCACTGAGGCAATGTATTCATATGACAGGCCATGAAAACCGTAGCGGCGAACCCCGCGCGAGGTGATCTCCGAGGGCAGCGCGAAGGCCTGGCCGACCGCGGGAATGCTGCGGTGGAAGGCGGTGTCAAAACAAGCCACCTGCGGCACTTCCGGCGACCTTTGCATGATGATGCGAATCGGCAGCACGTTGTGCGGCTGATGCAGAGGGGCCAGCGGCACAAACTTTTCGAGCGTCGCCAGCACCTCCGGGGTAGCGCGCGTAGGAGCGGAATACACTTCGCCGCCGTGCACTACCCGGTGGCCTACCGCTGCCAGTCGGTGGCCTTGTGCGCTTTCGCGCAGAAAAGTACTGAGATACGCTATCGCTCCTTCGTGTCCCAGCGCTTCTCCAGACGACCAGCGGTGCTCGGACACGAGCATTCCACTGGCGTCCTTGGCTTCAAAGCGCGGTTGCGTGTACAGCCCCTCGAGTTGACCCCGCAGGTAGAGCTCCGGCGCGCCCCGATTTTCGACAAAAACTGAGTATTTAATGCTCGAAGAGCCGGCATTGAGTACCAGTATCGCGTCGCTCACGCGTGCTCCTCAAGCTACGGCCTTCGAAGCGCTTTGCCGCCGCGCGTTGACCACAAGAAAGGCAATGGCGCACGATGCAAGCCGTGTCATCACGGAGTCGGCCCGGCTGGTCAGGATGATTGGCACCCGCGCACCCAACACGATGCCGGCGGCATCGGCATGCGCCATGAACGTGAGACTTTTTGCCAGCACGTTGCCGGCCTCCAGGTCTGGCACGACCAGAATGTCGGCTTTGCCAGCCACGGGTGAGTCAATGTGCTTGATCTGCACGGCCGTGAGGTCAATCGCGTTGTCGAGCGCCAGCGGGCCATCGAGCAATCCTCCCTGGATCTGACCCCGGTCGGCCATCTTGCACAGTGCTGCGGCTTCCACCGTGGACTGCACCTTGGGATTGACGGTCTCCATCGCCGAGAGGATTGCGACCTTGGGCTGCTGCATACCGAGCGCCAGGGCAAGATCGATCGCGTTTTGGACGATGTCCACCTTCTCTTCGAGGCTCGGGAAGATATTGATGGCCGCATCCGTGATGATGACGACTCGATCCAGGGCTGGTACGTCCATCAGGAAGCAGTGGCTGATACGCCGCGCGGTGCGGAGCCCGGCATCCTTTTTCACCACGGCTCCCATCAACTCATCGGTGTGCAGGCTGCCCTTCATGAGCATCTCGGCCTTGCCCTCGCTGGCAAGCCGTACCGCCGCCTCCGCCGAGGCGATGCTGTGGGGCGCGTCGACCTTCTCGAAGCGGCGGATATCAAGGTCGCACTGCTTGGCGACGGCCTCGATCCGGGCTTGCGGGCCGACCAGGATCGGGACCAGCAGTCCAAGCTGCGCGGCCTCCACCGCTCCCTTGAGCGAGCTTTCGTCGCAGGGATGTGCCACAGCGGTGCGCGCCGGCGGCAAGCCCTTGCACCGCGCCAGAAGGCGCTTGTACTTTTCGTGCTTTTCTTCCACGTTGGTGTGCCTCAAGTAATTGGTCCCGACCGGGGCTTGCCGAGCCGCGGCTGCAAGCGGCATCCGGCCCCGACTCCGGGTGTTGTTGGCAAGACGTCCTAGGCGGCGAGCTTCGGCCTATCTACTTGCAGCGCGCTCAGAATGCGCTCGAGCATCGCGGTTTGTTCGGGAGTGCGCTGGGCCCGCCGAAAACGTTCGTCGGCAGACAGGCGCTGCACAAGCGCGAGCAACTTCGTGCGTTCGCTCGCCTGTGAGAGCAATTGCGGCAGCGTGGTGAGCGCCAACTCGGGTTCGTAGCGCACGATGATGTCTTGCTCTCCACGGACGCGCCGGCGCTCTTCGTCACTTAGCTGCGGCAGGTACTGGCCGTACTCCTCCATGAGCTCACGCTTGGAGTGCAAGGTTTCCACCGGCAGCGGTTCGCCAATATGAGCCAGCAGCGCACCGATCCGCGCAAGGGCCTCGGCATAGCCCCCTTCCGTGATTTTTGCCAGCGCCTCCCGGACCACCGGCAACTCGCGGGGATTTGCAATCGCCCGCTCCGCCGGCCGCGCCTCGTATTTGTCAGCCAGGTATACCGAGTACATGTTTCCGTAAGTTTGGAAAAAGCCCGTTTCGGAGGCCGCGTCCCGCATCGCGCGGTAGTAGTCCAGGCACGCACTCCATAGATCTGCGCCAACGCGTTCGAATCTGCGCGGCGCCTCGTCCGCATTCATTGTTTGCCGGTTTGCCTTTACCATCTGGGCCGCGGGCTCGAGCCATCGCAGCCAGGGGTTGAGGTCGGAGAATGCCCAGCGCTGCAGGCGTAAGGGGTGGAATTTGCGCAGCAACGAGGCGGAATACTCGTTGGACATTGCCTTGATCAAAGGTTGGGCGAAGAGTTCATAGGCGTGTTGATTGAAGTCCGATACGGCCCGCACCACTTCGAAAGGTTTCTCGTCCTCGCGCTTGAAGCGGTTTAGCCGCGCACCGATTTCTTCGAGCGAGCGCTCGTGAAACTCCACTTCGTACGCGACGGCGCCGTCTTTGCCCTTGATCTCGTGGATCTGCATGCCGTACAGACCGGCGGGCAGCGCCTCGATGCTTTTCATCACCGAGACGATCTGGGTGTGCTCCTTCTTCGCCACTTTGCCGGAGACGAATATGCCCAGGTGGCCGATGTTCTCATGCAAAAGCCCGACGATCACCTGGCCCCGCGCCTTGATCTCGTCGGTCGTTCCGTAGATGTCGGCAACCCAGTTAAAGGCCTGCTGCGGGGGCGTTATGTTGTCTCCCATTGACGCGAATACGATGATGGGGGACTTGATATCCCGAAGGTCGAAAACGCCGCCCTGGCCCACGCGCTCCCCGTCGGTCCACAATCGGTTGCCGACAAACAGGTTGCGGACGATCCACTCGATCTCCTCTTTGTTCAGCAAATAAAACCCGCCCCACCAGCGCTCGAATTCCAGAAACCGCGGCGGCTCAGTGTCAACATTGGCGAAGACATGGTAGTACTTGTCGAAGAAGGTGTTGGCCGGATTCAGATTCTCAAAGTTCTGAACCAACCATGCTCCGTCGAACACGCCATTGCCCAGATCAGCGGTCAGCGAAGCGAGCCAACTGCCGCCCAGCATGCCGCCGGCATACCGCATGGGGTTGTCGCCTTCACCTTCCCGCCACGCGCCGCCCCAATACGACATGGGTGCTCCGTTAATCACAATCGGTCCCGTGTCATCGGGATTGGAGGCCGCGAGCATCATCGCCGCCCATCCCCCCTGGCAGTTGCCCACGATGGCCGGTTTGGCGCTGTTGGGGTGCAGTTCTCGAACTTTTCGCACGAAACGAGTCTCGGCCTCGCACACGTCGAGCAACGTCTGCCCGGGCATCGGGTTGGGAAAGAAGCTCACGAAATAGACCGGGTGGCCTTCGCGCAGTGCGACACCCACCTGCGAATCGTCCTTGAATCCGCCGATTCCTGGACCGTGGCCGGCTCTCGGATCGATGATCAGATACGGCCGACGCTTCGGGTCGACTGTAACGCCCGAGGGCGGAATGATGCGCAGCAGTACATAGTTGACGGGCCGCTCGAATGCGCGGCCGTCGACCACGACTTCATGCTCAAAAAACAGTACCGGAGGGCTGCCCGCTTCCTCATGGGCTAAGTACGCATTGCCGCGCTGACGAAGCGTGTCCCAGAACAAGACGCTACGTTGGGCAAAATCCAACGCGTACTGGCTCCAACCCTGCCACCAATCGAAGGGATTGAGCGAAGCGCCTTGTGCGAAGGGCCGATTCTTTTCCCATGTCTGCTGGACTTGCTCCGTGAAATGCTCCTGCGCGATACGCGTTCGCGTTTCATAGAGTCGACCCACCTTGCTAGCCAAATCCTGTGCACGGAGGAGTTGTTTGCTGGGATCTTGCATGGGAGTTCCTATCGCAGTGGGATCGTCCGAAGATTTGCAATGCTCGCCTACTCTCGCGTTGCCGCCCGAGCAGCGCGTGGTGGCTGCCACGGTGCACACCGGGCAGCGGCTCCGCGATGCGGCGCAGGCTGTCCTGCGTTCACGATTGCCCTCGAGTACGAAACACGATAGAGAGATTGCTGCATTGCGTCAAGGACGGATACCCGGTTTTTTCTTCGCGCAAGGTGGCTATCTGTCACAGATCAAAACGCACGGCAAAAACGCGTGCTTTTGACGCGCCTTCGGCCGGCGCTGCTGCACGGCGGCGGGATGTGAGTATGAGGGCGCAGAAATTACAGTTGTATGACCAATGCCCCTCGGGCTCCAACGGCCTCATCGTTGATTTGCACAATTGCGTGCAACTGGGAGAAATTCCGCGCAAACTCGCTCTCGCTCAGCGGGAGTGTCTTGAGGGATGATGCGACCGGCTGCCAACTCGCTGCGCTCACCGGAACAAAGAGAAGGAAAACGCGCGGTCGCACGAGTCTTCGGGCCCGCGCATTCGCGGGAGCGCTGATTGCACAACCAAGCAAGTCAAAGCGGGCGGCAAAAACCTAAAAGAAAAACAACGATGCAGACAATTGAACTCGAGAAAGCCGTGGCCATGATCCCCGATGGCGCCACGCTGATGATCGGCGGCTTCATGGGCGTGGGTACGCCCGAGCGCCTGATCGACGAACTCGTACGTCAGGGCAAGCGCGAGCTGACCGTAATTGCCAATGACAACGCAATGCCTGGCGTCGGTATTGGCAAGCTTGTGGTCGCGGGCCTGGTAGGGAAAACAATCGCGAGTCATATCGGGCTTAACCCCGAGACCCAAAAAAGAATGATCGCCGGATCGATGCAAGTCGAACTTGTGCCCCAGGGAACTCTCATCGAACGCATCCGGGCCGCGGGCTTCGGCCTTGGCGGCGTTCTTACGCCCACCGGCGTGGGCACGATGGTCGAGGAGGGCAAACGCAAGATCGAGGTCGACGGCCGCAGTTATCTGCTGGAGACACCGCTACGCGCAGATTTCGCCCTTGTCGAGGCCTTCTTGTGCGATTACTTGGGCAACCTCACGTACGCACTGACGGCGCGCAACTTCAATCCCTTGATTGCAATGGCTGCCAACACGGTGATTGTTCACGCCGAACACATTGTTCCGGTCGGAACGATCCCCCCGGATCACGTTGTGACGCCCGCCGCATTGGTGGACTACGTGGTCGCGCACGAGTAAAAAATATGGACGCACAGACGACAATTGCCAAACGCATTGCCCGGGAGCTTCGCAGCGGGATGCTTGTGAATCTCGGCATCGGCATTCCCACACAGGTGGCCAACTACGTACCGGCGGGTGTGAATGTTTTTTTCCAGTCCGAAAATGGCCTAATAGGAACCGGGCCCGTGCCGGAACCGGGCATGGCGCAGCGCCGTCTCACCGACGCGGCCGGCCGGCCGGTGACGGCGCTGCCGGGTGCTTGCGCATTTGACAGTGCGATGTCCTTTGGTCTGATTCGCGGTGGGCACCTGGACATGACGGTCCTCGGCGGACTGCAGCTCGACGAGGCCGGCCACCTGGCCAACTGGATGATCCCGGGCAAGATGGTTCCCGGTATGGGCGGTGCGATGGATCTGGTTTGCGGTGCGAGGCGCGTCGTGGTGGCGATGCAGCACACGGCCAAGGGCAAACCGAAGCTCTTGCGACGGTGTACTCTGCCCCTGACGTCGGTGCGTCCGGTGGATCTGGTCGTCACGGAACTGGCGGTGATTTCGTTTCCCGGCGGGCGCGCCACACTTCTGGAAGTCGCGCCCGGTGTTACCGTTGACGATGTTGTGGCGGTCACCGAAGCCAAGCTCGTTGTAAACGATTCGGTCGCGGTTATGCCGATTTGAACCGGGAATTGTGCCGATCGTGACCCGAAGGTCTCTGCGGGCCAGGCTGCGCCTGCGGCTCCGAGCTGAGTTCGTAGGCGATTCGCGGAGCAGTGCCCGGGCCGACGACCAGGACCGGTCGAGCGCGCGTGGCAACGCACTTGTGGTTACTAAGGATTCGGGATGGTGCGGTTTTTCGCCGTCACCGCGCAAGTTCGCGCACAAGTGCCAAGTCCAGAACGCCGCTTGCCCCCCAGCCCCGGGTGCCCGCGGGCACCGCAGGCCGAAAGGTCTCGTATAACTCATAGGCGCGTGAGGCGAGTTCCTCGGGAGCCAGGCAACGCGCTAAATCCTCGAACTCGTGCTCGACGCTGCCCAGCGCCGCGCCAAACTTGCTCTCCAGGTAGCGCTGCACGCTCTCGGGACTGACCGGCTTGTCCTTCGATAGTGCCCGTAAGCCGTCCGCAGTTTGCACGACAGGTACGGCGCGGTGCAGTAACTCGACGTGCCACGTTGCGCCTGCGGCCGCGCGCTTTCGTTCGCGCTGCACCTCCTGAGGCGTAGGTCGAAAGATGCCCAACGACTTCCCCTTGGCGTAAGCGTTCAGGCCAGCCACGACGCGACCCATCGTCAACGCCTCGTCCCGGTCGAAGCCCAATCGCTGCGCGACCACGGCCGCCCAGAGCGTGAGCACCGGCGCCCGGTTAACAAGGACGCGAGGTCCCTGGCCACCGGCTTCAGTGCGCGACTTCGAATCTGCCCTTGCTTTGGCCATGAGCGATGCCTCGCCCGCGAGACTCGCACCGGCGGCAACGTTGCGCGGTTGCCAATGGGGCCCAGGTCGATAAATACGCGGCGCCGATGCGACCGCATCAGTCTGATTGGCACGCGGTAGGATGTCAATGCGCAGGGCTGTTGCCGACGTGCCGCTTCTTGCCTCTGTGGGCAAGGTGAACGGTCCCGGGCCTGTCGACCGTTGGGACTTCGTATCGGGGGGAAACATGCAGGGGCAGACGCTGGCCGGCCCGCATGCCGGAGATGCATTGGTTGTCGTCGATCTGCAGCGCGATTTTTTGCCCGGCGGTGCGCTTGGCGTAGCCGGTGGTGACCGCGTGATCGGCGTGATGAATGACTATCTGGCGGCATTTTCCGAGCTCCATCTGCCAGTGTTTGCGACGCGCGACTGGCACCCGGCCGAGCACTGTTCGTTTCGGGCCCAGGGCGGGCCTTGGCCGCCGCATTGCGTCGCCGGCAGCGCCGGCGCGGCCTTTGCGGAGGGACTGCGTCTGCCGGCGGAAACGGTGGTCGTTTCCAAGGCGACAAGCCCGCAGCGCGATGCGTATTCCGGTTTCTCGGGAACCGACCTTCAGCCGCGACTTCTTGCGGCACACGTGACGAGACTGTTCGTGGGAGGGCTGGCGACGGATTATTGCGTCCTTCAGACTGTCAAGGATGCGCGCGCTCTGGGTTTCGCCGTTGTCCTTCTGCTCGATGCAATCGCGCCCGTTGAGGCGCATGCCGGCGACGGCGATCGGGCAATCGACGAGATGCGCACGGCTGGCGCCGTGGTAGCCGATCGCGCAGCTTTGCTGCCGCTTTGAATCTAGCGCAATTTATTCGAACGACGAGCGCCCCCGGTGTGAGCGCAGGCGGAACATCGGCGCGGCATGGCGCAGGGCGTCGCAAATTCCCGCCTCGCGCCGTCTCAGGTTTTCTCGATCTTCGGCACGACTAGAATTGCGGCTCGTTCTTGCTGGTCGCACCCGGCCTTTCGTGCGCGGGCAGCATAGCGATCAGGCGCAGGGCATCGTGTGGCGCGTGGCCAAAGGCGTCGTTGTCGAAGTACACGTGAACGTCGCGGCCTTCTCCCAACCACTCCCGGATTCGCGTTGCCCAAGACTGCAGCTGAACTTTCGTGTAGGACGAGGCATAGGTGGCCGTCCGACCGTGCAACCGCACGTAGACGAGGTCCGTAGTCACGGCATCCCAAAGCGGCCAGTCCGCGGCGTCGGACTGGCAGACGGCGAGACGGTGCCGACGCAAGCATTGCGCGACATCGTCGTCGAACCAACTGTCGTGGCGAAATTCGACGGCGTGGCGCACGGTGGACCAACTGCGCAGCGCGCGCGCAAAGCGTTCCAGGCGTCCGAGGTCGCGGCGAAAATGTCCGGGAAGCTGCCAGACCACGACGGCCAGTTTGCGTCCCAGACTGGCGGCACGGTTGTGTTCAAGGCCGATGGCCGGCAATGGATCGAGGAGTTTTTTGTTGTGCGTGAGGTAATGATTGGCTTTCATCGCAAACCGAAATGACGAAGGTGTCGTGTCACGCCAGCGCGCAAAGGTCGCTTTGCTTTGCAACCGATAGAACGTTGCATTGACCTCGATTGCGGTAAATTGGCGGGCACAAAACGAGAGCCACTCAGAGCGGGGCAGATCCCCATAAAAAGCGTCGCGCCAGGCCTCGTAGCTCCATCCGCTGGTGCCTACGTACGCGCGTTGCGCGTTCGTCCGACTTCGGGTGCCGGGAGATTTCGGCTCAACTGAGCCATTGGCTTTGCGCACTGGCGATGGCGGCGCCATGGGATGCTTCTCTGCGCTTCAACCGTGAGACCGAGAGCCCATGGACGATCACGCTTTGTTGCAAAGGCGTTCGCATTGGTCCACGTCGGAACGGCTCATGCGACCGCTTTGAGCGCACGCACAAAAATCTGCCGGGTACAGCATATGGGCAGCAACGAGCTCATGGATGCGCATTCTAGGCTGATACTTCGGGCGCGCCCCCCGGCGTTTGCCCGTGTCAGAATGGACACGCCGAGACCTTCGCATGGCGGCGAAGAGGCGCCCGTTTTTATCGCGGGGCCGCGGCCCTTGCAACTTTCCGTATGCGGTGACTAGCGTCGGGGAAGTAGATATCACCGGCATCATCGACGGCCACTCCTGTCAGGCTCGATAGCTCCGCGGCAGTCGCGTCGCCGCCATCGCCGCCAAAACCGCCGATCCCGCTACCGGCAACGGTATCGATGACGCCGTCGGCATTGACCATGCGAATTCGGTAGTTGTTGAAATCCGCAATAAAGAGATCGCCCGCTTTGTCCACCGCCACGGCATACGGGTTGCACAAAGTCGCCTCGGCCGCGGGTCCACCGTCGCCACGAAAACCGAATCCACCGTTGCCCGCGACGGTGCTGATCACCCCGTCAGCATCGACCTTGCGAATGCGGCTGTTTTCCTCATCGGCTATGTAAAGATTGCCTTTGGAGTCGACCGCGATGCCGCGAACGCTCAAGCGTGCTTCGACGGCCGGTTGCCCGTCGCCGTTATATCCGCTCGCGCCATTGCCGGCGACGGTGCTGATCACTCCGTCGGTTCGAACGATTCGAACGCGGTTGTTCCCCCCGTCTGCGACATACATGTTGCCGATCGAATCCAGGGCAACGGCCTCCGGCCCGGAGAGGATCGCCGACGTTGCCGGGCCTCCATCGCCGCCAAAGCCGAACGTGTCACTTCCTGCGACGGTATGAATGGCGCCTTTCGTGTCGACCTCGCGAATCCGATGGTTGTTGGTATCCGCGATGTAGAGGTTGCCCGCCGGATCGATGGCCACGCCGAAAGGGCCGTCCAGGCTCGCCTCGGTCGCGGGGCCTCCATCGCCGCTAAACCCCGCCGTTCCGTTGCCAGCAACGGTCTGAATCGTGCCGTGCGCGTCGACCTTGCGGATACGGTTATTGCCCGTGTCGGCGATATACA
>Ga0187780_10004917_pt1 | contig 9999 bp, 7 predicted proteins | sample 1015_Q2_SP10_20__FD_132429 | JGI IMG/M metagenome (GOLD analysis project Ga0187780, IMG submission 132429) | Tropical peat soil microbial communities from peatlands in Department of Meta, Colombia - 1015_Q2_SP10_20_MG | ecosystem: Environmental > Terrestrial > Soil > Wetlands > Peat | place...
CGCGGCGTTCACCATGCGTTCGCCGTCTTTGAACGCGAACGAGCCCGGAGGGAGCAGCGCCCTCACCTTGGGGTTTTCCATGAAGGTGCCGGGCCGCGCGTCGAAATACGCATCGTCGCCGAGATAGCGCAGCGCCAGCGCGCGGCGGCGCAGGTCAGCACGCCGGTTGCCTTCCGAGAAATGCAGCGTGCGCGGATGATGGACCACGACGTCGCCCGGCTCCGTTTCCCATTTAAGAATGCGCTGCCCGCCGAGCAGAGTCGCCTCCAGCGGCATCTCCTCGAAGCCGGACTTCGCATACATGGCGCCGAAGCCGGTGTTCTGTCCGAAAGTCCTGGGCGCGTAGAGCTTGCCCCACTGGTGTGAGCCGTGCACGTACTGCACGACGCCGGAATCGAGGCGCACCGGATCGAACGGCACCCACACCGACATGATGTGCACGCCCTTCACCGGCCAATAGGGCAAGTCTTGGTGCAGGGGTGTGGGCTCTTCGGTCCCCGGCTCCTTGACCAGCAGCTGGTCGTAGAAGAACGAGATGCTTGTGCTGCCCATCAGCTGGGCAGCCAGCTCCGGCAGCGGCGAGTCCATCATCAGCGCCTTGAAATCCGCATCGCGCAGCCAGACGAAGAAATCCCCGTAGTAGCGTCCTTTGTTTTCCTTGGGCGTGTATTCGATCGAAGCGCTGCCCGGATTTGCCAGGATGCGGTCTACCGCGCGCCCCATGCGCTCCACCCAGCTCAGCGACAGGATACCGCGCAGAACCGCGGCCCCGCCCTCGCGATAGTTGTCGATTTCCTGCGAGGTGAGGGCTCTCGGCAGTCTCGAAGGATAGACCATAGTGATGCCGCTGCTGCAGACAAGGCATTGTATCGATCGCCCTGTAAAATTGCAGACGTCACGGCCCGACTCGCAGCGGTGCGGGGCAGCGCCGGTATCGCCTGAGGATCCAGATGACTTCTCTCACTTGCGCGCAAATCCTGTCGGGGCACGCGCCTGCCGATACGCCCGTCACCGTCAAGGGGTGGGTCCGTACGCGGCGCGACTCGAAGGCCGGCATTTCCTTCGTGCACGTATCCGACGGGTCCTGTTTTCATCCGGTGCAGGTCGTGGCGCCCGGCGCGCTGCCCAACTACGCCGATCAGGTGCTGCACCTCACCGCCGGCTGCGCGGTGGCGGCGACCGGCAAGATCGTGCCCTCTCCCGCGAAGGGTCAGCCGTTCGAGATGCAGGCCAGCGCAATCGACGTGGTCGGCTGGGTCGAGGACCCCGACTCCTACCCGATCCAGCCGAAACCGCACACGCTCGAATTCCTGCGCGAAGTCGCGCATCTCCGGCCGCGCACCAATGTCATCGGCGCGGCGACGCGCGTGCGCCACACCATTGCGCGCGCGATTCATCGCTTCTTCGACCAACACGGATTCGTGTGGGTCAACACGCCGATCATCACGGCCTCCGATGCGGAAGGTGCGGGGGAGCTGTTCCGCGTGTCGACGCTGGACTTGATGAATCTGCCGCGCACCCCCCAGGGCGGCATCGACTTCAGCAAGGACTTCTTCGGGCGCGAGGCCTTTCTCACCGTCTCCGGCCAGTTGAACGTCGAGACCTACTGCATGGCTTTGTCCAAGGTCTACACGTTCGGCCCCACCTTCCGCGCGGAGAATTCCAATACCAGCCGGCATCTTGCCGAGTTCTGGATGATCGAGCCGGAGATCGCGTTCGCCGATCTGAGCGACGACGCCACGCTCGCCGAAGCGCTGCTCAAACACGTCTTCGCGGCCGTGCTCGCTGAGCGCCCCGACGATATGGCGTTTTTCGAGGAGCGGATCGAGAAGGGCGTGATCGCCAAGCTGCAGGGCATCGTCGATTCCGAGTTCGTGCGCATGGACTACACCGAAGCTGTCGGCATACTCGAGAAAGCCGAGCAGAAATTCGAATTCCCGATCAAGTGGGGCATGGATCTGCAGTCCGAGCACGAGCGCTACATCTCCGAGCAGCACGTCGGCAAGCCGGTCATCCTCATGAACTACCCGAAGGAGATCAAGGCGTTCTACATGCGCCTCAACGACGATGGCAAGACCGTCGCGGCGATGGATGTGCTCGCGCCCGGCATTGGCGAGATCGTGGGCGGCAGCCAGCGCGAGGAGCGCCTCGACGTCCTCGACGCGCGCATGGCGGAGGCCAAGCTCGACAAGGAGCATTACAGCTGGTACCGCGATTTGCGCCGCTACGGCACGGTGCCCCACGCCGGCTTCGGTCTGGGCTTCGAGCGCACCGTGGCCTACGTTACCGGACTTGCCAATGTGCGCGACGCGATTCCATTTCCCCGAACACCGGGCAGCGCACGCTACTAGCCCTCTCTTCCCCCGTGAGAGTGAACGTGCAAGATGCCCCCCCTCTCCTCCTGCGGGAGAGGGCCGGGGTGAGGGATCGCGGTTGCGTACATCCACGATCGTCGTTATGCTGTTTGCGTCCAGGTGCCCGAACGCCATTCCGGCGGACGGGATAATCGGGAAGCAGGTGCGCGCGGCCGCTTGAATCGGGCTGCGCAAGTCCTGCACTGCCCCCGCAGCGGTAGGTGAGCGCGGGCGTGTCTTTCGATGCCACTGTGCGCAGGCACGGGAAGGCGACACGCCAAAGCCCACGAGTCCGAAGACCGGCCTGGATCAGGTGAGGAACCGCGGGCGGCGGTGGTCCAGGACGCAAATCGCCCTGCAAGCCCCCAGCTGTTCCCCGTGCGATAAACCGCGCATGCGGTGGGCATGTGCAATCGCAGGGAGAACAAGTCGTGAAAAACCTAGCTGTCTTGATCGCGGCGGGCATGGCCGCCGCGCGCGCGCTCGCGGACGAAACCGACCAGCCCGAGGGTACGAAAGTCGATCCGGTGGTGGTAACGGCAACGCGGACACCTGAACCGCTTTCCAGCGTCATCCAGCCGATCGAGCTCATCACTGAGCGGGAGATCCAGCAGGCTGGACAGGACACGATGACTGGGCTGCTTCAGCAGCAGGCCAATGTCGAGATCGCGGCCAACGGTGGCTTCGGCCAGACCAGCTCTGTCTTCATGCGCGGCGCGAACAGCAGCCACACGCTGGTGCTGATCGACGGTGTCCGGGTGAACAACGCCGCTGGCGGCGCGGCGCCCTTCGAGAACTTTCCTACACCGCAGTTCTCGCGCATCGAGCTGGTGCCTGGTCCGTTCAGCGGATTGTATGGATCCGATGCAATCGGCGGCGTGATCCAGATGTTCACTCACCGCTGGCCGGACGCACCGACCCTGAGCGGCGCCGTCGGCTACGGCACCTATGACACCAGCAACGTCTATGGTGGCGTATCGGCCGGATCCGAGGATACGGGGTTCACGCTGAACGCCGGTTATTTCAACACTCGCGGCTTCTCGGCCACCAACGCTGCGGAGCCATTCGGCTCCTTCAACCCCGACAACGACGGCTACCGCAACTCGAACGTGGCGGGCAGCATCGTTCACCGCTTTGCGCCGGACCAGGAGCTCGGGCTTACCGCTTTCTACACCCAGGGCCACACCCAGTTCGACAGCGGCCCCACGACGGACGACACCAACGACGAGGCAATCGGCGTGTACTCGATCTACACGCGCAACCGGCTGACGCCCTGGTGGCAGAGCCTGCTGCGCCTGGGCTTGAGCCAGGACAATTCCGTCATCCAGGGCTCTTTCCCCGGACAGCTGAACTCCACCCAGACGCAGGGGACCTGGCAGAACGATTTCGCCACCTCCGCCGGTACCTTCATTGCCGGGCTGGAGTATCTGCGGCAAAACGTTAGCGGCACCACCGCGTTCTCCGTGGACCAGCGCGAGATCTATTCGGTGTTCGGCGGCTACTCGGGACAGTTTGGCCGCAGCACGCTCTACGGAAGTATCCGCAGCGACGACAACAGCCAGTTCGGCAATCACGTCACCGGCGCCGTCGGATACGCGTTCGCCCCGATGCCGGAATTCAGGTTACGTGGGAGCGTGGGCAACGCATTTCATGCCCCCACTTTCAACGACCTGTACTTTCCCGGCTTCGGCAATCCCAACCTTCAACCCGAAAAGGGCACCAGCTGGGAGGTGGGGGCCGACTACCGGGCCGGTACGCAACGCCTCAGCGCGACCTTTTTCGACAACAGCATCACGCAGCTCATCGTCTTCGACGCTGCTACCTTCCAGCCGATGAATGTGGCCTCGGCGTCGATACATGGCCTCGAGCTCGCTTACGACGCCGTGGTGCGCGGCTTCGAGTTGCGCGCGCGCCTCACGTTTCAGGACCCGATCAACGACAATACTGGGGATCAGCTCCCGCGGCGCGCAAAGACGTTCGGTAACGCAGGCGTCACGCGCGCCTTCGGAAACTTCAGCTTCGGCGGCGAGGTGGTTGGGGCAAGCTACCGCTACGACTCCATAGACCAAAACCCGAGCACTCGCATGGGCGGGTATGCGCTCGTCAACCTGCTTGCCTCTTACCGGATCGACCGCGACTGGCGCGTGGACGTGCGCTGGAACAACGTATTCAACAAGGACTATGCGCTGGCGTTCGGTTTCAACACGCCCGGCAGCAATGCGTTCGTGTGGCTCCGCTACGAGCTGCCCGCCGCGGGCGCCAAGGCGCAGGCGCAGTGATCGATCACGAGTGCGCCAGGGTCGCGAGTCTGAGCTCCTCGCGCTCGGCTTCGGTCAAGCCCGGACTGAAGTGGAGCAGCCGGTCCAGAATGTCACCGGTCTCGAAGTACGCGGCGCGGCAGTCGAGGTGCACAAAGCCTCCTGGCGAGAACCGGCCCTCTTCGTAGAACACCAGTCTGATGCGCCATGTGCCGCGCGCGATCGGCTGGCGGCAGCTGCGGCACTTCGCTTGGCCGCTCGGGGCGCGTTCTGCACCGTCGACCCGCGGCAGACGCCGCTGTGCGAGGCTGTTTCGGGCGATGCGCGCGAGCTCATCCTGATCCGGCACATTCTGGAGTCCGGCCTCCAGCACCTCGAGCAACGGCTCCGGCCGCTTGTACGCGGCGCAGATCGGATGGAACCACACCGTCATTTCGCCCTCCGCGAACGGGTTGGCCAGGCGCTCGCCGAAGCGCAACTCCCCGAGTGAGATCGGCCGCGCGCAGCCACGGCACTTGGCGCGGCCGCTCGAAGCGGATTCGATAACGTGGGGCACGCGCTGGTTGCGTCGATCAGGCGTGCGCCGGCGCCGACGCCAGCTCGGCCGACAGCTGGCCCAGCCGCATCAGGCCCATCTCGATCTTCGGGCTCCACAGATGCCCGCAGCCGACGCGGATGCAATTCCGGTAGCGCTTCGTGGTGGTGAACATCGGGCCTGGCGCGATGCCGATACGCTCGGCACGCGCACGGCGGAACAGTTCCAGAGCGTCCACCTTGGCCGGCAGCTCCACCCACAGCACGAAGCCCCCGGCCGGCCGCGTGATCTTTGTGCCGGCTGGGAAGTACTCGGCGATCGCGTGCGAGGTCTGCTGGACCTGGCGCGCAAACCCGGCGCGCAGCTTGCGCAGATGATGATCGTAACCGCCGTTGTCCATGAACGCGGCGATGGCCGCCTGAGGCAGCTCGGGCGTGGAGATCGAGCTGATGAACTTGAGCATGGCCACCTGCTCATAGAGGCGGCCGGGCGCGATCCACCCCACGCGAAAACCGGGCGCAACCGTCTTGCTGAACGACGAGCACAACAGAACGTTGCCGCTGCGGTCCCAGGACTTGGCAACACGCGGGCGCGATGAGCCGAAGTGAATGTCACCGTAGACGTCGTCCTCGATCAACGCAATGCCGCGCGCATCGCACAGCTGCACGAGGCGCGCCTTGTTCTCCTCCGGCATCAGGCTGCCGAGCGGGTTCTGGAAGTTGGGAACGGCGATCACGGCCTTCACCGCGCCCGACTTCTGGGTCGCGAGATCGAGCGCATCGATCGACATGCCCTCGCGCGGATGCGTAGGGATCTCGAGCGCCTTCATGCCCAGGCTCTCGATGATCTGCAGCAGCGTGAAGTATGTAGGCGACTCGAGCGCTATCGTGTCGCCGGGCCGAGCGACTGCGCGCAGGGCCAGATTGAGCGCCTCGACGCAGCCGTTGGTGACGATGATTTCTTCCGGGCTCAGCCGGCACCCGAAATCGAGGGAGCGGCGCGCAATCGTGGTGCGCAGCTTGTCGTAACCGGTCGACATCGGGTAGGCCCCCATCAGCTGCGGCCTGCGCCGTCCTTCCGCGTGCGCGAGGCGCAGCAGCTTCTCGGCGGGGAACAGCTCCTGGGCTGGGCACGCTGAGCCCAACGGCACACCATCCGCCTGGCGCACCGAATCCAGCACTTCTGTCACGAGCTGGTTCACCCCGACGAAGCGCGGGGTCCCCGGCGGCGTCGACGTATTAGGCTCGGCCAAAGGCGCGGGCCGGCTCGACACGAAATATCCCGACTTCGGCCGCGCCTCGATCAGTCGGCGGTTCTCCAGATGCCGATAGGCCTGCACGGCAGTGGCGATGCTGACGCGGTGCTGAGCGGAAACGCGGCGCACCGAAGGCAGGCGGTCGCCGGCCCTGAGGGCGCCGGCCTGGATCGCCTCAGCCACGCGCTCGGCTACGGATTCATACAACAAGCTCGCTGTATTACTCATGCAAAGATGTTCGCGCAGCATTGCGGTGTTGAACAGGCACAGAGGCGAGTGGTCCTGACCATAACAGATTGGCTAGCCTCTGATCTGTACCGGTCCAAACTCTACACTGTTATATCTGTACTGAAAAGTGGATGCTCCCTACCATTTCGCCATGCGCCTCGAAGGAACCACCGCCATGATTACGCTGGAACGCGAAGCCTCCGTCCGGGTCGAAACCGGGACGCGCATCGAGATCGCTTGTTTGTCTGGCGTGTTGTGGGTGACGCAGGAAGGCGACTATCGCGACCTGTTCCTGGCGCCGGGAGAATCTCTCGAGCTGTTGCCGCGTGGCGCTACGCTGGTCACGGCGCTCGAGCCGTCTACGCTGCGCGCAGTCGATAGAAGCAAGCGGCGCAGCCTGTGGCGCAGCTGGTGGGGCAACGCCAGGCGCAGCACTACGGCGGTCGTGATCAAACCGAGCGCCACCTTACTCGATGGTCCGCATGCCCTCAGGCCAGATCACGTTGCCGTTTGAGCTTCAGCGTGTCGAAGGTGGGCCTGCGGTCGAGTCCGTACGCACTTTGTTTGAGGAGTATCAGGCCGGACTGGGCGTCGACTTGGGTTTCCAGGGGTTCGATCAGGAGTTGGCCGAGCTCCCGGGCGCCTATGCACCACCCGCGGGGCGTTTGTATCTTGCGCTGCAGAGGCATGCGCCGGCCGGGTGCGTCGCATTGAGGCCGCTGCAGCACACGACGTGCGAGATGAAGCGGTTGTATGTGCGGCCCGCCTATCGCGGCTGCGGCATCGGACGGATGCTCGCCGAGCGAGCGCTGGGCGAAGCGCGCGCGATCGGATACGAGCGCGTCGTGCTGGACACGCTGCCGGCCATGCACGAGGCTCAAGCGCTGTATGCTGACTTGGGATTCGTGGACACGGATGCTTACACCTTCAATCCGGTCGACGGTGCGCGCTTCCTCGCGCTCGACCTGGTCGACGGTCCGGCTACGAAGCCAGTCTCAAACCCATGAACTGCCAGCGGTCAGCTGGGTAGAAAAAATTGCGATAGCTGGCGCGGATGTGGGAGCGCGGCGTTGCGCAGGAGCCGCCGCGCAGCACCAGCTGGCTCACCATGAACTTGCCGTTGTACTCACCGAGCGAACCGGACTGCGGCTTGAAGCCCGGGTAAGGCGAGTAGGCGCTGCTCGTCCACTCCCACACATCGCCGAACAGTTGGTGGGATGCGTTACTGGCCGCGGCAGGCTGCAGCCTGCCGCTCTCCAGTAGATTGCCCTCCACGGGCACGGACGCGGCAAGCGCTTCCCACTCGAATTCGGTGGGCAGGCGCTTGCCAGCCCAGCGCGCAAAAGCGTCCGCTTCGTAGTAGCTCACGTGACACACCGGCGCGTGCGGATCGACGCGCTGGAACCCGGACAACGTCATGTGCCACCACTCGCCGTCGATCTGTTCCCAGTACAGCGGCGCCTGCCACCCGGCTTCGTTTACTTTGCGCCAGCCATCCGAGAGCCACAGCGCGGCATCGCGGTAGCCGCCTGCGCGCATGAACTCCAGGTATTCGCCGTTGCTCACCGGTCGCGAGGCTAACGCGCAGCGCTCGAGCAACACGCGATGGCGCGGCATCTCGTTGTCGAAAGCAAATCCGTCACTCTGCGCACCGACCGCGTGCACGCCGGCCGGGAACTCGAGCCACGTCAGCGGGTCGATTTTGACGGACACCTCATGCGGTACAGCCCGGTACGCCGGGCGCAGGGGATTGAGCGCGAGCAGGTTCTTGATGTCGGTGAGCAGCAGCTCCTGATGCTGCTGCTCGTGATGCAGGCCGAGCGTCACGCGAAATGCGGTTTCGGTATCGCGCTCGGCGTCGAGCCGGGCCAGGAGCTGGGCCATGTGTTCGTCCACGTGAGCGCGATACCGATACACGTCCTCGACCGTCGGCCTCGACAGCAGCCCGCGCATCGGCCGCGGGAAGAAGGTGCCGACCGTCTCGTAGTACGAGTTGAACAGATAGCCGTACTGAGGATGGAAGGGACGATAGCTAGGCAGAAGCGGCGTGAGCAGAAAGTTCTCGAAGAACCAGGTCGTGTGCGCCAGGTGCCACTTCGCGGGACTGCACTCGGGCGCGCTCTGGATCACGTAATCCTCGAGCGCGAGAGGGCGGCACAGCTCGACGGTCAGCGAACGCACCGCGTCGTAGGTTTCGCGCGACATTGTCGCGGTGACCGCATTGAGCCGGGTGGAATGCGCAGGAGAAGACATGATGTTGTAAGGAAAATGGTGACCCAAACTGCGCGTGCTATGTTCCGGAGTGCGGGACCAGAACCGGGAGTTGTGCCATTATGGGCGCGTTCCAGACCGCTAGGGAAGCGCCGGCGCATCGAGGTCATTTTTACAAATATGCGGCGAGCGCGAGGAGCGAGGATCGAAACCGTGCGTCTACCCGACGCGGCCACTGAGGGAGGAGTGCACTTGTGAAATATGCCGCTGGTGTCGTCCTCCCGCGTCAGCCTCGCAACCTGTCAGTGGTGGATCTGGCGCCGCCGCCGGCAACGATTCTGCAGGACGTTTGCGATGGGCTGAGCCGCCCGCAGAAGCAGCTCCCGCCCAAGCTATTCTACGACCGCCGCGGCGCACAGCTCTTCACCGCGATCTGCAGCACCCAAGCGTACTATCCCACACGCACCGAGAATGCGATCCTCGACCGGCGCGCGCCTGAGATCGCCGGCGAGATCGGCACCGCAGCAGCGATCATCGAGTTCGGTGCTGGCGAGGTCGAGAAGATCCGCCGCCTGTTGCCGAGCCTACACCCCGCAGTGTACGCCGCACTGGACCTGTCGCACGAGCAGCTTCTGCGCTCGACCGGCCGGCTCGCGCTCGACTACCCGTGGCTCGATGTCGTTGCTGTGATCGGCGACTACGGCGCCGACCTCCAATCGCGCTTGAGCCTCCCGGCGTACGCGCGCCGAATCGTCTTTTTCCCGGGTTCGAGCATCGGCAACTTCGAGCCCGAGCAGGCGCAAACGTTTCTCGAGCACGCCCGTGACTTCGTGGGTGCGAGGGGCGGCGTCCTGATCGGCGTCGATCTGGTCAAGGACGCGTCCGTCCTGAATCTCGCGTACAACGATCCCGAGGGCTATACCGCGGCCTTCAACCTCAATCTGCTGACGCGGCTCAACCGCGAGCTCGGCGCCGATTTCGATCTATCCGCTTTCTCTCACGAGGCGTTCTACAACGCTTCGTGCAGCAGGATCGAAATGCATCTGCGTTGCGTGCGCGCACAGCGCGTGCGCATCGCCTCGCGGCTGTTCGCGTTCGACGCCGGCGAGACCATCCACACCGAGAGCTCCTACAAGTACACGCCCGATAGCTTTACCC
>Ga0187780_10004919_pt1 | contig 9997 bp, 7 predicted proteins | sample 1015_Q2_SP10_20__FD_132429 | JGI IMG/M metagenome (GOLD analysis project Ga0187780, IMG submission 132429) | Tropical peat soil microbial communities from peatlands in Department of Meta, Colombia - 1015_Q2_SP10_20_MG | ecosystem: Environmental > Terrestrial > Soil > Wetlands > Peat | place...
GGCCTTCATCGCGCACCGGCGCGAGGTGGTGACGCGGCGCACGGTGTTCGACCTGCGCCAGGCGCGCGAGCGCGGGCACATTCTCGAGGGCCTCGCGGCGGCGCTTTCCAACGTCGACGAGGTGATCGCGCTGATCAAGCGCGCGTCGGCGCCCGCGGACGCGAAGCGCGAGCTGATGGCGCGCGCCTGGGAGTCGGCGCTGGTGAAGGAGATGCTCGAGCGCGCCAGCGCCGAGCGCTTCCGCCCCGAGGGCCTGGCGGCGGAGTTCGGCCCGAAGGCGGAAGGCTACCGCCTGTCGGCCGAGCAGGCGCAGGCGATCCTCGAGTTGCGGCTGCAGCGCCTCACCGGCCTGGAGCAGGACAAGATCCGCGACGAGTACCGCCAGGTGATGGACGCCATCGCCGACCTGCTCGACATCCTCGACAAGCCGGCGCGCATCACCGCGATCATCGGCGAGGAGCTGGCGCAGGTGAAGGCGGAGTTCGGCGACGCGCGGCGCACGGAGATCGTGACCATGGCCGAGGACATCTCGGTCGAGGACCTGATCGCGCCGCAGGACATGGTGGTGACCTTCTCGCACGGCGGCTACGTCAAGTCGCAGCCGCTCACCGACTACCGCGCGCAGCGCCGCGGCGGGCGCGGCAAGATGGCGGCGAGCACCAAGGAGGACGATTTCATCGAGCGGCTGTTCGTCGCGCACTCGCACGACTACCTGCTGTGCTTCAGCGACCGCGGCCGCCTGTACTGGCTCAAGGTCTACGAGGTGCCGCAGGGCGCGCGCGCCAGCCGCGGCAAGCCGGTGGTCAACATGTTTCCGCTCGAGGAGGGCGAGAAGATCACGGCGGTCGTCGCGGTGAAGGAATTCGACGAGAACCACTACGTCTTCATGGCGACGGCGCAGGGCACGGTGAAGAAGTCGTCGCTGGCGGATTTTTCGCGCCCGCGGCCCTCGGGCATCATCGCGGTCAATCTCGAGGAGGGCGACTACCTGATCGGCGCCGCGCTCACCGACGGCAAGACCGACGTGATGCTGTTCTCCTCCGAAGGCAAGGCGGTGCGCTTCCACGAGGACGAGGTGCGGCCGATGGGCCGCCAGGCGACCGGCGTGCGCGGCATGAAGCTGGGCGAGGGCCAGCGCGTGGTCTGCATGCTGGCCGCGCAGGACGAAACGAAGACCCTGCTGACCGCGACCGAGAACGGGTTCGGCAAGCGCACGCCGATCGCCGAATACACGCGCCACGGCCGCGGCGGGCAGGGCATGATCGCGATCCAGACCAGCGACCGCAACGGCAGGCTGGTCGGCGCCGTGCTGGTCGACGACAGCGACGAGGTGATGCTGATTTCCACCGGCGGGGTGCTGATCCGCACCGCGGTGGCGCAGATCCGCGCCCAGGGCCGCAGCACGCAGGGCGTGACGCTGATCGCGCTGGGCGAGGGCGAGAAGCTCGCCGGCTTGGAGCGGATCGAGGAGCGCGACGAGGCGGGCGGCAACGGCAACGGCGAGGGCGGCGGCAACGGCGGGAGCGCAGGCGCGGGCGGCGCAGCGCCCCCGGTCCTGCACTGATGCCGCGCATCTTCAACTTCAGCGCCGGCCCCGCGATGCTGCCGGCCGAGGTGCTTGCGCGCGCCGGCGACGAGATGCTCGACTGGCATGGCACGGGCATGAGCGTGATGGAGATGAGCCACCGCGGCAAGGAGTTCATCGCAATCGCGGCGGAAGCCGAGCAGGACCTGCGCGACCTGCTCGCGGTGCCGGAGAACTACAAGGTCTTGTTCCTGCAGGGCGGCGCGACGCTGCAGTTCGCGCAGGTGCCGATGAACCTGCTCGGCGGCAAGAACAAGGCCGATTACGTGCTGACCGGCGAATGGTCGAAGAAGGCGATCAAGGAGGCAAAGGCGTACTGCGACGTGCACGTCGCTGCTTCGTCCGAGGACCGGCGGTTCACGTATTTCCCTCCTCAGGGCGCTTTCAACGTGAGAAGCGACGCGGCGTATCTCCACTATTGCTCGAACGAGACGATCGGCGGCGTGGAGGCGCACTGGGTGCCGGAGAGCCCGGTGCCGCTCGTCGCCGACGCGTCGTCGCATTTCCTGTCGCGCCCGCTCGAGGTGTCGAAGTTCGGGCTGCTCTACGCCGGGGCGCAGAAGAACGTCGGGCCGGCGGGGCTCGCGATCGTGATCGTGCGCGAGGACCTGCTCGGGCGCGCGCAGAAGGGCACGCCGAGCGTGATGGATTACAAGCTGCAGGCCGAGACGGACTCAATGCTGAACACGCCCGCCACCTACGCCATCTACGTCGCGGGCCTGGTGTTCAAGTGGCTGAAGGCGCTCGGGGGCGTGGCGGAGATCGAGCGGCGCAACATCGCGAAGGCGAAGCGGCTGTACGATTTTCTCGACGGCAGCTCTTTCTTCGCGAATGCCGTGGCACGGGAGGACCGGTCGCGAATGAACGTTCCTTTCACCTTGAAGAACCCTGCCCTGGACGAAAGCTTCCTGAAGGGCGCCGCGGAGCGCGGCATGGTGCAGCTGAAGGGGCACCGCTCGGTGGGCGGCATGCGCGCCTCGATCTACAACGCGATGCCGCCGGAAGGCGTGCAGCGCCTGGTCGAGTACATGGCGGAATTCGAGCGCGCGCATGGCTAAGGCGGCGAAAAAATTCGAGGTCCTGGTCCTCAACCCGATCGCGGCCGCGGGACTGCGGCGGCTGCCGGCGGAGCGCTTCGCCGTGGTGAAGGAGTCGAAGGACCCGGACGTGATCCTGGTGCGCTCGCACGACCTGCACGCGCACGCCTTCGGCGCCCATCTGAAGGCGGTCGGGCGCGCGGGCGCGGGCGTGAACAACATCCCGGTGGCGAAGCTGTCGCAGCGCGGCGTGCCGGTGTTCAACGCGCCCGGCGGCAACGCCAACGCGGTGAAGGAGCTGGTGATCGCCGGCATGCTGATGGCGGCGCGCAATCTCGCGGGCGCGCTCGATTTCGTGCGCGAGCTCGACGCCGCCGATCCGGCGTTCGCCAGGACCATCGAGGACGGAAAGAAGTCGTACGCGGGCATGGAGCTGCCGGGGCACACGCTGGGCGTGATCGGACTGGGCAACGTCGGGCGGCTGGTCGCCGACGCGGCGATCAAGCTCGGCATGCACGTGCTCGGCCATGATCCGGAGATCACGGTCGAGGCGGCCTGGAGCCTGCCGGCGCAGGTGCGCAAGGCGAATTCGGTCGACGAGGTGCTGAAGAACAGCCACTTCGTGACGCTCCACGTGCCGCTCGGCGAGAAGACGCGCAACCTGGTCAACGCGAAGAATGTCGAGCAGCTGCGCGCGGGGGCGATCCTGCTCAACTTCTCGCGCGAGGGCGTGGTCGACGAGGACGCGGTGCTGAAGGCGCTGCGCGCGCACCGCCTGCGCTACTACGTGACCGACTTCCCCTCTCCGGCGCTGGCGCGACAGGCCGGCGTCATCGCGCTGCCGCACCTCGGCGCCTCGACGCGCGAGGCCGAAGAAAACTGCGCCGTAATGGTCGCCGACCAGGTGCGCGACTACCTCGAGCACGGCGACATGCTGAACGCGGTGAATTTCCCCGACACCGCGATGCCGCGCGAGTCGCCGTACCGGCTCGCGATCTCGAACGCCAACGTGCCCGCCATGCTGGCGCGGATCTCGCAGGCGATGGGCGGCCGCGGCATCAACATCCACACCATGCTCAACAAGTCGAAGGGCGACATGGCCTACACGCTGGTCGACGTCGACAGCCCGGTGCCGGCCGCGGCGCTCGAGGAGCTGCGGCGTATCGACGGCGTGCTCGCCGTCCGCTATCTTGCGGCCGATGGCTGACGACATTGCCGGGCTGCGCGCGAAGATCGATGCGCTGGACGACGAGCTGCTCGCGCTGCTCAACCGTCGCGCGGCGCTCGCGCGCCGCATCGGCGCGCTGAAGGCCGGCGCCCCGCCCTACCGGCCCGAGCGCGAGGCGGCGATCCTGCGCCGGGTCGCGGGGGCGAACGCCGGGCCGCTGCCGCGCGAAGGGGTCGCCGCCGTATTCCGCGAGGTGATTTCCGCCTGCCGCGCGCTCGAGCAGCCGCTCGGCGTCGCCTATCTCGGGCCGCCGGGGACCTTCAGCGAGATGGCCGCGCTGCAGCAGTTCGGCCGCTCGGCGCAGGCGCAGGCCTGCGCCTCGATCGACGAGGTATTCCGCAGCGCGGAAACGGGCGCCAGCGCGTTCGCGGTGGTCCCGGTCGAGAATTCGACCGAAGGCGCCGTCGGCCGCAGCCTCGACCTGCTGCTTGCCACGCCGCTCAAGATCTGCGGCGAGGTGGTGCTGCGCGTGCGCCAGAACGTCCTGCGCAGGGGCGGGGGGCTGAAGGGCGTGAAGCGCGTGTACTCGCACCCGCAGTCGCTGGCGCAGTGCCAGCGCTGGCTGGCGCAGCACCTCGCCGGCGCGCAGCAGATCCCGGTAGCGAGCAATGCCGAGGCGGCGCGCATCGCGGCGAGAAGCGCTTCGAGCTGCGCCATCGGGCCGGAGATCGCCGCCGCGCGCTACGGGCTGAAGCTCGTGGCGGCGAACATCGAGGACGACGCCAACAACCGCACGCGCTTTCTCGTCCTCGGCGCGGTCGAGCCGGCGCCGACCGGGCGCGACGGCACCTCGATCGTGCTTTCGGCGCCGAACCGGCCGGGCGCGGTGCACGCGCTGCTGACGCCGATCGCGAAGCACGGCGTCAGCATGTCGCGGCTGGAATCGCGCCCGACGCGCGTCGGCAAGTGGGAGTACTACTTCTTCGTCGACCTCGAAGGGCACCGCCAGGACGGGCCGGTCGCCGCGGCGCTCGATGAGCTGGAGCGGCTGGCGCCGTTCCTGAAGGTGCTCGGCTCCTATCCGCTCGCCGCGGCCTGAGACCTCGCATGCACATCGACCTTTGCGAACTCTCCCCCTCGTACGTGCGCTCGATCGCGCCGTACCAGCCGGGCAAGCCGATCTCCGAGCTCGCGCGCGAGATGGGGCTGGAGGAGAAGAACATCGTCAAGCTGGCTTCGAATGAGAACCCGCGCGGCATCGGGCCGCGCACGCGCGCGGCGATCGAGGCGGCGATCGGCGAGATCGCGCGCTATCCCGACGGCAACGGCTTCGAGCTCAAGCAGGCCCTGGCGCGGCGCTACGGCGTCGACATGTCCTCGATCGTCCTCGGCAACGGCTCGAACGACGTGCTGGAGATGGTCGCGCTCGCCTTCCTCGGCCCGGGCCGCGCGGCGGTGTACGCGCAGCACGCCTTCGCCGTCTATCCGCTGGCGACGCAGGCGCGCGGCGCGCGCGCCATCGTCGTGCCGGCGAAGGATTACGGCCACGACCTCGACGCGATGGCGAAGGCGATCGACGCCGAGACCTTCGTGGTCTGGATCGCCAATCCCAACAATCCGACCGGGACCTATGCGCTGCCCGATGTGCTGGAGGCGTTCGTGCGGCGCGTGCCCGAGCGCGTGGTGGTGGTGATCGACGAAGCCTACAACGAGTACCTGTCCGCGGACCTGCGCGCCGACGTGATCAAGTGGCTGCGGCGCCATCCCAACCTGGTCGTCACGCGCACCTTCTCGAAGGCCTACGGGCTGGCGGGCCTGCGCGTCGGCTACGCGCTCGCGCATCCGTCGATCGCGGACGTGATGAACCGCGTGCGCCAGCCGTTCAACGTCAACTCGCTCGCGCTCGCCGCCGCGACCGCGGCGCTCGACGACATGGCGTTCGTCGCGCGCAGCTTTGCCGCGAACCTGGAAGGCCTGCAGCAGCTCGAGGACGGCGCGCGGCGGCTCGGTCTGGACTGGATCCCGCCCTACGGCAATTTCCTCACCCTCCGCGTCGGCAAGGCGAACGAGATCTACCGCCGGCTGCTGAAGCGCGGCGTGATCGTGCGGCCGATCGGCGGCGGCTACCAGCTGCCCGAGCACCTGCGCGTCACCGTCGGCACCGCCGCGGAAAACGACAAATTCCTGTCGGCGCTCGCCGCCAGCCTCAGGGACTGATGCTGTTCGACCGCGTCGCCGTCATCGGGGTCGGCCTGATCGGCGGCTCGTTCGCGCTCGCGCTCAAGGCGGCGAAGGCCTGCGCGCACGTGACGGGCGTCGGCCGCAGCGCGGCCAACCTGAAGCTCGCCCTGGAACGCGGCGCCATCGATTCGATCGCGGCGGACCCGGCGGCGGCGGCGCGCGACGCGGATTTGATACTCGTGGCGACGCCGGTGGCGCAGACGGAAAGGATCTTTTTATCAATACAGCAACATCTTGGCCCCGGCGCGCTCGTCACCGACGCGGGCAGCACGAAGCGCAACGTGATCGCGGCTGCGCGCGCGGGGCTGGGCGCGAAGCTCGCGCAGTTCGTGCCCGGCCACCCGATCGCCGGCGGCGAGCGGAGCGGCGCCGCCGCCGCGAAGGCGGATCTGTTCCGGGGCAAGCGGGTGGTGCTCACGCCGCTGGCGGAGAATTCGCGGCGCGACGTCGAACAGGTGACGGCCGCGTGGCAGGCATGCGGCGCGCGGGTGACGGCGATGGAGGCGGCGGCACACGATGCCGTGCTCGCCGCGGTGAGCCACCTGCCGCACCTGCTCGCGTTCGCGCTGGTGCACGAAATCGCGGGCCGCGCCGATGCGGCGCAGCTGTTCGGCTTCGCCGCCGGAGGCTTCCGCGATTTCACGCGCATCGCCTCGAGCGACCCGGAGATGTGGCGCGACATCTGCCTGGCGAACGGCGACGAGCTGGTCGAGGAAGTCCTGGGTTTTGAGAAGAAGCTGCGGGAAATAGAGACGCTCCTCAAGGCAGGCGACGGCAGCGGGCTGGAGAAATTGTTCGCCGACGCCCGCGCCGCGCGCGCGCGCTGGCTGAGCGGCGAATTCGAGTGAAATCGCTCCGGCTCGGGCCGATCCGCCGCGCCGCCGGCACGGTCCGGCTCCCCGGCTCGAAAAGCATCTCCAACCGCGTGCTGCTCCTCGCCTCCTTGGCAGACGGCGACACCGTCGTGCGCGGGCTGCTCGACGCCGACGACACGCGCGTCATGCGCGAGGCGCTGCAAGAACTCGGGGTGGGCTTCGCGGACGGCAAGAATGTCACCGTGCAGGGCTGCGCGGGCAGGTTTCCGTCCGACCGCGCGGACCTCTTCCTCGGCAACGCCGGCACCGCTCTTCGCCCGCTCACCGCGGTCCTCGCGCTCCGTGGCGGCGAGTACCGTCTCGCGGGGGTGCCGCGCATGCACGAGCGCCCGATCGGCGACCTGGTGAACGCGCTGCGCGCCGCCGGCGCGCAGATCGATTACCTGGGGAACGAGGGCTTCCCGCCGCTCGCGATCCACCCCGCCAAGGGCGGCGTCGCGCAGCGCCTGAGCGTCAACGGAGAAGTGTCCTCGCAATACCTGAGCGCGCTGCTGCTGGCGCTGCCGCCTGCGGGCGGCGGCGAGATCGCGGTCGAGGGAGAGCTGATCTCGAAGCCCTACGTCGAGATCACGCTGAACCTGATGCGACGCTTTGGCGTCGAGGTCGAAAGAGAAGGCTGGAACCGGTTTCGCGTTCCCGGCGCCGCCTACGTCTCGCCCGGCGCGATCGCCGTCGAGGGCGATGCCTCGTCGGCGTCGTATTTCCTCGCCGCCGGCGCGATCGGCGGCGGCCCGGTGCGCGTCGAGGGGGTGGGGCGCGACAGCATTCAGGGCGACGCGCGCTTCGCCGACGTGCTCGAGCGCATGGGGGCCGAGGTCGTCCGCGAAGAAAATGCGATGGTGGTGAAAGGCAAGGGCGGAAAGCTTCGCGCCATCGACCTGGACCTGAATCACATTCCCGATGCCGCGATGACCGCCGCGGTGGCGGCACTGTTCGCCGACGGCCCGAGCACGATCCGCAACATCGGCAGCTGGCGCGTCAAGGAGACCGACCGCATCGCGGCGATGGCGAAAGAGCTGCGCAAGCTGGGCGCGCCGGTGGAGACGGGTCCGGACTGGATACGCCTTTCTCCGCCGGAGAAGTTTTCTTCGAACGTCGAGGTCGACACCTACGACGACCACCGCATGGCGATGTGCTTCTCGCTCGCCGCGCTCGACGGCGTCGCGGTGATCATCAACGATCCCGACTGCGTCGCGAAGACCTTTCCCGACTACTTTGCCGCATTCGCCGGCATCTGCCGATGAGCGTGCCGGTCATCGCGATCGACGGCCCCACCGCGTCGGGAAAAGGGACGGTGGCGAGCTTGGTGGCGCAGGCGCTGGGGTTCCACTATCTGGAAAGCGGCGCGCTCTACCGGCTCGTCGCCCTCGCCGGGGGAGAATCGCCTGAGAATTCGGCGGCCAGCATGGAGGTCGCCTTTCAGGACGGGAAGATTCTTCTTTCAGGACAAGACGTTACGGATAAAATTCGAACCGAGGCGATCAGCAATCGCGCCTCCGAGATTGCCGCAAATCCGGCGCTTCGCCACGCCTTGCTTGAGCGGCAGCGCAAATTCAGGCGACCGCCCGGGCTGGTCGCGGATGGCCGCGATATGGGTACCAACGTATTTCCCGACGCGGCCCTCAAAGTGTTCCTTACGGCGAGCCCGGAGACAAGGGCCCGGCGCAGATATAAGCAGTTGAAAGACAAAGGGTTCCGTGCTAATCTGCGCACCCTTTCCCGCGACCTCCAGGAGCGCGATGCGCGGGATGCGGCCCGGCCTGTGGCACCGCTGGCGCCCGCTCCCGACGCCCTGCAGCTCGATTCGTCGGGGCTCTCCGTCGACGAAGTAGTCGGCGTGATCCTCGGCTGGTGCCGGGAAAGGAAACTGGGTGGGCGGGCCTGAGGGCGCCGCCCGTGTTGCAACCTGACCCGCAGCGCTGATCGCAAGCCTGCGGCACTGAAGGATATTTTCTTTTCATGGCCAGCGTTTCCCCCGCAGCACCGGATTCCCCTGGCGGCGAATCTTTCGCCGCGCTGTTCGAAGAGAGCCTGACGCGCAAGGAGATGCGCGTCGGCGAAGTCATCACCGCCGAGGTGGTGCGCGTCGACCAGAACTTCGTGGTCGTCAATGCCGGATTGAAGTCCGAGAGCGTGATCCCGATCGAGGAGTTCCGCGGCGACGACGGCACCGCGGAGGTCAAGCCGGGCGACTTCGTTTCGGTTTCCATCGAGGCGCTGGAAGACGGCTACGGCGAGACGCGCCTGTCGCGCGAGAAGGCGAAGCGCCTCGCGGCGTGGATGGAGCTGGAGAAGGCGCTCGAGCAGGGCGAGAAGGTGCAGGGCGTGATCACCGGCAAGGTGAAGGGCGGTCTGACGGTGATGACCAAGGGCATCCGCGCCTTCCTGCCGGGGTCGCTGGTCGACCTGCGGCCGGTGAAGGACACCTCGCCCTACGAGAACAAGACGATGGATTTCAAGGTGATCAAGCTCGACCGCAAGCGCAACAACGTGGTGGTGTCGCGCCGCGCGGTGCTGGAGGAGAGCGCGGGCGCCGAGCGCGAGGCGCTGCTTGCCTCGCTGCAGGAAGGCGCGGTGGTCAAGGGCATCGTGAAGAACATCACCGACTACGGCGCCTTCGTCGACCTCGGCGGCATCGACGGATTGCTGCACATCACCGACCTCGCGTGGCGCCGCGTCAAGCATCCGTCGGAAGTGCTCAACGTCGGCGACGAGGTCACGGCGAAGGTGCTCAAGTTCGACGCCGAGAAGAACCGCGTCTCGCTCGGCCTGAAGCAGCTCGGCGAAGACCCCTGGGTCGGGATCGCGCGCCGCTACCCGCAGGGCACGCGCCTGTTCGGCAAGGTGACCAATCTCACCGACTACGGCGCTTTCGTCGAGGTGGAAGCCGGCATCGAAGGCCTGGTGCACGTGTCCGAGATGGACTGGACCAACAAGAACGTGCATCCCTCGAAGGTGGCGCAGGTGGGCGACGAGGTCGAGGTGATGATCCTCGAGATCGACGAGGAGCGCCGCCGCATTTCCCTCGGCATGAAGCAGTGCCAGCCCAATCCCTGGGAGGATTTCGCGCGCGAGTACAAGAAGAACGACC
>Ga0187780_10004920_pt1 | contig 9997 bp, 8 predicted proteins | sample 1015_Q2_SP10_20__FD_132429 | JGI IMG/M metagenome (GOLD analysis project Ga0187780, IMG submission 132429) | Tropical peat soil microbial communities from peatlands in Department of Meta, Colombia - 1015_Q2_SP10_20_MG | ecosystem: Environmental > Terrestrial > Soil > Wetlands > Peat | place...
AGGGCATGCTCGTGTGCCCCCGGGTTCCCCTCGTAGTGGTGGGGGGTGGGCGGCGGGGCGAGGTAGCCCTCGGCGGTCATCTGGCGGGCGGCGGTGGCGGACATCAAGTCACCTGGGCGAAGGCGGCCGCGTGGGCGGCGTCCTCGGTGTAGTCGTGCGGATCGAACTCGTAGCTCGGGGTGGTCTCGAAGTTCTCGGTGGGCGGCGGCGAGGGGGTCATCCACTCGTAGCCGCGACTCCCCCATGGGTTGCGCCCGGCCACCGCCCCGTAGCGGAGCGCCAGCCCGAGGTAGATGGCGATGATCAGGAACCCGAAGGCGAGCAGCGAGGAGCCGGCGGTGGAGGCCACGTTGAGCGCCTGGAAGCGCTCCGGGTACTCGTAGTACCGCCTCGGCATCCCGGCGTTCCCGAGCAGGAACTGGGGAATGAAGGTGGCGTTGAAGCCGAGCACGATGAGCGCCGCCGCGACCAGCGCCCAGCCTTCGTGGTAGGTGCGCCCGAACATCTTGGGGAACCAGTAGTGCAGGCCGGCCAGGAACCCCATGATCACCGCGCCGACCATGATGAAGTGGAAGTGGGCGACGACGAAGTAGGTGTCCTGCCAGTGGATGTCCAGGGACACCGTGGCCAGCGCCACCCCGGTCATCCCTCCGAAGACGAGGAAGAAGAGGAAGCCGCAGATGTAGGCGAAGGGGGCGGTGAAGGCGATGGCCCCCTTGTAGAGCGTCCCCACCCAGTTGAAGACCTTGATCGCCGTGAATACCCCCACCAGCATGGAGATCACCGCGAACGCTCCGGCGTCGAAGGCGCTCTGGCCGGAGGTGAACAGGTGGTGCCCCCAGGCGAAGAAGCCGACGAAGGCGATGCCCAGCGAGCTGGCGGCGATCATCTTGTAGCCGAAGATGTTCTTGCGGCTGTAGGCGCTGATCGTCTCCGAGATGACCCCCATCGCCGGCAGCACCATGATGTAGACCGCCGGGTGACTGTAGAACCAGAACAGGTGCTGGAAGAGCACCGGGTCGCCACCGCGCGCCGGGTCGAAGAAGCCGAAGCCGAAGGCGCTCTCCGCCAGGAGGAGCAGCGCCACCAGGCCGATGACCGGCGTGGCCAGGACCTGGATGATGGCCGTCCCGTACACCGCCCAGACGAACAGCGGGAGCTTGAACCAGGTGATGCCCGGCGCCCGCAGGGTGTGGATGGTGACGATGAAGTTCACGCCGGTGAGGATGGAGCTGAAGCCGATGATGAACACCCCGAGCAGCACCGGGAGCACGTTGGTGGTGGTGGTGGTGGAGTAGGGCGTGTAGAAGGTCCAGCCGGTGTCCACGCCGCCGTGGAGCATCCCCCACACGGCCAGCACGGCGCCGATGAAGTAGAGGTAGAAGGACACCAGGTTCCAGCGGGGGAAGGCGACGTCCTTGGCCCCGAGCATGATCGGCAGGAAGAAGTTGCCGAACACGGCCGGGATGGCCGGGATCATGAAGAGGAAGATCATCACGATCCCGTGGAGGGTGAACATCCGGTTGTAGGTCAGGGCCTCGATGATCGTCGGCCCCGGGGTGAGCAGCTCGAGCCGGATGACCATGGCGAAGATGCCGCCGAGCAGGAAGGAGACCAGCACCACCGAGAGGTAGAGGAGGGCGATGCGCTTGTGGTCCAGGGTGAGGAGCCAGGAGCGCACCGTGGTCCCGGTGTTCAGGTAGTGGTGCTCGGGAAAGGCCTCCCCGGCCGCGCTGGTCGGGACGGCGCTACTGCTTGAGCTGCTCATAGAGGGGTCCCTTCACGGGCTGGAGCTCGACGCGGTCGGACCGCAGGCTCTTGATGAACTCGACCACCGCCGCGGTGTCCGGCCCGCTCAGCTTGCCCTGGTAGCTGGGCATGACCGGCTTGTAGCCGGCGGTGATCTTGGCGTTGGGGTCCATCATCGACTCGGTGAGGTAGGCCTCGTCGGCGATGATCGTCTCCCCCGACTCGAGCCGGGTCGGCCGCTGGTAGAGGTCGACCCAGGTCGGGCCGATGTGCCGCTCGGTGTCGTTGACGGCGGCGTTGATGGAATGGCAGCGCAGGCAGCCCTGCTCCATGGCCACCCGCTTCCCCTGCTCGACCAGGTTGCCGCGGATGTTGACCATCTCCGGATCGGCCAGGATGTCCGCCCGCGCCACCAGCCCGCGCTGCTGCTCCTTGAGCCACTCGTCGAAGGCCTCGGGCGAGAGCACCACCACCGTCGCCCACATCTTGCTGTGCTGGGCGCCGCAGTACTCGGCGCAGAGCACCTGGTAGCGCCCGGGCTGGGTGGCCTGGAACCAGGTCTCGGTGTACCGGTTGGGGAGCACGTCCTGCTTGAGCCGGAAGGCGGGGACGTAGAAGGAGTGGATGACGTCCCGGGAGGTCATCAGCAGGCGGACCGGACGGTTGGCCGGGACGTGGAGCACGCCCACCGAGTTCGGTCCCTCGGGGTAGGCGAACTTCCACATCCACTGCTTGGCCATCACGTAGACGTCCATCGCGTCGGGGGGCGGGTTGGCGAGCTTGGAGTAGTCCCCGAAGCCGATGACGAACCAGGCCAGGAAGATGACCAGCGGCACGCTGACGATGGCCACCTCGAAGCCGGCGGTGGGGTGCACGTGGGGGGTGGCCTGGTGCTCGCTCCGCCGCCGGTACTTGAAGAAGAAGTAGATCGCCGTCACGCCCACCAGCGCGCTCACCGCCATGGTGGTGAGGATGACGAAATAGTGCAGCCGGTCGACGCTCACCGCCCAGGTGGAGGCCTGCTCCGGCAGCCAGAGCAGGCGGCGCATCAGGTCGTTGTTCAGGAGGTCGTTCACGCCTGGGCACCTCGCTGCTTCTTCATCTTCACTTCCTGTCTCCAGAGGATGCTCAGTAGCGTCGCCAGGGCGAGGAAGACAAGCAGGCCGCCGATGCGGACGAAGCCCAGGACGTAGGGCTCGTAGCGCCGGCTGGCCGGATCGTACTTGAAGCAGGTGAGCAGGACCCGGTCGAGCGAGGTGCCCACCCGGCCCCGGCTCGCCTCGACCAGCGCCAGCCGGAGGTCGCGCGCCGGATAGTCGATGCCGTACAGGTAGCGCGAGATCTTCCCCTCCGGGGAAAGCACGAAGATGGCCGCCGCGTGCGCGTACTGCCGGGTCGGCGCGTCGTAGGTGTACTGGAAGCCCAGCGCACCGGCGAGCGCCTGGATCTCCGGCTCGGCGCCGGTGGCGAAGGTCCAGGCAGCCGTCGCCGGGTCGGCGCCCAGCGCCTGGAGGTGGCCGCGCTTGCTCTCCGCCGCCAGGCGCGGGGTCTCGCTCGGGTCGATGCTCACCGTCACCACCCGGTAGTCGTCCCCGAGCCTGAGGTCCACCGCCCGGAGCGACCGGGTCAACCCGGAGAGGACCAGGCTGCACAGGGCCGGGCAGCGGTAATAGACGAGGGTGAGGATGACCGGCCGACCCTGCCGGAGCACGTCGGCGAGCTGGAAGGGCCGGCCTTCGGAGTCGGTGAAGCGCACGCCGGCCGGGACCAGGTCCCCCAGCCGCTCGATGACGTCCACGCCCTTCACCGCGGCCGGGACGGCCGCGCCCCCCCCGGCGTGGCGCCGGTCGCCCGGGTACTGGGCCCAGGCCGGGGCCACCAGGAGGAACGCCAGCGTGGCCACCCCACCTCTCACCGCTTCTGCTCCTGCACCATCATCTCCATGGCCACGTCGATGGGGATGTGCGCCACCCCGGCCTGCCGGTCGATCCACCCGTAGCGGTTGAGCCGGTCCATCTGCTGGAGGCGCTTCTGGGCCGCGCGCTGGTCGAGGCTGAACATGCGCTGGTTGACGATGCCCACCTCGTACTGGTTGACGCCGGGGGGCACCGGCGGCGGGCCGGCCGGGTGCATCTCCTTCTCCGAGGCCCGGAGGATGGTCGTCGACCAGACGATGGAGAGGGCGAAGACGATGACCGAGCCCACCCCCACGCCGACGATCTTCCGGTAGGGGAGGTTCTTGTCCTCCAGCTCGCCCGGCGCGTGGACCAGGGTGGGGCCTTGGCCTGATGAGCTCATGCTTGGGTGTACCTCAGGGAGTAGGCCAGGTTGGGGTCCTTGATCGGGATGACGAACTGGCCGCGCGCGCGGAAGAGGGCGGTGGCCACCGCCATCCCTCCCACGCCGACGAGCGCCGCCAGGTGGGCCAGGTGGGGCCGGGGTCCAGCCGGGAAGAGCCCGGGCATGATCAGGAAGTAGACGTGCAGGTAGTTCATCAGCATCAGCCAGGCGGCCACCAGGGCCAGCCCGCGGGGCTTGAACTTCAGGGACCGGGAGAGGAGGGTGAAGAACGGAACGAAGAAGTAGCCGACGATGAGGAACAGCCCCATCGATTGCCAGCCGCCCTTCATCCGCACCACGTACCAGGACGACTCCTCGGGGATGTTGGCGATCCAGATGAGCATGAACTGGCTGAAGGCGCAGTAGGTCCAGAAGGCGGTGAAGGCGAGCATCAGCTTGCCCACGTTGTAGAGGTGGTGCCGGGTGACCACCCCGCCGAGCCCCCGGGTCTGCTTCTCGTTGAGCGCCACCACGATGGCCAGGAGGCACATCGCCGAGAGGAAGCTCCCGGCGAAGTAGAGGGCGCCGAAGATGGTCGAGATCCAGAACGGATCCACCGACATCAGCCAGTCGACCGCGGCGAAGGTGATGGTCAGCCCGAGGAAGGGCAGGGACCCGGCGCCGAGCCGGCGCATGTGCCGGCTGGGCTCGGTGCCGCCCACCTCGTCCTGGCGGAGCGACCAGCGCCGCAGCCGGTCGGTCACCCACCACCAGACCAGGAAGTAGATGCCGGCGCGGACGATGAAGAAGGGGACGTTGAGGTAGGGCGCCTTGTGGCTGAGCAGCTCGAGCTGCTCGGCGTCCATGGCCCTGGACGGGCTGACCCAGGGGAAGACGCTGGACATCCCGAAGAGGATGGGAAGGATGAGGAGGATGAACGCCGGCAGCGCGGCGCCCATGATCTCCAGCGGCCGGCGGAGGACGACCATCCACTTCGCCGCCGAGGCATGGAAGATGGCGTTCCAGATGGTGGCGGTGACGGCGATGCCCACCCAGTAGGTGAAGGCCACCAGGTAGCCGGCCAGGACGGTGGCGTGCTCGCCCGGCCCACCGGCCAAATAGAAGGCCAGGGTGGCCAGGAGCCCGAGCACGCCCAGCACCAGGCTGGTGGTGAAGGCGCGGCCGCCGCCCCGGAGCCGGTCCTGGTGGATGGTGATCGGCCCCTCCTGCCCCTCTACCGAGACCATGTCTGGCCCTCCCGGAGCCGGCGCTGGACGTCCTCTGGCAAGCTCTGCACGGGCGCGTTCTGACTGAGCTGGAGCGCCCGGACGTAGGCCACCACCGCCCAGCGCTCGTCCATCGGGATCTCCCCGGCGAAGCTGGGCATCAGCCCGAAGCCCAGGGTGATGGCCTTGTAGAAGAAACCCGCCGGCTTGTCGGTCAGGGCCACCAGGGATGGCGGGAGCCGGGTGGCCATGTTGTCCGCCACCATGCTGTCGCCGTTGCCCACCAGCCCGTGGCAGGTGGCGCAGACGATCTCGTAGCGGTGGCGCCCGCGGACGAGCAGCTCCTGGGTGACCGGCACCGGGATCTCGGCCACCGGCTGTCCATTCAGCTCGCCGGTGGCGATGTCCGGATGGCCGACCAGGCGCTCGCGCGGGATGGTCCCCTCCGGCGGCGTGCGCATGGAGCGCCCGTCGGCGAAGAGGTCGTTCGACCGGTAGGGCAGGTACTTCTCCTGCGTCTCCATGCGCTGCAGGATCTGGCTCGAGCTCAGGTCGCCGCAGGTGCAGCCGCCGAGCACCGCCACCGCCGCGGCCAGGGGAAGGAAGGCCCTCATGCCACCGACTCCTCGACCACGCTCACCTGCGTGGCCCCCAGGGACTGCAGCGCGCGGGCCGCCTCCTGGCCGTCGCTCCCCGGGGCCTGGGCCACGCTCAGCCAGAATCCGTCGCTGGCCGCGCTGCGGAAGGCCTCCAGCTCGAAGACCGCGTGGTAGGGCTGGGGCAGCCGCATGAGGATGAGCAGCCCGACGAAGATGGACAGGGCGGTGAGGAGCACCGTGGTCTCGAAGGTGATGGGCACGTAGGCCAGCGGGCTCACCGGCGGTCGGCCTCCGACGTTGAGCGGCCAGCTCAGGCCGTTCATCCACACCATCATCCCCATGCCCCCGAACATCCCGGTCAGCGCCGCGCCCAGCGCCACCTTGGGCACCACCGACCGCTTCAGCCCGAGCGCCTCGTCTCCGCCGTGGAGCGGGTAGGGAGAGTGGGTGTCGACGTCGGAGAAGCCGCGCTCCCGTACCTTCCGGCAGGCGGCCACCAGCGCGTCTCCGCTGGCGAAGAGCCCGAGCACGTAGGTGCGTCCCTGGGGGCCGGTTTCCGTGCTCATGCCGCGGTCACCACCGTCACCGGCGCCGGGTGATGGTGGAGCTCCTCGTTCAGCTCCTTCACCTCGCTCACCGCCACCGCCGGCAGGAACTTGAGGAAGAGGAGGAAGCAGGTGCTGAAGAAGCCGATCGTCCCGGCCAGCAGCGTGAAATCGACGATGGTCGGGGCGTACATGCCCCACGAGCCGGGGAGAAAGTCGCGGTGCAGCGAGATGACGATGATCACGAACCGCTCGCACCACATCCCGACGTTGACCAGGATGGAGACGACGAACATCACCGGGATGCTGGTCCGCATCCGCTTGAACCAGAAGAGGTGCGGGGTGACCACGTTGCAGAACATCATCAGCCAGTAGATGCCGCGGTAGGGGCCGAGGGCGCGGGTGTTGAAGAAGAGGAACTCCTCGTAGCGGTTGCCCGAGTACCAGGCGATGAAGTGCTCCATCAGGTAGCCGTAGGAGACGACCATGCCGGTGACCAGGATGAGCTTGTTCATCGCCTCCAGGTGCCGGAGGGTGACCACGTGCTTCAGGCCGAGGAAGTGGCGGGCCGGCACCAGCCAGGACATGACCATGGCGAAGCCGGAGAAGATGGCGCCGGCCACGAAGTAGGGCGGGAAGATGGTGGTGTGCCAGCCGGGCAGCAGGGACACGGCGAAGTCGAAGGAGACGATGGTGTGCACGCTCACCACCAGCGGGGTGGAGAGCCCGGCGAGGAGGAGATAGGCCACCTTGTAGTTGGACCAGTGGCGGCCCGAGCCGCGCCAGCCGAGCGAGAAGATGCCGTAGACCGTGCGCTGCACCTTGCTCTGGGAGGCGTCGCGGAGCGAGGCCAGGTCGGGGATCAGCCCCACGTACCAGAACAGCACCGACACGGTGAAGTAGGTGGAGACGGCGAAGACGTCCCACACCAGCGGGCTCTTGAACTGCGGCCACATCTGGAGATCGCTGGGGTAGGGGAACATGAAGTAGGCGAACCACGGCCGGCCGGTGTGCAGCCCGGGGAAGAGAGCGGCGCACATCACGGCGAAGATGGTCATCGCCTCGGCGAAGCGGTTGATCGCCGTCCGCCACTGCTGCTGGAAGAGGAAGAGGATGGCGGAGATCAGCGTCCCGGCATGGCCGATGCCGATCCACCACACGAAGTTGATGATGTCGAAGGCCCAGGCGACCGGGATGTTGTTTCCCCAGGTCCCGATGCCCCGGGCCAGGGTGATGGTGATGGCCAGGAGGAGCGCGCCGCTGCCGGAGAGGGCGATGAGGAAGGAGAGCAGCCAGCCCCGGTCCGGCCGTGCCCAGACGTGGGCCAGCAGCGACTTGGTCAGGCTGGTGTTGTCGTTCTTGCCGAGGAGGAGCGGCCCTCCCTCGAGCGCCTGCGCGGCGGCCAGATCGGCGGACATCAGGCGAGCTCCGGATTCGGGTTCTTGATCTTGGTCAGGTAGGCGGTGCGCGGGCGGGTGTTCAGGTCGTGGAGCACGTCGAACCGGCGGGGATCGCCGTGCAGCCGGGTGACCCGTGCCTTCGGGTCGTTCAGGCTCCCGAAGACGATGGCCTCGGTGGGACAGACCTGCTGGCAGGCGGTGAGCAGCTCCGACTCGACGATGACCCGGTTCTCCAGCCGGGAGACGATGCGGGCCCGCTCGATGCGCTGGACGCAGTAGGTGCACTTCTCCATCACCCCGCGGGCCCGGACGGTGACGTCCGGGTTGTAGATCATCCGCTCCACCTGGCTCCGGTCCGCCGTCCAGTGCAGGTAGTTGAAGTGGCGGACCTTGTACGGGCAGTTGTTGGAGCAGTACCGGGTGCCGATGCACCGGTTGTAGACCATGTCGTTGAGGCCCTCGTCCGAGTGCACGGTGGCGTTCACCGGGCAGACGTACTCGCAGGGGGCGGCCTCGCAGTGCTGGCAGAGCATGGGCTGCTGGACCACCTCCGGGTTGGCCGGGTCCCCGGAGTAGTAGCGGTCCATCCGCAGCCACTGCATCACCCGGCCGCGCGCCACCTGGTCCTTGCCCACCACCGGGATGTTGTTCTCCGCCTGGCAGGCGACGACGCAGGCGCTGCAACCGGTGCAGCGGCTCATGTCCACGCTCATCCCCCACTTGTACTGCTGGAGCGAGTAGTCGACCGGCTTCTGCACCGTGGGCAGCGCCCGGCCCCGGAGCGCCGCCGAGGGCCGCCGGTAGTCGACCGCCTCGGGGGCCTTCTCGAACTCCTCCCGGGTCTGCATCAGCGCCACCGGGCGCCCGAGGGTGGTGTTCTGGGTCTGGGTGGTGACCACGCGGAAGGTCCGGCCGGTCCGGGTCAGCAACAGCCCGGTCCGGAACCAGGGGGCGGCCGAGGTCCGGAGCCTGCCGGCATCGAAGCCCACCACCCGCGGGGTGTCGGCCTCGAAGTACAGCTCGACGATCTGCTTGCCGTACCCGAGGGCCAGGGTGACCGTGTCGTCGGCGCACCCCGGCTGGACGAACACCGGCACCTCCACCGAGCGGCCGTCGATGGTCAGGGAGACCAGGTCGCACTGGAGGGCGATGGGGTCGTAGCGCTTGATGCCGTGCTTGGCGGCGGTGGCCTCGCTCATCAGGGCCACGTTGTCCCAGACCACCTTGGTCACCGGGTCGGGCAACTCCTGGAGCCAGGTGTTCTGGCCCCACCGGCCGTCGAAGACCTTGTAGTCGGTGACGAAGTTCAGCTCCAGGCCGGAGGGCGCCGGCTTCACCGCCGCCGCCATCTGCGCCACCGCATCGGCGCGCAGCACCGGCGAGACGACCGGCGAGCGCGTCCCGGGGACGACCCCGCTCGAGAGCCAGGTTTCCCAGGCGGTCTCGAAATCCGGCGCCAGCCCTCGTGCCCGCCAGCCGGCGCGGACCGCATCGTGCGGCTTGCGCTCGCCCCGGTCGACGAAGGCCTCCAGGACCTCGATCTCGGTGAGACCGCCGTAGAGCGGGGAGATGAGGGGCTGGACGATGGTGGCCGTGCCGTCCAGGGCGCGGACGTCGCCCCAGCTCTCCAGCGGATGGGCGGCGGGGATGAACCAGTTCGCCGCCCGGCCGGTCTCGTCGTCGTACAGGCCGAGGTAGACGACGTTCGGGACGCGCCTCAGGAGGGCGCCCAGCTCCACGTCGGCCGGCGCGCTGTACACCGGGTTGGAGGCGGTGATCACCAGGGTGTCCACCCGCCCGGCCCGGAGGTCGTCGACCAGCGGCTGCCAGGATGCCCGTCCGGACACCGTGTCCACCACCGGCTCGGTGTACCGGAGCGTCGTCCCCACGTTGCCCAGGGCCGCGTTGATGGCATGGCCGACGGCATGGGTGAGGGGGCTCTGCCGCTCACCGGCGACGACCAGGGACCGCCCGGCCCGGGACGCCAGGTCCCGCGCCACCGCCCTCACCCACCGCTGGGTGGCCGCCGGCAGCGGCGCCGGGGCCACGAAGCGCGACAGCGCGGGGACGGTCTTGCCCAGCTCGGCGGCCACCGCCACCGCCAGCCCCTCGATGTCCGAGCTCCGCGCGGGCAGGCGGTGGTCGGCCATGCCCCCGGTGATGCTCAGCCGCGGCTCGACGACGTAGAGCCGGTTCAT
>Ga0187780_10004923_pt1 | contig 9996 bp, 8 predicted proteins | sample 1015_Q2_SP10_20__FD_132429 | JGI IMG/M metagenome (GOLD analysis project Ga0187780, IMG submission 132429) | Tropical peat soil microbial communities from peatlands in Department of Meta, Colombia - 1015_Q2_SP10_20_MG | ecosystem: Environmental > Terrestrial > Soil > Wetlands > Peat | place...
ACCATTGATAGCGGGCACCCATCGGGCTTCCTGTCCATAATACATGCCAAATCCAAACGCCCAGCAACTCAGAGACTCCCGGTTTGGATATGTAGGATGGACGTTGAGATTAATCGAGCCATAGACGGTGGTAGGCGAATAGACCACTGGGGCAAAGACGAAGAAAGCAACCGCCACCACGACAGCGGTTCCCGCTATTGCCGCAGTTCTACGTTTCACGCTTTAGGTTGCGGCTAGGTTCGATTTACGCTTATTCATGAGAACGGCCTAGCGATTTAGGTGGGGTTGGACAGGAAGAAGCGTCTCACGCGTAAATACTCTTGATACGCCATCGATTGCATGCCATCGCCTGCGAATTACAATTATGGCATCTTTTGTTGGGTTTGCGAACACTACGAGAATGGCCAATGCAAACTTCACAACGTCTCAGTCGACAGGCACAATACGTGTGGGGAGTGGAGGAGGAACTACAACGCTGCAAGTCTTGCGTAACCATGCAACGGTCATGGCCATGCTTGATGCCTTGCAGCCAATCCTTGACACTTGGGATGTCTAACAGATACTCCTCGTATGTCTCGCCTTCCCCTTTCACGCACGCATTGGCGTTTATGTCCAAAAAAAGAGAGTCTGTTCTAGATACTTAGTGGTTTAAGAAAAACGTGTTATGTTAGACTTTTCTATACAGCGAGAGGAGGTGCACGCGGTATCTTTGGGGAAGGTGGAGAAGGGGATAGGGTGCAGCGTGACCGGCTGCAGGAACCAGGCCGAGCGTTCGATAAGCAGGAGCGACACGGGGGGGAGCGGTCTCAGCCTCGGTGGAGAAGGCCGCCGAGTCTACCTCTGCAGGGACCACTACAAGGTCTGGAAGAAGGCGACTAAGAAGTCGAGGGACCTGGAGAGGTCCCGGTGGTAGGGGCACGGTTGAATGAAGATCCTCCAGATGCACGCGGACTTCATCGAGTACACGCCTGTGAAGAAGGAAATCAAGGGCGCCGAGAGCATCGAGCCCAGGACCGTGCGGGAAGACGACATCGTGGTGCTGTTCACTGCGTTCGAGGAGGGGGACGACGTCGAGCTGGTGGGGGAGGCAGTCGCGGATTCCCGCGACTTCCTCGGGAAACTCGGCACCAAGCGGGTCCTCCTCTACCCCTTCGCTCACCTCAGCCAGTCGCTCGCGGCGCCTTCTGATGCCCTGACGCTCCTCCTCGAGATGGAGAAGGAGGCCAGGGGGGCGGGCCTCGAGGTCCATAGGGCTCCATTTGGTTGGACGAAGGCGTTGCAGATCAAGGTGAAGGGTCACCCGCTGGCGGAGATGTCGAGGAGCTATTCTCACGCCGTCTCCGCGCCTCGGGCGCCTCCTCCCAAGCACAGAAAGGAGCTCACCGCCGAGGCCGCAATGGCCCGGCTGAAACGGAGCGACTTCGTCAACCTCCCCGACACCGACCACAGGGTGATAGGCGAGAAGCTCGACCTCTTCAGCTTCCAGGAGGTCTCCCCAGGGATGGTGTACTGGCACGACAAGGGGCTGACCGTGAGGAACATACTGGTCGACTTCCTTCGGTCCGAGCTCAGGGCTCAGGGGTACCAGGAGGTCAGCACGCCCGCCCTGGCCAACACCGCCCTCTGGATGGTCAGCGGGCATTCGGAGCACTACAAGGACAACATGTTCCTCACGGCGCTCGGGGACGAGGAGATGGGCATGAAACCGATGAACTGTCCCTCCACGTTCCTGATTTACAAATCCAGAAAATGGAGTTTCCGCGAGCTGCCGGTGCGCTATGCTACGTTCGACCCGCTCTTCAGGAACGAGTTGAGCGGAGTGGCGAGCGGACTGTTCAGAGTGAAGTCCCTGATGCAGGACGACGCGCACATAATCGCGACCGAGGAGCAGGCCGAGGAGGAGCTTTCCAGGATGCTCGACCTTATGGAGAAGGTGTACAAGGTCTTCAACCTCCCCTTCAAGGCGAAAATTTCTACACGCCCGGACGACTACATGGGGAGCGACGAAGAGTGGAGGAGGGCCACCGACACGCTGATCCGAGTCGTAAAGTCGAGGGGGTGGGCCTACGAAATCAAGGAAAAGGAGGGGAACTTTTACTCCCCGAAGATAGACGTCGACATTCGCGACTCACTAGGGAGAGAGTGGCAGTGCGGGACCTTCCAGCTGGACCTGCAGATGCCGAAGCGATTCAAGCTGGCCTACACCGGTTCAGACGGCAAGGAGCACACGCCCGTGGTGCTTCACAGGACTATTCTCGGCTCCCTCGAGCGATTCATGGGGGTGATGCTGGAGCACTACAGGGGGGTCCTCCCCACCTGGCTCTCACCTGTACAGGCCAGGGTCATCCCGCTCTCTGACGACCACGTGGACTACGCCAAGAAGATCCTGGCCGCGATGGTAGAGGGTGGTATCAGGGCAGACGGGGACTTCACGAGCGGCACCATGGGCTCGAAGATACGCGATGCCCAGCTGCAGAAGATTCCCTACATGCTCGTGGTGGGGAAGAAGGAGCAGGACTCAGGAACGGTGGCTGTGAGGGCCCGCACCGGTGAGCAGAAGTTCGGCGTGAAGACAGACGACTTCGTCTCCCAGGTCAGGGCCGAGGTCGCAGCCTACAGGTAGGCCGCTATCCCACGACTGGAATCTGTTGTGTCACGCAGTGAAGGGTGCCCAGCCCGTGGACCAGGGCCCTGCAGTCTATGCCAACGACGTCCCGTTTTGGGAACACCTCCTCTAGGCATTCCATGGCGAGCCTGTCGCTTTCTCCCCCGAATGTCGGGACGAGCACGGCCTCGTTCCCGACGTAGAAGTTCAGGTGGCTGGCAGGCAGCCTTCCGTCTCGGGCTTCCATCCTGGGCGGCATCGGGATCTCTAGCACCCTCAGTTGACGCCCAGCCTGGTCGGCGGAGTTCTCCAAGCGCCTCAGGTTCTCCTCTAGAGCCTGGTGGTTGGTGTCACTTGGGTCAGGCTCGACGGCTGCGACCACCTCGCGGGGGCCCACGAAGCGAGCGATGTCATCCACGTGACCGTCGGTGTCGTCCCCCTCGATTCCCTCACCCAGCCAGATGACTCGGCTGACACCAAGGTTGACCCCAAGAATCTCTTCGAGCTTGCTTCTCCCGACCCCGGGGTTCCTATTGGGGTTCAGCAGGCACTGCTCGGTCGTCAGCAAGGTCCCCGCCCCGTTCACGTCTATGGACCCTCCTTCGAGGACGATGCCCGGTCTTACAACCGTCATCCCAGAACGCGCCGCAATCTCCTCCCCAGCTCCACTGTCCGGCTTCAGGTCGTCGTACTTGTTTCCCCAGGCGTTGAAATCCCACTTGACCACGGCGCCCTTACCTCCCTTCACGTAGGTTGGGCCGTAGTCCCTCACCCAGACGTCTACGGTCCTGATCAGATGGAAGACCGCCTCTGAATTCCCGAGCACGCCCCGGACCCTTCGTTCGGCCTTGGAATCATTCACGAGGATGTGGACTTCTTCCCCTTTGGTGAGGGCCCTCACCATCCTGACGTAGGCCCGCTCTACCGCGGGGAGGATGTCCGCGGGGAAGGTGTTCGGGTCCTTCGGCCAAGAGATCCAGGTTCCGCTGTGCTTCTCCCACTCGGCAGGCATCCTGAACCCCGAGGCTCCCGGCGTTTCAGGCACCTCCTACCGCTTCGCTATGGTGGAGTATGTCCCCTCTTTCCTGTTCCGTAGGAACCCCCAGCCCTCCTCCACCAGCCTTCCGAGCCCCAAATCGACATCCGTGGTGTAGACCCCTTCGTCGCCCCCCGCCCTCAACAGGACCTTGCCGAACTGGTCGCAGACGAAGGATCCTCCCCAGAAGGTGGTGGCCCCCTCCGTGCCGACCCTGTTCACTGCGCACACCACGACGCTGTTTGAAATGGCATGCCCGACCTGGACAGCCTCCCAGGCCTTCTTCCAGTCCCCTTCGACGGGCTCGATTCCCTTCACCCAGCCGATCGCCGTGGGGTAGAAAATCACCTCAGCTCCCATCAGCTTCTCGACCCGGGCCGCCTCGGGGTACCACTGGTCGAAGCAGATCAGCGTCCCAATCTTTCCCCAAGGGGTTTCAGCGACCGCATACTTCTCGCCCGAATCGAAGTAGTCCTGTTCGAAGTAGTGCTCGTCTTGCGGGAGGTGAACCTTCCTGTACTTCGAAAGAGCCTTCCCGCTACGGTCGAACACGACGCAGGTATTGTACTTCATGCCCGCAGCCTTCTCGAAGATGGACCCGCCCACGAGGGTCACGTGGTTCTTCTTCGCGGATTCAGCAAGCGCCCTGCTCGTCGGGCCGGGAACGATCTCCGGGGCCACGGCAGTTCGCCTAGACGCGGGGAAATAGCGCGTTGTGAAGAGCTCGGGCAGGCAGACAATCCCCGCCCCCCGCCGAGCGGCATCCCGCACGAGAGAGAGGGCCTTCTCCAGGTTCGCTCTTCGGTCGTCGGTCATCGACATCTGCGCAAGGCCCAGCCTCGCCTTTCTCGCTTGCAACGTTCAGGCCCCTTTTGGGTGGAGCTATTCAAAGTAGTCCTGCGTGACGACACGACACGAAGTTAGCAGGTGTTCACTTCGGGGCTTCTCCTTTCACCCTTCTGCTCGGTTGAATTTGCGTCTGATCTTGAGGTTGGCCTAGCGATTTCGGGGGGGCGGAGAGCTACCCAGTCCCATTTGGGCTGAAGGTGCTGTGGTAGAGGCTAGCGCTGCTCAGATTGAAGGCACCATCGGCGCCGAGGCTGATGTCTGCTCGGATGAATGGGACACCAGCCCAAGAACCACCACTGGCGCAGTAGGTCGGGAGGGGCATGAACCAAAAATACCAATTGGGAGGATAGTAGATGGTCGTGGCGAATGAAACAGCGCCATTCGGCAGGGTGGTTCCACCCAAATAGGCCGTTTCGACTCCTCCATTCTGGTAGGCGCTCACGAGGGTGTAGTTCGCTCCGTCTTCCAACTGAATGAATCTCGACTGGCTTCGTATCTGGTTTGCCACCGCAATGACTTCAGGTGAGAAGTTACAGCGTAGGCTACCACCAGATGAACTCGTCCCCCCTGCATAGCTTCCCGCAAGTGCGAAGACTGCCACGACCACCACAACTACTGAGAAGAGCGCTTGCTCTCTTTGCATGGCCTGTGCCTCAGAGGGGTAGCCCCATGGGGTGTAAAGTTCTACTCATGAGAACGGCCTAGCGGCTTCGACGTCTTGCTGGCAACACCGGGGGGCTAGCTTAATTGAGCGCGGCTTCGTAGGCGAAGGCGGTTTGATGAAGATCGAGGGCCTTACGAAGATCTTCACCGGACGAAAAGGGGTCCTAGCCCTTGACAACGTCTCGTTTAGCGTCAACGATGGCCAGATCGTCGGTTTCGTCGGCCTTAACGGGGCGGGTAAGACGACCACCATAAGGATCGCCGCAGGCGTTTCTCTCCCGTCCTCCGGGACCGTATTTGTCGATGGGCATGACGTGGTCTCAAGCAAGGTGGAAGCCTCCCGGGCAATCGGTTGGGTTCCGGAGTCGCCGAACTTCGAGCCAAACTCGGCCGGCATTTCTCTGATGCAGTACTTCGCCGGGTTCTATGGAATCCCGGCCTCTGACGCGAGGGCCCGGTCGATGGACTTGTTGAATTCCGTGGGACTCCAGGACGCGGAGACCAGGAAGTTCCGAACCTACTCCCAGGGGATGAAGAAACGCTTCTCCCTCGCAGCTGCGTTGCTTTCCGATCCGAAGAACTATCTCTTCGACGAGGTTCTGAATGGTCTGGATCCAGAGGGGATAAGATACTTCAGGAATCTCATGGTCGAGCTGAAGGCGAAGGGCGCGGCCGTCCTTCTTTCGTCCCACATACTCGTCGAAATCGAGAGCTTGGCTGATGCGGTGGTGTTCATTCATAAGGGCAGAGTGATCAAGACGGCGACGCGAGAGGAGCTCCAGGACGTCGGGCAGCGAATGGTCAGGCTAGTAGTCAGGAACGCCGACCAGCGAGCGATTGCGTACCTCGAGGGGCTCGGGAGCGTGAGGCGGGAAGCGGACGCCCTCTACCTCACTTCTGAGGTCGACCCCGCAAGGGTCAACGCTGAACTCATAGGGATGGGATACCAGGTTGTCGAGTTCTCCTCATTGAAGGAGGGGCTCGAGGAATACTTCCTCAACCTGATTGCGGAGGCGAAGTAGGATGGCAGGTGCACTTCGTCATGACTTCGTTCGAACTCTAAGAACCAAATCTGTGCTCGTGTCGATGGCCGTGATCATCGTTCTCAGTCTTGGCTTGGTCCCCTTGGTCAAGCTCGCCACAAACCCGGTGCCCGTCAGCAGCGGAGGAACGGTTGTGGCGGAATACTACTCGGGGGGATTGTATCACTTCCTCGCCTACTCCTACAACACCTACGGTCAACCGGTGTCGGGGACCCCCGTGAACGTCACGTTCTTCGGACCTGGGGCGCCCCCCTCGAGCACCGCGTCGACCAACTCTTCTGGTTATGCTGCCTGGACGGTAGGTGGGGGTCTGCCTAGCAACAGCTTTTCTTTCCTGGTCACGGCTTCCGGGAATGAGCTAGTCGAAGGAACCTTCTCTCCATCGCCCGAGCCTGGAGAGGTGGGCTTCATCGCTGGAGACATCCTCTCGCTGGTGCAGGATCCTTCCAACTCCTCTCGCTCTGACGTCCTGTTCGCGTACATCGGTTCCAATGGAACCGTCCCGAGCATGTACCGGATCTACTACAGCTATGGAAGTTCCAGCTCCTTCACTCAGATCAACGAATCGGAGATGTCATTTCTCGGGATGCCCAATTCCTACGCGACGGTGTTCAAGCTCCCCCAGGCCCCCGCGGGGACCACGACAACCCAGATTGGCGCCTTTGACGTGAACGGGACAGCGGTCGCTTCTTCGACCTACTCCTACCAAGTCGTGGGAGGGCCGTCGACGCCCCCGACCCCTCAGCAGCTGTTCACCAGCTTCACGTCTTCGATCCTTTCACTGGTCATTCCTCTTATGGCGATACTCGTCGCGTTCAACACCTACGGCAAGGACAGGGCTACGGGAGTGCTCGAGTCGGTCCTGGCGCGCCCCGTGACAAGGTTGGGACTGGGCGTCACCAGGTATCTGTCAAGCTTGCTCTCCATTTCTGTGGCGATCATCATTTCGTTGGCTGCAATGGAAGCGATCTCTCAGGCGCTGATAGGCAAGATTCTCGCACCGGAGTTTGTCCTCTACACCTTCGCTGCTCTCGTTGTGGAGGCCGCGACCTTTGTCGGGCTCACGATGCTGATTTCCCACCTTCTGAAGTCGGCCGGCGCGATCGAGTGGGTGGCGGTTGGCCTCTGGATCGTCCTGGACTTCTTCTGGAGCGTAATCATCCTTTTTGGCGCCCTCGCGCTCGGGGTCGAGATAGGGTCGGGGAACTACCTGGGGGTCACCATCGACTTGGGATTCCTCAACCCGGCGCAGTACTATGGCCTGGTGGGGGAGTACCTGAACGGCGTTTCAATAACGTCCAACGGAGGGGGGAGCATCCCGATAAGTCCCGCCACCTACGGTTTGACGCCGTTGACGCTCACCGTCGCCGCTGTTTTGTGGGTCGTCGTCCCGCTGGCCGGGTTTCTCTACCTTGCAAGGCGCAGGGACTAGCCTCTGAGTGGCGCCCCTCCGCCCGCACCGTCAGACGATGGTTGGTCTGCAATCAGGCGAGGTTGAGCGCATTCCGTGAGACAGATGCGTACGCGAACTCGAGCTTGGAGCGGGAATCCCCAGATGCAAGCTCCTGCAAACGTTTTTCCCGCTATTGGCTAGCCCCAGAGTCAATGCTCTGGCCACAGGTTATGCTACTGCAGGCAGCCACCAACGGCACAGCCCCGGCCCTCGGCGCCGCTACGGGGAGTTCCCTGTTGAGTGTTGCCTTGGAACTCACCCTATCTCTGGGCGCCATTGCGGTCATCGGTACGCTCCTGACGAGGTTTGTCCGAGGCATCGCGCGCCGGGCGGGGGTGTCTAAGCAGGTCGTCTCCTCCATCACGGAGATAATGGGAGTCCTGATGTTGCTCGCAGGGGTAGGGGTCATATCTACCGTCTCCGGCCTCTCTTCCTATTTCACGGCCCTGACGATATCGGGCATTGCTGGATTGGCCATATCCCTCGCCCTCCAGACCACCCTCTCGAACGTCATCTCGGGGGTGCTGATGCTCCACGACGGTGTGATTCACGTGGGTGATGAAGTGCAGTATGGAGGCCCGGGCGGTCTGAGGGGGAGTGTGATCAGAATATCTTTGAGGAGCACTTGGCTGAAGACGAAAGACGGTGTGATAGCTGTCATTGGGAACACCTCGTTGGCGGCGGGGCCCCTCATCAACCACTCCGCCACACAGAGGCTCGAAAAGAAACTAGAGCTATGACGGCTCTCGAGCTGGTACCTGGATGCCGGCACGCGATGGTGGGGGTCAAGCAGGGTCCCGAGAATCGGGCGACGGGGCGGAAAGGACACCCAGGCAGCGGCATCAAGTGAGGGCAGGGCCTGTGCGGTCTGTCAGGACGACCAGAAGAGGTCCAGAGTCGTGGCCCCCATTATCTCGTCGAAGCTGAAGTCTAGGGCGTCGAGCAGTTGGTCGAACATCGAGTGGGCGTATTCGATGTACTTGTCGGAGTCGATCTCTTCCGGCCTGGCGTGTTCGGCAGGTTTGACGTAGGGAGGGTTCTTCGTCTTGACGTAGGCAATGATCTCCCCTGCCTTGATCTCCTGACCTCTCTCCTCGAGCTGCATGGCAGCCCTGACATGCTGGGGGGTGGTCCCGTTATACTTGTCCGTGGGCTTTCCCATCATCACGGTGAAGGCCAGATCCTGGACCGGCACCTTCTTCCCCTTAACGTCAGAGATCATCTTGGCGAGGAGCCCCTTGATGCTCGCCCTTGCCTTCTCGAAGTCGTCAGGGTTCTTCACGCCGCTGAGTATGTCTAGCGTCTGGTAGAAGACCTGCTTCAGGTATTCGGGGGTTTGCGACTTTTTGCCCGTCAGACCCTTGATGTCGGCGGTGCCGTCGGGAAAGACGCCGAAGTAGTTTTTCTTCCTACTGCTGAAGGCGACATACCTGTACACCTTATCGAGGTCGAGCTCGACTCCGAGGTCCGAATCTGCCCATCGTGTCACCGTCGAAATCTGGTCCTTCGAAGGATTCTGCAGGTACACGGAGTCTGTGTCGGAATACAACACCCTGATTCCAAGGTCCCTGCACCTGGCTATTGTTCTGGTGATGGCATCGCGGCCCAGGGCGGCGGTCGCTTCCGCCACGGGAAGGCAGTAGAAGGCGAAGGATTCGAAACCGAAGGAACCGTAGGCGCCGTTAAGGTAGACCTTGAGACTCTGCGACACAACGCTGTAGAGTTCTCTGTCCTGCTTTGTTAGAGTGGGATCCCTTGCGAGGTGCTTGTAGTGCCCGACCCTCAAGTCGCGAAGAGAGCCGATGGCCAAACTCGTGATTCCCTTCCTCTTGGTGCACTCCCAGGAATCGGTGTCTGGTATCCTATTCGAACGACACTCGGGGTGCGGGCAGTTGACAGTTTCATAGGAGAGGTTGTGAACTTTCATTAACGATGGATAGAGAGAATTGGAGACCAAGATTCCATCCGCAGTGAAAAAGCTCTCGCTGCCACGTACGCTTATGTCATAGACTGGGAGAGTGTTCTCGCTTGGCCTTATCTCCTTGATCTTCTCAAAGTGGCAATTTCCGTTGTAGAATTTCTCGAATGTCGATGCGTAGGTCTCTACAGATTCTCTCCTTACTCTCTCGTATCTGATAGGATTCCGCCGGTGGGTGGCGTAGAAGGGCGTTTTCGCGAATGATTGGACATGCTCTGACCTCACTAGCAACTCTGGGGGCGGACGTTTGGTATCTCGATATGTCTGCACGTCCTGGCTCCACGTGAGGTACGACTCGGGATCGCCATGTGCTTTCGAGATGCAGTGGAACCCACTCATCAGTCCCAGGGACATTAAGTCATCTACGAG
>Ga0187780_10004924_pt1 | contig 9996 bp, 5 predicted proteins | sample 1015_Q2_SP10_20__FD_132429 | JGI IMG/M metagenome (GOLD analysis project Ga0187780, IMG submission 132429) | Tropical peat soil microbial communities from peatlands in Department of Meta, Colombia - 1015_Q2_SP10_20_MG | ecosystem: Environmental > Terrestrial > Soil > Wetlands > Peat | place...
GCCTCGCGCCTTGCGAATAGCGTCCCGTTTTCGGGAGAACAGGATTTTCCCCGCGTCGACACCCAATACACGCGCCGGCAGCGATTCGTAGCGACGGTCCGAAGCGTGGGGATGCGCATGCTGGCAATTTTGAGCGGCTTAGGCGAAGGGAGGCTGCAATGAATAGTGGAGCCGGCGATGGTCGGCGCACTTTACCGCTGATCCTGATCGCTGCTCTCGTCCAGGGATGGGCGCTATATGGTCTGCATATTGCGATTACGCACCACCGTTGGCCGAGTACGCACCTATCGTGGTTGCTCGCGCTCTACGCCGTTGCAGTGTTTGTGCCGCTATCCGTCGAGCTCTTGGGGTTTCAATCTCGCAAGACGACCACCTGGCTGATTCTGGCGGCAATCGCGGCCCTCTACTTCTATGTGGGCTGGAACCACGGGATTACGGTGCAGGAGCCTGGCGTGATGGAGGGGACCGCGGAAAGGGAGCTTGTTCCTCCCGCACTCGAGGCCGTGATTCTATGGCTTCTGATCCTTCCGTTCGTCGAGTGCCGACTCATCACCGGGAAGTGGGTTCCGGACTACAAGCTGCTGTTCTCTGTCACCTGGCGTAACAAGATGATACTGGCAGAGGCGGCACTCTTTACCGGACTGCTGTGGGCGCTGCTCGGACTCTGGGAGCAGCTGTTTCATATGCTTGGGATCGATTACTTCCGAGATCTTTTTTCCGAGCCGGTCTTCTTCTATACCGTCACGGCTCTGGCATTCGGGATATCCCTGCATCTAATTGGATCGCTCGAGCACTGGACGCGGATCGTGCTTGAGCAGCTCCTTGGCGTCCTCAAGTGGCTGGGCGTCATCGCCATCGTCATCCTAGTTCTGTTCACGATCGCTCTTCTACTCAAGCTGCGAGCGCTGGTGTTCTTCGGCCAAAAGGCGATAGGAGCGGCGTGGTTACTCTGGCTTGTAGCGGTCGTTGTCCTATTTGTGAATGCGGCATTTCGGGATGGCACGGATGCCCGAGTTTATCCAAAAGTTATCCGCGTGGCCGTGCGTTTCGCGATGCCGTTGCTGATCGTTGTCTCTTTGACGGCGGGCTACGCCCTGTACGTTCGAGCGCGCGAGTACGGTCTTACAGTAGGCCGCATCTGGGGATTCATCGTTGCTGGATTCGCACTGATGTATGCAGTCGGTTACAGCTGGGCGTCTGTGAAGCGAGGCGCCTGGCTCGGCGGCATTGCGACAGTCAACGTCGTGTCAGCATATTTGCTTATAGCGGTATTGGTTGCAGCGCTGACGCCGCTGGCCTCGCCATATCGCCTGGCGGCCAACAGCCAGTTTGAAGTCGCCAAAAGGTACCGTGAAGATAAGATCCCATCAGGCTCGTTCTGGGACACGCCGTATCGGTATCTTCGATTCCGCACGGGTAGGTACGGCATCGCGAAGCTCAAGGAGCTTGCGGGGTCGTCTTCACCCGACATCTCTGCCGATGTTCGCAGTCAGGCGACCGCAGCATTGGCACTGACCGCGCCTTTCCAAGCGACGACGAAATCGACCGTCGAGGCGCAATTAGCCGATCTCGAGGTTTATCCCGATGCGCGGGAAGTCACGGCCGAATTGCGCGACGAAGTGGTCGCGAGTGTGCAGCAGTCGTCCTATGGCACGAGCCTGTCAGAGACGGGCCGCCCGACGGCCGGCATCTTCGTCGATCTGGATGGCGATGGCGCCCCAGAATTTGTACTGATTTGGGGGAAGAATGCACGCGTTTACACTCGCGCGAATGGGCGATGGCGCTTCGTTTCCTGGATGGACGCCATCGGCACCAGCAATACTTCGATCAAAGGGGCACTCACTTCAGGAGACTTCCGCGCTGCGCCGCAGCCCTGGAGCGACCTCATGATAGGCAGCCAGCGGTATCGCCTCAGGTCGACGCCCCTGTAAGCCTTTGAGAAGTGTCTGCGCCCGCCGATTGACGTCGCTGGCCGACTTCACGCATCTGGAGGGGGCGCTAGCACTGGCTGGGCGCCGGGCTACCGGGAGATCAGGATCGAGATGCAGCGGACGAAGCGATAGTCCGGCAGAGGTACAATATGAGGTTCCTGAGGGAAGCCGAGCCCTGGTGATGCGTGATAAGGAGTCTAGGAATGCGCCACTCTACGTTCGTGGTAGTCGCGAGCCTGCTGGCATTGCCGGCGATGGCCGCTCTCGCGCCCGGTAACACTGCGCCGGACTTCACGGCGAAGGCGTCTCTGGCTGGGAAGGAATTTACCTACGTACTCCACGACGAACTCAAGAAGGGTCCCGTCGTCGTGTACTTCTACCCCGCGGCGTTTACGAGTGGCTGCAATATCCAGGCACACACTTTCTCCGAGAATATGGCTAAGTTCCGGGCCGCCGGCGCTACCGTCGTAGGCGTGTCTCTCGACAAAATCTCGACGTTGAACGCGTTCTCCTCGGATCCCAAATATTGCGCAGGGAAGCTGCCCGTGGCTTCCGATCCGGACGGCAATATTGCGAAGAGTTACCAACTCAAGATTGACGCGGTCGAATCCGGCGACAAAGACACGCGCGGCGCAGCGATCGACCACGGCTACGCGGAAAGGTCAACGTTCATTGTGAGTCCGGATGGCAAGATCCGCGCTACCGTCCGCGGCATTGGTGCTGCAGAAAACGTAGCCCGGACGCTGGAAGCGGTTCGGCAGCTGAATGCAGCGTCCGGAGGCACAAAGACTACCCCATAGGACATTCCTGTGGTTTTCCAACAGACGCGCGACCGCACTAAGAGGCGTCGCTCGGAGTGCTGCCGCTCCGCTAGAACTGCAACCCAAGTGCGAGTCCGACTGTCCGCGGTACGAAAGTTGTTCCGTAGACCAGTGGCGGACCGAAGAGAACCCCGAACGAACTGCCTTCTGTCCTGGCGAGCAGAAGCGGATGGGCATTGAGCGCGTTGTTCACGTAGATGCTGAGCTCCGCGTTCGCGCGCCTTACGCGCGCCCGCAGGTTGAGTACGTTGATTGATGGGTCGGCTGTAGGGTAGGTGGTAACCGACCAGGCCCAAGGTGGCGGCGGGTACGGTGGGCCTTGCAGACAGCAGCCCTCGGCGATTGGTCGGGTAGAGAAAGGGCCGGAGTTGTGGCTGTGAAATACGTCCTGGACCTGGAAGGTCGCCATGAGCCCGTGCGGAAATCGAACGTCATAGGCGAGTAGTCCAGTCAGGGACCATGGCGTCGGCACCTGGGGCAAGGTGCCGAGCGCGTCACCATTGGAAATAAGAAAGTAGTCGTGAGCATTCGAGCCGACGCTAGACAGGTAGCTCGTCTGATTGTAGTGAGCGTCGACGAAACTCACGGCGAGTTCGGCCCTGACGTGCTCGGAGACGGCGGCCTGCAGGCCAAAGTCAAAGCCGGTGCTGGTGGCGGAATTCTCGCTTGCGACCTGTGCGCAGTTGGTCCTGGTGAAGAATAGCTGATGCAGGTTCTGCCAGCGCATGTAGTAGACGCTCATGTCGATCTGGATGCGACCGGTGTGGAACATGTTCTTGCCACCCGCTTCGATGCTCCACACCGAATCCGCGGGGAACGGAACGGTGGCGTCCGTTGTGCACGGAAATGGACTTGGCGGGTCGATTCCGGCGTTGCGGTAGCCCTTCGCGAGCGTCGCGTAGTAGAGGCTGTGGGCGTCGCGGTCGTAGGATAATCCCACGCGTGGCGCGACCGGAGTCCCGGACTGCGCAGGCGCCGTCTGAGGGGGCACAGGGGGTGTCAGACCGGAATAGGCCTTCGTCTGCTGGCTGTTGTCGAAGGTCACGCGCAGGCCAGCATTCGCCCGCAGGTGTTGCGACAGCTGGTAGTCCGCCTCGCCGAACACGGCAACTTCGGTATTCTGAATCCGTGAATCGATGGTTGCGCCGAGATTGAACTCCGGATCGGTTTCGCCGAAATAGACCGCCTTGTTCGTGAGCGTCTGGAGGTCCTGCTGGCGCACGTTCGAGTAAAGCGCGCCGACCATCCACGTCAAGCGCGCGTCCGAGTCGGGTGACCGCAGCCGCAGATCTTCTGTACCGGCGTTAACGACCAGATCGTGTGTAAATCCGGCACCGTTGGCGTAACTGAGCGGGTAGACCGGCAGTGGGCCGAATTCCCCTTGGAAATAATTCGGATATGAGTTCGTGTAGTCGACCAAGCTGTTTGCCGAGCGACGGAAGTACGACGTTACCGACGTCAGATGCCCAAAGGACGGATCCCACGTGAGGTTGATGAGCCCAAGCCAGTAGCTGTCGTCGTCGGGCTGACGCAGCAGCTTGCCGTTGCGCAGCACGCCAGCGTTCAGGTTCGACAGGTTTGCGTAGAAGATGGGTGAGTCATTGAGGTCGATGGATTGGTAGCTGACGGCCGGCGTGATGTGCACGCTGTCCGAGGGCGCGAACGTGATGGCGAGCCGCGCGCTCTTGGTTACGGACCAATTCGAGTCGGCGTCCAGCACTGCGCCAGTGAACGGGTCAACATGGTCAATAAAACCTCCATCGCGTCGATACCAGGCGCTGACCCGAAAGCCTACCCGGTCTGCAACAATCGGGCCCCCCGCTGCTGCACCGGCCTCATAACTCGGGCTGCCGTTTTCCGTATGGGCGAAATCCGCGTGAACCTGGCCGCTGAACTGAGTAAGTCCTGGTTGATTAAATACGTATCGGACCGCGCCTCCCTCGGTGCCTTCACCCAGGAGCGCGCCCTGCGGCCCGCGCAGAATCTCGACCCGATCCACATCGAACAGCAGCGGGCGCACCTCCCCAAAGTCACTCTGCAGGCTGTGAACCGGAGCCGCGTCGACAAACACGCGCGTCGTCGACCGGCCGCCGGGGTCGTTCACGCCACGGATGGAGAGGTTGGTCGAGATACCGGCGCCGACGGCGGTATCCAGGTCGTACTCGACACCTGGGGTCAGGCCGGCTATGCCATCGAGGCTTTTGGCGCCGGACATCGCCATGGCATCCGCGGTCCACACGGCGATGCTCATGGGCACGTCGCTCACTCGTTCTTGCCCCCGCGCGCCCAGCACAACGATCTCGTCGATGATCGCCGGCGGCGCACCGGGCGTCTCGTCTACTCCTACGTGCGGTGAACCGGGCACGGCCGGCGGCGGCGGCGATTCCGTGGTCGAAACGACGAAAATCCGCACCGTCCGGTCATTAATGAAAGCAAATCCGAGACCAGTGCCAGCCAGCAGCTGGGCCAATGCGTCTGATTGCTGCGAGCCCGCGCGAGCGCCTTTAGACGTGCGCCCGGCCGCAATTTGCGTCACATAGACCAGCTGCAGGCCCGTCTGGTGCGCAAAATTGGCGAGCGCATCGGCGACCGGCCCAGCCGGGATATCCGCTGACAGTGCAGTATCGGAATGAGCGTTTGCCGTCCAGATGCCGAGCAGGCAGGCAAGAACGAAGCGCGCGACAAGGCGCAGCAAGGATTGGTCTATGTGCGCCAGCGTGCATCGGACTCTCACCGCGCTCGCCGAGACGACCGCCGGGTTCGACACAGGCCCCCTTTCCCGCGCCAGCGGCCGGCCGCGCGCATGCAAGCGCGGCCGCAGGGCGCGCTAGCGAGCGATGGACGCTGGCTCCCGCTCAGCAGCACGCGAGCTGACTATGCGAATTCTTTGCCCCGTCCGCTCCATCGTGACACCGTTCAGTGTCGCGATGAATGCGGCGAATGAGTCCGTGTCGTAGGCGTTGAAATTGCCGCTGATCGGCATTGAGCGCAGGGCAGGGTCATCGATCTCAAGAGCGACGCGTCCGTAGCGGTTAAATTCCGCGGCAACTTCACCTAGTGGAACATTTTCGAATGTAATTTGCTGGCGAACCCAGGCGACCGCAGACCAGATATCCACGGGCTGCGGTGCGCCGATCTCTTGACCCGTGACCATGACCTGATAGCCGGCGCCCACGCGTACCGCACGTTCCGGCAACGCGCTCCCGGGCTCTTCGTATGTTGGGGGGCCGGCGTAGACCGCCACACTGCCAGCAACGACCGTCACAATCGCTGTGGCGGGCTTGCGATAGACGTCAAACTGCGTGCCGACAGCGACGACCTCCGCCGACCCCGCGAACACTCGAAACCGCCGCTGCGCCTCGTGCATGACCTGAAAGAGAGCTTGGCCACGCTCGACCTCGACGACTCGCTCCCGGACGGAATAGCGCACTTTGACCTGGCTGTCGGTATTCAGTGTGAGCACCGACCCGTCGGGCAGCCGCACGACGCTCTGTTGGCCGTGGGCCGTCTGGTATGACTTGGGCAAGCCAAAACGCTGGCCATCGAGCGTTGACCAGACTGCTGACGCGCCGACTGCGCAAACTGCGATGGCGGCAGCCGCTGCGCCACGCCACCACGCGGCCGGTACTCGACTCCGGGCTAGTGGCGTGTGGCGCTGCCGGTCCGGTCGATCGAATCTGACGACCGTGTCAGCAGTCGCCTTTGCGCGTGCAAGCAGCGCCTCTGTGTCGAACTCAGGATCATCGGTGGCAGAGCCCAGATCCCGGGCTAGCGCGGCAACGCCGAGATATTCCTGAACGTGCTGAGGCGATGCCCGCAGCCAGGCGACGAAGGCCTCGCGTGATTCCCGCGTCAGCGCTCCGGCGCGGTTCTCCGCGTACCACTCTCCGGCTTGCTGGGCGATCGCGGCCAGGACCTGCTCGCTCGTTGTACTCATATGCTCATCCCAGCCGCGCCATGCGCCTGCGGCAATGACCGAGCGCCTGCCCGAGGTACTTCTTCACCATATGCGGGGACACCTCGAGCCGCCCGGCAATCTCCTGGTAGCTCAGGCCGTACCGGTACTGAAGCACTACCGCGGCGCAGCATTTGGGTGGCAGTTGCCGGAGTACCTCGCGCAACCGTTGGACCCGCCGTTCATGATCCACAGTGTCCTCGGTCGGTTCCAGCGAGGCGACCAGCTCTGCGACCTCAGGCTCATCGATGTTCGTACCGACGCCGCGACGCCGTGCTGCCGCGGCATTCTCCTTGAGCAGGTTGGCGGCCACCGTATACAGATAGGCCTCCGGATTTTTGATGCCTTCCGGATCCGGTACTCGCAGCATGCGGAGATAGACCTCCTGCGCGAGGTCTGCCGCGTCGGGCTTAGAGCGAAGTCGCCGATGAAAATAGCTCTGCAATGCACCGCGATGGCGGGCGAACAGGCTTTCGACCAGCGCTTTCGTGAGTTCGGTCATAACGCGGCGGATCGCCGGACCAGAATTACGCTTTCTAACACCTAAGAGCCTTCCTTAGGGACTTCGGGTACCCAAACCGTCAAATTTTGACTCGACTAAGATACGGTACCCGAATTCGAGCGACTGTCCTCTAGGTAGACAGGCGGACGGGGTCACTTTGCGGGGATCCCCGACAAGTCGAGGAGCTGGCGCGCGGGCCGAGCGTGCCTGACGGTGCGGTCCCTCGATGGCCGGGAATGCGGGAGGTCGCGCGATGGGTTACTGCGTCAAGGCGGGCGGGCTCGGTCTTTTGCTTGTGCTGTTCCTCGCTGGATGCGGCGGTGGCAGCTCGGGCACAGCGCAGCTCACGTTCAGTCCCAACGCGCCACCACCTCCCACCGGGGCGACCGGTGTCGCCTACCCGGCGTTTACGTTCGCGGCGCCGACCGGCGGCGCGGGTCCGTTTACGTGGAGTGAGACCGGCGCGCTGCCCAAGGGCATGTCGCTCAGTTCGAGTGGCAGGTTGTCCGGCACCCCAACGACTTCGGGGTCGTTCCCTATCACCCTCACCGTCGCCGATTCTTCCAATCCGGGTATTGCAGCCAAAGAATCCGTCACGCTGACCATCAAGAATTCGCCGCTGGTAATAAGTACCAGCCCAGCGCCGCCGCCAGGTACGCAGGGGAGTGCGTACCCCGGATTTACGTTCACTGCAGCCGGCGGCTCGCAACCGCTCACGTGGAGTGTGTCGCCAGGCGCGCTGCCGGCGGGACTCGCTCTAAGCACCAGCGGAACGCTCACCGGCACACCCTCTGGGTCCGGACCATCGACGTTTACTCTAACGGCGCGGGACAGCGCACCGAATCAGGAAGTCGCCACGCAGACATTCACGATCAACGTTGTTGGGCAGTTAACAATCTCGATCACCTACTTGGGCTCCGGCTCCCCACTCGAAACCTTTCCTGCCGGGACCACGGCCCAGTTTCAGGGCAGCATCACTAATGACCCCGCCAATGGGGGAATTCTCTGGTCCCTGACGTATTGCACAATCGCGGGAGACTGTGCGACGAGTCAGGTTCCGGATGCATGTACCGTCGCTATCTGCGGGTCGGTATCCCCTGCGACATCCGCCAACAACGCCACCGTGACCTATACGGCGCCCACCGTCCCGCCGGCCGGCGACATACTGGTGACTCTGACGGCGACTGCCCAAACCTCGCCGACGACCAGCACGACGAACCAATTCAAGATTCCGGCGGTCACTGTCGTCGTTCTGCCAGTAGGCGCACTGCTTCCGGTAGGGATTGCCCAGACCTTTGCCGCGACGATCGGACAGGACCCCGCGAACGCTGGCGTGACTTGGGCAGCAATACAGAACGACGCCGATTGCGCGCCGACGTGCGGTACGGTGGCCCCGCTCCACACAGGGAGCGGAACGCCGACGACTTACACAGCGCCTGGCGCGCTGCCCGCGAGTCCGACGGTCTCGCTCACGGCGACGTCGGTTACGGAAGCGACCAGCTCCGGCACTGGAGTTATCACCTTGACGAACGGCACCGTCAAGTTGGTGCCCGATGACCTCACGTTCGTGGGGTGCGCGGGCAACGCTGGTGTCTGTGCGGTGGCGACCCAGGATGCGGAGCTCACCAATACCGGAGCTTCGGCACTGGCCATCTCCGGCATCACGGTGAGCGGAACAAATGCAGGAGACTTCACTCAGACCAATTCCTGCGGCGCGAGCCTCGCGCCCGGCGTCGCCTGCGCGCTGACAATAGGCTACAAATCAGGCTCACGGGGCACGCACACGGCGACCATCAACATAGCCGACAACAGTCCGGACAGTCCGCAGCAATTGGCCGTGACTGGCTTCAACAAGGCTTCAGTTAAAACAGGCGCGGTCGCCGCTGCGCTTCGTGGGCGCGGCGCTCCGTTCGTGCCCCGACCTACCGGCAGTAGCACAGTGGGTACCCGGGTAGTTCACCTGGTGGATTCCGGTCGCGCCGATCCGTATCTGGGCGGTGGGGCACGGCGCGAACTGATGGTCCGGTTCTGGTACCCGAGGTCCGGTAATGAATGTGCGCCGGCTGAGTACGCGTCTCCGGGTGTCGTGAGTGAATTCTCGCGACTGCTGGGAACAGCCGTGCCGCGGATCGCGACCAACAGCTGTCTCAACGCCCCGGTCGCCGTCGGCGCACACCCAATCGTCGTCGTGACTCCGGGTTTCACGGGAACGTCGACCGACTACACATTCCTGGCCGAGGACTTGGCCAGCCGGGGCTATGTCGTGGCAGCGGTCGACCATACGTATGAGGCGGTTGCGGTCGAGTTTCCGGACGGTCGGCTCGCAAAAGGCGTCTTTGGCAGCTCGCTGACGGACTACACGCGCAGTGACGTGAGTGCTCTGACCTTCGCGGTCTCGGTCCGGACTGCCGACTTACGGTTTGTCGCCGATCAACTGACCGCCATGAATGGCGGCAACCACGGAGCATTTGCCGGTAAGCTCGACACGTCGCACATGGCCCTGCTCGGCCACTCCCTCGGTGGGCTCACCGCCTTGCGCGGCGCCCAAAGTGACACCCGGTTCCGCGCCGCAATAAGCTTGGACGGGTTGGTGCCCAATCGACTGACCCCGCCGACCAGTACTCCGGTGTTGCTGGTCAGGGCCGGTAGCAGCCCCTGGAATGACAATGACTGCCAGTTGTGGGGCGCGCTCAAGGGCGGGCGCGTGACGGTCAATTTAACCGGCGCCGAGCACACGGCGCTATCGGACGCGGCCTGGCTCGCCCCGGGCGCAGCAGCAACCGGACC
>Ga0187780_10004925_pt1 | contig 9995 bp, 7 predicted proteins | sample 1015_Q2_SP10_20__FD_132429 | JGI IMG/M metagenome (GOLD analysis project Ga0187780, IMG submission 132429) | Tropical peat soil microbial communities from peatlands in Department of Meta, Colombia - 1015_Q2_SP10_20_MG | ecosystem: Environmental > Terrestrial > Soil > Wetlands > Peat | place...
GGCAAAGCAGAAAGCTGTAATTGACAAGCATTACGGAATAGTCTAGATTGCCCTAATTCTGGGTAAACGATTACTCGCTGAATCGTCGCGGTTGCCCGTCTTGTAAAGGAAAGTTTCAAGGATGCTGCTCCAACACTTGCGTGAACGGGTACTTGAAGCGAACCTTGAGTTAGTGCGTAAAGGCCTGGTTCTGTACACCTTCGGCAACGTCAGCGGCGTCGCACGCGAGCAGGGGTTGGTTGTCATAAAGCCCAGTGGGGTCCGCTACGAGGAAATGAAACTGGACCATCTCGTGGTGACCGACTTGACGGGAAAGGTCATAGAAGGCAAACTGCGACCCTCCTCTGACCTCCCAACTCATCTGGTGCTCTACAATGAGTTTCCCCAGGTTGGCGGCGTCGCCCATACCCACTCCGATTACGCAACCGCCTGGGCACAAGCCCGCAAAGCGATTCCTTGCTTCGGCACGACTCACGCCGACTATTTCCACGGCCCCGTGCCAGTCACCGCAGTAATGAGCGATCAGGATATCGCCGGGGACTACGAGAAGAACACGGGTGACGCAATCGTCCGCGTCCTGCAGAACACCGACCCTTTATGCACACCCGGCGTACTGGTCGCCAATCATGGACCATTTACCTGGGGAAAAGATGCTGCAGCTGCCGCTCATAACTCAGTCATTTTGGAAGCCATAGCACGCCTGGCCTACCTCACCACAAATATCGAATCCACGGCTAAACCCGTCGGCCGTGGACTTCACAACAAGCATTTTTTGAGAAAGCATGGCCCGAACGCCTACTACGGCCAACCAAAGGACAGGCGATGAGGCATATGCTCGCAGGTTATGCGACGGCTCGCCTGGTGCACTTATCCGGGGTAGATATTGTCATCATTGCGTTCTATTTCGCCCTCGTCCTTTCCATCGGCTGGTATCTGAAAGGGCGGGCCAAAACTGGTGAAGATTTCTTCATGGCGGGACGTGAAATGACGGCATGGGTTGCAGGTCTCAGCTTTCTCTCTGCAAACCTGGGAGCGTTGGAACTGATGGGATGGGCAGGATCCGCCTACCAGTACGGCATTATGGCGACGAATGCCTACTGGATCGGGGCAATTCCCGCCATGTTGTTCCTGGCGCTCGTGATGATGCCTTTCTACTACATTTCCAAAACTCATTCCGTACCGGGGTATTTGAAACTGCGTTTCGGAGAACCTAGTCGCGCCCTCTCGGCGATTTGTTTTGCCTTTATGACCGTGCTCATGAGCGGGGTCAACATGTTCGCTATGGCGAAGGTGATGCAAATCGTGCTGGGCTGGAACATCAATTTCAGCATTTGGGTCTCGTCCCTTACGGTTGCAGTTTATGTCACGCTGGGTGGCCTCCGATCAGCCATCTTCAACGAAGTCCTTCAATTCTTCCTTATCTGGGCTGGATCTCTGCTGATCCCGATCCTTGGATTGTATGAGGCCGGTGGATGGGGGAATCTCAAGCAGCTTATTGCCCATCGGTTCTCGGAACAGTACGTCCATATATGGGCCGGAGTTGGCTCCTTTTCCAACAATCCGATGGGTATCAACTGGGTCGGGGTGGTGTTTGGCCTCGGCGCCGTCATTTCCATGGGTTACTGGACCACGGATTTTCTGGTCGTACAAAGGATCCTCTCCGCAAAGGATATCCGCAGCGCTGAAATGGCGCCGATCATCGGGGCCGCATTCAAGATGATGGTTCCGATCATTGTGATCCTTCCTGGACTGCTGGGATTGGCGGTGTTGCCCGAGAAACTGGTTCCGGAATCTATCGCCGCCTCTGTCGGAGCCCACAGTTACAACGACGTACTTCCGCTGATGCTGGCGCGCTATTGCGGTCCCGGCCTGCTTGGTCTGGGAATCACCGCCTTGATCGCCGGCTTCATGTCGGGCATGGCCGGGAATGTCAGCGCATTCACCACAGTGTGGACCTATGACATCTATCATCCTTTAATCAACAGCACGGGCACCGATCAACATTACGTGAGTATGGGACGGTGGACCACCATTATCGGAGTGCTGATCAGCGTCGGCACGGCTTATCTGGTGATGCAGTTCGCCAGCATTATGGATTACGTGCAGGCATTATTCAGCTTCTTCATTGCTCCGCTGTTCGGAACCGTTGTCCTTGGAATGCTATGGAAGCGAGCGACTTCTGCAGCAGGATTCTGGGGACTGCTATCCGGCACACTTTGCTCAATCGGCATGTGGGCGTGGGTAAAGGTCGATCCGTCTGCGTTGCGCTATGTTGCACTCTCCCCGCACGCCAAAGGGCTCGCCCAGGATTACTTTCAAGCGCTCTGGTCATGCTTGGTCTGCGTATTGGTAACCGTGGCAGTCAGCCTTGCCACCACCCCGATGCCGGAGCGTGAATTGACGGGCCTGGTATATGGATTGACCGAAGTACCCGAGGTCGGAAACGTTCCACTGCACAAGAGGCCAGTTTTCTGGGCGGCTGTGGTCACCATAGTGTTCATCGTACTTAACCTGATTTTTTGGTGAGCAGAATTCGCTGCGAGGAAGAGGGATGGTTTCGATCTGGTTTTTCATCGGAATCTCGTTGCTGGTAAATGGCGCCTTGATTCTAGCCGCGGGAATTTACCAACTCGTGGATCCGCCAGCTAATCCGGGCGTGGTTTTGTTTAACTTGCACGCCAACCTGTGGTGGGGAGCACTGCTGTTGATTTGCGGTCTTTTCTATTGTGTGAGGTTCGCGCCGAAACGGGCATCGAAAGCGAGCATCGCAGGCGCAGACAGGGAATGATATGTCTGTCGATCACAAGAAGTTGACAATGGGCGTGATTGTTGGCAACCGGGGATTTTTCCCCGATCATCTGGCCAAAAGCGGACGAGAGGAGACTCTCAACGCCCTGAAGAAGGCGGGCATGGATGTTGTGGCCCTCGATCCCGCCGAAAGCAAGTATGGAGCTGTGGAGACTCGGGAAGAATCGAGACGCTGCGCAGAGTTGTTTGCTCACAATCACGGACGGATTGATGGAGTTATTGTTACGCTACCGAATTTCGGAGAGGAGCGTGCAATCGCAGATGTTCTTCGGCTAGCCGATTTGCGTGTGCCGGTGCTGATTCAGGCGACTCCGGATGATCCCAAAAAGATGAGCATCGCGTCCCGTCGCGACAGCTTCTGCGGAAAGATGTCGGCCTGCAACAACCTTCGGCAGTACGGAATTCCTTACTCTCTGACGACCCTGCATACTGAAAGCCCAGATTCTTCTGAGTTCGCCATTGACCTGGACTGGTTTGCTGCAGTGTGCCGCGTCGTGAAGGGATTCCATAATCTGCGGGTTGGAGCGATTGGCGCCCGGCCTGCAGCATTCAACACTGTCCGCTATAGCGAAAAGATTCTGGAAGCGCAGGGGATTTCGATCGAGACACTCGATCTCTCCGAAGTTCTCGGCCGCATTGAGCGAATGAAGGACAACGATGATCATGCTCGGGCCAAGTTGGCTGCGATCAAGAAATATGTGGATTCAGCTAACGTACCGGCGCCCGCATTGCTCAAGATGGCCAAGCTCGGGGCTGTGATCGACAAGTGGATGGCCGACACGGAAGTCACGATCAGCGCAGTTCAATGTTGGACCTCGATAGAGGAAAACCTGGGAGTAGTTCCCTGCACCGTGATGAGCATGATGAGCAACGAACTGCTTTCCAGTGCTTGCGAGGTTGATATCTGCGGAGTGTTGGGCATGCACGCGTTGCAGCTGGCTTCAGGCACACCCTCGGCGCTTCTCGATTGGAACAACAATTATGGAGCCGACCCCAACAAGGCCGTCTGTTTCCATTGCTCGAATCTGCCCAAACATTTCTTCCGCTCCGTGAAAATGGACTTCCAAGAGATCATTGCCGGCACGGTCGGAAAGGAAAATACATTTGGTACCTGCGTGGGGCTTATCAAGCCCGAAAGGATGACCTTTGCGCGCTTTTCCACCGACGATACCTCCGGTAAGATGAGAGGCTATGTCGGCCATGGTCGCTTTACTGACGATCCACTCAACACTTTTGGCGGGGCTGGCGTGGTGGAGATTCCGCAAATGCAAAGGTTACTGCGCTATATTTGCGCGAACGGGTTCGAACATCACGTAGCTGCCAATCTCTCGTCTGTAGCCTCTTCCGTGCACGAGGCAGCCACCCGCTACTTGGGCTGGAACATGTACTGGCACGGCTCGGACAGCGGAGCCTGCTGATGGCCATTGTGGCGGGAGTGGATTTTGGAACTCTGAGCGTTCGTGTTTCTCTCGTTGACAGTGAACGCGGCTTGCTAGAGTCAGCTATCGCCGACTACCCTCTCCACCGCAAGCGCGAAGATCCCGAATATGCGACCCAATCTCACGATGACCACATGCGGGGGCTGGCGACAGCCACTCGTGAAGTGCTGAAAAAAGCAGGTGTGAGAGGAGATCAACTCCACGCTATTGCCCTGGACACCACAGGTTCATCTGTTATTCCGGTCGGAAAGGATCTTCAGCCTCTCGGCGAATATTACTTGTGGTGTGATCACCGCGCCAAAGGCGAAGCAGCCGAAATCACGGAAACCGCACACCGCGAAGGCCTGGAAGCAATCAAGTGGTGCGGCGGCGTGTATTCATCGGAATGGGGATTTTCTAAGCTTCTCCACTGGCTCAGAAACAATCCCGCAAAACGTCCAGAATTTGTGTCCGCTTTCGAACATTGCGACATGATAGCGGCCACACTATGCGGCATCACAGACCCCAAAAAAGTGAGGCGTAGTATATGTGCAATGGGACACAAGTGGATGTGGAATGCCCAGCTCGGAGGTTTGCCCCCGGAAGGTTTCCTGGTCAAAGTTGACCCTCTACTGAGGGGAGTGCGTGAGAAGTTAGACGGAGAGTATGCAACCTCGGACAAGATTGCAGGCACACTTTCTCCATTCTGGGCTGAGAAGCTGGGACTAAAGGCGAGTATTCCGATTCCTGTCGGAGCTTTCGATGCCCACTGGGATGCCATCGGCGCCGGTTGTCGTACCCACGACATGGTGAATGTGATTGGAACCTCCACTTGCATCATCGGGATCACGCCATCAGTCAATCTGGTTCCTGGCGTGTGCGGTGTTGTCCAAGGTAGTGTTCATCCTCACCGAACCGGCATTGAGGCCGGACTCTCCGCAGTTGGAGACATTTTCAATGCGATCGCTTCCCGAGCCGGTAGCGATGTGACCTCGCTAAGCCAAGGTATTGAGAACTACCGCGCCGGACAAACCGGCCTGCTGCGTATGACCTGGGACAACGGCGATCGTACTGTGCTGGTAAATCCCAACCTACGCGGCGTCACGCTGGGATGGAATCTCCAAAGCACAGCGCAGGACGAACTTTTCGCTGCTATCGAAGGCACCGCCTTTCACACCCGTGTGATCCTGGATCGCATGGCAGCCCATGACGTGCAGATCAAGCGCGTGATCAACGGGGGTGGGATTCCACAGAAGAACAATGCCCTGAACCAGGTCTACGCCGATGTGCTGGGTCGCCCTGTGCTGGTTCCGAATAAAAGCGTGGTCAGTCTGGGTTCGGCCATCTTTGCCTTCTTGGCGGCTGGGGTTTTCAAGACCATCGAGGAAGCGCAGGACAAGATTTGCCCTTCGTACCGCACCTTCTTGCCAAAGGAGTCGGCGCAAGCTACCTACGAGAAACTTTATCCTTTATATAGCAAACTGTATTTCACCTTGGGGCAGAGAGAAAACAACGGATTAGGCGATGTCCTGCCCACATTGATCGCAGTATCGGAATCGCTGGCGAACCCGGCGAAGCCATAGGACGAGGAAGACGAATGCGACTTCTGGAAATCATGCGTATGATCGTGATGGGCGGTCTTTGCTTGTGGCTAATCGGGCCTGCGGAGGCGAAGACAACAGTGACAAATCAGCCATTTGGAATTATGCCGGATGGAACCCCGGTTGAACTCTATAGCCTGGAGGATGGCCCCTTCCAGGTACGTGTCTCCAGTTACGGCGGCATCATCGTCTCGCTGAAAGCGCCAGACCGGAGCGGTAAAGCGGCGGATGTTGTATTGGGCTTTGATGATCTCGACGGCTACGTCGCTAATAATAATGCCCCTAAAGGAGGCGCATTTTTTGGCGCAATCATCGGACGCTATGCCAATCGCATCGCCCACGGCAGCTTCACTTTGGACGGCCACAAGTACTCGTTGCCTCTGAACAACGGCGAAAACTCGCTTCATGGCGGTCCTCGCGGGTTCAACAACGTGGTCTGGAAAGCGAAGCCGATTGCCAACGGGGTCGAACTGAGTTACTTAAGCAAGGACGGCGAGGCTGGATACCCGGGGAACCTGACCGCCACGGTCCGTTACACGCTAGTGAAAGGCGACTTGCGGATCGAGTACCTGGCGACCACGGACAAAAATACCGTGCTCAATTTGACGAACCATTCCTATTTCAACCTTGCCGGACAGGGTGAGGGAAACATTCTCAATCACCGCCTCACATTGTACGCATCTCGTTTCACTCCAGTCGATGCGGGATTGATCCCTACCGGAGATTTGAAGTCGGTCGAAGGAACTCCGCTCGATTTTCGCAAGTCGACTGCCGTGGGAGCCCGAATTGATGGCGATGACGAGCAACTCCGCCTTGGGCATGGCTATGACCATAATTGGGTATTGGATAGTGGCAGCGGAAAACTCACCCAGGCGGCCGAGGTCTATGACTCCGACAGTGGGCGCGTACTGAAGGTTTTCACCGACCAGCCGGGAATTCAGTTCTACAGCGGAAATTTTCTGGACGGCTCGATCAAGGGCAAAGGCGGGAAGCCGTATGAAAAGCATGCGGCCTTATGTCTGGAGACGCAACATTTCCCCGATTCGCCCAATCATCCTGATTTTCCGAACACTGAATTAAGGCCGGGTCAGCGATATCACACCGTGACCATCTACAGCTTTTCTACGCGCTAGCGCGGCGATGGAAATGCAGCTTGGTTGCTGGTTTTTCGGCCTTCTGCCCAACAGATTGCGCCCTTGGCTCCACAATCGCAGGTCACGCATCCCCGCCAGGGAACCTCTCTATTGCGGCTAGCGTGGTGAACTCAAGTTTCCAACAGTAGAGTCCAGACCTGCATGAAGGTCGCTTGCCGGTTCGCCCAAGCATAGTAAGGAATAAACGTCAGTGGAACGCGTCGCATCTTTGGCGAAGCTCCTGCATAGCGAAAATACAGGCCTCGTTCTGATGCTCCTCGTTCATACACGCTGCCGGTGTGATGAAGCACGACCGTTCCTCCGAGCAAGTCCCTCCTGAACTCCGGCTGGAATTGCTCCGAGAGGCGGCGTCCGGCGTCCACAGCTACGTCACTTAGAGATACCCCGCTGGGCTGATCGATTTCTTCGAGGCAATAGATCAGTGGGCCCCGCTGAATCGCGACTCTGCCCGAGTCGTCAGCGACCCGCGGGTTCGCCTCAATAACCTGGGTGACGAGCTCAAATTGGAGATGAATCGTGTCTCCCGATGACCAGCGCCTGCGAATGGGAAGATACTCACCAGGCTTTGCACCGGGAACCGTGTTGCCATTTACCGTGACTTGCGCGCGATCGGTCCATCCCGGAATACGCACATACACGGTGAACTCCGACACTTGTGCGGGAGCGACTGAAATGTGGACTTCCCCGTCCCATGGATAGTTTGTTTTTTGCGTAACCTTGATTCCGACGCCATTCTCCAGACGCCAATTGAGTTCCGAATTGTCGTAGAAGTGGACGTAGAAGCCGTCGCTGCTCGTGCTGTAAAAGTATCCCGGAAGCGAACCAAACGTGCGCTCCAGGTTCGGCGGACAGCAGGTCACGTCATACCAGGGATTGCGGATCTTGTCTCCGGTCGAAGGATCAAACGCCAGTGGATTGCGATAACAATACAACGTGCCGTCGAGCGACATCCCGGAGTTGATTCCGTTGTACAGGGCCCGTTCCATTACGTCGGTAAACTTCGCATCACCGGTAACCGCCAGCATTCGCCAGTTCCACATCATGTTGCCGATCGCGGCACAGCTTTCCCCATAAGCACGGAAATTCGGCAGCTCATAGGCGTCCCCGAATGCTTCTCCATCCGACCGAGAACCCACCCCACCGGTCACGTACATTTTGGTTGCAGTCATGTCGTTCCAAAGAGTATTCAGCGTCTTCCAATAGGTATCATCTCCAGTTTCCAGGTAGTAGTCGGTGGCCCCGCAGCAGGCATACATGGCACGCACGGCATGACCCTCCATCTTCGTGCGAGCGGTGAAGGGCGTTCCGCTAAACATGTAGATGGTTCGACGCTCCGGCAACTGGAGACGATCGTCGCCCTGGAGGATGTAGCCTGCGAGATCGAGTTGGCGCTTGTCACCGGTGATACGGTACAACTCAATCAGGGCCATCTCGATTTCCGGATGCCCCGAGACGACTGGCTTCTTCGGCGCTGGCCCATAATTCGGGATCAGGAAATCATCAACGAACCGGATCCCGGCATCCAGCAACTTGCGGTCGCCAGTCGCCCGGTAGAACGCAATGGAACCCTGCAACATATGTCCGATGTTGTACAGCTCATGACCGGTGGTTTGGGTCTGGATAGTCATCCGCAAGGACTTGCGGTCGTCCTGATAATAAGTATTGAGATAGCCACTCGGCTCTTGAACCGCCACGACGCCTTCGATGAGTTTTTCAGCCGTGACGCGAAGTTCGGGACGGTCTCCGGATTGCAGAACGAAGCCAACCGCTTCAGTCCACTTATACACATCGGAGTCGGAGAACACCGGGCCAGTCTGCGGCGCATTGCTCTTCCCGAGCAGGCGGCGGAAATTGTTCATCCGACCATTGGCTTCTAGCAGATCATGCATGCTCGGAATGCTTCTGTTGACGTTGATTTCGCGCCGTGGGCCCCAGAAGCCGCCGGTTATCATCACAGCGCTCACGGGAATGTCCCGCAACTTCGCGTGAGGTGATTTCGCGAGATTTTCGATTCCCTGATCTTTCCAGCCAGGCGACTCGGTGAGAGCAACTTCGCTGCTTCGATTGGTATTCGCCCCACCCACGGCTTGTGCCAGGCTTCGAGCGGCCGGCAAAGTAGTTAACGCTGCCGCCGAAATTGCGGTGGTCACGAATTGTCTGCGCGAAATATTCTCTTTTTCAGCCATGAGCTGACCCTGCTCTCAGAGCGACCATTGAATCAGAGTGTAGGACCTTGCCGGAACCTCGAATCTGGTTTTGCCCGCGGAGGTTGTCGGCGCCGAGAATTTTTGGGGTACAACTTTTTGCGGTGTCGAAAAGCTGTTAGAGGCCTTCAAATCATCTCCCGTTAGAACGGACGCGGTAACCACGCGTGTGGGTGCGGCATCCTCCCAGACAACTTCAACCTCATGGGCCCTCGAGAGGTCGCGGTTCAGAATCAATAGGACAATTTTGCCGCTTGCCTCATAGCACCCGGTCGCATCCAAGTGTGGGACCTGCTCCAGTCCGGAGACGTCGTAGGTGGAAGACTCGACGAGCAAATTCAGAACCGAGCCCCTGCCAAACTGCAATCCCCAGCTATACGGATAATAGATTGACTGACGGAGCAGTCCGTTCTCGTTCGTCGTGATTGGAGCAATCACATTCACCAGTTGTGCCAGACAAGCGATCTTCACCCGGTCGGCATTGCGCAGCAGCGTGTTGACCATCCCTCCCACGAGCAATGCGTCTTCCAGGTTATAGACTTCTTCCAGCAGGGGCGGCGCTTCTTTCCTGTGCCCATCGACAGCATCCCCGCTGGTTGTCCGATACCAGACATTCCATTCATCAAACGACAGCCACAACTTCTTCGGTGAGCGCTTACGCCCACGCACCAGATCACAGACGGCTAGCGTTTCCGCAATCTGGCGTTCCATCATGAGATTGAGCGCCACGAACTTTGCGCTGTCCCCGCCCGTGTCGCGAGTGTTATTCCCAAAATATCGATGCAGTGAAAGGCCATCGACGTATTCATA
>Ga0187780_10004926_pt1 | contig 9995 bp, 8 predicted proteins | sample 1015_Q2_SP10_20__FD_132429 | JGI IMG/M metagenome (GOLD analysis project Ga0187780, IMG submission 132429) | Tropical peat soil microbial communities from peatlands in Department of Meta, Colombia - 1015_Q2_SP10_20_MG | ecosystem: Environmental > Terrestrial > Soil > Wetlands > Peat | place...
GCTATAGAGACCGCGGAAGATGGGGTTATCTCCCGGTCCCAGTCCATAGGAAAAAGCGTTCCCCAACAGGTGTCCGTTGTCAGCCTGCCTCAATATATTCAAATATTCCTCACTGTGAAAAGCGGTTAGATCTTTTTCTTCAGCGTGGATGGTGGAAATGAATCGAACGGAAGGGAGGTCGAGGAGTCCGTAGGCTTTGATAAGATCGTAGGTCAATTTGAGTCGGATGACTTGAAGAGGATGAGTGGGCCCATAATCATAATCGAGATAGGCGTCAGTATAGATAAGAGCTGTCTTCATCTGAACGGATTAACTACTCTTCATGAAAGAGTAACGCAACCCCTTCCAAAATGGCCAATCAAATTTACCTTGATATCAAATTATTTTCAAGGTTGCTTTCAAAATTGTTTAGTGAGAAAATGGACGTGTTCCAACAAATTTGTAATTTACAGACATGAAATGTGGAGTTTGTTAAATACGCTGATATGCTCAAGCGAATTACAGGTGAAAACCGTAGATCTGACACTTAAATCACGCACTAGTTTATAAATAGGATTATTTATAATGTTCGTCTTCTTGATGGCAGCGATTGCCGAAATAATTATTGGACTTTTTGTTTATACCTTCTTTGACCCAGAAAAAGTCAGGGAAATGCCCCCTCTGCTATGATGGGGGTGGGTAAATTTTGAATCTGGCTTTTTTGATCCTGAGAAGGATCTATATTTAATAAAATTGGATTCTCGAAGGAGGGGATTGTGAGACATCTTTTTGAAGATTGGGAAACCATTCAGACCAGGATTCAAGAGGCCCAGAATCTTTTTCTTTTTCTGGATTATGACGGAACGCTTACCCCAATTGTGTCCCGACCTGAAATAGCCTATTGTCCGTTTGAAGTAAGGGATCATCTGGGGAAATTACGCAATCTTCCCGGGGTTTACTTGGCCATTATTAGCGGACGATCCCTGGAAGATGTGCGAGAAAAAGTGGGGGTCTCGGGTATTATTTACGTGGGAAACCATGGCTTGGAAATTGAGAACCTCGTTGGGAGGCAGAAGAAGACCTTGGCGCCAGTCAGAAAAGGAGAACTCAAAAGAATCACGCAAAATTTGCAGAACTCACTGAAGAAAATTCCGGGAATTCTTTTTGAAGATAAAGGGCCAATTCTGTCTGTCCATTGCCGAAACGTCCCACAGAAATTCTTATCACAAGTTCCTCGGGTAGTAGAAGCTGAGCTTCAGCAATGGAAGAATCGCTGGGAGACTGCATCCGGCAAAATGGTTTTGGAAATCCGGCCCAAGATGGATTTTAATAAAGGGACCGCCGTCAGAGAGTTGATAAAAATATTTCCCTCCCCGGGGCTTTTCCCAATCTATTTGGGAGATGACCAGACAGATGAAGACGCCTTCCGGGTGATGAAAAAGCAAGGTATCTCTGTTTATGTCGGACCAGGGACGTCTCCCTCTGAAGCTGATTTTTTTCTCCAAAGTCCCGACGAGGTTCAAGAATTTCTTTTCCGGTGTCAGGAGGCGAGGCGTGCTATCAGCCATGATGCCGGATTTGTCTGAAAGGGGCTATAGACTTTTGCTGTTTTAGGTTAGCCGATTGTTGTAACATGATTTTATGGAATCCAAACTCGCCGAACATCTATTGTTGTTACAGATAGATGATATCTTGAGGGTGTTCGAGGGCGAGGAATAGCAACAAATAATCCCGCAGGTGCCGGGTGACGAGAAAGTTGTATCTGACGTGTTCTCTACCGTTTTGCCCCAGCCATTTGGCATATTCTGGATTGGTTAGTAGCTGTCTTATTGCGTAGGCAGTTCCCTCTATGCCATAAGACAATAGGCCGGTGAACCTATTCTTTACCTGGAGCGTTATTCCCCCCACGGCTGAGGCTACCACCGGCTTTGCCTTCCACAGGGCCTCGGTGACAGTAAGTCCAAAACCCTCCCGGTGCGACTTCTGGACAATGACCGCGGATGCCCTCTGTAAAGCATTTATCTCAACGTCACTCTCTGGTGGAACAAGCAGGATATGTATGTCGGGGTTGCCCCCTGCTCTCTCCTTCACTTCAGCCAGCACCCTTTCTGACTCAGGATCATCGCTGGCGGTACCTCCAGCGAAGACAAGCCGGCAGTCTATATTCTTCCTTACCATCTCGAAGGCCTGAATGACCCCTACCGGGTCTTTCAGATAATCAAAGCGGGAAATCTGAGTGATAATGGGCTTGTCCTTGGGGATGACGTATTTTTCAAGAACAGAATCAATCATCTGCTGCGATAATTCTTTGTTCTTATCACTCAGCGGGTCTATGGATGGGGAGATAAGATACTGGCGGATGGGGAGCTGGTGCGAGAAAGAGGGGGCAGAGAAGACTGCTGCATCGTACTGGACAATAAAAGGCTCAAGGAAGCTCCAGACTTTCTGGTTGGGTTGGGAGACATCAATATGACAGCGCCATACCCATTTCCTGCCTATTTCCTTCTTCCGGCTCACCATAGTTACCGGCTGGGGGTCATGGATAAAGATAATATCACCATATAGTTCCATCTCCCTGATATTCTGCTGGGAGACCTCAAGAAAAAGAGCGAAGTCGGTGGCAGAAATATCCTCTCGCCGGCCGTGTAAAGTATTATGGAATTTTTTGGTCACTTGGAAAAAATCGGGGCTTCCTTTAATGGTATTCCAGCGGGCATCTACACCAAGCTGCTCCAGTAGCGGCAACACACGGCTTAGAATCTCGGCTACGCCACCTCCCGTAAAGGTTGAATTGATATTCTGGATAACCTTGCCGGAGAGTCGGGAAGCAAGCAGCCTGAGCTCTTCAATGGTGCTACGTCCCACGATAGGCTCGTAGTCATTAATTCTTATTCGATGCGTTTTTCGATAAGCTGTATAAAGGCTGATCTTAATCCCTCCAGGGTATAAGTATAGGGGTCAAGCCGGGCTATCTCATCGCCAAGCTCAGCCTCCTCCAGACTGTCTTGCAACCAGATAGTAAAATCATTAAGCCCTCTGCCCAGCCTCAATCTCGATTCAAAGACATGAAAGTAAAGAGAGCCCAGGCTGATCTTGCGTAAAGCCTCAACAAATTCTCGCAGGTCATGCGCAACATAGGGGGTAGAGATAACCACGCTCACCGACTTCATAAAACAAAATTCCCTTCCTGGCATCGCCTCTCTGGAGTTTGTCCCCCCGGCGAGGTGTTCTTCAATTATAACAACTATTCTTTCTCTAAGAGCGCCAAGACTGGGAAATTCAAAGGTATTAACGCTGGCCAACCTTTCACCCAGAATCTCCTCACCCAGTACATCGTTTACCCAGACAGCAAAGTCGTTGGATGGCTCGGGTATCAGGTAATGGTGTTCTTCAAAAAAGCGGTGCGTGTGATAGTAAATCACAGAGTCGGGTACCTTTTTAAGGGTATCAACAAGTTCCATGAGATTTTTTGCCCTAAGCCCTGTTAACTCCTTTATATACGTTCGGCTCCGGAAGCGGAATGGATCTTTTGCTTTTTTTAAGGGACGCCCGTAATTGATCACCGTAAACTGAAGAAGCCGGTTGTTGGGGACAATAATAATAGTTTCGTCTAAAGCCTTGATCCGTGTGTTGTACCAGCTTATCTCGGTAACATAGCCTTGCTCTCCTGTTTCCAGCTTGATGTAGTCACTCACTTTAATCTGCTGGGTAGCACTAAGATGGAACCCGGCAAAAAGGTTAGGGGCAGCATTTCTTAAAGCCAGTGCTACCGCCAGGATTGCCACCGCTATAAGAACAAGGAGAGGACTGGTCGGCATGCCCCAAATCTCAAGTATGATCAGAGCGCAGACGACAACGAGGGTGGCCCTGATAACATTCATTGCCAGGGTGATGGTTGGCCAGTTGGCTTTCAGCCTGGGCAAATATGTCTTTAGTAGCTGCCCACATAGATTGATAACCAGCCATCCAAGGGAGAGGACAAAGAGGCTACCCATAGCTTTGGTGGTTATGCCTTTGACTTGCGAGGTAGCTACCGATACCTGAATGGCTATGAAAACACCCAAAATTAGAAACCAAAATAGGAAGGGACGATGCAGCGCTGTCGTCACCACCTTGCTCCCTTGCCATCTGACTCTTGATGCCCACCTTTCAAAGGCGTTACTAACCACCCTCCTCACCCATAGACCAACAATGTAGCTCGCAAGAAAAGCCAACACAGGAATAGTTATCTTCAACCAATTATCGATTAGCCACTTAACCATCATCTCTAAGTCCCAATAACTTCCACTCTACCACGGAAAGCCATTTTTTACCCACTATTACCCGAAACACCGGAATGCCTCAATCTCCCATGAAATTCTACCGAGATCCGGCGGGAGGCTGGAAAAAATTTTATTGCAGCAACCTCAATTTGTCCATGAACTAAAAGAATTATCTTAATCACACATGGCCTATACTATTGATGGGGAATGTTGACCTAAACCTAAAAATTTGATTCATCCGCTTGATAAGATTTTCGGAAGTATTCCTGCCGAATCATCGGCTCTCATCCACACTCCAGTGAAGTATTACGAAGCACCTCTGAACCAACTCAAGCAGTATCTCAAGGAATATAGCCACCTTAGCCGGTGATTTCAGGAAATATTGAGCAAAGGTCCGCTTTTGTCACCCAACAATTGCTCGGGTTGGCTTATCACCAAGGATTGGCTGAAGGTTATGTGCTTCATGCAGGCTTCTCCAAGCGCACCTGAGCAAGAGCAATGATCAGATTTGCGGCCCAATAATAAATGTTTCGGTTTCTTAAAGTCTCCCTCATACCTCGCATGCGAGCCTTTTGTTCTGCAGAGTCCATCTCCAGGGCCGTGTGAATCGCTTCAGCCATCTCTTCAATGTCATAAGGGTTCACGATTAGGGCGTCACTGAGCTCCCTCGATGCACCGGTGAATTGGCTCAGAATCAGGACGCCCGATTCGTCATCCCGAGCCCCGATGTACTCCTTGGCCACCAGATTCATCCCATCGTGTAGAGAGGTAACCAGACAAAGGTCGGCGGTCTCGTAAAATGGCCTAATTTCTTCATGGCTATGATGCTTTTTTAGGAAAACGATCGGGAGCCATTCTTTGGTTTTAAAACGCCAGTTGATCCGGTCCACCTCCACTTCCACCATCGCAATTAAATCGTGATACTCCTTGATGTGGGTGCGACTTGGAGCCCCAAGCTCCACAAAAGTGAATTCTCCCTGATAACCGGGATATTTCTCAAGAAATCGTTCGATGGCTTTAAACCGTTCCAGAATCCCCTTCGTATAATCAATGCGATCCACCCCCACGCCTAAATGCTTTCCCTTGATCCCTAGATCCTTCAAAAGGCTCTCTTTGTTAGACCTCGTGGCATTGTTTTTGGCGGAGGCGTTGGATGGGCCGGGGAAAGCAATACTGATGGGAAAAGGTCTCACCAGGGTGGTTTGGCCTCCTCTTTCGACCGCGAAATGCTCCCAGTCAATCCGAGATTCTAAGGCGCGGTCAACCGTATCGAGAAAGTTGTTACAGTGAAACTGGATGTGAAAGCCGATGAGGTCTGCTCCTAACATGCCATGCAAAAGCTCCCTCTGCCAAGGGCAGATGCTGAAGGATTCCGGATTCGGCCAGGGAATATGCCAGAAAAGAGCCACCCGAGCATCCGGACGCTCTTCTTTGATCAATCGAGGGAGCAAGGCAAAATGATAATCCTGAATCAAAATCAAGGGCTCTTCGACATCCTTCAACTCCTCTAAGCTGGCTTCGGCAAATTTCTTGTTGACCCTTTGATAATACCCCCAATCCTCAGCCCGGAAGGATGGACGTGTATGTGCGATGTGGCAGAGAGGCCAGAGCCCCTCATTGGAAAATCCATAATAATAACCCCTTTCTTCTTCCTTCGTGAGCCAGACCCTCTTGAGCAGGTATTGGGGCTCTTCGGGGGGAACTCTGATTTTGCTTTGTGCATCCACCACCTCGCGGTCGGCGTCGCCGCTTCCATGGGCAATCCAGGTCCCTCCACAGGCCTTGAGAACAGGTTCTAAGGCCGTCACCAACCCGCTAGGAGGCACCAAGCACTCAATCTTTTTTCCATCTTTTTCATGCGTGTAAGGTTCCCGGTTGGAAATCACGAAGAGAGGCCTTTCCTGGAGAAGTGTACGGACCTGTTCTCTAAGCCGCGTTGGAGTCCAGACGGACTCACCAGTACGTCTGAGACGTGCTTCTTCCTCGGCAGCCTCTCGAGCCGCTGAGATACTCCTGGCCATTTGTGCCACTTCCTTGGTCAAAGGCTCAAAAACTCCGCCCGAAGGAAGGCGGAGGGGTTCCTTGCTCTTTTCCGTCCGCAGGGTCTTCATCCATTCAGCCATCTTGGCAATCGGCCCGGCCATACTCCAACGAATGAGAAGGAGGGTAGTCAGAGAAATGACGAGGGCATTTACCAAAAAATGGATGAAACTGCCTTTCCAGATAAGCGAGAGTCGGTCCTGAATATAGGAAGGATCTTGAATAATGACCAGGGCACCCGCCACATCCTTCTCCCGATGAAGGGGCAGAGCATAAAGGTACATCTCTTTTCCGCCTAAGTCGGAAAAATGCCCGATCTCCAGATCCGAGTTCATGGCGTTCGTCGCACATGTCGGGGGTACAGGCAGATCAGCAGACAATGCGGGAGTGGTAACGATCAACTTATCCTTCACGTCATAGATTGCCACCCCGGTGAGCCTTTCCCGATTTCCAAATTTTTCTACGATTTTTTTCAGACCCTCTGGGCTCTCTTTTTCCAACAGGGGCTCGATCGTCTCTTTGAGGCTTCCGCCCAAAAGGGAAGAGCGGCGCTGAAGGTCAATCGTCAACCTCTCTTTCTCCTGCCGCACCTGCACAAGTGTAAACAGAAAAACAAGGACGCTGATTACGACGACAACCGAAAGAATAATCCTTAAGTTGATCCGCAAAGGGCACCCCCGGGGTTAATAAAAACCGCTTGTTGGAGTAAAATATAGCGGAAAGATATAATGAATTCTATTTTGCATATTCCCTGAAGCTTGTCAAATCCGAAAGAATAGCCCTTTTATATTTGCCTTAGAACTGAAAGGCCAAGGCCTAAGGAACATGATACGGGTAGGTGTTAACGGGCTGTTGCCCAAATGATTCTTGCAACGATTATACATTCGAGCTATAAGCATGGCAACACAAATCAAGAATGGAGATTTTGCCATGATGGGTCAAGAGCCAGGGCTTCAGCCGAAGATCTTCTACCCTCATATGAACCTTGAACAAAGGGTTCCCCGGACGCATCTTCTGAGAAGGATCCAAGAGCAGATTGACTTTAACTTCATCTATGCGGAAGTCAGAGACACCTACGGGAGCAATGGCAATGTTTCTATTCCTCCTCCTGTGATCCTGAAGATGATGTTGCTTTTGGTTCTTTACAATGTTCGGTCGGAACGAGAGTTGATGAAAACAATCCCGATGCGTTTAGACTGGCTATGGTTCTTAGGGTACGACATAGACAGTGAGGTGCCGGATCACAGTGTTTTGAGTAAAGCTCGGGGGCGGTGGGGAGTGGAGGCGTTTCGGGGGTTTTTTGAGCGGATTGTGTGGCAATGTGTGGAGGCAGGATTGGTAGGTGGCAGTAAGATCTTTGTGGATTCAAGCCTGGTGGATGCGGATGCATCGAATAACTCTGTGATCGACACTCGATCTCTCAAGGTTCAACTTCAGGAGGGCTACAAGGAGTTGGAGGCGCGATTGGAGGAGAAGAGTGAGGGCACGGATTCTTCGAGGAGATACGTTAAAGAGAACAGGCGATATATCTCTCGCACCGATCCGGATGCGGGGATTGTGAATCGGGGGAAGCCGAGGCTTTCCTATCAGGTTCATCGGGCAGTGGATGGGCGGGGTGAAGTGATCACAGCCACAGAGACCACCCCGGGAGATGTGAATGAAGCTCGCGAGATGATCCCTTTATTAGAGAGTCACCATTTAAACACGGGGATCAAGGCGGATACGGTTGTAGCGGACAGCAAATATGGGACGGTGGAGAACTTTTTGGCTTGTTGTGATCAAGGGGTAGAGGCACACATGCCGGATTTGCAGGAATCGACGGCGAAGCGAATCGAGAAGCTTAACATCTTTTCGGAAGAGCGGTTTGAGTATGATGGGGAGAGTGACACCTATCGTTGTCCGGCTGGGCAGAGGTTGAAGCCTAAATCATTACATATGAGTCGGCAGAGTAGAGATTATGCTGCGCCCAAGAAGATTTGCGGGGCATGTGAATTAAGAGAGCAGTGTACCAGGAATAAGTCGGGTCGGACGGTCAAGCGACATCTGAGGCAGGAAGAGCTAGATGGGATGAGAGAAGCGAGCCGATCCGCAAAAGCGAAGCGGGACATCAAAATGAGGCAACACTTGATGGAGCGTTCGTATGCCAGAGGGACATGGTATGGATTTGACCGGGCACGGTGGAGGGGGTTGTGGAGAGTGCAGATCCAGGAGTATTTGATCGCTGCCATACAGAATATTCAAGTCTTGTTAAGGTATGGATCTTACTTCAAGAGAAGTCCATCGGTCATGATGGAGCAGATCAGAGGAGCTATGACAAGGGATATAAGGTCTTTCTTAGACTGTGAGGAGTTCACGAACTCAAAAATGGGCCGAATAACGCTATCGGGTCATAATTACCTTCGGCTATCGTTCATCGAAACTTAAATTTTTAGATATCTTTGGATTGGGCTTTTGGGCAACAGCCCGGCAACATTTGACAGATTTCTTTAAGGATTCTGTGTCCGCCTTCGCTAAGAGCTTCGGCGCGACAGCCGCCTACGCCCAAGGGCTTCTGCGGGCTAAAGACTTCGCTTTTCATTATGGCATGCCGAGACGTAGCCTTCCCTTCATCAGAAAGGGAGGGCGAAGTCTGGTGAATTTTAATTCCTAATGATAACCCAGTATCCTCTGTGATAGTCATCGATCACTGTGTAATCCGTGATACCGGCATCCCCGAGTGACTTGAGTATGGATTCATGTGTAAATTTTTTTGGAGGCTTCCTGTCCTTGAACTCCCGGTCCTCGACAATTTTTTTATAGCCTGCACCGAATCCGCATCCGATGTAAGCGATTCCGCCCGGTTTTAATACGCGTTTTATTTCTCTGAATGCCTGAGTTTTATCGGTCCAAAAAGGGAGCGAGCCCCTGCTCACCACAAGATCTGCAAAATGGTCACTGTAGGGCGTTTTGTGAACATCGCCGACAACAGGGAATACTCGACCAGCAAGGTTCTTTTCAGTCACATATTTGTTTGTAAGCTCGATGGCCTGAGGTGAAATATCAAGCGAATGAATCTGGAATCGACTCATTTCAGCGATTGCAAAACCGAGGTATCCCGGACCGCAGCCGATGTCGATGCAAACGCCCTCTGACATTTTTGCATAATCGAGTATCTCTCTTGCGAGCTCGGGAAACGCCGCGATGAATTTCGTCCTGAATGTCTTGTCGTACTCGTAAACGTTGAAACCATCCTCTCCCTTTTCGCAAAATCCTGAAACAGCCCATGACGCGGTCAACAAAAGCAGGCTCGTTATGACGATGCTTTTTCTTGGAAAACACATAATATCTCTCCCCCTGCTGCAATATTTGTTTAATCAGAGCTACCTTTGGGAAATACGGGTTGTAATATACACTTTTTTTGACATTTTTGGAAGCGAAGAGTTTAGGAAGGAGTCGTCGGAAACTGGGTTGCGGGCTTCACCTACTTATCTTCGATGTGAGCTAATCTTCAAACTTGGTGATTACGGAAAGAAATGCTCACAAAGGGGAGGCAGAACCATTTCTGGCCCTGCCTCCCTGGAAGCATTGCGCAATTTGCAAGAGTCATTTGGTAGGCAAAATATAGGTCGTCCTCCTGTCAGGGGATTACCGTAAAGTTTTCTTCATTAGATATTCCGACTGTCGTCGTAACCACTACAGGGCCGGTCGAAGCACCAGTTGGCACAGCACACTTGA
>Ga0187780_10004927_pt1 | contig 9993 bp, 8 predicted proteins | sample 1015_Q2_SP10_20__FD_132429 | JGI IMG/M metagenome (GOLD analysis project Ga0187780, IMG submission 132429) | Tropical peat soil microbial communities from peatlands in Department of Meta, Colombia - 1015_Q2_SP10_20_MG | ecosystem: Environmental > Terrestrial > Soil > Wetlands > Peat | place...
ATGGATCCCCGCTATCGTGACGTGAAGAATCGGCAGATTCCCGAAATTTCCCTCAAAAGTGGAGTAAAGGTGAAGATCATCTGCGGAAAGTTAGATGGAGTGGAGGGGCCGGTGCGAGACATCGTGACCGACCCCGAGTATCTGGATGTAACGGTTCCAGCCGGAGTAACCTTTACACACTCAGTAAGGAAGAGTCAAAACGCCTTTGCTTACGTGATCGAAGGAGAGGGCTACTTCGATCCGAATCGTGACTCGTACGGCCATGAAGTGGTCGGAGCCAATTACTTCGATTTTAAGCGGAGCTGTATCTGTAAAGACGAGACACTTGTCCTTTATGGCGACGGCAACGAGGTCTCCGTCACTTCTGAAACGAAAGGGGTCCGTTTCCTGCTTGTTTCCGGTAGGCCCATCGCAGAGCCGGTAGCCTGGTATGGCCCTATTGTGATGAACACTCAGGAGGAGCTAAAGCTGGCCTTCGAAGAATATCAGAACGGGACATTTATCAAGCACGGCAAGGCGTAAAGGGGTGGTGGGGGGAAGGCTCGATGACTGTTCAGGAGGTTGAGCATGTCCGCAATGCGCTCGAACGCATTCGTTTTTTTTGGTGCTACAGGTGATCTGGCGTACAAGAAGATTTTCCCTGCGCTCCAAGGGATGATGAGGCGGGGCCACCTCGACATGCCGATCATCGGGGTGGCAAGACGTAGTTGGACTTCTGACCAGCTCCTAGCCCGCGCCCACGATAGTCTTGAGAAACATGGCGGCGTCGATCCTGACGCCTTCGCCAAGCTCTCGGAGCGGCTGCAGTACCTTTCCGGCGATTACGGGGACGAAGCGACGTATGAGCGTCTGCGTAAGGCCCTGGGTAGCTCCGTACGGCCACTTCACTACTTAGCTATCCCGCCAAGCGAGTTTGAGATTGTCGCGAAGGGGCTGGAAAAATGCGGTTGTGCCGAGACCGGCCGGGTGATCGTTGAGAAACCCTTTGGCCGCGACCTCGCCACGGCGCAGGAGCTCAATCGAACGCTTCGACAGTTCTTCCCCGAGTCGGCGATCTTCCGGATTGACCACTACCTTGGCAAGGAGGCGGTGCAGAATCTGCTCTACTTCCGCTTCGCCAACTCCTTTCTCGAGCCGATCTGGAATCGTAAGTACATCGAAAGCGTTCAGATCACCCTTGGCGAGAGTTTCGGAGTGGAGGGCCGTGGCCGCTTCTATGAAGAGGTGGGTGCGATCCGGGACGTGTTGCAAAACCACATGCTTCAGGTGATGGTGCTGCTCGCCATGGAGGCCCCGACCGTTAACGACCCGGAGGTGACGCGGGACGAAAAGATTCGGGTCTTTCGGGCGATCAAACCTCTTTCGTCCGAGGACGTTGTGCGAGGCCAGTTTCGCGGCTACCGCAATGAGGACGGTGTGGCCCCCGATTCACAGGTGGAGACATTTGCGGCCGTACGGCTCCACATCGACACCTGGCGGTGGGCAGGCGTGCCCTTCTACATACGGGCGGGCAAGCGATTGCCATTCACGTCTACGGAAGTCATGGTTAAACTGAAGCGTCCCCCTCAAACGGTCTTCGACGAGATCAAGCTCGGCCAGTCGAACTACCTCCACTTCCGCCTCAGCCCCAATGTCTTTATCGCTCTTGGGGCGAGGACCAAAGTCCCCGGAGAATCCATGGTTGGCAAAGGGGTGGAGTTGGTCGCCTGCCAGCATTTTGGCGATGAGTTGTTGCCCTACGAACGGCTTCTCAGCGACGCCATACGGGGCGACGCTACTCTCTTCGCACGAGAGGACAGCGTTGAGGCGGCTTGGCAGATTGTCGACCCGATCCTGAAAGACCCGACGCCGGTCCATGAGTACGAACCGAATTCCTGGGGCCCGGCCGAGGCCGACCGGATCATTGCGGGCGATGGCGGCTGGCACAATCCGACATCGATGGAACCACTGGATGACGCCGTGCGGGCAACTTGTGTTTCTCCCTGACGTGAAGAACACCCTGGTCAGCAACACCTGCTGATACGATCGGGGCAAAATTTCTGGGTGATAAAAACGGAAGTGGAGGAGATCGTGAACAAAGCGAAAAGAGTTAACACTCCGATTTACGCTTCTTTCCGCACTGAGGTCGAAGGGTTCGAACCCCTCGCCGAACTCGCGCTTGATATGCGCTGGTCTTGGAATCATTCTGCCGATGGAGTATGGAAGCGCCTTGATCCCGCGCTCTGGGAGCTGACCGGTAACCCTTGGATTGTCCTGCAGACGGTTTCGCGGGATCGGCTTCAGACCGTGCTGGCCGATCCTGCTTTTCGCGATAAGGTGGATGATCTCATCCAAGCGAAGCGCCAGGAAGCGGAGTCGCCCGCCTGGTTTCAGGTGAACCATCGTGGGGCGCCGTTGACCTCACTCGCTTATTTCAGCATGGAGTTCATGCTAAGCGAGGCACTTCCCATCTATTCGGGCGGGCTTGGCAACGTGGCTGGCGATCAGCTCAAAACCGCGAGCGACCTGGGCGTGCCCGTAGTCGGCGTGGGACTGCTCTACCAACAAGGCTATTTTCGTCAGGTGATAGACAAGGACGGAGCGCAACAGGCGCTCTTCCCTTACAACGATCCCGGGCAATTGCCAATCACGCCTTTGCGCGAGCCCAACGGGGAATGGCTGCGGCTGGAGATCAAGCTGCCTGGTTATTCGGTCTGGCTGCGGGCCTGGCAGGTCCAGGTCGGGAGGGTGAGGCTCTACCTTCTTGACAGTAATGACGCGGCCAACTTCCCGGCTCATCGAGGGATCACAAGCGAGCTTTACGGAGGCGGGCCGGAGCTTCGTCTTAAGCAAGAGATTCTGCTCGGGATCGGCGGATGGCGTCTACTCAACGCACTCGGCATCAAACCGGATGTCTGTCATCTGAACGAAGGGCATGCAGCCTTCGCCGTGCTGGAGCGGGCTCGAAGCTTTATGGAAGAGACTGGTCAGCCCTTCGAAGTGTCTCTGGCCGTCACGCGGGCGGGCAACCTCTTCACCACACACACACCGGTCGATGCGGGTTTCGACCGTTTCGCTCCCGGCCTCGTCGAGCAATACCTCGGCTGGTATGCCGAGAATAGGCTTAAAATCTCGCTCCACGATTTCCTGGCCCTTGGCCGACTGAACGCCAATGACCCTTCTGAACCCTTTAACATGGCTTACCTGTGTTTACGCGGAAGCGGTGCGGTCAATGGAGTGAGCCGTTTGCACGGGCAGGTGAGCCGGCGCATCTTTGAGCCTCTCTTTCCACGCTGGCCTGAGGACGACGTCCCGATCGGGCATGTGACCAATGGGGTCCACATGCCAAGCTGGGACTCAGAAGAGTCAGAGGCCTTGTGGACAGGAGCCTGCGGAAGGGATCCTTGGTTGGGTTCGCTCGAGACGGTCGAAGAGGAAATGCGCTCCGTTTCCGACACGAGGCTCTGGGGATGCCGCGCTTCGGCCCGCGAATCACTCGTCCAGTACGTCCGCGGGCGGCTTTCCAGACAACTCGAAGCCTCTGGCGCAGCGCCAGAACAATGTGAAGAAGCGTGTCGTGTTTTTGATGTGGACGCCTTAACGATGGGGTTTGCACGCCGTTTCGCTACCTACAAGAGACCTAACCTTCTGTTGCACGATCCCGAGAGGTTTCTCCGAATCCTGACCCAGCGCGACCGCCCCGTTCAACTCGTCATCGCCGGCAAAGCCCATCCCGAGGACCGGGCAGGGCAAGCCATGATTCAAGAATGGACTCGTTTTATCCGGAGGCCCGAGGCACGCAAACATGTGGTCTTCCTGAGCGATTACGATATGCTTTTGACCGGAGAACTTGTTCGGGGAGTGGATCTCTGGATCAACACACCTCGGCGGCCCTGGGAGGCCAGCGGTACGAGCGGCATGAAAGTACTCGTCAACGGAGGCGTCAACCTTTCCGAACTGGATGGCTGGTGGGCAGAGGCCTACACGCCTGAAGTCGGTTGGGCTCTGGGCGACGGAAAGGAGCATGGCGATGACCCGGCGTGGGATGCCGCAGAAGCAGAGGCGCTCTATACGCTGCTCGAACAGGAGGTAATCCCGTTGTTTTATGATCGGGACCGAAACGGAAATCCTTCGGGGTGGGTCAAACGAATGCGGGAGAGCATGGCCCGGTTGACGCCTCGCTTTTCTGCCAACCGGACGGTGCGCGAGTACACGGAAAAGTACTACCTTCCTGCTGCAAAAAATTACCGGCGGCGTGCTGCAAATAAGGGAACAGCAGGAGCTGAGTTGGTTTCTTGGTGGCATGCCCTGGAACAGAATTGGTCGAAACTCCGCTTCGGCGAAGTGAAAGTTGAAAGTGACGCGGAGAAGCACACCTTCGAGGTGCAGGTCTATTTTGGCGACCTCGATCCCGATGCAGTGCGCGTGGAGCTTTATGCGAACGGAGCCAACGGTGCCGCGCCGGTACGGCAGGAGATGACCCGCGGCCAAAGGCTAGCAGGTGGGAACGGTTACCTCTATAGTGGACAGGTCCAGGCGACACGTCCTGCATCCAACTATACGCCGCGCCTGATACCAAGCCGCCCCGGCGTTGCCGTTCCGCTCGAAGCTTCTCAAATCCTTTGGCAGAGATGATTCAATTGTTGATTGTCAATTCCGAATTTTGAATTTTGAACTGTGAACTCTGGATTTTGAATTTTGGACTCTGAACTTTAGACTTTGAACTCTGTACTCTGTACTGTGTCTTCTGCACTCTGTACTAGTTAGTGTATTTACTTGGAGGAACGATGCAGGAAGTTGGGCCGGTGAAGATTCTTGCTGAAGTTGAAGCTGAGCTTGCCAAGGAGCTCGACGAGGCGCACCGGTCTGCGGAGCGGAAGATTGCAAGTGCGGAGCAGGAGGCGCGACGTATCCTAACCGAGGCCGATGCCCAGGTACGTCAGATGGCCGATGCGTCGAAAGCCCGGATAGCTGATGAAAGCCAGAAGTATGCCAAGGAGGCAGCCGGCCGAGCTGAAGCCGAAGCACATCAAATCCGCGAACAGGCGGAACAGAATATCGGGCGGGCAGTGGACTACATTCTTTCGGAGGTGCTGCCGTGATCGGCAGGATGGAAAAGCTCTTCCTGGTAGGCCCGAAGCGGCTTGCTCCCACGCTCCTGCTCGACTTGCAGCGCGCGGGGGTCGTCCAAGTCGACCCGCTACATACAGAAGGGATCACCGAATACAGGTTGAGTCAGGATGAAGAGACTCAGCTCAGGCGCTGGGATGCCGTTGCGACTTCTGCGGACCATGCCATGAAGCTTCTCGGGCGCGAGGCGGATTTATCCATAAAGCCCTTTGCTGGCACGTTGGAGGAAGCTGAGGCAGCGGTCTTACCCAAAGAAAAACGAGCTGCCGCCTTGGTGGAAAAACGAGAGCGGCTCCGGGATGAAATCGGGCTGATCGACCAGTACCGGAACATCATGGAGGCGCTGGCGGAGATCGGACAGGGCCTTGACGAGAGTCAATGGCTGGCCGTCCTGGCTTTTGTGCTTGAGAGACGCATGCATCCGATTCCTCTCGAGCAGGAGCTCGCATCTGCACTTGGCGACCGCTTTCTGTTGGCGGAAAAACCGGTGGGCGGCAAGAGGGCGGCCGTGATCGTCGTTCTGAAACGCGACGCCGAACAAACCAGAGGGGTCTTGAGCCATCAGGGTTTGGCCGAACTTCCACGCACCGGAGAGTACGCTGGAATGAGCCTGAAAAAAATGGCTTCCCACCTCAGAGAACGTTCGCAGCTCGCACCTCAAGAGTCGCTCGCTTCGGAGGAAGAGTTGATGCAGATGGCAAAGGAATCGGCTCCTGGACTTCAGGGAATATGGAACCGGGGAAAGGATGAATCCATGCGTCTTCATACCCTAACGGAAACAGCTTCCGGCAGGTATGGCTTTGCTCTATTCGGTTGGGTGCCGGTTAGCCTGAAAAGTAAGGCCGTTGAGGTGACGGAACGATTCAAGAGCCAGACGCTTCATACATTCGAACCTGTAGATGAGCATCGGGAATCAGCACGCGTTCCAATCCTGCTGGAAAATCCGGGCTGGGTTAAACCCTTCGAATCCCTGATCGCCTTTCTGAACACGCCGCGTTACGACGGCTGGGACCCTACGTGGGTCGTTGCCTCGTTTTTTCCGTTGTGGTTCGGGATGATCGTCGGCGACATCGGCTATGCCATGATGTTCGCCGGGTTGTCCTGGTATCTTTCATGCTATGTCAGGCGCAACCAGACGCTGGCCGTCGATTTCTTCAAGTTGCGACTTTCACCAGAAGCCATCAAGCAGATGGTGCGTGTGATGAGACCGATGATCGTGTGGACGTTTGTTTGGGGCTTGTTGTACGGCGAGTTCTTCGGTGACCTTTTCCAGCGGCTTGGCATCTTTGGAACCGGGGGACATCCAGGATTACTCCCTATTCTGATCCCGCGCATCGACACGGTTGCTACGGCGAACGGGTTGATTCTGGTTTGCGTCGGCTTCGGCGTTTTTCAGGTCCTTTACGGACTGTATATGAAAGCCTCCTTGAAGCGACATCAGGGTGAGAAGAAGCATTTCTGGGAAGCGAGCGGCTACTTTGGCGGTGTTGCGGCGCTGGTATTGTTTGCTTATGCCTTCATGGCCGGAGATTTCCGGCTCTGGCTGGTTATTCCAACGGTCGCAGGCGCGATCCTTTTTTTTGTCGGAATGATCCTGGCCGGGATGCCCCTGATGATTGCTGAGCTGCCAACCCAGGCCGGTCATATCTTGAGTTACATCCGTATCTACGCCGTGGGACTGGCCTCAGCCATTCTCGCCGGCCTGGCTACAGACTTAGGCTTTTCTCTGTACCGATTGTTAGGAGTTGCGGGCCTCGTTCTCGGGGTGTTGGTAGGTCTATTGATTAGCTTGCTGATCCAGGCGGCTCTTGTCATTCTGCTTACCGCGAGCCATGTCCTGCAACCCATCCGTCTCATCTGGGTCGAGTTCTTTACCAAGTTCGATTTCTACTCGGTCAGTGGCAGACCTTACCGCCCCTTCAAATCGATCTGCCACAGAGTTTGAGTTAGATCTTTACGAATTGTGGGCAGAATGGCAATAAAGTTATTCACGTGAAAGGGGTTTAAATTCGAAGCACGGAATCCGAAATTCGAAACAAGCTCAAATGCTCAAATTTCGAATGTCCAAACAAAAGAGTTTTGAGAATTTGAATTTTGGAAATTTGAATTTGTTTCGGATTGGTCCGAGACGGACGCTTCGCCCGATATTGGGATTTCGGATTTTTTAACCCCCAAGACCTATTTGTTTCCGGCTGTGTCCAGTTGGGATATTGGATCGTTTACGCACTCACTATTAAGGAGGAGAAATGATGAAATTCAAGATTATTTTGATTCTGGGGTTCGTGATATTGGGTGCTGCTGCTTCGGCATTTGCACAACAGGCAGGTCAGACAGCTGAGGCAAGCGGCAGTTCAAACAAGGGTCTGATCGCCATCGGCATGGGTCTGGCCGTCGGACTGGGGGCCTTGGGAACCGCCATCGCACAGGCCCGCATCGGTGCAGCGGGTGTCGGCAGTGTGGTGGAGAAGCCCGAGTCGCTGGGCCTGGCGCTCATCTTCTTTTTGCTTCCGGAGACCCTGGTGATCTTTGGAATGGTCATTGCGTTCATCCTTTTTGGAAAGCTGTAATGTCGAAGCTTGGAGACATTCTTCAACAAGAAGCTCTTGCCGAGATCAACTCGATCCTGACTGAGGCGGATTCAAAGGCAACAGCGCTCATCCGCGAGGCTGAGAAACAGGCATCGGAACGAGTGGCAGCCTTTCGGAAGAAAGCCGAAGCTGAATTTCGTGCTGCCATGCGTCGTACAAAGAGTGCCTCTGAACTCAGCCTCAGCACGGCCCGAATGGAGGCAAGGGGCGAGGTGATCGCTCTGGTGAAGAAAAAGGTCTTAACCGGTCTCGAAGAAATTGCGGGCAAGCCGAATTACGGCGAGATCCTGGAGGCACTGGCCGAAGAGGCCATGAAGGTGCTTGAAGCGCCGGAGGCAGTGGTCCTGCATCCTAATGACAAAGCCAAGCTCAGCGCGTGGGCCATTCAAAAGGGGCTCGATCTGCGGACCGATGCTGGACTTCGGCTTGGAGTGCGAATCGTGGCTCGCGGCGGTCAACGCAGTGTGGAGAATAGCCTTCCGGAACGACTTAAGCGCGGTTGGGAAACACTGGCCCCTGGTGTGGCGGAGCGACTCTGGGGCGAGGTTTCTGACGAAAGAGACGGTCGGGTTCCAAAGTCTTAGGATGCGGACCTTTAGGAATGGCTAATCGTCGTTTGCGGATAATGAAATCGTCTCGAGATATGGAACGTCTGAACCTTATATCTAAGAGGTATTCGCCCTAAGACTTTTTCGCCCGACCGCCTCTTTCGTCTTTTTTTGGATTGGTTTTATTGCAGACACACAGTCGTCAGAGAGATGGAGCTAGTTAGTACATGAGGAACAATAAGTGACTGACGATTTTGCTTATTTGAATGCCCGCATCCGGGCCAGACGCAGCCGGTTGCTAGCCGAGGGTTTTTTTCGCGAGGCACTGAGCTTGAATTTCTCCGAGCTGGTCAAAGTCCTTGGGGAAAGCATCTACGGCCCTGACCTCATCGGAGAAACCCTTACCGATGTTGATCGGGCCATGGCGGTTCATCTGAATCGAACAGTGGCCGACCTTCCCCGCCTTGTTTCGGGAAAAGCCCGCGAGGCTGTAAGCCTGCTGCTCATGCGGTCTGACCTGGCCAACGTGAAAACCATCCTTCGTGGAAAGGCAGCAGGATGGTCGGCAGAAGAGATCTCCGGGCATCTGGCGGGGGGCACTGTTCCTCAAGGTTTTTACAGAGCCATGGCAGAAGCCCCCGACCCTGCGTCGCTTGCACAAGTGCTCTCGATACTGGGACATCCTATCGCGAGAGTTGTGCGTGAAGCGTCTAAGACCAGCCGGGAACCGATGCAGATGGAGGTATCACTAGACCACGGTTTCTATGAGGAGCTGCTGCGCCGGGCCCGGGAGCTTGACCAGCCGTACCTTGTAGATTTCATCCGCTTCGAGATCGACGCATTGAACCTCACCACCGGAGTCAAGCTCTTTACCGTCGGTTTCGAAGGACCGTCCGAATGGATCTTTTTGCGGGGAGGCCGTTACGTAACGTTTTCTCTCTTCCAGCGATTGGCAAGCGGCGAGGTGGATGCGCTTGAGGAATTGAACGATTCCGACTTCGGCCGTGTAGCAAAGACAAGAGACCTCGCGGCACTTGAGCGGAGCCTACGCTGCGTACTGTTGGCCAAGGCTCGTGCGCAATCCAAGGATGTTCTGGGGCCGGGCCTTGCCATCGATTATATCCGTTGTAAGGAATGGGAAACCAGTCGCATCCGGCTTCTTGCGCGGCGGGCTTATTACAACCTGCCCACCGCCTCCGTTGAACAGGAGGTCTTCTGCGAATGAAGATCGGCGTTCTGACCGATCCTGAATCTGCCGCGGGTTACCGTCTCGCCGGCCTCGCCGTGATGGTCGCCGCAGATGCAACAGAAGCTCAGAAAGTTCTGGCCCGCATGATTCGTGAGGACACTTATGCTCTGATCGCCGTTAGCCCTGCGCTCCTGTCCGACCCCTTTCAGGCGGTCAAGCGCGAAATGCACAGTCGAGATTTTCCCGTTCTGCTCTCGGCGCCGTCGCCGCTTGCCGCTGGCGCAGGAGAAGGCGAGGATGCGGAGGCGTACATGCGACGACTGATCGTCGCAACCATGGGATATGAAATAAAAATATAGGGAAGGGGAATCAGGCTATCAGGAAATCAGGAGGTAGGATACCAGGGTATCAGGATGTCAGGAGAACAACCAAAAAGGATTTGAGCCTGATGTCCTGATGACCTGATAACCACTACCCGATAACCTGATGCCCTGATTTCCGAGCTTAATTATTGGTGTTTGAATGACTAGTAGCGCAGTGACCAATAACTCGACGGTTC
>Ga0187780_10004929_pt1 | contig 9992 bp, 8 predicted proteins | sample 1015_Q2_SP10_20__FD_132429 | JGI IMG/M metagenome (GOLD analysis project Ga0187780, IMG submission 132429) | Tropical peat soil microbial communities from peatlands in Department of Meta, Colombia - 1015_Q2_SP10_20_MG | ecosystem: Environmental > Terrestrial > Soil > Wetlands > Peat | place...
CGTGGTCCTGGGCGCCCGTATTCCAAGAGGCGTTTTGCTCGTCGGCCCGCCTGGAACCGGCAAGACTTTGCTTGCCCGCGCAGTGGCAGGCGAGGCAGGTGTGCCCTTCTTTTCGATAAGCGGCAGCGAATTTGTCGAAATGTTCGTTGGCGTGGGCGCGGCCCGAGTGCGAGACTTATTCGATCAGGCCAAACATCACGCGCCGTGCATCGTTTTCGTGGATGAGATCGATGCCGTTGGACGGCACCGGGGCGCGGGGCTGGGCGGCAGCCACGACGAGCGCGAACAGACCTTGAATCAGATACTTACAGAAATGGACGGCTTCGACACGAATACCAGCGTCATAGTGATCGCGGCGACGAACCGTCCTGACATCCTTGACCCGGCATTGCTCCGCCCGGGCCGTTTCGACCGCCGCGTTGTGCTAGACAGGCCGGACATCAACGGCCGGGTGGCGATCCTGAAGGTGCATTCCAAAGGGAAGCCGCTGGCGCCTGAAGTGAATCTCGAGGTACTGGCGAAACAGACTGCTGGCTTCAGTGGAGCGGATTTGTCCAACCTGATGAACGAGTCGGCGATCCTGGCTGCCCGGCGCGGCAAGAAGACGATCGAGATGATTGATCTCGAAGACTCCATCGACAAGGTTCTGCTGGGCCCGGAACGAAAGAGCCGCAGAATGAGCGCCCGAGACAAGGAAATCACCGCCTATCACGAGGCTGGACATGCTCTTGTCGCCAAGATAACGCCCGAGGCTGACCCGCCTCGCAAGGTGTCCATCATCCCGCGTGGTTTCGCCGGCGGCTATACGAAGTCGTTGGAGGAGGACCGTGCCTATTGGAGCCGGTCCAAGATACTTGCTGACATTACCACGGCGATGGCCGGGCACGCGGCAGAGAAACTTATCTTCAACGAGATAACTAATGGCGCTTCTCATGATATCAAAGTGGCGACCGACCTTGCGCGCCGCATGGTCACAGACTGGGGCATGAGTGACAAGCTCGGGCCGCGGACGTTCGGCGATCGGCAGGAATTGGTCTTCCTGGGCCGCGAGATCTCAGAGCAGAGAGACTATGGCGAGAGGGTTGCCAATGAGATCGATGAGGAAGTCAACCGGATCATCGGCGAAGCTCATGCTAAGGCGACCGAGATCCTTACGGATAACAAAGAGACGCTGATTCGGCTCGCTCAGACCCTAATCGTAGAAGAGACGATCGAGGGCGACAAGCTCGATGCGGTCTTCAACGGACCCGCCGGTCCTGCCCCCGTTAGCCAACCGCCGGTGCAACCGATACTTGTGCCGGAGGCTGAGAAGGTCGTCAAGCCTGCGAACGAGCCCAAGAAGACACCACCGGTGCTGAGACCGCTTCCGGAGGCGCCAACAAGCTAGAGACTGAGGCAACAAAGAAATACTGTAGGGGCGTTCATTTGAACGCCCCTACATGTTTTCCGCGGATGCGCGCGACCGTGCGTGGGGCTATTTCTTCCGTCTGACAATATATCGGGTGAGCTCTTCCAAGGAAAGGCGCGCCTCGCCGTTCGGCAGATTCTGAAGGGCGCCGCGCGCCGCGTCACAATACTGTGTTGCGATCGCGTAGCACTCCTGCACAATGCTCGGCGAGCTGCGGACCAACTCTATCACGCGCCTGACATTCTCACGGTCTTCGTGGTCGTGGAAGAGGGCTCTGACGGCTGCCTCTTCGGGGTATTCTTTGATTAGAAGCAGTACAGGCAGAGTTACCGTGCCCTGTGCCAGGTCAGACCCGGTCGGTTTTCCCATCTGCTGCTCTGTGCTTGTGAAGTCGAGAATATCGTCAACGATTTGGAAACCGATTCCAAGGTTGTAGCCGTAGCGGACAAGGGACTGAATGGACTCCTCCGGGGCGTTGCTTAGGACTGCGCCCGACTCTGTCGACGTCGTAAACAGAGTCGCCGTCTTCTGTGCAATACGCTGAATGTATTGGTCTCGCGTCTGGCTCAAAGCGAACGCATTGACTGCCTGGTCCAACTCACCTCGAGAAATGGTCTTGAGAGTCCAGGCGAAGAGTTTGACAGCCCGAAGATTGTTTGTGCTTGCGGTGAGGCTGCCAGCCTCTGCAAAGAGGTAGTCTCCGAGAAGGATCGCTTGCTCCTCGCCCCATAATTTGTTCACCGTGGGCCGGCTGCGGCGTACGAGCGAATGGTCGATAGCGTCGTCGTGCACGAGCGTTGCCGTGTGCATGATCTCCAGGGCGGCCGCCATCGGGATGAGCTTTTCCAGGTTGTAGTCATGGAATTTCCCCGCCAGCAGCGTTAATGCAGGACGAATCCGTTTGCCATCGCCCTTCAGACTGTGCTCCAGCAACTGCGAGAGGTGAGGGAAATCCACGGCGCTCGTTGCCTTGAGCGTTGCCTCTACCTTCGTCAGGTCTTCTTCTACTGGAGCATATATCTGGCTGAGTTCCAATATTGTCCTTCTTTTGGCACTACGCCCCTTTCAAGTAGGACCGGTTGCGGTGCTTAGACCGCGTACCCGTACGTCATTCCCGCGAAAGCCGGAATCCATTTGTGCCCGGCGTGTAGCCCCCTGCTTTCGCAAGGGAGATGCGATGGAGCGACTGCGTCTGGCACGCCGCGAGCCACATGCATCCTTAGCTTCAAGGTGTCGGCCGCCCAAGTCGCGCCGTCTCTTCCTCCACCAGCTTCTCATCCAACTTGGTGAAAAGCGGCTGGGGCGTCACGAGTCTTTGTCCGGCCCTCGGACGGTTGGTGCGCCATCCGCTCTGCTCAATCTTGCCCTCGAAGCCAAGGAGCTTATGAAGCTTTTCTGAACTGAATGGTAAGAAGGGGTAGAGCATCGTCCTAAGGTCCGAGATGACGGCGATGGCGACCCAAAGTGAGGCTGCCGCGGCATTACGGTCCTGCTTGATCGCCTTCCAGGGAGACTTATCATCGAGGTAACGGTTGGCCTCCTGCGCCAATGACATCGCAGTTCGGATGGCCTCCCGGAAATGGCATCCATAGAGCAGTCTGTCCACTTTGCCCAGGGCTTCTTCGGACTGCCTGAGCAAGGCCTGGCTTTGAGCGTCAAGCTCTCCGGCTGAAGGCACCGCGCCGTCGAAATTCCGATACACGAACGTTAGCACGCGGTTGACGAGATTGCCGTAGGTAGCGACAAGTTCGTCGTTGTTACGGCGGAAGAACTCCGCCCAGCTAAAGTCGGTGTCCGACGTCTCCGGCATGTTTATCGATAGGAAGTAGCGCAAGGGGTCCGGGTCATAGCGAGAAAGGTAGTCCGGCACCCAGACGGCCCAGTTGCGACTTTTCGATATCTTCTTGCCCTCTATGGAGAGAAATTCGTTCGACGGCACGTCGTAAGGCAGGTTTAGCCCTCCGTATCCCATGAGCATCGCCGGCCAGATGATAGAGTGAAAAACGATGTTATCTTTCCCGATAAAGTAGCAGGTTTTGGCATCACCTTCCCAAAACTCCCGCCATTTCTCGGGGTCGTTGCCGTTGGCTGCCCATTCTTTGCTTGCCGAGAGGTAGCCGATCACAGCCTCGAACCAGACATAAATGCGCTTGTTTTCGAAGCCAGGCACAGGCACAGTTATGCCCCAGTCGATGTCCCGGGTTATAGCGCGGTCTTTCAGGCCTTCGGCAAGGTAGCCGAGACTGAAATTGAGCACGTTCTGTCTCCAGAAAGTCTTTGTCTTGAGCCATTCCTGGAGCTTCTCTTGGAAAGCCGTCAGCTTCAAAAAGAAATGCTCCGTTTCCCGAAACTCAGGCGGTGTTCCACATACTTTACAGCGGGGGTTGATCAGCTCTGACGCGTTGAGCGGCTTGCCACACTGGTCGCATTGGTCGCCTCTAGCACTGGTGAAGCCGCAGAACGGGCATGTACCCTCAATGTAGCGGTCGGGCATGAACCTTTCGCAGTTGGGACAGAAGGGCTGGGTCATCGTCCCTTTGTAGATGTAACCCTTCTTCAGCAGCGTCAGAAAAATGTCTTTGGTGACGGCTGCGTGGTTGTCTGTCCCGGTGCGGGTGTACAGGTCATAGGAAATTCCCAGTTTCTGTTTAGCTTGCAGGTATGCCGAATGATATTTGGCAGCCACTTCGTAGGGCGTTATTCCTTCTTCTTCCGCCTTCAGGGTTATTGGCGTCCCGTGCTCGTCAGAGCCGGACACCATCAAGACTTCGTTGCCCTTGGTACGATGGTAGCGGGCAAAGATATCAGCGGGCAGATCAGAGCCGGCAACATTTCCAATGCTCAACAAGCCATCCGCATAGGGCCAAGCGACAGCAACTAAAATTTTCTCGCTCATAATCGCGGTTCTCTCAAAATGGAAACAGAGTCTAATATAGCATATCCATTAGGCCACTGATAGCTGGGCACTTCGACTTCTGGAGGGCAGATCTGGCGGTCTGGGACAGTCTGTTTTCTGACAGCGCGGGCATCCGTGATGCGCTCGGAGGCTGCCGACCCGCCTGACATTCTGGTATAGCCTGCGGGCTATGCCTTGGTGTTGACTATTTGGCCTGGTATCTCTTGACAATCGGTTGTCAAGATGGCAAAATGATAAGTGTTAGCAGTCGACACCCGAGAGTGCTAATCGGAGCGAGAGATGCTTTCGCCAAGACAGCAGAAAATTCTTGAGACCATTATTGCACAGTACATCGACAACGCAAGGCCGGTGCCTTCGCAGAGTATCCTGGTTGATCCGGCATTGGGCGTAAGCTCGGCGACGATACGCAATGAGATGGCGCACCTCGAAGAGGAAGGATACATCATCCGTCCGCACACGTCGGCCGGCAGCGTTCCCACCGACAAAGGCTACCGCAACTACGTCGAGTCAATCGGGGAGACGCGGCTCCCTGCTGCGGAACAACAGGAGTTGGGCCACCTGTTCCGCCGCATGGAGGGCGAACTGGACGAGTGGCTGAATCTGGCGGCTTCTGTCCTAGCGCGCAGCGTGCATAATACCGCTGTGGTCTCGTTGCCAAAAGCGTCGGCCTGCCGCTTCAAGCATGTGGAGTTGGTGAGTCTGCAGGACACGATGACGCTGATCGTCCTTGTGTTCGATGGAGCCAAGGTAAGGCAGATGGTTGTGGCTTTCGACCAGGTTATTCCTCAAGAGAGGCTGAGTCTGCTCGCCACGAAGCTCAATGCAATTTACTCGGGACTTACCGTAGAGGAAATCGGTGCTAAGGCTAAGGGGCTGGCGCCGATCGAACAGAGGATCAGTGAACATCTTGCCAAGTTAATGGAAGACGAGGACGAACGAGAAGACGTTGAGCCATATCTCAACGGCTTGCACTTTCTGTTCAGCCAGCCCGAGTTCGTCAATAACCGGCAGCTTGCGCTCTCACTTATGGAACTCATCGAAGGCCGCAGTCTGCTAAGAAACATCGTGCCGCCTGAGTTCACCGGCGGGAAGGTACAGGTTATCATAGGGAAGGAAAACAGGGCCGCGCCGATCCGTGAATACAGCGTCGTTCTTGGCCAATACGGATCGCCGGGACGTGCGGCGGGCACCATCGGGGTCATCGGCCCGACGCGCATGCCCTATCCGAGGGCCATTGCAACAGTGACTTTTCTCGCCACCGTATTGAGCCAGCTGGTAGGCGAACTATATGACGCCCCTCCGCAAGGCGACGAGCCTCGGGGCGGGCGGAACTAGAAATAACCGGCTCGCATTGGCTATGACAAAGCGTCCCGCGAAGCGACAAAGCGTCCGACGTGTGCGTGCGGACCGACAAGTGAGGAAACCAGTAACTAGCATGGCGGAAGAAGAGTTCAGAGACACACAGGCCCAGGAAACGCCGGAAGAGGCGGCGACGGATGAGCTGGAGTCCCTGAAACGGGAACTGGCCGACGTAAAGGTCAAGGCTGAGGCAAACCTAGCCGGCTGGCAGCGTGCGCAGGCGGACTTTGCCAATCTGAAGCGCCGGAGTGAGCAAGAAAGAGACGAGACCGTTAAGTCGTCCAACGCGGGTCTGATGCTGAAAATATTGCCCATTCTCGATGATTTTGAGCGTGCCGTGGCCTCCATGCCGCAAGATCTGGATTCCAACCCTTGGGTGGACGGCATCAAACTGATCGAGCGGAAGCTGCGGAGCAACCTCGAAGCATACGGACTGTCTTTAATTGAGGCGTCAGGGCAGCCCTTCGACCCCAGGTTCCACGAAGCAGTGAGAGAAGAACCGGGTAAGGCAGGAATTGTCATTCGGGAGATGGAAAAAGGGTACAAGCTTTTTGACAAAGTCTTGCGCCCGAGCAAAGTGGTGGTGGGGAGTGGGGGAGAATAGGACAGATTTAGGAAATAAGATTTAAGATTTATGAACACCTGCGGGTTGGCGGGATATCCCGCACCTCGATCAAGTGTTCTTAAATCATAAATCTTGCATCTTACGTCATAAATCACTTCGCGATTTAGTCTAAAATAGTAGTGCTGGTAACCAGCACCTCACACTCAAGGAGGAAATAATGGGCAGAGCAGTAGGTATAGATCTTGGGACTACTTTCAGTGAAATAGCAGTGATGGAAGGCGGCGAGCCGAAGGTTATCCCGTCTGCGGAGGGCGGCAACCTCTTTCCGTCCGTGGTCGCTATCAGCAAGACAGGCGAGAGACTGGTAGGGCAGCTGGCCCGTCGCCAGGCCATCGTCAACCCGGAAAATACTATATACAGCATCAAACGGTTCATGGGCCGCAAATGGGGCGAGCCGCCCGGGCGAGAATTGCCGGTAGAGGAAGATGCCAGGCGCAAGACGTACAAAGTCGTAAGAGGGCCGAACAACGAAACGCGCGTCCTCATGGGGGGAAAGGAATATAGCCCGCCCGAGATCTCAGCCATGATCCTGCAGAAGCTGAAGACGGATGCAGAGGCGTACCTGGGGGAGAAGGTGACTGACGCGGTCATTACCGTGCCTGCGTACTTCAATGATGCTCAGCGCCAGGCGACGAAGGACGCCGGGGCCATCGCGGGCCTCAACGTGCTAAGAATAATCAACGAGCCGACCGCGGCCGCTCTTGCCTACGGTCTGGACAAGAAAAAAGAAGAGACCGTTGCGGTGTACGACCTCGGTGGCGGCACCTTCGATATCTCGGTGCTTGAGCTTGGTGAAGGCACCTTCATGGTCAAGTCTACGTCCGGCGATACGCACCTGGGTGGCGACGACTTCGACCAGCGGGTGATGGACTGGCTTTGCGACGAATTTAAAAAGGACCAGGGCATCGATCTCAGAAACGATAGAATGGCGCTCCAGCGCATCAAGGAGGCGGCCGAGAAGGCGAAGATTGAGCTCTCCAGCGTGCAACAGACCGAGATAAACCTGCCGTTTATCACTGCGGATGCCAGCGGCCCCAAACACCTGACCTACACTCTGACCAGGTCGAAGCTGGAGCAACTGGTAATGGACCTGGTGGAAAAGACGCTGGGACCATGCCGCCAGGCGCTGCAGGACGCCGGTAAGACCGCTGCCCAGATCAACGAGGTCATTCTGGTTGGCGGGCAGACGAGAATGCCCTTGGTGCAGCAGAAAGTCAAACAGGCTTTCGGGAGAGAGCCGAACCGGAGCGTCAACCCTGATGAGGTCGTTGCCGTGGGCGCCGGGATTCAGGCCGGTGTGCTCAGAGGAGAAGTCAAAGACGTGCTCCTACTGGACGTGACGCCGCTTACCCTCGGCATCGAGACCCTGGGAGGCGTAGCGACGCCGCTCATCCCGCGCAACACTACCATCCCCACATCTAAGAGCCAGATTTTCAGCACCGCGGCCGATAACCAGCCGAGCGTAGAGATTCATGTTCTCCAAGGCGAGCGCCCGATGGCAGGAGACAATCGCACGTTGGGGCGTTTCATGCTGGACGGCATCCTGCCGGCTCCGCGAGGTCTGCCCCAGGTCGAAGTCACTTTTGATATTGATGCCAACGGCATCCTGAGCGTGCGCGCAGTGGACAAGGGGACCGGCAAGGAGCAAAAGATAACTATCACCGCTTCCAGCGGGTTGTCCAAGGACCAGGTAGAGCAGATGCGCAAAGAGGCGGAAGCTCACGCTGCCGAAGACACGAAGCGCAAAGAAGAGGTGGAGGCGCGCAACAACGCCGATACTCTGGCGTACACTGCCGAGAAGACGTTGCGGGACTACAAAGACAAGGTCCCTGCCGATTTGAACCAGGAAATAGAAGGAAAGATCAAGGCCGTTCGAGCCGCTCTCCAGGGGACGGACACGGTGGCCCTGAACCAGGCTGTGCAGGACTTGAATGCGGCCATGCAGAAGGTTGGCTCGTCGGTCTACGGCCAGCAACCCCCGCCGGGCGGGCAGCCAGGCCAGCAGCCTCCTCCGCCCCCACCGCCTCCGGGTGACAAGGGACCTGGCGAAGGCGGCACCGTTGAAGGGGAGTTCAGAGAGGTCTAGGATTGGTACGGAAGGGGCGCTTAAGCGCCCCTTCTTGTTATATGCCGAGGTGTGTCCGATGGGTGCCGATTCCGATAAGGCTTTCTGGGAAGCAATTGATGCGCTGGTGCTTTTATCGCGAATCGTGATCGACAGACCAAAAGGCTCAGCACACCCGCGATATCCCTCGCTCGTCTATCCGCTTGACTACGGGTATTTGAGCAATAGCTCGTCCATGGACGGAGGCGGCATCGACGTTTGGATGGGAACCGCCCAATCGCGTACGGTGGGCGCAGTTGTTTGTACGGTCGACCTGCGGAAAAGGGATTCTGAAATGAAGGTCCTCATCGGGTGCACTCCCGAAGAAATGAGGCTCGTCTACGAGTTCCACAACCGGGGCGAGCATATGAAAGGGCTGCTAGTTAAAAGAGACTGACTTCGACTGCCGCAGAAGTCACATCTCGGTGCCCACCCTTCATTGCCTGGCTTCCCTAGCTTCGTCTCCTCTGCATTTTTCCCGAAATGTCACAGAAATGTAACTCTTTTTGTTCGTATTTTGTGACTATTTGACTGCGGCGGCCTTACTATACGTGAATGGCTACAGGGAGGTGATGTCCCGGGGTGGACGGCCTGGGGGAGGCGGGGGGTGTGTCACAATTGCGCGAAACGGTAGAAAATCAGGGATCAGAAATCGTCACGAGGGCTGCTGTGGTCCAGATTGGAGACTTGGCAAGGGAAATTAGTGAGGCAGAGGCGACTTTTCGACAATGGGATGCCGAAGGTTGAAAGCTCATTCCTCCAGGAAGGCAAAGAACTGGGCAGCGAGGTGACTAACTTCATCACGGTCGCGAGGACTGCCCTGACGGACGGCAAACAACAGAGCGAAGCGCATGGAATCCTGTTCACTGAGGATGGAGAGGTTTCGGAGCGATGCCATTGGGACTGCCAGTTGCGGACGGAAGCGCAGGACCGGTACGCGGCGTGGTCGTCTTTGAAACACAGTCAGCCAGATTCGCCAGGTTGAGCGCGATTGTCGGCCTAATGGAAATCGAGGAAGACGAGCAGGGAAATTCACGCGTCAAGCTGTGGGAATGGAAGTAATCGCACCGAGGAGAATGCAATGCTTTATCTGATCAGAATGAGGGGCGTAGAAACCGCGATTGCCGGTCCGCCGCAGGCAACCATCCCAGCCATTGAAAACATGATTCTGCCGACGCTGAAAACGCTGGCGGGATTGGAGCGCGACAAAAAGCTGACGGGTGGCGCGGTGGCGGGGCAGAGGGATACCTTCGTGATCATGGACTTCCCTTCCAATGACGAAGCGGGTAAGTTCGTGATGGGACTGCCCTGGTGGCCGATCCATAACTGCGAGATTACGCCACTCCAGCCCCTTCAAACCCACGTCGCGTTTTCCGAGCAAGCCCTCAAACAGATGAAGGCAGCCGCGAAGTAGAAACGGAGCAGACGGGGCTACTCGAAACCAGGCAGCTTTCGGGCGTTATCCCAGCTTCTTGCCTGTCAATCGTTCGAAGGCCTCCCTGTAGCGCTTGGTAGTGGCCTGAACTACGTTGGAAGGAAGGGCAGGGGCGGGGGGTTGTTTGTTCCACCCGGAAGCAGC
>Ga0187780_10004930_pt1 | contig 9990 bp, 10 predicted proteins | sample 1015_Q2_SP10_20__FD_132429 | JGI IMG/M metagenome (GOLD analysis project Ga0187780, IMG submission 132429) | Tropical peat soil microbial communities from peatlands in Department of Meta, Colombia - 1015_Q2_SP10_20_MG | ecosystem: Environmental > Terrestrial > Soil > Wetlands > Peat | place...
CGGCCAGCCGGGGCCAGCCCCCGCCGACCAGCCGCGGCACCAGATGCCCGGAGCCGATGGCCGCCTCCGCCTGAGCAAGCCACGGGGACAGCTCCAGGTAGCGGTGCATGGCGGGGACGACCTCGCACTCACCGCCGCAATCCCAGAACGAGGCGTGCAGCGTGGCCATGTGCCGCAGGAAACGGAGGTGCGGATCGAGGCCGATCGGCTCATCGCTCACCGGGACCAGCCATTGCGCCACGTCGTGCATCAGCAGCGCGCACCCGCCCGATGGCACCGCGCCGTCGCCGTCTTCGGGGGCGACCCCGATGATGGGCTGGTTGAAACACGGCGGCAGGCGGGCCAGGAGGCCCCGTTGCCAGGCCAGCAGCGGCGCGCCGCGCAGGCAGCCCGAGGCCCGCATGGTCCAGTCGCGCGCCAGGTCGAGGTGCTTGAGCACGTACGGCTGTCCGGCGATCACCACCCGTTCCAGCCGCGCCCCGGACTTCCCTGCCCCCCCGGCCAGGGAAGTCCGTTCGGTCGCGCCCGCGATGAGATCGGCCACGCTGGCGAACGCGGGCGGCGTAGCGAAAGTAGGCGGGGAATCACGCATCGGCGGCCTCCATTTCCGCGAGCAGCGAAGCCGGCCACCGCCCTCCGCACATGACGGTGTCGGCCACGACGCGATCATCGCGCACCGTGAGCAGGTGCAGGTGATGGGCCGCGTGCGGCACGCCGTTCTCGGTCCAGCTAAGCGTGTATTCCAGCACCTCACTCGGCCCCGCGCCGTCCTGCACCGGGCACCGGCGTAGTTCGCCCAGCTGACCGGGGTCCGCGAACTACCGAGCATACTCCTCGCGGATCGCGTCGGCGCCCGTGGCGTGCCACCGCCAGTTGGGTACCGTCGCGGCCAGCGCCCTTTGAAGCTGCCAGACTAGGAAGGGTGGACGAGGAGGCGCTGTCCCGTCTCATCGCGGTGACCGGGCCGGCGGGCGGCCGCAACTCCGCGCTGGCGGTGGCGGCCGCGCGGGTGCGCGGCGCGGCCGCGGGCTGCTGCGCGGTCATCCTGACAGAGGGGGTGAGCGACCAGATCGCCATCTCCTCGCTCGCCGCGCGCCGCGGCCGGGACCTGGACCGGGAGGGCGTCTTCGTCGTGCCGATGGGCGGCGCCACCAATGTCGGGCACTTCCTTGACCTGTTCGGCCCGCGGGGTCTGGCCGCTAGGCTGGCGGGCCTGTGCGACGAGGCCGAACAGGACGATTTCCGGCGCGGGCTCCAGCGCGCGGGCCTCGGGCCTGACCTGGAACGACTGGGTTTCTACGTCTGCGTCGCCGACCTGGAGGACGAGATGATCCGATCGCTCGGCGCCGTCGCGGTAGAGCACCTCATCGAGGCCCAGGGCGAGCTCCGGCCGTTCCGGACCTTCTGCAAGCAGCCCGCGCAGCGGAACCGGGCTCCCGAGCAGCGGCTGCGGCGCTTCATGGGCACCGGCTCGGGCCGGAAGATCCATTACGGGCGAGTCCTGGCCGAGGCGCTCGACCTGACCCGGATCCCTCGCCCGCTCGACCGTGTCCTCGCTCGGGTCTGATTCATCTCACGGGCGCCGCCAGCCGGCCCCGGTCGGCCTTAATCGGACCACAGCGCCAGCGCTGCTCCACGATTTCCATGCCGCTGGCTCGTGCTGTCATCGTGGTCCTCCTCAAACGGGGTTCCCAACTCGAAGGACCGGGCTCGGCCCGGATCATCGGCGGGCGGGATGATCAGGTCAGTCAGCTTCCAGGGCGAGTAGCTTGGCCGCGACCTCGGTGAGGTCCTCGCCCACGACGTCGGGCGGGGCGAAGGGCGCGCCGAAGCCGCCGGACTTGCGGCTCACCCAGCCGGTGGTCAGCCCGGCCCGCTTGGCGCCGTGGCAGTCCCAGTCGTGCGCGGCGACCAGCGCCATGCGCTCCGGCGGCACGCCCAGGACCTCCGCGGCGTACAGGTAGACGACGAGGGCGGGCTTCCAGCGGAACACCTCGCCGACCGAGATCACCCGGTCCACCGATGACCCGAGCCCGGAGCGGTTGACGAACGCCGAGGTGAGAGACGCGGACCCGTTCGTCAGGCAGGCCACGCGCACGCCGGCGTCGGTGAGGCTGGTGATCGCGGGCAGCGCGTCGGGGAAGGCGGGCAGTTCGTTGAAGCCCGCCATCACCTGCGCCACCTGCTCGTCGCCGATCGTGTAGTGCGTGAGCCCGCGCAGCGCCGCCTCGGCCACATCGGTGAACGCCACGTAGTCCCCGGTCGCCGACAGCGCCATGCCGTCGCGGAGCGTGCGGGTGTACCAGGCTTCGAGCATATGAGCTGGCTGGCCGGCCTCGGTGAGCCGGCCGCGGAGCGGCTCGAGCGACATCAGCGTCTCGATCACGTCGAAGGCCACGACGGCCGGGCGCCGGGTCATGAGGACTCGAGGCTCCGCAGCGCGTCCTCGATGGCGCGGTAGAAGGTGGGGTAGGCGTACGGCATGTTGCGCAGCGTGGCCAGCGGGACCTCGGCCCGGACGGCCACCTGCAGGGGGCTGAGTACCTCGCCCCCGTACGGGCCGGCCGAGGTGGCACCGACCAGTACCGACCGGTCGGCGTCTTCGATCACCTTGATGAATCCGTCGTTTCCGGCCTTGTGAATCCAGCCGCGGGATGAGTAGGGCACCTGGGTCACGCCGGTGCGCACGCGCAGGCCGGCCGCCCGGGCCTGTTCCTCGGTCAGCCCGACGCTGCCGATCTCCGGGTCGGTGAAGGTGACCCTCGGCACCGCGCGGTAGTCGGCCGGTTCCCCGCCCGCGCCGAGGATGTCGCGCACCACGATGTCCGCCTGGTACATGGACATGTGCGTGAACGCGCCGTGGCCGGTCACGTCGCCGATCGCCCACACGCCGTCCGCCGCCCGCATCCAGCCGTCGGTGGGTATGGCGCGAGCCTTCTCGTCCAGGCCGACCGCGCCGACGCCGACCGCGGCCAGGTCGGCCCGTCGGCCGGTGGCGACCAGCAGCCGCTCGGCGACCAGGGTGCTCATGCCGATATGCACGGTGAAACGGGTGCCGTTGTGGCTGACCCGCTCGGCCGGCGCGCTCGTGCACACGTGGATGCCCTGGGCGGTGAAGATCCGCTCGATCAGCGCGCTGGCCTCGGGCTCTTCGAACGAGAGCAGCCTCGGCAGCGCCTCCACGACGATGACGGCCGAGCCGAACCGGGCGAATACCTGGGCGAGTTCGGCGCCGATGGCACCGCCGCCGAGCACGATCAGGGATTCCGGGACCTGCTCGGCCTGGATGATGTCCCGGTTCGACCAGTAAGGCGTGCCGGCCAGGCCGACGATGGGCGGGATGGCGGGCTCTGTCCCGCTGTTGATCACGATGCCCTTGCGGGCCGCCAGCACCCGGATGCCTTCCCCGGTGCTGACCGTCACCTCGCCGGGCCCGGTGATCTCGGCGTGGCCGCGGATCAGGTGCCCGCCCTTGCCCTCGAACCGGTCGGCCGCCACCTTGTCGTTCCAGTAGTCGGTGGCCTCCTCCCTGATCCGCATCGCGACCGGTGCCCAGTCCGGGCTGATGGTCGACGTCCCGGCCATCCCGGGAACTCGCCTGGTCTCGGCGATCAGGTTGGCGGCACGGATCATCATCTTGGACGGTATGCACCCGTAATAGGGGCATTCCCCGCCGACCAGTCGTTCTTCCACGCCGGTCACGTGCAGCCCGGCCTCAGCCAGAGCGCCGGCCGCGTACTCGCCGCCGGGACCCAGGCCGATCACGACTACATCGGTACGCTCTGCTTCCATGCCGTGCTCCTGCCCTGTGCGGCTTCCCATCATGCGCTTCTGGCCCGTCCGGCCAGGGTTCATTTGCTGGAAACTGTCCGCTGAGCGGGCTGGCCGCGGCTACCTCGGGGCGATCTTGCCGCCCGATAGGCCCGGGGGCTCAGTCGTCGCCGTCCTCCAGGTCGGAGATGTCCAGTTCCGGCTGGCCGTGCACGAACGCGTCGGGGTTCTCCAGGTCGTCGGCAGCAGGCAGCAGGTCCGGATGGTCCCAGAGGGCGTCCCTGCCGTCGACGCCGCGGGCGTCGGTGAGGCCCTGCCAGATGGCTGCCGCCTCACGGAGCCTGCGCGGGCGCAGCTCGAGCCCGACGAGCGTCGCGAACGTGAGCTCCGCGGGACCGCCGGTGGCGCGGCGCCGCCTGATCGCCTCGGCCAGGGCGTCGGCGTGCGTGAGCCGGTCCCGGGCCGCCGCGCTGACCACCGTCGCGACCCACCCTTCGACCAGCGCCAGGGCGGTCTCCAGCCGGACCAGGGCGGCCTTTTGCGCGGGCGTGTCTTCCGGCCGGAACAGCCCTTCGCCCGCCAGCGCCTCGCGCAGCGCCTCCGGGTTGGTAATGTCGACGTCCGGTATCGCCTCCTGCAGCCGCGCCATGTCGACGGTGATGCCGCTGGCGTACTGCTCGACCGCGCCGAGCAGGTGCCCGCGCAGCCACGGGACGTGCGCGAACAGCCGCTGGTGGGCGGCTTCTCGTAGCGCGAGGAAGAGCCGGACCTCGCCGGCGTCGACGGACAGCCCCTGCCCGAACTGCGCCACCCCGGCCGGCAGCAGCGCGGCCACCCCTTCCGGGCCCAGCGGCAACCCGATATCGGAGGAGCCGACCACCTCGCGCGCGAGCTCGCCCACCGCCGTCCCGGTCTGGCTGCCGATCATGGCCCCGCCGATCTGGCGCAGCATGGCCGCCAGCCCCTGCAGGCCGCCGAGCCCGCCCGCGCCGCCGCCGAGGGCGCCCAGAGCCTGGCGCACCTCTTCGGGGACTTCCTCGCCCAGCTGCGCCGGGTCCACGTTGAGCATGCCGCTCATCGCCTCGACGCCCTTGGCCGCGATGGGATCGCAGAGCTTCGCCCAGACGGGGAAGGTCGCCTCCAGCCACTCCGACCTGCTCCAGGCCTCGATCTTGCGCACGCCGGAAGGGAACGCGGTGACTTGGTCCAGCCACAGATCGGCAAGCCGGATGGCTTCGGTGACCTCCCGGCGCTGCGCGTCCAGCACGCTCGGATCGCCCGCCGCCGCGATCGCGTGCCTGGCCACGTTCTTGGCCAGATCCCAGTTGACCGGGCCGCCGCGCCAGGACAGCAGGTCAGCGAACTGGCGCAGCGCGTCGGCGAACTGCTGGGGATCGCCCATCGGCCCGAACGGTCCCTGACCCCCCAGCGGTCCGCCGGCCCCGGGACCCGAAGGACCCTGGGTCCCGCCCGAGCCGGAACCCGAAGACCCCTGGCCGCCCTGATCTTCTGGTTTATCGGGCAGGCCGAAGCCGAACGGGCGGTCAGCCATGATTGGCTCTGGGGCAGGATGGAAGGGTCATGATCGTCACGTTATCTCGGGAGAAGCACACTGTGACAAGCGCCCGGCGGCCGGTCCGCCCAACGGCGGCCGGCGGGGAAGGATCTCCCCCAAAGGGGGCCCCGGAGGACGGGTCCCCTCCCAGCAAGGCCCGGGGGGATGGGTCCCCCCGGACGCGGGGGGGTCTAGGGGGGTCGTCCCCCCAAGAAGACAGAGCACGCTCCCACCCTATGCCCGTGGTGGCCGTCACCGGGGCGGCTCACGGCATCGGGCATGCCCTGGCCGTCCGGCTCGCCTCGTCGCCGAACGTCAAGAGGGTCATCGCGATCGATGGTCGCCGTGGCGATATCGCGGGCGTGACCTGGCGCGTCGCCGACGTCCGGGACCCGGCTCTGGCCAGCAAGCTGACCGGCGTGGACGTCATCGTGCACGCGGATTTCGACGTGGCGCCGGACTCGGATGCCAAGGAGCGGCGGGCATTCAACGTGCGCGGCGCCCAGACGGTGCTCACCGCCGCCGCGGCCGGCCGGGTCGGGCGGGTTGTGCTCGTGACGAGTTCCATGGTGTACGGCGCCCGCCCGGACAATCCGGTCCCGCTGCCCGAGGATGCCCCGCTGGCCGCGGACGCGGACAGCAGCGTGGCGGGAGACCTGCTGGAGATCGAGCAGCTGGCCCGCCGCTCGCCGCGGGCGAATCCCGGCATGGCGGTGACGGTGGTCCGGCCGGCCGCGCTGGTGGGTGAGGATCCGTACCCGGTGGACACGCTGGTCACGAGGCATTTCGAGGCGCCCCGCCTGCTCACCGTGAAGGGCTGCGCGCCCCGCTGGCAGTTCTGCCACGTCGATGACCTCACCTCGGCGCTGGAGTTCGCGGTCGGCAGCGGCATCGACGGTCAGTTCGCGGTGGGCTGTGACGGCTGGCTCGAGCAGGACGAGGTGGAGCAGATCAGCGGGCTCAAGAGCATCGAACTGCCGGCCAGGCTGACGTTCGGGACCGCGCAGCGGCTGCACCGGCTGGGCGTGACGCCGGCGCCCGCGATCGACCTGCGGTACGTGGTGTACCCGTGGGTCGTCGACTGCGCCACGCTGCGCGAGGCTGGCTGGCGGCCGCGGTTCGACAACGCGGCGGCGCTGCGCGTCCTGCTCGATCAGCGGAACGGCAGGCACGCCGTGGCCGGCCGCCGGATCGCGCGCACGGAGGTGACGGTCACCGCCGCCGGGGCCACCGTCGCGGCGGCGGCGATCGGCACGGCCGCCATCGTCCGCCGGGCGCGGCGCCGCCATCGAGGTGAACCCTGAGCACCCAAGGTAACGTTGCCCCGTGAGCGTTGTGCGCCTGATTGCCGTGCGTTCCGCCGAGCTGTCCGTCGACGAGGTCCGGGCCGCGGTGGCCGGCCCCGGCGCAGGCGGCATCGCACTGTTCGCCGGAGCGGTCCGGGACTCCGATCACGACCAGAGGGTCACCGGTCTGTCCTATTCCGCGCACCCGTCCGCGGAGACCGAACTCCGGCGCGCCGCCGAGGTGATAGCGGAGAAGTTCCCCGTCCTGGGCATCGCGGCGGTCCACCGCGTCGGTGACCTGGAGATCGGGGATCTGGCGGTCGTCGTGGCGGTGGCGTGCCCGCACCGGGCGGAGGCGTTCGACGCGTGCCGGGCGCTGATCGACGAGCTGAAGGCTTCGGTGCCGATCTGGAAGCACCAGCGGTTCGCCGACGGCACCAGCGAGTGGGTTGGCAGTGCCTGATCCTCAGTTTTCGCGCGTAGTCTTCGCACCATGTCCCGACGCGCCCTGACGCTGCTGATCGCCTCGGTCGGCCTGGCCGTCGCGATCGCGGTCAGCGTGCTGATCCCGGTGCCCTACGTCATCCTCGGCCCGGGGCCCACGCTGAACACGCTGGGCAAGGACTCGTCCGGGCAGCCGATCATCACGATCTCGGGACACCCCTCCTACCCGACCATCGGGCACCTGAACATGGTGACGGTCAGCTATCAGGGCGGGCCGGGCAGCAACATCAACATCTTCACCGCGCTGACGGCCTGGCTGAACCCGCACGAGGCGGTCGTGCCCGAATCCGAACTGTTCCCCCCGGGCCAGACCCAGCAGCAGAGCCAGCAGCAGGACACGCAGCAGATGACCAACTCGCAGGAGACCGCGACCGCGGCGGCCCTCACCGAGCTGCACATCCCCTACCAGACGCAGGTGGTCGTGGTGCAGACCGAGCCCGGCTACCCGGCCGACGGCGTGCTCCGCGCCGGGGACGTGATCACCGCCGTGGACGGCAAGCCGGTGACCGGCCAGTCGAGCCTGACCTCGCTTATTTCCGCGCACCCGCCGGGCAGCACGCTGACCGTGACCATCGAAAGGAACGGCCAGACCCAGACGGTCCAGGTCGGGACCAAGGAATCCGGAGGACACCCGGTGATGGGCGTGAAGGTCACCGAGCAGTACAAGTTCCCGTTCACCGTGAAGTTCAGCGTGGGTGAGATCGGCGGGCCCAGCGCGGGCATGATGTTCGCGCTCGGCGTCATCGACAAGCTGACCCCGATGAACCTGACCGGCGGCAAGTTCGTCGCCGGGACCGGGACGATCACGCCCAGCGGCCAGGTGGGGGCCATCGGCGGTGTCGAGCAGAAGATGGTAGGCGCGCGGGACGCCGGCGCGACGGTCTTCCTGGCCCCCGCGTCCAACTGCGCGGACACCAAGGGCGCGGTCCCGGCCGGGCTGCGGGTAGTCAAGGTGAGCACCCTCAGCCAGGCCGTCGACGACCTGGAAGCCATCAAGGCGGGCCAGCCCGTGCCGTCCTGCTGACCGGCCACCGCCGCACGATTTCTGCCCACCGCGCGCCCAGCGGTGCGAAAACGCGCACCACGGTCCGTTCGGCCAAATAGATTTCCTCCATGCGGGTTGCCGACGCGGTTGCCTTCGCCGGGCACGAGGTGCACGTCTGCCGGTATCGCGAAGCCGGGACGCTGCTGCGCTGGCTGGGCCCGGACCTGCGGGGCCTGCGGGTACTCGACGTGGCAGGCGGCGACGGGTACTGGGCGGCGCAGGCCCGCAAGCGCGGGGCCTGCGCGGTGGCGCTTGATATTTCCGCGGCCAAGCTGCAGCGGGGCCGTCAGCTCACCGCGCCGCCCGGCCTGGTCCGCGGGGACGCGCTGGAACTCCCCTTCGCCGACGAGAGTTTCGACTGCGTGATGTCCATCTGCGCGATCGAGCACTTCGCCGACGGCGCTCGCGCGCTCGAGGAGATGGCCAGGGTACTGGCCCCCGAGGGCGAGCTGGTCATGTCCGCGGACGCGCTGACGCTGGCGCGGCAGTGGCCCCGGCTGTACCGGGCGCACTGCCAGCGGTACAGCGTGAAACGTACCTACTCCCACGATCAGCTCACGGCGCTGCTGGCCGCCTGCGGGCTCGATGTGGTCTCGCACGAGTACCAGTTCAGGACGCGCTGGGCGCAGCGGATGTACCTGGGCCTTTCCGCCTATGGCGGAAAAGTCGGGTTCAACGCGGCCACGCCGGCGCTGCCGCTGGTCGCCGCCGCGGACCGCCGGGCCCGCGATGACGGCGGCGCTATCGTACTCGTGCGTGCTCGACGCTCGACTGCGCCCGCGATGGCCGTGTGGGGGTAAGTGCTCGTCCATGATCAGCGCAGGGCGTAGGCTTCAATGTTGACGGGACATCCACGGAGGCGTGCAGGGGCCGCGCGATCGGCGCGAGTTCTGCACTGCCTGCCTGCCCGGGTGACCCAGGAAGGGAGCAAGTGCGGTCGTGGCACCTCGCGTACTTCTTGATGCGACCGACGTGCCAGCCGACCGGGGGGCGCTCGGCCGGTACGTTGACGGGCTGATCGGCGCGCTCGACGCCGCCGGCGCCGACCTGGCCGTCGTCTGCCAGCGGGCCGACGAGGAACGCTACGGGCGGCTCGCTCCCAGCGCGCGCATCGTCACCGGCCCGACGGCGCTCTCGCACCGGTCCGCGCGGCTGGCCTGGGAGCAGAGCGGGCTGCCGGTGGTGGCCCAGCAGGTGGACGCGGAGGTCATCCACACGCCGTATTACTCAATGCCGCTGCGTCCGGGCCGGCCCACCGTGGTGACCGTGCACGACGTCACCTTTTTCACCGAGCCGGAGCTGTACAGCCAGGTCAGCGCCATGTTCTTCAAGTCGGCGATCCGGACCGCCGCGCACCGCGCCGCCCGCCTGATCGTGCCGTCCAAGGCGACGCGCGATGAGCTCACCCGGGTCCTCGCCGCCGATCCCACCAAGATCGACGTGGCCTACCACGGGGTGGACCATCGCCTGTTCCACCGCCCCGACCCCCAGCAGGTCTCGCAGGTGTCTAACCGGCTGGGCCTGCATGGCAAGCCGTACATCGCGTTCCTGGGCATGCTCGAGCCGCGCAAGAACGTCGCCTCGCTGATTACCGGCTGGGCCGGCGCCGTGGCAGACCTCGACGACCCGCCGGCCCTCGTCCTGGGCGGCGGTGGCGGCTGGAGCGATGAGGTGGACGCCGCCGTGGCCACGGTGCCGCCGCACCTGCGCCTGATCCGCCCCGGGTACCTGCGCTTCTCCGACCTGCCCGGCTTCCTCGGCGGGGCGCTCGTGGTGGCGTTCCCGAGCCGGGGCGAGGGGTTCGGGCTGCCGGTGCTCGAGGCCATGGC
>Ga0187780_10004931_pt1 | contig 9989 bp, 11 predicted proteins | sample 1015_Q2_SP10_20__FD_132429 | JGI IMG/M metagenome (GOLD analysis project Ga0187780, IMG submission 132429) | Tropical peat soil microbial communities from peatlands in Department of Meta, Colombia - 1015_Q2_SP10_20_MG | ecosystem: Environmental > Terrestrial > Soil > Wetlands > Peat | place...
CCTATCTGATCGAGCAGGGAGAGCTGAAGGGGCCGGTGAAGTCTCCTGTACTTGAGATTACGACACCGAAGCTCTGGGGGAGCGTGAAAGCGCGAAGCAAGCACATGGAGTTCGAATCCGCCAACTGCGGGAAGGGAGATCCTCAGCAGGGAGCCCCCGTGTGGACAGGCGGCCCCGAGACGCTGTTGTCGGGAATCAGGTTGGGGTCAAGATGAGCAGTTTGGATCTGAAGGAGCTCAACGACGTTGCCATCGGTACCGCCAAGGCACTGGGAGTGGATGACGCAGTGGCCCTGAGCGCCAGAGGAGCGGACAGCATGGTTAGGTTCGCCAACAACTCGGTGACAGTCGCCAACGGGGTGGAGGAGTCGCAACTCACGGTCTATCTAGCCAAGACCAAGCGGAGGGCACTTGCGTCTACATCGAACCTCCAGCCTGCCGCTGTCAAGGAGTTCGTACGCGACCTCTTCTCATCGATGGGAGGGCTCCCAGAGTCGAACTACGTCCCGCTCCCCGACAAGCCTGCGCGGTACACGCCCAGCAGGGCAGGCTATGACAGGAGGCTGGAGTCCCTCGAGGACGAGCTCCCAGAGATGGCAGGATCGGCCATCGATGCGGCAACGGTTGCGGGGGGGAAGAGATCTGCGGGCGTCATAGACGCGGGAAGGGTCACTGTGGCCATTCTGACGTCCACAGGCACCCGCGGCGTCGATTCCCGGACCGCAATCACCCTGAACATCCGTTCCTTCGCTGAAAAGGAAGCGAGTGGGCATGGGTTGTCGTGCTCGTCCTCTCTGGCGGGCTTCGATGCGGAGGAGGCCGGGAGGAGGGCAGGAGAGGGGGCGAAGACGATGCAAAACTCGTCCGAGCCGGTGGCCGGAAAGTATACCGTGCTTCTCAGCCCGACGGTCGCTTCGAACTTGGTGGAGACGGTGGCCGACGCCGCCTCTGCCTTCGCTGTAGACGCAGGGACGTCATATCTGGCCGACAAGTTAGGAAAGAAGGTGGCCGCTCGGTCGTTTAGCCTCACAGATCATGGGGTGACCAAAGGTGGACTAGGTGGGAGAGTGTTCGACGACGAGGGTGTACGGACGATGTCCAACAGGATCATAGAGGACGGGGTCTTGAAGGGCTACCTGCACAACCTTACCACTGCAAGCAAGTGGAAGGTCAGAGATACGGGAAACGCAGGCTTCGTCACTCCTCATCCGTGGAACCTCGAGATAAGTGGCGGAGACTCGACCTATGACGAGATGGTAAGGGAGATGAAGAGGGGCATCGTGCTGACCAGCAACTGGTACACGCGCTTCAAGAACTACAGGACGGGGGAATTCTCGACAGTCCCAAGGGACGGGGCATACCTTGTGGAACGGGGTAAAATTGTGAAGCCCCTGAAAGGGATGAGGATGGGGGACGGTCTCGAGAGGATGCTCTCTTCAGTTATCCTGCTTTCCAAGCAGAGGGAGTGGATACAGTGGTGGGAGGTGGATACGCCCACGCTCTGCCCCTGGATGCTGATAGACGGCGTGACGATAACGCGGGCTTACGGATAAAGGAAGAAGGGCTGCGCTCATGCGCAGCCGGCTGTCATTGTCTAACGGACTATGGGCACGGTCTCCAGCGCCTGATTGAGGAAAGCAGCGTCGGGCTCGTAGTCTTCAAGTCTGCCGCCGAGCTTGTCCTCGTACGCCTTCAGGTCGAGCAGCCCATGGCCGCTCAGGTTGAAGAGAATGGTCTTTGGCTCGTTGCTCTGTTTGCACTGAATTGCGATGTCGATGGCTGCCTTGATGGCATGGTTGGACTCGGGAGCCGCCACTATTCCCTCAGTCTGCGCGAACAGGATGCCCGCCTCCATCATCTCGTTCTGGGAGTAGGCAACGCTGCGCATGAACCCCTTGTCGATGAGCATGCACATGGACGGAGCCTTGCCGTGATACCTCAGACCTCCCGCGTGGATTGGTGGGCACTGGTAGGAGTGACCGACTGTATGCATTTTCAGGAGTGGCGTCGTCTCCCCCGTGTCTGCGAAGTCATACCTGTATGAGCCGCGTGTGGTTGAGGGGACCGCCTTGGGCTCGACAGCGACGAACTCCGATTCGCTTGTGCCGCGGAGCTTGTCCTTCATGAAGGGGTAGGCCAGGCCCGCGAAGTTGCTCCCTCCTCCGATGCACCCAACGATGTAATCAGGGCGTTCGTCGAACTCCTCCATCTGGAGCTTGGCCTCCTGGCCAATCACCGACTGATGGGTGAGGACATGGTTGAGCACGCTACCTAGGGCGTACTTCGTGTTGTCGTGGGTGACGCAGTCTTCGATGGCTTCGCTTATGGCAATGCCAAGGCTCCCGGGGTGGTCAGAGTTCTTCTCGAGGAACTTCTTGCCGACGCTCGTCCTTGAGCTGGGCGAAGGATGGACCTTTGCACCGTAGACCTCCATCAGAGTTCTCCTGTATGGCTTCTGATCGTAGCTGCTCCTGGTCATGTAGACCGTAAGGTCGATGTCGAAGAGCGCAGCGGCGAGCGCCAGCGCGCTCCCCCACTGCCCTGCGCCTGTCTCGGTGGTCAGCCTCTCCGTTCCTTCCTTCCTGTGGTAGTATGCCTGGGCGATGGCGGTGTTGGGCTTGTGACTCCCTGCCGGGTTGAGGTCCTCTCGCTTGTAGAAGATCTTGGCCGGGGTCTTCAGTTTCTCTTCGAGCCTAGTCGCCCTGTAGAGGGGCGTCGGCCGCCCGAGGCGGAGGTATGCCTCCTTGACTTCCTCTGGGATGGGGATGAACTCCTGTGTCGAGACCTCCTGCATCACGCACTCCTTCGCGAAGAGGCGGAGCAGTGGCTCGGGTGCCATGGGCTGCATTGTACTTGGGTCCAGGGGAGGCGGAAGCGGTTCGGGCAGGTCGTGCTGGATGTTGTAATAGTTGCCTGGCAGCTTGTCCTGTGACAGGACCGATTTGAGCTGAGTCTTACTCATGGGGAGGCTCGGTTTTTGACAGATAAATGCAATCGTGAGCATATCTGAGCATAGTGATTACGAACGAAATGTGGAGAAACGCTCAAAAAAGCTCATTTCGGTACATGATTTCGTGTGGCCCAGGATAAGGGCAGAATTCGAGAGGCAGGTGGTCAGGCCTGCGGTAGTCCGCAAGATGATCGAGTGTGGCATGAGGGTATCTGACGACCTGAAGCTGTACGTCGGCGACGTCGAGGTAGATTATCTGGCAGTATCTCGGGCAGTGGGCGTGGACAGGAGAGTAGTCAAGCAGACAGCCCAACAGATCCGCAAGAGCCCTTATCTCTACTCTATCTTCTCCAAGACCAAGCCTCTCGGTACGAGCTTGGTCGACCTAGTTTCGTTGCTTGGATACACAGCCTTGGTTGTGGAGGCGGATCCAAAGTCCCCTGGCGTCATGGCAGAGGTGGCCGAGATTCTGTCGCGTCATGGGATGGTCGTCAGGCAGGCCGTTGCCGAAGACCCGGAGATGGTGCCCGACGCAAAAATGACCTTGGTGGTCGGGGGGCAGTTGACGGGGCAGGCGATGGAGGAACTGAATGGCCTGAAGGTCGTGAAGAGCATAAAGATACTGAAGTAGAACTACCCGCGGATTCAACCTCGCAATCGTGCACCGCAACGAAGCAGACATGCGGGTTCGCCTGGATTAGGTCGGGGCGTTCGCCACAGTCGTGGAGAAGGACCCATCTCGGGGCCCAGCTACTTCTCGAGCATCCTCGAGAACGTCCAGGAGATGGTGCTCAGAATCTCGTTGAGCCTCGCCTTATCCCTGTAGTTCTCTATTACGAGCTTCACTATTGCGCCGTTTGTCTCGTCGACATCGTAGCGGAGCTCCATCCCCTTTGCCATCTTGCCCGAACCAACGAGCTCCTCGTCCTTCGTCTTCATCCCCTGGAGTATCTTCCCAATCAGGAATGATTTGAAGGGAGGCGTGGAGGTTTTCAATATCACACCACTGTTAGGCTCGATGGCAACAGCGTCTGGCGTGATAGACGCCGTAGCAATCGCCTGACCGCCCTTGTCGCGCTTCAGTTCTCTCACCTCCGGTGCCTCCTTCGACTCGGACATCATCTCGTTAGCCTGCTTGAATGTGGACGCTCTGAGGTCGTTGTCGACATAGCTGAGCGTCTCCTTGAGGCGCTCCAACTCCTCCTCGAGCTCGGCGATCCTCTGCTCGAGCCAGAGCTTCAGCTCCGCTGTCCTCTTGGTGTCACGGTCGGGAGCCGCCATTGAGGCACGGCCGACCGAGTTGCGCTAAAAACGTTAGCGAGTTCCGACCCACGAGAGAGGGGCGGCAGTGAAAGTGTTAAGTCCGTTCTGAGAGGGGCAAGCCTGCTTGCTTCGCCTCGGCCGGCGCTCCAACTTTGTGGCGAGTGCCGCACTCTTCGCGGTGGTGTACGCGATTCTGGGGCTCTTCCCTGTGTCCGCGTACATCGGCGTCAACAGCTTTCTGACCTTCAGGGAGGTCGTGAGTCCACTTGCAGGCATGATCTTCGGCCCGGTGGCAGGCGGCCTCTCGATGGTGATGGGGAACTTCGTGGACTTCGCCTTCGGGAAGCCTGTTGTATTCGACTTCCTCGACTTCGTTCCTGACCTTGCATCGGCCCTGTTGGCTGGGCTCGTCTTCACCGGGAGGAGGAAGGCGGCCGTCGCTATTCCAACTGTGCTCCTTCTCTGGTATGCGATAGACCCTCTTTCACTTGACTTCGTCCAGGTTGGGGGCGTCTCGGTGCCTTTCTTCTGGCTGCACGCGCTGTCCATCGCCGTGCTGGCCGCTGCACTCGTACTTGAAGCGCGAAAGAAAATCGGGAGGTTGCACCCCGTCTTCGTCGCGGCGACGGTCTTCGCGTCCACCATGGCCGGGCACATCGCAGGGAGTATTGTGTACGAAAACGTACTCGGAAGGATAAACGCGGTGCTTGCACCCGGCGCCCTTGACGCTAATTGGAAACTGATCTTCTATGCATACCCTCCAGAACGCATCGCATTCACCATACTTGGGACGTTCGTCGCGATCCCCGTCCTTCGTGCCCTATCCCGCAGAAAGAGTGTCCCGGCAGCTGTTTCGGGGACCCAGGACGGGGTCCTCTGAGGAGAGCACGTTTTAATGGAGTAGTGGAAAGGGCGCGCCAGAATGTCTCAGAAGGAGGCGCCCTACGAAGCTGCCGTTAGCGGAATCCGGAGCATACTGCGGGAGCAGGTCGAGCGGGTGGAGAGGATTTCGAAGCCGGTCGAGTGGATCGACTACTCGAAGCTCCCGAAGCTTGCAGTGGGGGTCATAGGCGGCGATGGCATAGGCCCGATCATCGCGAAGGAAACCACACGAGTTTTGGAGGTCTTGCTGAAGCAGGACATCAGCTCGGGTAAAGTCGAGATTAGGCAAATCCAAGGGCTCACCATAGAGAACAGGATCAAGCAAATGAAGGCTTTGCCGGATGAGGTTCTGACAGAAATCAAGAGGTGCCATGTGCTGCTGAAGGGACCGACTACCACCCCCGAGGAGGGGAGCGGCATGCCCAACATCGAAAGCGCGAACATCGCGATCCGCAGGGCTTTCGACCTGTTTGCCAACGTCAGACCCGTCCGAGTTCCGTCCCAGGGAATCGACTGGGTCTTCTTCAGGGAGAACACGGAGGGGGAGTACATGCTGGGGAGCAGGGGGATGATGGTGACTCCTGACTTGGCCCTTGATTTCAAGATCATAACACGGCCGGGGGCAGAGAGAATCATCCGGATGGCGTTCGAGCACGCAAGGAAGACGGGTAGGAAAAAGGTGACTGTGGTGACCAAGGCAAACGTAGTGAAAACGACGGACGGCCTGTTCCTGGACACTGCAAAGCGGGTGGCCAAAGACTTCCCCGAAATCAAGTGGGACGGATGGTATATTGACGTCTTCACGGCGAAGCTCATCGACCCCAGGAGGAGGACGCAGTTCGAGGTGGTGGTTCTCCCCAACCTGTACGGAGACATCGTGACGGATGAAGCTGCGGAACTACAGGGAGGGGTTGGAACCGCGGGGAGCGCCAATTTGGGCGCAAGGTTTGGAATGTTCGAAGCCATTCATGGCTCCGCTCCAAGGATGATCACCGAGGGGAGGGGAGCCTACGCGGACCCGCTCAGCCTGATGAGGGCGGCGGTGATGATGCTGGAGCACGTGGGCTTGATCGACCAGAGCAGGAGGCTCTCGATGGCTCTTGACCTCTGCGCCATCTATGACAGGAAGGCTGTGATCACCGGACGTCAGGACGGGGCCACCGCAAGCCAGTTCGGAGATGAAGTGATAGCAGAACTGTCGGACCCGGGGCTTGCCGCACGCTGGAACTCCTATCAGAGTGGCTGAACCGGCCACTCAGTGCAGTCAACCGTGAATTCGGAAGTCTCTATGGTTCCTAGGCGTCGCCGGCTCCACCTCGAGCTTGTCTACGCGAGCCCGGGGCGGGCCGAACTTCGCCCAATCGATGATCCTCTTCACCTTCCTTTCGTCTCCCTCCAGGAAAGCCTCTACCGTCCCGTCCGGCAGGTTCCTGACCCAGCCTCTGACTCCTAGGTCTGACGCCAGCTGGGCCATGCTCGATCGGAAGGAAACGCCATGCACAAGCCCCCTGATCCTAATGTGGACTGCGGTCACCATTTGTCTCACCCAAGAGATGCGGCTATGTTCGAGATCCCGCTGACCACGAATGAGACTGCGAGGGCTGCGATCAGAAGTGCCGTGATCCTGGAAAGAGCGGTTGTCCCATTCGCTCCCAGGACCTTTCTCACTCCATCGGAGCTGGCGAGTATGGCGTAGGCTAGGACTGCGTTGCAGATAATTACTATCAGGGCAAGGAACGGGCTGTACGGCGACCCGGAGATGATGATGACTGTCGAGATGGCGCCCGGTCCTGCAAGAAGGGGTGTGGCGAGCGGGAATGCGGCGATCTCAGAGGGCTGCAGCCCCTTGGACTTGACGTTTCCCCCCATGAGCTGGTCGACTGCAACAACGAAGAGAATAATCCCCCCAGCGATCCTGAAGTCGTCGAGGGTTATGCCAAAGATGTCGAATATCAGCCATCCGAAGAGCGAGAAGACAATTAGGATTGCCGTGGAGATGACAATGGCATGATTGAGAATCCTCCTGCGGGCATCTGGAAAATCTGCGGTCAGGGTTACGAAGATTGGAACCGTCCCCACGGCGTCTGTGACTGCAAAAAGAAGGACAAAGGCCCCAGCGAAGAGGGCGAGGTCGAAGGCAAAGAATGAAGACAGTAGTGACAAATGTTCAAGGCGAGCGGGGCGCCAAACGGATAAATAAGCAGTTGACGATTTTTCGGTGAAAGCTTGTCCGAGGTTCAGGAATCAGCAATCACCGAAGCGATGACCAAGATAATGGATCCGGAACTGGGGAGGCCGATAACTGACCTCAAGCTGATAGACAAGATGACCGTCACGGGAGGTTCTGTTGAGCTCGAGTTTCACCTGACGGCCCCCTTCTGCCCGCCGATTTTCGCTCTGAAGATAGCAAGCGACATCAAGGCTGGTCTTCTTTCGGTCCCCGGTGTGACCGAAGCGAAAGTCACCCTCCGGGGACACTACCTAGCCGACGCCGTCAATAAGCAAGTGAACAGGCCACCCCAGCCTGCGCAGTAGGTCTTGGAAGTGGGAGACCACGAGCGCGTCTCCGAGTACCTCTCGAAGTCCGGTGCAAAATACGAACTCAGGGAGTTTGGCGAGAGTACGAAAAATTCTGCGCTCGCTGCTCAGGTTCTAGGGTGCAGCGTGGCAGAGATAGCAAAGAGCATAGTGTTCGTGGGGGAGAAGACCGCGGTCGTAATCATCTCCGGTGACAAGAGGGTGGACGGCGCTAGGCTTGCAAATGTCGTGGGTGCGAAACTGCGCGTCGCGAAAGCGGACGAGGTCAGAGATAGGACAGGTTTCCCAATCGGAGGCGTCCCGCCATTCCCCCATCGCGAAGGTATTGCAGTTCTAATCGACACTTCGCTGACGAGGTTCGCACGCGTCTGGGCGGCCGCGGGCACCCCAAACTCCGTCTTCGGGATCGATACAGTTGACCTCTTTAGGCTTCTGGGGAGCAAACCCGTCGACGTCGCGGAGTAAGTGCAAGAGTTATAGAGAGAGCCCCGCTCTATAGAGACGTGCCTGCGCGAAAGGCAATCGAGATGGGAGAGGGAACAATCCTAGTCTCGCTCCCTAAGGAATGGGTGAGGAAGAACGGGGTCAGGAAAGGGGACACCCTGTCGGTGGAGGAGCTGCCAGGTGGCAAGCTGCTGGTCAAGCCGTTGGAGGGCGGTGAAGAAGAGCCCAAGCAGATCACCATAGAGTACCCGGGGGATGACCTGAGCCAGGTCACCAACGACGTCACGGGAGCCTACCTTCTTGGATATGATGTGATCAAGGTAGCGGGTAGCAGGGTGATATCGAGAGAGGACAGGGCCTCTATCAAGGCAACCATAGGCAGGCTGGTGGGCCTAGAGATCATGGATGAGGACTCCAAGCGCATGACAATGCAGTTCCTCCTTGAGCCAACTGCTATCGTCCCTGAGAAGATAGTTCGCAGGATGTCAGGGCTGCTGGACGGCATGCTCAAGGATATGGCGGAGGGCCTGGTGAAGGGGGACAAGAAACTCCTTGGCTTAGTGGGAGAGCGTGATGATGAGGTCGACAGGCTGTATTTCCTGCTTGTCCGCGCCACAAGGGCTGCCATAGTCAGGCCAGAAGTGGCTGAGCGGTACGGCCTCTCCCCGGTAGACCTCCTGGACTATCGCGTGCTGGCCAGCTTCCTAGAGAGCATCGGAGACGCGATTACCGACCTTTCACACGAGTTCCACGACAGGGCAAGCCCCAGGAGGTTAGCCAGGGAGTACTCGGCCTGCGTGTCGAAGCTCACCGCAATGAATGACTTGGCTACTCAGGGGTTCATCTCGAGGCGGGCTGGGAAGCAGATGAGCATCAACAGGCAGGTGGGAACGCTCGCCAGCGAGATTGCCGGGAAGTTGTCTGCCATAGCCAAGCTGCCGACGGACGACGGTGCGGAGACTGCGGAGACGCTAGCTGCCCTGGACAGGGTGAGCAAGCTGCTAGTCGATGTGTCAGACCTGGCAGTGATAACTCAACAGATATCCGAATAGGTTGAATCCTCGGAACGCTTATTTACAGAAGCTATTCCGACGCAACGTGCCGAAGTACCTTTTTGTGACGGGCGGAGTCATGTCGGGGCTCGGCAAAGGAATAATCACCTCCTCCGTGGCCAAGCTCCTCCAGCTTTCGGGGGTGGAGGTCACGTGCCTGAAGATAGACCCGTACATCAATTTTGACGCAGGCACCATGAACCCCTACACTCACGGCGAAGTGTTCGTTACGGACGACGGCGGCGAGACGGACATGGACCTGGGGAACTACGAGAGGTTCCTGAACAGGGACATGACCAAGGCAAACAACATCACGACAGGGCAGATATACAAGAAGGTCATTGACGACGAGAGAAGAGGAAGGTTTCTGGGCAAGTCCGTTCAGATAATACCGCACATCACCGACGAAATCAAGCGAAGGATCAGAGAGCTTGGGGAGAAAGAGAATGTGGAGGTGTTGGTTGTGGAGTGCGGAGGGACGGTGGGGGACATCGAGAGCCTCCCGTTCCTCGAGGCATTTCGTCAAATGAGGATTGAAGAGGGCCCGTCCAGGACCCTCTTCCTGCACGTAAGCCTCGCGCCTGAGCTGGCAGTGGTTGGGGAGATGAAGACCAAACCCACCCAACACAGCGTCCAGGAGATGCGCAGAATCGGCCTTCAGCCTGACATCATAGTGATACGTGGCACCAGGGTTCTCCCGGCTGAGGCGAAAGAGAAAATCGCACTGTTCACAAGCGTTCCCCTCGAGAGCGTAATCTCTGACCCCGACGTGGAGAGCATCTACCAGGTGCCTAGGCTTCTCGAAAGAGAGGGGGTGCTCAGGCCCATCCGGAATCAGTTCGGGCTCAGGACGAGGCTGGA